>Ga0210051_1000845_pt1 | contig 30070 bp, 27 predicted proteins | sample CryGey092014_all_FD_185464 | JGI IMG/M metagenome (GOLD analysis project Ga0210051, IMG submission 185464) | Groundwater microbial communities from aquifer - Crystal Geyser CG23_combo_of_CG06-09_8/20/14_all (SPAdes) (version 2) | ecosystem: Environmental > Aquatic > Deep subsurface > Groundwater...
ACATTAGAAAAAGAAAACCGGGTATCGGTTTCGGCTGATCCTAACTAAAACAGGATGTTATCAAATTTCATTAGAATTAGCTTCCGATACCCGGAAAATTCATAATCGAAAGTCTCAATGAGAAATAATCTCTATACCTATTTGCCAAAAGAGGCCAAAAGGGGGCGGCTTCTTCATCCGCTCTGAGGCTATAGGGCATGGCCGTTAGCCCGTTGGACGCTCTAGCCCGCCTTATCAAAAGGATACATTGCGGCCTCTAGCCTCTGCTTTCTTCGATGTCGTCAGGATGAATAAGTTTTTCAGCCTCTGCGAGATAGTCGGGAAGTCTCTTCTTGAAGGTCGCTGCCGTGCACGCATCATGGTTATACCCAGAGTGATTGAGGTCGTTTCTTGCTCGCGACAGGTTTACCAGCAGTTCCGAGACGCCTGCTTCCTTTATGGTTTCTATTATCTTCTGTGTGGCGGCAGTGTCAGATGCGGCAGCTCCTATCCACTCTTTAAGAGGCAGGTTCTGCCTGATTATTGTGGATGCGGATGCACATCTATCCCTCATCTTCTGATCCATGTGATCGTAGCCCGTGTTTTTTACAAGAATAGCTATTACTGTTTCCTGAAGTATGGTGTAGGCCTGCTGAAGGAGGTTATGTTCCATACACCACCGTGCGGATCGAATCCCATCTTCCAGGTCATCACCGTTAAAATCATTTATCCTCTCAGAGATTTTTTCAAACAATGGCACAAGGGGGCTGAGCATGGTCAGGCCCTTGCACTGCTCTAGAGCCTGTTTGAGATATACCGCTGAAGAGCTTATCGAAGGCCCCCTGCAGGTAGCAAGGTTTTCGGAAAAGGTATCGAGACCCTTACTTAGATGGATTAGTGAATCGGCGTCTCTGCGTATCTCCGGGCTGGCTTTCTTTATGGGCCGCACGAACCTTTGGGTAAGTTCCTTTATCGCTCCTGCGTCTCCTGCCTGAAGGAACTGCCGGATGGCGGACGTCCAGTCAAGAAGGTCTGCAAAAGGGGTTAGATCAAAGACGGGAACAAGCCGCTGCTCGATCGGCATTTTCTCAACCACCCAAGACGGTCCAAGTTTTTCCATGGCGCCGTAAAATATCCCTTCAACCCGAATGTTTTTAAGGGTCTTGGCATAGTTGAGCACTGCAAGCGCCAGCATGGGGATGGATCTGAAGGCATGAGTGATGTCAAAGACAACCGAATCGCCTTCCTCCAGGGAGTCGTAAACCAGATTGAATATATCCCATATCTCCTTTTCGTCTTTGCCCTCGGGGATCGGAACCATACAAACCTCAGGCTCAAGTTGGAGGGACAGGATGCCGGTTTCAAGACCTTGCCTTTTCAGTATGTTATTTGTATTTTGCTCCAGGTGGCCGTCGTTAACCCAGTTCTTTTTCCTGGCCTCGTCGGTTGCGAATATATAGATTCGGTCGGCAAAGCTCCATGTCTGGCAATAATGTTTGATTGTGGCCTCCTGCACGAATCGCACAGGGCGGGACTCCATCTCAGTGTTGTAGTAAATGCATTCCTTATAATCAGTGGTTCCGACAAAACTGAGGAATACCTTTCTCATAGGAAAAACCTCCTAAACTATCAATCAAATGAACCAGTTCCGCGGCAGAGCTTGTGCCTATGCACACACCAGAAGCGGCCCCCAGTGCCTTCTCACGCCCCGTATCTTCTAAACCTCACATGCATAAACTCATGGGTGAGTCGGACGGTTCCGTCAGGCCCGACATTTTCTGCGGCCTTTCTTTCGGTTGTGGAATAGATCGGGCACAGCCCTTTGCTCATTGAAAATCTTACAATCAGATAGCAGGCTCCGAAGTCCCCTTGGACAAGCACAAAGTCTCCGGGTCGAGCCGATTTTTCGATCCATGCCTTAAGGGGCTCAAGGTAGCATTCCAAGGAGTCCAGTCCCGGCGGAATATCGCTCCAGAGCGCCTGAAGTTCAGGTGGAAGCGCTACAATACGTTCCACCCCCAGGGTGGATATTGCATCCTTTTCCTGGAGGCGGGTGAATGAGTGACTGAAGAGCAAAAAAAGCTTTTTGGTCATCTTTCAACCTATTGATATAATGATAAAACTGTTGCCAATGGGCTCAACCATAACCCGGGTATCAGCGGATTTCTTCTTTTTTATCTTTGCTACTATGTTTGGGGGCATCAATTCTTCTATTTTTCCTTTTATCTCGGCTTTTTTATTTTGAAAGGTTGCCGTGATAGTCTGGTTTCCAGGTGAATATGTCAGATGTGCATTTTCCCATGTCTGCCTCTTAGGTGGTTCGCTTTTGGGCGACGGGGCCTTTTTCTCGGCTTCAACTCCTTGGGCTTCAGACGGTTTAGTCCCATGAGCCTCCAGAGTCATCTGCCCATACCCGACTGCTGTCTTTGCCCCGAATCCAAGCCAGTCAAAGGCATAAGCAAAGGCCTGCCCCAACATCGCCTTCCATCTCTCTTTGCTGTGGTCACTTGTGCCCCCTGTTGGGGCATATTGGACATGAAAGCGGAAAAGGCTTCCAGGAGGGACCGTCAGAAATTGATTGGGCACAGGCTGCCCGGAGTCGTGAGGAGTTTTCCCATCCTGATAATAGTGGCCGTAATGCGGCGTGAGTATATCCGCAGACAGGGTGTCTCCGGGCGGCATGGGAAAGACGTCCCAGAAAACAAGCGCCCCTCTGTTGTGTATCTTCTCGCGAAGATCCTTGTTTTTAAGAAGCCCTTCCATGAACCCCTTGGGGTTGCTGCAGTAAGCCTCAGCATCCCCTTTTGACGCGGCGGCCTGTTTAATAAGGGGTTCAAGCAGGGAAATCATGCTGCCAAGTTCGGCGGAGTTCACCCAGGATGCCAGGCTCTGCTTCAAGGAGCAGGCCCTTTCCTTCAGAAATTTGGCTTTACTTCGGCTTTCGCCGGAAAGGTAGGCGCTTCCGCCCTCAAAACCGAAGAGTGACCAAACCTCAAGTATATTCCATGCGCCAGAGTGCTCTCCTACAAGGGCGAGTTCCTCGCAGGCCTTTTTAAGGACTCCCTTCACCCCTGAACCGGGCAGGTAGGGGAGGCCGTACGGCTTGAGGAAGGAAAAGCCGTTTTCCAGAGGGTGCTCTATACCTATTCCAGTGAGAAAGGGCGCCGTTGACCTTGCATCAAGGGATAGAATATTTTCATTTAATAGATCCGCTTGGTGCCTCTGCCTCTTCAGCATCTCTTCCAGCATGCCCTTTGAGTCTTTGATGTGCCAGGAGCGCTCTATCGCATGAAACTTCTTGTCTTTCGGCAATGTCCAGTCCGTTTCATTCCATACCGGGAAGAAGAGTTCGAAATTGTGACCCGGGGGCATGGCTGTATTCATATATGGCGCTGCATAGCTCGGTATGGCGGCAACGGTATTCTGCGCGTTGGCCTGCCGCGACCCTCCTGCTGCGTGATGTGCGCCTTGAGTTCTTCTTTGTCCAAAGTTCATAATGAGTCCTCCAGTCTAGAGCTACTTATCGGCCAGGGCTGAGGCGAATTGTCTTAGCCACTTAAGAAAGGCCAATGCCTCTTCTGTTGCGCGCCTGTAAGTAAGGGAATCCCCGCTGTGAAGTTTTTTCATAACCCTCTGGAAATCCGCTTGTCCCATTTCGGCGAACCCCTGCTTGGCGAGCCAACGGCAGATGTGGTCAAGAATAAAAGAGTGTTCAGCTTTCCCTTTTTGCTTATAAAAGGCCAGAGTCTGCATAAGCCCGTTATTCATTATCAATGCCGGAGCCGATTTAGTCAGATTCGCATAGGCCTTGGATTCTTTCCCCTCTTCAGCGCACTCCCAGGCGAATGCTGCCCTTTGCTGATCAAGATCTCTGTTAGCCATTTCGGTATCCTCCTTTCTCAATCAGGCGGTGACGGCCTTGAAAAAGACCTGTCCCCTGCCGGTTGTGGCGTCCCCGCCTATCTGAATCATCTGACCGTCAAGGCCCTTGAAGGCATCACTGACTTGCTCACCCTTACCGTGAAGGGTCCAGTCGCAAACCTGGGATGCCTCTAATCCCCTGTCCCTGGTTCTTTCCTTGGAAGCCATCAGAAGGGTTATGAGGATACTTTCAGGCGGGAGGTTTTCAGTGTAAAAGAGTCCTCCGTCCTCAGCAGTGCCGGATTCATCGCTTATGCGCACATGGGGTTCCACGACGGTTGCGTTTCTAACGAAATAGGAAAAGTCCTCTTCCGGAAGCAGAACCAGGTCATATTTGAGCTTGTTTCTGAAGAAGTCAAAGGCTTCCCCGGCGGGAAGCGCCTTTTCGGCAAGCCATGCGGCGGCCCTTTTTACAGGCTCGCTTTGAGCGCATGTGAACTCAAAGTTCTCAAGCAGGACCTTCCCTTTTTCGAATAAGCCCGCAGTGGCGCAGCTTCCTTCGGTAGGAGTGGGGATTGTCCCCCAATCCACCTTCATTTCCGATAGCTCAAGGACTCTCAAGGCCTTGGCCATGACTGTAGGCGATGTGGCATAGACAAAGGCCCTGGTTGTGCAACGGACTGGAAAGGCGAGGATCTGTGCGTCTGAAAAGCTTACGGCGCCGGCGAATTCATCGCCTGCGTCAGGGGAAGGACCAAAAGCCCTTTCAAGCAACTGTATCTTTTCCTTGTCGCCTTTCATGTAGGCCAAAAAGTGGTGCCTCACCGCACCCTTAAGCCCCGAACCTGCAATCTGGGGATAATCGGTGTGGCGCTCCCTCTGGATGGGGTTGTCAATTATGCCGATGGAGCTGCCTGCGCCCATGTGGACCGGGCTTACACAGTAAACAAAAAGCGGGACTTTTTTTTCAAACATGGTGTAACCTCCTATTCAAGATAAACCTATTGAAATCATCTGTTCGGCCAGCAGGCCGCGATTATATTGTTGAAGCCCTCCGCTCTTCTTTGCGGAAAGACCCTTGATGTCTCTTCATCCCAGAGTCCGTTTGAGACAAGCTCTCTTAAGGCCTCTACGTCGCCTTCCATATCTTCAAACCAGTAAACTGAGGCTGCCGGGACGGCCTTCATGGCCTGTTTGGGTCTTCTGGTCACAAGGTCCCACCCGCTTATGACTTCGTAGGGACTTAAAGATGCGCATACCAGTTTTGCCTTGAGCGAGCCTGAACTCCACTCAAGGGTTTCATCCTGAGTTCCCGGCGGGAGCCACCCCTTGGGAAAAAGCCCCGGCGTGGTAAGAACCAGCTTGAAGCGCCTGGAGCGGGCTATCTCCTGCCAGTCCGGCTCCGGTATTACGGCCTTGCAAAGTGACATTACGGCACCCCTTCCGTCGCCGCCGAACCTTACAACCCCTGGGGAGGAAAGCAACCCTTGGTCTCCGATCAACCCCGTAAGGAAACCCACATTCTTTTTCAGGGCAATGGTCTCGGTGGTATAGATTCTTCCCTTGTCAGTGCTTCGTGTCTTTGCCGACAGGGCTATCCCAAGCCTCGGATCACGCTCCCAAAGATCAGATACGGCCATGACAGACAATTCTTCAAAAGGCTTACCTTTTAAATACCTTTTAAGTCCTTCGGGGCTCAGCCAAAGCCCTTTGTCAGGCTTGCGGGGAGTCACTTGCGCGAGCACTGGAAGACGCCTCAGCGGGTAGCCTGAGGAAAGCTTCTTGTTGACAATGGTCGGCGTCATATAGGTCAACTCTGCTCCCTGCCCTGTTGATACAAGATCGGCCGGCAGAGGGAAGACAGGTCTTACGGCACCATTTGCCTTCAATCCCACCGAGAAGAAGCTGAGGCGAAATAAGCCTGGTCTTTCCGGCGATCCCAATGCCTTTCCGGCCGCCCCTTCAGGCAGGACGTTGTTTCTGTAATCCTCAAAGGAAATACCTCCGTACTCTGCGAGGATCTTGGTGCGCAGGGCGCCTGCCGCAATGGAGGGCCAGGGGGGCATGAGGGCCTCTCCGTGGTCGCCCGGACCTCCGAAGAGCTTGTTTCCACGAAGATAGAACACGTCAATAGGTTCCAAGAAAATATACTCAGTCATCTTTATTCCTCCCTGTTCCCAAAGGGCGTAAACCTTCCCTCGCGTGCCAGGAATTCAGCTACTGTAAGAAGTCCTCTCAACAGGACCCGTCCGTTCTTTCCTTCTGCCAACGCTGATCCTATAAGTTCGGTTACATCATGCGCGGTATCCCTGCATGGCGAGTTATCCTTGCCCTTGTATTGCCTTTCAAACTGGTGGATCATGTTGGCCTTTAGGAGTGTCTTATAAGGCTCGATACCTCCTAGCATCTCCGGCTCAGGGAGCCCTTCGGCCCATTGCTGTGTCAGATAGGCCGCACGTCTGCTCATGCCGTCCCGGCCGAGGAGATTCCTGAGTTCTATAACGGTCTCCATGGGCGTCCTGGCCGATGGGCTGTTTTTCCCCTTAAGTTGCCAGGGAAGGGTCAGCTCTGTTTTTCCGCCTGAGCGCTTCATCAGGGAAATGGAGAAGGAGTCCCTTCCGCTGTCCTTGGCCCGGCGCTCAGCCGCCCGCAGCTCCCTCAGCACCCCTGCAAGCGGGGCTGTGTGATGGGCTACCACCGCTCCGAAAGATGCGCTCGCCTTCCCGCTCATTACACGGTAAAGCCTATTGTTGATGAGGACATGGCCCCTTCTTGCCCTTATCATCGGGATATCATTCATGCCAAGCTCAACAAAGGGGGTGCTAAGGGCTGTTTTCGACTCAATCCCTTCTCCGCTGTAGATAAGGCGGAGCAGGAACATGCAGGGAAGAACATCGTCAATGCTTACCATGGCAAGGAGATCGTCTCCGCCGGCATAGATGAGCTTTCCCTTGAAGAAGTCCTCCACCACCATTGCGCAAAGCTCAAGGGAGAAGATGTTGAGGGCCGAGGATACAGCTACGTGCCTGGCCGGCGAAGGCGGTCTTGTCTTATCCAGAAATGGCGCGAACCAACCGGCTTCGCCGCTATCCGAAAGAGCGGCCCTTACCTGCGGATGCCATGTTTGTCCGTAGGTTACTGAGAAACGCGGGTCAAGTCCTGAAATCCAGGCCCCCATATTGTCTCCGTCCGCCATTATGAGGGCGTAATACGCCTCAGGCTTTGTCTTGACCTTACCGTTATTCTGCTGGTCCATCATCATCCTGCCCGCAAGATCTTCAACGCATTTAAGGAGCTTTGCAGCCTGGTCGTTTTCCTTTTCCTCAAGACCGCGCACAGCTTCCCTCCTTTCATCAAGAAATGACGGAAGTCTCTGCACAAGTTCCCTTACTTCTGGCGGCGCCCCCCCCAGCTTGCGGTGCAGAGAAAGCGGGAGGGCCGCCCTCGGCGACCGGGCCCCCAGTATCTGGGCTTGAAGTTTATTGAATGCATCGTTTTTGCTCCAGTCTTCGGGCTGCCTATCCAGCCAGGCTCCGATGGTGGTTGCAAGGGCCATGGTGTGTGTTGAAACCACATAGCGATCTGCTGAAATGTCAAGCGATTTCCTTATCTCCTCGACAAAGATGCTCGGCCAAAGACGCTTAAGGGTGCAAAGGCCGCAAAGATGCTCTCCCTTTCTTGCCCAGGCGGGTTTTTTTTCGGCAACCCTTGTCCAAAGGGTGTCCTTTCTCTCACCCGGTGAGAGTAAGAGGTGGTCCCTCTCAAGAGTCAGCCATTCCCGCTCTCCACAGACGCTGCATCTGAATCCTTCCTGTATGTGCTGATCAAACGGCCTCACCGACTTGGAAGAGGCGAAGAGCCTGTCTCCCAGGTCGTATAGCGCAGGATAGAGTACGCCGGGATTTGGTGGAAAAAACTCAGCTCCTTTTGATGCCTGTTTGCTGATAAGATTCCATATCTCGGAACCAAGGAATCCCGGTTTGGTGTTTAGAGAGTTATAGAATGGCTCCATGGCTTCGGAAAGTTCGGTTGTCGCTGCTACTATTCCTCTTGAATCCTCTTTCACCAATGACCAGGGCACAGATGCCCAGTGTACCTCTGGAAATGAGCCGAGCTGAGCTTCGAGTTGAGCGCCCAAGACCGAGTCCTCATTGTACACCTCCTCAACAGCCTCAAGAAGCATTGAAGCCGCCTTGACGGCATGCTGTCTAACCCATTGCCTTGCCCTGCCGGCGGCCTTTTCGGCAAGTTCTTTTGCAATGCCCGCGGGAACAATTGCGGTGAACTTGTTTGGAAGGGCAGCCCTGAAGATGGGATTGGCGTCGCTTTCCCTCTCGCTCAGTCTGTCTATGTAGCCTTCGGGCGGATTGACCCCCATCTCTTTTCTAAGCCACATATCCACAATGGGTATCCCTCTCAACTGGGGGAAGATCACCGAGTCAGGCCCTATATCCTCGCATACGGCCTTTATCGCTTCCCATGTGGTCATGGAAAGGAGGTGCGAGGCAGCCCACATGTCCGATACGCTCCGCGCCTGAGATATGAATGTCTGCACAGGCCCTATGCTCATTGTAAGAAGGGCCGGAATCCCCTCCGGATCAAGTGAAAAGGCACCTGCAAAGGCGCTTGCAAGACCCACATGATCCCAGATGGTGTGGTCGGGGACCCTGGTATCTGCAGGCAGGTAACGCCAGAGCGCGCCGAGGCCCGCATGGGGCGTTTCTGGCCCGTAGCGCCAGAAGGACAGAAAGGTCCGCCTCCAGTCTATCTCTGAATTTTCGTCTTTCATAATAAGGGATGTAAAATGGTTCAGGCTTACTGCTTTTATCTCCTTTAACGGGATATCCTGAAGGCTCAATAAATCGAGCGTATCGCCAGAAAGCGGGTGATAGAGTATCGGGTCCTTGGAGAAATTTACCTGACTCCAGGATGTATGATATTTACCGGGATCGGCCTTTGGAAACTGCGGCCTGTCGGCTGCTGCGGCCCAGCGGTCAGCCTTCCTCAGTATGGATTCGGTTTCCTCGGACAACTGTCCGCCGTGAAGAAGAGCCCCCCTTAGTTCCGCTACCGTCCCTCCTTCATGGCCGGAAGGGTCCCTCATGAGCACGATGGGCTTTTCCCCCGGATCATGATGAAAGGTAAATGTCTTATTTTTCCATAAGTTCTTGATGCGTGTCATGGTCAACCTCCGGCTTGTTTAAATTCGCAGCATCAATTGATCCAGATTCTTGTGCACCTCTTTCCACACATCCATTTGTTCTTTTAAGCTGAAGGTGGTTTTACCTAAATCTTCGGGTATGGCGCAGGGTATGTGGAAGGCTATTCCTCTGAATCTGTCCTTTGGGTGCTCTATGACCTTAAACCTTAGTTGATTGGGGAGTCTTGCTTCGTTCTTCCATGCATGCACCTTGTGGCGTTGGCCTGCCGGGTAGGCCAGGACATGTCTCTTTTCCATAGGGCCTGAACCTCCTCGAAAAGGCAGAGCGGTCCTGAAAGCCACCTTTATCTCCGCCAAATCCTTTATGACCTCAGTCCAGCTTCGCCTTGGTTGTTTCGTCGTCCAGATAAGCGCCCTTTCTTCACCATCCAATCCGATTGCATGCGGCCAATCCTTCTCAAGACAGGAGTGAAGCGGTCTTGAGTGGGCGCTAATGAAGGCAGAGTTCTTAAGCAGGGAAAAGGCGTCGGGCAGCCCTTCACCATCCAGGCAAACAGATCCCCAGCCGTTTCTTGATCTTCCCCCTATGGTCCCGAAGGCCTGAATGAGTTTGAAGGTGTTACTGAGTGGCTTCTCTTGCTCATTTGGGAAGGCGATGGATAGCTTAGTCCCTCCGTCTTTTCCGGGGGCGATGGCCTTTTCAAAGTTAAGTTTTGACTTAAGGCCTACCGGCCCATATCCAAGATACAGTGACGCATCCACATACATGCCGCCCTGGCCAACTTCCTTGTGGTAAACCTGGCCTGCGCCTGGAAGGCTCTTCTCGATCATCTTAGCCTCCCATGCCTCCAGCTTGATCCTCACCTGGCTGCTCATGGCCCAGCTATCATTATTTTCCTTGAGGGATGCATGGCCGAAGAGTCTTCCTTCTTCTTCACGCAGCTTCGAGGAGTCGTAGTCCACCGATGGGGACTTAGCCGCTTCAATACGCCAGAAATGCCTTATCAGGGCCTTAATAGGTGGGCTCCTCATGGCCCCCTTTCTTTCCGCATCCCCAAGAAAAGCGGGCGTGTTGAAGATCATCTTGAACTTCATCTGCATCATCTCTGTGATCCTCCTTTTCTTTTGAGGTTAACGTAATTTTATGAGACTATCTGGTTGGTTATATAAAAATACATGTTCATAGCTGCACAGGCCGCTGTAGTCTCTGTTTCGGCATTCGCCGGCATGACGACCTGGATTCCGGATCGAGTCCGGAATGACATGCGGCACATCCATATTTCGTTTTTCCCCAAAATGGGGCATCGCGGTTTATATGAAAATGTCCCTTGCCTCTTTTATTCTTTCCCATCGACCCAGGGGTGGGGGTGATTTTCATACTTCATTGTGCCGCTTTCAGGACATGACCGTCAGCACTGAATCATTTAACGGCATCCTGACGGTGATCTTCAAACTGATTTGCTAAAAAATCTCTATCCTTCCCAGTCCCATGGCCGCGCCCTTTCCCACATGCAGAAGGGAAGCGGCGTAAAGCCACTTTGCGAACCATTCCGGAGGATGGTCGAAATGGGCCTTTCCCACCAGCCCTCCCATGGGCACCTTTCTTCTCTGGCGGTTAGAATACCTTTCGTATTCTTTCCAGGAAATCTCCAGGGATAAAGGTGCGGGGGCTGTTGAAAAAAGGGATGCCAGGGCCTGCCAGGTTTCCTTTCCCAGGGCCTTTCCACCGGCGTAAAGGACGCTCAGGGCCTCCAGGCGCCTTGCGGTGCTTTCAAGCAGGAAGGGCCAGTCCAGTTCATCGAGATATTTGCCTTTTTTGCGAAGCCTGAGGGGAGTAATAAGATGGACTGCGATATCGCCCGGTGTAAACGTGGTGGCCTCCAGGATTTCTTCCAGACGCGATATGTCACAAGTATCAGACCGCCCAGCCTTGCCCTCAACGATGGTGTAGCGGGCCCTTTGTCTTCCGATCCCCGCCTTTTGCCCGTTTGCCAGTGCCTTTCTTATCAAAGGATAGAATCTCGCCAGATCACCCAGAAGAGTGAGACTTAGTTGATATGAAGCCTTTCCGGCAGGTATCTTGAAAGGATATAGGATGTAACCTCTAGGCGAATCGGAGAGTCCCGGTATGGGTGATTTCCCCTCAATAAGGATGAAGGCGGGACAATGTTCTTTGATTATGCAACGATTGCACGGCGGCCGTTTCTGGTAAGGGCAGGACAGGTTTTGAAGCTGCCAGCCAAGCATTCCGCGGAAGGTAGAGCCAAGGTAGGTCTCATCTTCTATATCTTCCAGCACCTTGATAAGAAATCCTGCTCTTGCCACCGGAAGAGATCCGAAAAGGTTTATAGGATCAAGTGATTTTTCTGCGCAATCCATAAGGTTTTCTCCCTTAAAAGAGATGGCTTTCGTTGCGACAAAAATGCCTGTGAGAGTAAATGACGGCATTACTCAAAAGAACTTCAAAATAAGATCATTCCTTTTACATGAAAAATGTGTTCAGTGGAAGAGAAAGATTAAGAAAACCCTTGACCGGAAAGCCATGTTTATTTAGGTTGCTTGGGCAGAATAGACGTTTTTTGGCTCTCGGTTCGCTTTGTCCCTTCAGGCTTAAAGGGGTTTTGGATTGGTTCAAAAGTCTTCTGAGAAGATCAAGATCAGCTTTCGTGAGGCATTGGGGCTTCTTGCTCCGTATGTCAAGGACCGCATCGCTGCGCAGATAAAGTCGGTCTGGGTCATAATCGTATATCTCATAGTCTTTCAGACACTCATTCTAGGAATAGCAATTTCTGACGCCTCCCTTGTGGCGGGTGGGATAGCCCTTGTAATAATTGGGCTTTCATTTTTCATGGAAGGCCTTTTTCTGGGGCTGATGCCGCTTGGTGAACTTGTCGGGGTAAAGCTCCCGCAGAAAAGCGGTATCACAATTATACTGGTTTTTTCAGTGGTTCTCGGCTTTGTCGCCACCATGGCCGAGCCTTCCATACAGGTGCTCCAGGCGGCAGGATCTTCAGTAAAGGCGTGGAACGCGCCTCTTTTATTTGTGCTCCTGACACGCTACGCGCATCTGCTTGTATGGAGTGTCGGGGCGGGCGTAGGCGTAGCAGTCGCCCTTGGCATGATGCGCTTTTATTACAATTGGTCGCTGAAGCCGCTGATTTATATCTTGATTGGGATACTTGCGGTCCTGTCCGCATTTTCTCTTTTCGACGGAAACATCCTCGGCATAACGGGCCTTGCCTGGGACTGCGGCGCGGTGACTACCGGGCCGGTTACCGTGCCGCTCGTACTTGCCCTGGGGATAGGCATCTCGCGCATGGTGGGCTCCGCTGAGTCCGGTGCAACAGGATTCGGAGTGGTTACCCTGGCTTCGCTTCTGCCGGTCATGGCAGTATTCGGCCTTGGCCTGGCGCTGAACGGCTCTTTACCGGGGCCGATGGATGAGAAGGCCTTTTTCAGCCCGGAGAACAGAAGTAAAGTCGCAGTCCTCTTTGAAAGCCCGGATGCCATGTCATGGTATGCGACGACGGAGGCCGGGCCGGAGGGCAGGAAGAGCTACTTTGAAGGAAGCGCTCAGAGCCCGGCTGAGTTTCTGAAGGAGCTTTCCATCACCCCTTTAAGGCGGAAGGCCCTTTTGGGAGATTCCGGCAATGCGCTCGAAAGATGGGTTGCCCTAAACGGCAGCGCCGAGGATCGTTCCGCAGTGTTCGGCGGGCCAGAGGCGGTGAAGGACGCTATAGCCGCATACGGCAGGGGACCACAGGCTGACCTGTCCATTGTCGATCTTGTCAAAAGGAATATGACAGCGGCTGCAAAGGCGATAATCTTTCTCATTGTTCCAATAGGGCTTGTTCTTCTGACCATAGCCAGACAGAGGCCTTCCTATCCGGATCAGGTGGTGCTTGGGCTTTTTTTCGCCATCCTCGGTATGGGCCTTTTCAGCATAGGTATCGAGGTAGGGCTCGGAAGGCTCGGTAACGACATAGGGACAAAGATTCCTTCGGCCTTCAAGTCAATATCTCTTCCCGATGAGGAAAAGCTTATGGTGGAGTTTGATCCGTCGGTTGTCCAGGAATCAATTGATCCTTACGGAAAAAAGCATTCTTTCTTTTTCGCGAATATGGAAGAAGGCGCGGTGCCCATACCCTACAATCCATCCGGGTATGATCCGAATGAAAGAACCTATCGCTACGTTCCGGCTAAGGGCCCCCTGTTCGGCAGGGAGGGCGGAATAACGGGGATAGCCGTGGTCCTGCTTTTCGCCTTCATCATGGGCTATGGTGCAACCCTTGCCGAACCTGCCCTCAATGCGCTCGGTAAAACGGTAGAGGAGATAACGGTGGGGACCTTCAGAAAATCCCTCCTCATGCAGGCCGTGGCCATAGGAGTGGGGGCCGGGATAGGCCTCGGGGTTGCGAAGATAATCTGGGCAATACCTGTATTCTGGCTCCTTGTGCCTCCCTATTTGTTTCTTGTCCTGCTGACCGTCCTTTCAAGCGAGGAGTTTGTTAATATCGCCTGGGACAGTGCAGGTGTTACCACAGGCCCTATAACCGTGCCGCTGGTTCTGGCGATGGGACTTGGAATAGGCAATCAACTGGGAGTAGTGGAGGGATTCGGAATCCTTGCCATGGCTTCTGTCTGTCCGATCCTGACTGTTTTGCTTCTGGGGCTCAGGATAGAGAGAAAGCGTGCCGTTGCTCTCAAGAATGACGGCATTGCCGATGAAGACGGGCTGACAAAGTGACAGGGAAGAAAGGCATATATTCATGGGTTACGGCCTTTCTTTACAGGGGGCTGTCACGCGGGGTTATGGATGCCTTGATAGAGGCAGGTGTTTCCGATTTCTCGCGCGCAGCGGGAAGATGCATCGTGCGCGAGGAAAAGGGTGGACTTCTGTCGCTTGTTCCCGGACGTGATCTAACGGAAGACCCAATTGATATTATTTCATTTATGGCTGAGGCAAAAAGCGCACCCTCTATGCTTACTCTCATTATTGAAACGGGAGGGCTGGCCACGCCGGGGAGAGGGTCGGTGTTCTGCGAAGAGATCCGCCTCTTGAGGAGCCATGAATCGTTTGCCCCTTCGGATTTGAAACCTCCCGAAGAGAAGGAAGAGAAAATTGAGCAGATTCCGCTTGCCAGGACGAGAATGACAGGTATCTGTTGCATTGTTCAGAATGGTCAGGGAAACAGAGTCGGCCGTATAGCCCTTGATACCGGAGTCTGCGTTCCTTCGATCCATCTCGGCTACGGCACAGGCGTCCGGGACAAGATGGGGCTTTTGAGGATAGCCATCCCTGCCGAAAAAGAGATCATAACATTTATAAGCCGCGCCCATGACGCCGATACGGTTATGGAGCTTATGATTGAGGCAGGGAAACTTGATCAGCCCGGTAAGGGTTTCATCTTTTCTTTTCCGCTCAAGCAGGGGCTCCAGAACATCAAGGTGAGCCGCGGAGAGAGGCAGCATGCGGCGAGCATTGATCAGATCGTGGCCGCTATTGACGGCATGAAAGGGGGCTCGGAGTGGCGCGAGAGAACCAACATCCTCACTAGAAACGGCATTAAGAAAAGATCCTACCTCAAGGGTCTTGCTGATATGACTCTCATCTGTGACGAGGGTTTTTCCGCGGACCTGATCAAGGCCGCCATGTCGGCCGGAGCCGGGGGCGCGACCGTTTCCAGATTCAAACAATCAGCCGGCAGTGAGTCGGAGCAGGGAAGGCGGGCCGCCTCCCGTGAGATGTGCAGCATGGCTGTTTCCGAGGCATCCATTCCCGGCATAATGGAAGCCCTTGAAAAGGCAGGCGCCTTTTCGGATGAATGCAGAGGCCAGGTCTTTGTGCGGCCTATAGAGAAGGCCTTCACCTACGTCCGCAGGAAATAGCGGGCCTTGTCCTTCCTTTAGCGAAGTATCTTCAAACTCTTAAACGAAATCCAAATATAGCGTTTACGGGAAGTTGACCCAACACAAACTCTTTCCTTTTCAAACTCGCAACCCGTCCTAATCGCCACCCAACAATTTTTCCTCATCCTCCTAAAGAAGGATAGGGGATTTTAGCGGCCTGTCCTGGCCCGGGAAAGATTGTTCTTATCCGAAAGGGGGTGGTTAGGCGATCCGAAACCAGATGATGCAGTTGAGAAAAGACCAGACAATAAAAACCGTATTATAAATTAATTTAAGGAGATGAAAATGAAATTTAAAAGGCTTACCGGTGTTATATTTTTAGCAATGGTATTTATGTTCGTCGCCCCGGCTTCCGGTGTGGTTCATTCAAAGGCTTCTGTGAAAGCTCCGAAGTATATATTCTTCTTTCTCGGAGATGGGATGTCCGCTTCTCAGATTCAGGCAACTGAGGCGTTTCTCGCTACCCAGTATGCCCTTGACAAGGAATGGCCCATCGGGCCTTCTGCGGGCCAGATATACTCAGAGTATCTTCTCAACTCATCCAACAGACTCAATATGAGTAGAATGCATGTAGCAGGAATGCAGACCACATACGACTCCTTTTCCCTTATGACTGATTCTGCGTCCTCAGCCACCGCCTTTGCCTGCGGTATTAAAACGGTCAGCGGGACAATAGGCATGGATGACACCAAGACATACAGTTATAAGAGCGTAGCCCAACTTGCTAAAGAACAGGGAAGGAAAGTAGGGGTACTTACTAGCGTTTCTCTGGATCATGCTACGCCGGCGGCTTACTACGCGAGTGTTGCCAGCAGGTCCTACATGAACAGCATCGCCACCCAACTTGCCGAGACCGGGTATGAGTTCTTCGGTGGCGGTGGCTTTGTGGCTCCTGCCAGCGCCAACAAGACAGGCGATACGGCCAACAATATATGGGATCTTCTTGCTTCCAAAGGCTATGAAATCCGTAATACCAAGTCATCTATCCTTGCCCTCAAGGATGCCCCCAGAGACAGGGTTGTGTGCATCAACCCCACCCTTGATGACAGTTCAGCCATGCCCTATGCCATAGATCAACCCAAGGAGAATCTCTCGCTTTCAGAGATGACCGAAGTTGCCATAGCAAACCTCTATACCGGTTGGGTTGAGGACTGGAGCTGGTGGGGAGACGACGAATCAAGCGACAATGGTTTCTTCATCTTTGTCGAAGGTGGCAAGATTGACTGGGCCTGTCATGCAAACGACGCAATGGCTGCCATCGGCGATATGCTTGATTTTGACAATGCGGTAGGTGTCGCCATGAATTTCTACAGGAATCATCCCAGAGAGACCCTCGTTCTTGTTACAGGCGACCATGAAACCGGTGGTATGAGCATAGGGCATGCTACGACGGCATACAAGGCGTATTATGAGCGGCTCTTTGGTCAAAAGATGAGTTATGAGAGCTTCACTGCTAATGAGTGGGCTCTGCACAAGGCGGCTTATGAGACCGCTACTTGTCCCAATGTCGCAGCGCCTGATAATCTGGCTACTAATGCCGAAATGGTAGAACTTCTTGAAGAGGCATTCGGAATAGTCTGGGATGAACTCAACGATTATCAGAAGGAAAAGCTTGAGGACGCCTACGACAAGTCCCTTTGTGGAGCCAACGACAACAGCGATGCCGAGAACAAGCTTCTTTACGGCGGCTACAATCCAATCGTCGTGACAATTACCCATATTTTGAATGAGCAGGCAAGCATAGGGTGGACCTCTTACTCGCATACGGGGGTGCCGGTGCCAATATTCGCTCACGGCGTTGAGGACTATAGATTCTCGGGATTTTATGACAATACAGACATCGCTAGAAAAATAGCAAGGGTAATGGGGATTACTAAGCATCTTCCCATAGAGAAGTAACATCAACGCAAACCCTGATATATTAAAAATCGCAAAACGGCGTCTCTTATTAGAGGGGAGCCGTTTTGTTGTTCAAACGCTCATGACAGAAATATTTTGTCGCCCCCGCTAATGAAAATCCTCTGCCGGCTCTACACTCTGCGAGGTCGCAGATTTCACTCCCCCCTGTGCGGGGGAGGGTCGGGGTGGGGGGTGTATTTTCACGGTAAATAATCCTGGACGAGGTCTAACTGTTTCATATGAATCGCGAATGGATCTTCTCGATAATTCTTGCTGGCATTTCTATCGGCCTTTACTTCCTTGATCTGTCGCGGGCTCCGCGCATGGAGTCAGGACTTCACGCCAGGGGGGCTGTCATCGCAGTTGACAACAGCAAGGTACGGAGGAATCTGATAGTTAAGACGGAGGAGCAGTTCCTGACAGTAAGGCTGCTTGACGGCCCGCACGCAAGCAAAGAGGTGTCAGTTACAAACATGCTTACCGGCAAACTTGAGTTCGATGAGTTTTACGAGGTCGGAGCTATTGTGCTGGTTGAATATGACGTTCGGTCCGGCAGACCGGCAAATGCCCTCGTAAGGGGCTACTATAGGCTCAGGATGGAACTGGTGTTGATTGGCCTCTTTGGGATTCTGCTGATTGTGGTGGCCGGAGCAACAGGGTTAAAGGCAGCGCTTTCATTCATATTTGCCGCGATGGTTCTCTGGAAGATATTCTTTCCCCTTATCCTCAGGGGCTACCCACCCCTTCTTATGGGCCTTGCCGTTGTCGCTGTACTTACTGCTGTCATAACCTTTTCAGTAGGAGGCCTTAACAAACGAGGTACTGCAACCTTTGCCGGCTCCATGATGGGGGTGCTACTTACATGCGGTCTTGCCGACCTGTTTACAGGCTCTTTCAAGCTTCACGGGGCGATCAGGCCGTTTGCAGAAACGCTGCTTTATTCAGGCTACTACAGCCTCAATCTAACCGACGTTTTTATAGCCAGCGTATTCATAGCCTCCTCCGGCGCGGTCATGGATCTTGCCATGGACATTGCCGCGAGTATGGATGAAATCAAGCGCAAACACCCCGAGATAGGATTGCTCGAACACATTCGCTCCGGCCTGAGGGTTGGAAGAGCCGTAATAGGAACGATGAGCACCACTCTGCTTCTTGCTTACTCAAGCAGCCACCTGGCAATGTTTCTGCTCTTTATGGCCAAGGGAATGCCTGCGCAAAACATCCTCAACGCGCCGTTTGTTGCCGCCGAGGTCTTAAATATACTTGTGGGCAGCTTCGGGCTTGTTACTGTTGCGCCTTTTACCGCTTTGGTGGCCGGTTTCTTGTATCAGAGAAGATCGAAGGCGGGTTAGCGGTTTGTAACAGATATTGATATTTCTTCCTGTTTTTCTTATGATCTTTTAACTGGTTTAAGATTTAAAAGAATTCTTTTTTGAGGGGCAATGGCATTTTGGTTGCCCTCCTAACGGCCAGCTCTTAACTGCCCGGAAGAAGGGTGCGCAGGATGAGCCGAGATGAAGGGAAATTGGGACAGAGTTTACAGGTTGGAAAAGCTGATCGCGTCTGAGGAGGGACCGCTTCCTCTGGAAAAGGCCTTCAGAATTGTCAACGGGTTACGGGAGGAGGCTGTTGCGCTAGGGCGATGGGCCTCGGGTGATCCTATGGAGGGTATTGAAGTAGATATTAGGGTTGCAAGGATTCTAAACTCATGTTCAAAACACTCCTTGTCAAGATAACCCGCTCTCTGACGCTCAAAAAAATCCCCCACGTGGTAATCGGTGGGCAGGCCGTCCTCATCCACGGAGAACCCCGGCTTACAAGGGATATAGACGTTACTTATGATCTTACCAACCCGGGAATATGATGCGCTTATATTCCCGGGGGAAGCTGCTATGAAAATGCCGGTTGAAGCCAGGGTGAGGCTACAACCGGCGCGTTCGGGAGACGCCTAAATGGGCTACTTCTTCGGATGCCGCGGGTTGGCCACTCCTTCCGTGGGCCGACCGAAGGATGCGGTGTCAAGGCCGGCGAGGGGATGGCTTCTTGCGTACATGGGTTTAAGCTTTTTTGCCCTCACATAGGGGTAGTATTTGGTTATTGCGTCCTGGCTGCGATCAAGCGGGACTTCCTCAATCTTGTAGCTCGTTACCCCGAGGCCGTTTTCAACTCCACCGTAAACCTGCGCCTCAATGTCTTTTCCCTTTATGATGTTCAGTTTTTTAGACCCGGGGTCGAGCGCTCCATATTCCTCTGCTTCTGAATTGATCAGCCCGGGGGCCTGATTCATCATGTCTATACAGGCCTTGTCCACCGCCACAGGGTCATAGGAGGCAAAAATTCCAAGGCCGTTTACAAAGGGGGTATCGGTCCATCCGTAGCAGTCGCAGCATGGGGTGATGTCCATTGCGTAATTCATGAAAAACATTTTTCCCGGCTCTTTGGTCATGGTGACTGCGAGGGCCGAGTCCGCTATCCTGCGGCCAAGGGCCGGCAAATGATCAAATCGCTGTATACCCTTTACGCCGGCCATATTGACGCAGAGGTTGGCGCATGCAAAGCAGTAAACGCAGGACTCCTGATCTATCTCAATAGTGTTTTCAAGGACCTTGATCGCCCCTTCGGGGCAGCAGTCCTGACACACCTCCCACCACTCGCAGCCCTCCTTTCCGGGGCAAATGGATGTGTCTATTACGGGCTTATCGCCCGCAAGCGCCCCGTGGAGGTTCATCTTCCCTCTCTTACTCGCGCAGCCGACACCGATATTTTTTATGGCAGCCCCGTAGCCTCCTGCAGGGTGTCCCTTGAAGTGGGCAACCGACAAAACAGCATCAGCGTCGGCAATCGCCCTTGCCACAAACTGCTTGTTGAGATAGGTGCCGCGGCCATTGAGCTCCACTATTACGTCATCGGTTCCCAGCCAGCCGTCGGCTATAACGACAGGGCAGTCCATGGTTCCGTGGTTGAAGCCGTTTTTGTTTGCGGTCTCAAGATGATCAATAGCCAGTGTCCTGCTGATCCAGGGATGGTATGGCATAGTGGTTGTGTCGGTTACAAACGGCCTGCACCCACGATCCTTGATGGCCTCCACCAGCGTCCGGACTATGACCGGCCTAAGATAGCCCACATTATAAGCTTCTCCCATGTGGGTCTTGACGGCGACTATGTCGCCGTGCGAGAGTTTATCAAGCCAGCCTGAATGCTCAAGAATCTGCCGGCCTTTTATAGCGGTTGACTCCAGGAAGCGCTTTGCCCTCGCATCCATAAACCATATTTTAGCCTCTTTCATCTTGGGTGTACCTCCTGATTTCCTTTATAAAAAGCCAGGCTTCTTTTGCCAGAGACTTAGGCCTTCTTGATGACTTCTATTGAACGTATCAGCCAGAAATCCGGGGTAGGTGCGGCTTCAGCCGCACGGGAACCGTGCGCCCTGCGCCTGAAGGCGCATCTACAGAAGCTGATTCCTGGTCTGCATGTCCAGGTCTGCGCAAAACCAACCCTCCAATTTTTGAGCTGATATTATTTTGTATCAATACTACTTGTGCAATCTGAGCACAATGGTGTTTCTCTATCTCATTTCCTGATGGACACTATCTAACGGTCATGCCCAAATGGGGCATAACGAAAGATGAAAATCACCCCCACCCCACCCTCCCCCGTGGAGGGGGAGGGAATAATGGCGACGCATCCCGACGTTTCGACGTAAAGGTGGAAGGGGTAAAGCAAAGGGGCATTTCCATATAAACCCTGATGCCCTGGGGGAGCAACGAAGAATGAAAATGCCGTACGTCTTTGCGGACTTGATCCGGAATCCAAGCCGTCATTCCGGCGCAGGACGGAAAAAAGACTGGATACCGGCCTAAACCCTGCATCTGCTCAAAATGATTCCGCCTGCAAGAAAGAGTAAGGAGATTGATATGATACCAATCCTTGAATTGCCACTTAGAAGCCCAATCTGGCCCACCATGATAGGCCCAAGGATTCCTGAGAATTTTCCCAGGAGGTTGTACAGGCCGAAGAACTCTCCGCTTCTGTCTTTGGGGGTAAGCCGGGCGTAAAAAGATCTTGAAAGGGACTGGATTCCTCCCTGAACCAGCCCGATCAATGCTGCAAGGACATAGAATTCTTTCCCTGATGACATCTTTGCTGCAAACGCTATCACCACAAGATATACGACTATGCAGATATAGATCCCTGTTTTGGGACTGAAGCGCTTCGCGATCTTTCCCATGATAAGCGCGGCTGGGAACCCGATGAACTGAACAAGAAGAAGTGCTCCTATGAGGTCCCCGGCGCCGATGCCGATTGAAAGCCCGTAATCCACGGCCATCTTGATCGTGGTTCCGACTCCGTCGTTATAGAGGAAAAAGGCCAGGAGAAAAAGGGCCGTCATCTTGAAATTTCTTACTCTGGAAAAGGTGCCGGAGAGTTCATGCATAGCGCGCCCAATGCTTCTCAAAAGTGGAAGCGGCTGTTTCATATATGTCAGGGGTTCCCTCACAAAGACGAAAAGCGGGATGGAAAAGATCGCCCACCAGAGGCCTACGGAGATAAAGGCGTACTGCACGGCCTCAATTGCGCTTGAAAGCCCGAAGAAAGAAGGCCTTTGATACATCAAGACGTTTATGCCGAAGAGCAATCCTCCGCCAAGATATCCCCAGGCATAACCGGAGGCTGAGACCATATCAACGTTATCCTGGGTGGTGATGCCGGGAAGGAGGGAATCATAAAAACTGATGGAGCCGGCAAATCCAAGAGAGGCAAGGGCGTATATGATGGAGGCGAGAAGCGCTCCACCCTGCGGAATCCAGGCAAGCATGATGGTGCTCAAGATGCCGATCCCTGAAAAGATAGCCACAAACCTCTTCTTAGTGCATGAGGCATCTGATATCGCCCCCAGCATGGGAGCGGAAAGGGCAATTAAAACGGCGCCCAGGGCGTTTGCCCAACCAAGATAGGCCGTAGATTCCGTGGCCTTCATGCCCGCGCTGATATAATTTTTGAAGTAAAGGGGGAAGAAACCTGCCATGACCGTGGTTGCGAAGGCGGAATTGGCCCAGTCATAGAGGACCCAGCCGAAGACGGCCGATCTATTATGATCACCGGTGCCTGCAGTGTCTTTGTCCTGTTTACTTTTGGCGCCAAGGCCCGCCTTTTGCGGTTCCTCATCCATTAAGGAAATAGCCCCTTCCCTTTCTCCCCCCCTTTACCGTCGAAACGTCGGGATTCGACGGCATTATTCCCTCCCCCTTGACGGCGGAAGGAAGGGCGGGGGGTTACGAATTAAGTATCCCATAAGCGCATTCGGGCCGGTCAGTCATAATTCCATCTGCCCCCATATTGAGAAGCCGCTTAATCTCTTCTTCATCGTTGACCGTCCAGAAGTGGACCTCGATGTTCATCTTATGGGCAAGGGAGATAAGCTTAGGTGTAGCCAGAATAAAATCTCCGTGCCTAACAGGAATCTGCAGTGCCCTAGCGGTTGTGCAGTATTGCCCGTTTCCCCCATCCTGCACCCATAGATAAAACTTGAGTATCTCTCCGCTTGACATGCTCCTCGGCACCTGAGGCAGGTTATTTGAAATCTTCTCCATTATGGAGTCCTCCCCGGAGGCTAGAAGGGCATGGCCAGCCTTATGGTGCCTTTCTAAAATATCATAGACGATGAGTTCCCCTTTCGGGAAATCGTGCTTGATTTCGATGTTGAAGAAATGGTCGGGGTATCTTGCGCAAAGTTCTTCCAGGGTGGGAATCCTTCTTTCCTCACCCCTGTCCGGAAACCCTTTGCCGGCGTCAAGTTTTCTCAGCTCATCCAGAGAAAGTTCGCTGATTTTAAGATCAAGGCCGCAGGTCCGGAGTGTGGACTCATCATGATGGACGACCGGAACACCCTCGCGGGAGAACCATATATCGAATTCAAAGTATTGAACAATGTCTCTTGCGGCGTCGAAGGCCTCAATCGTGTTTTCGGGGTGGCCGTAAGAGGCCCCGCGATGAGCGAAGAGGCGCGGGGGCTTTGATAGGAAGAAATCTGTCTCCATTGAGCTGCTCCAATTATTGATGGCTTCGTAAAAAGTCCATCTGCGGCGTTGCGCTGCATCCTTCGTCGTTGCGGCGTAGGCCTAACTACGCCTCACTCCTCAGGATTTGCGCGCCTTGCATCTGGAGCTTTTTACCTTGCCATCCCAATTTTGACTTTTTACGAGTTCACCAATTATTGAAATCGGTTAAACTGCTAAAGTTGTCAGTTTCACGGCTGGTGAACTTTCGTTTCACTGTAACCCTCCCCCTTGACGGGGTAGGGAGGGGTGGGGGTGATTTTCATTCTTTGTTGTTCCCCACCAGGGCATGGCAGTTAGAAAGGGCAGGAGGGCGGTCGGCGAAATTACTCATTATCTGAAGAGAACTCTCGAAGTCTTCCATGCCGAAGACCTCAAGGGTCACGACCCTTTCCGTTTCTCTCATTTGTTTAAGCCGGCTTACAACCTCGGAAATGACCGACGGTTCAAGAAACCTTATTGTTCTATGATCTGAACCGTTTTCATGACCGTGCAAGTGAATGACCCTCGCCATGGAAAGGTATCTGTCAAGATACCGGGTAACGGGGTAGCCGTAGAAGGCAAGATGCCCTATATCAAGACACACGGACAGGCCGTTTCTAAAGACTATCTCTTCAATCTCCTCATAGGGGTAGTCAAGGGTTTCAACGCAGAGCATCTTTGCAGGAACACCGTCTGAGAGGATCTCTTCAATTGACAACTGAAGGGCCTCCTTCCATCTTTTCATATCCCGAGCCGGCCTTTCCCCCCGCATCTCTCCGTCGAAGTGCACTATATAGGCGAAGGGGTCAATATGGCTTGTGATGTCAATTATTCTCAGTGCCGATATAACGGAGCGCCTTCTTACGCTTTCATCAGTATCGCCCAGAAACACTTCCGCGGTCATATGGACAGTGTAGGAAAAAGCAGAGCCATTTTTAATCCCGGCGAGTTCCTTTATCACCTCGCGGTCCGGGATGTTTGATTCCGTGCCTGTGTCAAATAGCACCAATTCCATGTCATCTACGTGCCGGGCAAGGAAGCGGGCATTGCGGCAGAGATCATCTGCGAGGATGTATGATGTCGTTCCCAGCCTGAATGGAAAACCGCCATTGAGGCTGGGAATCTCTCGGGCTTGATCTATCGTATAGGAAATAGTCTGCATCCTAGGATATAAGATTCAAATCCCTATCTTTTGCTGACGGTTTTCTCGAAAGGGGGCAGGATGCTTCGCTTCCGGGAATAGTGCCGACAATCTTAACTCTGCCGGAGACATATTCAAAAGCGCAGCCTTACACAATTCTGATACCCTCCTCTAAGATTTCCTTCACAAAGGGATTTTCAGGATTGAAATCCTCCGGGCTGAACGGAAGAGGTGAGAGGTCGCTGCTTACGGAAAGGGTGATGCGTCTGATCTTGGAACGATCATCAAAACGGTCCCCTGCAAAAGCATCCGATACGAGTGCTAAATCAATATCACTCCATTCATTGGCCCGGCCACGGGCATGGCTCCCGAATAAGACCGCTCTTTGCACGTGAATATCCTGGGCCTCCAGCGCACGAATATACCTTTCTATTATGCCCCGGATGTGATCAGGGATTTTAGCCATTGATAATGCTCCTTGATTCTTATAAATTTCCCCTCACAAAATTCTCTGGTGCACTTCTTTTGAAAGTCTTTCTTGTATTGCGGGTAGCGGACCTCCAAATTGAAATCGGATACCTCATCAAGAAAAAGAGACAGTTCTTCATTGAGAGGGACCCGGGTTTTCTCTGCTAATTTCAAAAGATTGTGTGTTCTAGGGGGCATTTGATTGTTGCTGTCTTTAACGAAGTGCGCCTTCAATGCTTTTTCAAGCACAAGATGCCCAAGGAACAGACACCAGTCAAACTTTTCTGCTGCGAAAAGCTTCTCCGCAGTATCCAGATCATCATCGGCGCTAGCGATCCAGTATTGTATGTGCTCCTCGATTTTCATCGGTTTTGAACCTAGTGAAGTGCAACTCCATGGCCCGAGGAGGGATCACACCAAGAACGTATTACATCCATTTCGGCATGATCATGAATTGTCCACAACCCCAGACCATGGTTGATTGTTAACCTGATGCGTCCGGCATGCTCATAACCATCATCAAATTCAGATTTTAATATATACTCTCGGTCCAAAGCAAAGTAAAGCTGACTCAGCACCTCACAACCGGTAAACGCTCAGTTTCAACTCAGGCGCCAGTTGCCAGGCCTAAGTATCCTCAACCGGAATGAGGGGATTTGCGATGAAAATGCGAAAAGACTCTTCACCTTTCCAAAAAAATTCTTGCATGCGGTTCCTTCGAGTGATAAATTTACTTTCTTTATGGCAAAAGGAATGTTTTCCAGTAACATCCCGAGAAGCCAACCTATATTTTTGATCTGGTATCAGGTTTGGTTCAATAAACCCGTTTGCAAACCAGGTTGGATGTGGAAATGGATTTTTCTCGGAAAATGGGAATAAAGTCAAGGTGGATGAAATGGCTGAAGCGAAAGTGAAAGGTAAGATCAAGATAGACAGGGAAAGGTGCAAGGGCTGTCTGCTCTGCATCGAGGTTTGCCCGAACGATAGGATCGCGGTTGACGAGACCCAGAACAAGAAGGGATACAATCCTGCCAAGTTCGTGGAAGAGGTTAAGGAAAATGAAAAGGGATGCGTGGGCTGCGCCCAGTGCGCGACCGTGTGCCCCGAGGTAGCTATCGAGGTGTATCGTGCCAAGTGAAAAAAAATTGATGCGGGGATCGAATGTAGTTGGAGAGGCGGCCGTCCGAGCAGGATGCCGTTTTTACGCGGGTTATCCTATTACGCCCCAGAATGAACTGCCGGAGTATCTTTCGGCCAGGATGCCGGAGGTGGGCGGCGCCTTTATTCAGGGCGAAAGTGAGATCGCCTCTATCAACATGGTGTTGGGGGCGGCGGCCACAGGGGTAAGGGCCATGACTTCGTCATCCTCTCCGGGGGTTGCGCTGAAGCAGGAGGGTATCTCTTACATGGCGGGGCAGGAGCTTCCTGCCGTGGTCATCAACATGATGAGAGGCGGGCCGGGCCTTGGAAACATCGCTCCTTCCGGCGCCGATTATTACCAGGCAACCAGGGGCGGCGGAAACGGGGATTACCGAACCCCTGTGCTGGCTCCTGCGGGATGCCAGGAATTGGCGGACCTGACCTTTACGGCCTTTGACATAGCCGACAAATACAGGACGCCTGTCATGATCCTGGGGGATGGCCTTATGGGACAGGTGATGGAGCCGGTGATATTTCCGGATCCCATTGACATCAAATCCCTTCCTCCCAAGGATTGGGCCTTGACCGGGTGCAAGGGCCGGAAGCCCAAGGCCATTTTCTCCATGCTTCTGGATCTCAATGCCCTTTACAACCACAATCTTCATCTGCAGGAAAAGTATGATGAGATCACGGCCAAGGAACTCAGGTGGGACACGGCTATGACCGAGGACGCCGAGCTTCTTGTGGTCGCCTACGGGACACCTTCCAGGATCGCCGAGAGCGCAATTGAGGAGCTGAGGGCTGAGGGCATAAAGGCAGGTCTCTTCCGGCCTATCACCCTTTGGCCGTTTCCCACTATCCCCCTGAGGAAGCTTGCGGCCAAGATAGGAAAGGTGGGTGTTTTCGAGTTTTCAATGGGGCAGATGCTAGATGACGTTATTATGGCGGTCGGGGAAAGGGCCGAGATATATTTCTACGGCGTTCCCGGTGGGATCATCCCCACCCCGAGCGATGTTGCCCGGTTCCTGAAGTCTTCCATAAAGGGAGACGGAAAGGTGGGAAGGAGGATAGAGGCATGAGCGCAGAGGCTGCATTCAAGAAGATCTTTGGAAGACCTGAATCTCTTAAGGAAAACTACACGCATTACTGCCCGGGATGCGGGCATTCGATAGCGCACAGACTTGTCGCTGAGTGCCTTGATGAGCTTGGGCTGAGGGAGAACACCATAGGCGTTCCGCCCGTGGGATGTGCGGTTCTTGCCTATAACTATTTCAATTTCGATATGATCGAGGCCCCGCACGGCAGGGCCCTTGCAGTTGCAACAGGCATCAAAAGGACAAATCCCGATAAGTTCGTTCTCACCTATCAGGGGGACGGGGATCTGGCCGCCATCGGAACCGCAGAGACCATACATGCCGCGAACAGGGGCGAGAAGATCAGCGCCATATTTATAAACAACGCCATCTACGGGATGACCGGCGGCCAGATGGCCCCCACGACCCTACTGGGACAGGAGGCAACCACCGCGCCCGGGGGAAGGGATTCAAGCCTTCACGGAAATCCCATAGATATCTCCGCAATGATTGCCGTGAGCAACGGCGTGGTCTATGTGGAAAGATGCTCTCTTGCCTCCCTTAAGCAGATACGCCAGGCCAAAAAGGCCATCAAGAAATGCTTCCAGGTGCAGTTGGACAAACTGGGATTCGGGCTTGTGGAACTCCTCTCTCCCTGCCCGACCAACTGGAAGCTTTCGCCCAAGGAGGCATGGGCGTGGGTAAATGAGGTGATGGTAAAGGTCTATCCCCTCGGAGTAATCAAGGACACGACAGGCTACGAGGATAAAAAATGATAAAGCGAACTCTATTTGCAGGTTTCGGAGGGCAGGGCGTATTGCTCATGGGTTATGTCTTGAGCCACGGCGCCATGCACCGAGGTTTGAACGTTACATATTTTCCTTCATACGGGGCTGAGATGCGGGGAGGCACTGCCAACTGCACGGTAACGCTATCCGACAAGAAGATAGCGTCCCCCGTGGCTTCCAATCCTGATCTCTTTGTGGCGATGAACTATCCGTCCCTGGAGAAGTTTGAAAAGAGCGTGGCGAAAAGCGGGCTGATATTTCTCAATGCCACCCTGATCAAGGAGGAGGTATCCAGAAAGGATGTTGAGGTCATAAAGGTTCCGACTCTGGAACTGGCCAAGGAGGCGGGCTCGGACCGGGCCATCAACATGGTCATGATAGGAGCCCTTTGCGCAAAGAGCGGCCTTCTTTCGCTCGAAGACACGGTTGCGGGCATGCAGGCGGCCCTCAAAGGAAAAGAAAAATTCTTCCCCCTGAACCGCAAGGGCATCGAGAGGGGTTTTGCCTTTATTGCAGACGGAAAATAATCCTTCCAGCAAGGCCTCCGGGTGATCCTGGGGGCCTTTCCCGATATACTCTCAAGCAAATACATTACGAATTTATTCTTTATGGGTTGAGCCAAGTGCATAATTATGACCAGTCGTCATTCCGGCGCAGGCCGGAATCCAGGTTGAGATGACTGGATACAGGCTCTAGGACCGGGGTCCGGGACAGGCTTCGCCGGAAAGACGTAACAAGCTAAAAGACCCCCTGGTATGATCCCCGCCGTTTGTCTTCCGTGTAAACGCTCATGACAGCAATATTTTGTCGCCTCCGCTAATGAAAATCCTCCTGCGGCTTTACACTTTGCGAGGTCGAGGATTTCCCTCCCCCCGCGCGGGGGGAGGGTCGGGGTGGGGGGGTGTATTTTCACGGTAAAGATACTTGACTGCCATTACTCAGTGTGGTTACAATGTTATTACGTACGGAGGGGCGCTTCAATGAAATCCAAGATAGTCAGGATAGGCAATTCCAGGGGAATTAGGATACCCAAGCCGTTGATAGAGCAGGCAGGGCTTGCCGGGGATGTAGAGATACAGGTCGAAGGAAACCGCCTCATAATCGGGCCGGCGAGTCGTCCGCGCGCCGGATGGGATGAGGCATTTAAGGAAATGGCAAGAATGGAGGATGATTCCTTACTTCAAGGCGATCAAAATATTCCTACGGCCTGGGAAGAGGTCGAGTGGGAATGGTGATTGATCGCTTCGATGTTTATCTTGTTAACCTTGACCCCACCGTCGGTCATGAAATCAGAAAGATGCGACCTTGTGTGGTCATATCTCCCAATGACATGAATCACCATATAGGCACCGTCATAATTGCCCCCATGACGACGAAGGGAAGGCCTTATCCTACAAGGATCGAATGCAGTTTTCAGGGGAAGGCAGGCCATATCGTCCTGGACCAGATCAGGACGGTTGACTCGGTTCGCCTTGTCCGCAAATTGGGGAAAATAGACCTTGAGACTTCCGCCGCGGTGCTCTCTGTTTTACAGGATATGTTTTCCGAATGATACCCCCATAAGGACACGGCCGGAAGGAGGCTCCCCAAGAGAGGGCTCCCTGCTTGGCGCCCTCCCCAGGTTGACATGGAAGCCCGTTAGGGTGCAGTAAATGGTGATGCGGGCAGCTCGCAGGCATCCTCCTCGGCAAATGGGAGCCAGAAGGTGAGGGTGGAGCGGGTCTCGGTTCCCAGGACCAGCACGTCTGCCGTTATCTCCGATTCTATCCATGCAGCGTGGGCCTTTAGATAGATGAGGTCGAAGTTACCAACCCCTGTCTCATCCGTTGTGACCGATGCGGGCACTGCACCCGATGAGGAGTTGGGCGGCGTGAGTTCGCCGTCAAAGTTCCTATCTTCTCCCGCATCAACTATCAAATTGCGGTTTTCATCTTCGTTACGGTAAACGTCTCCTCCGATAGCGCGGTGGATCTTCACTGTATTCCCCACAGCTTCGTCAGTTAACGAGTTACCGGGCACCAGTGTCAGGGTCTCTTTGCTTACGCCTCCAATCCCAATTGTATAAATGCCATTGTTTTCGGCAGAACCTGATACCGTTATCTGGTCCCCGGGCATAAAGCCGTCCTGTACAAAGTCTCCATCGTCTTCCCTTTGTATGGTATCATCTGCAGGGTTGTTATTGTGGAAGCTAATTTTGTTTGAGGTTACGCCCACACCCGCGGAATATGTTGCAGTGGGAATGCACGGCGGAGGAGGTGTTCCGTTGATCGCCCATCCTCCGACAGCATATTGGGTCGGCCATGTCCCCAGCGTCACGATCGCCCCTGATACAGGGTTGCCGTTGGAATCCAGGACCAGCACCGACATGGGCAGTTTATAAGCGGTGTTGTTTTCAACGGATTCGATCTTGGTAGAGCGTCCGATCACGACCGACCCCGCAGTTCCGCCGATTATTATCTGAACCTCATCTGAAATGAGAGGGGTGCTGCCGACAACCTCCGCGTGAACCGTCACCCCCAGCCCGCCCGAACTCAGCGAACCGGAGGTAAATGTGGACTGCGCAACGCCGAAGTCGTTTGTATAGACGATAACCGGAGAGATGCTCTCACCCC
>Ga0210051_1000852_pt1 | contig 29942 bp, 36 predicted proteins | sample CryGey092014_all_FD_185464 | JGI IMG/M metagenome (GOLD analysis project Ga0210051, IMG submission 185464) | Groundwater microbial communities from aquifer - Crystal Geyser CG23_combo_of_CG06-09_8/20/14_all (SPAdes) (version 2) | ecosystem: Environmental > Aquatic > Deep subsurface > Groundwater...
CCAACAACCATTGCAGCAGATACATCATACATAGTGGCAAGCTATCTCAAAGTTGATAGCGACCTTACAATCAACGGCAATCTAATGGTGATAGGATAGGATATGGGACAGCATCTACTACCAGAAGGCGCAGCACCTTCTACCCCCTCTACGGGTTATGTATCAATGTATGCTAAAGCAGATGGGTTACTCTACTCAAAGGACGATGCAGGAGTGGAAACACAACTGGGGGGTACCACAGGCTTATTCTCCAAAGTAGATTCGGCTACTCCTACCTTTGACAAGACCGGTGCAGGAACACTGTCTATTAAAGCTGGTACAAGTATAGATGTGGCTGGAACTACGATTACATTCGCTGTGGCTACAGCTATCACTATGCCTGCCCTTGTTGCAGGAACAGACTACGCCATCTGGGTGAAGGATGATGCAACGATTCAGGCTACAACGGACTTTGTAAGTGCCCCCAGTGCAGGCAATTGGCGCAAGATCGGCGGCTTCCACTACGGCCTTGTCGCGGCTGGCACTACTGTGGCCAGTGGCTCGTTCGCTACTACCGGCAATGGCATGATATGGACTCAAGCTGATGTAGATAAGATCGCGGGCATTAACGAATGGAGCATCTGGGACTTGAAGTTCCGCCCAGTAGCAGACCCTAGAGGGATGGTATTCACTGGCAGTATCTGGGTGGACATCTACCTATGCTCGACCGATACAGCTACTAACGGCACCAGCAAGTACAACACCAACATAGCCAGCTCCACGGTACTGCCGAAGATTCCGGACGCGTTTGGCGGCAACGGCGTGACTACCTACCCATCGCTGAACTGGTGGGTGGCGAACGAGCTTGCAAGAGCTAATAAGAAGCGCCTGATGTGGGAGAGCGAGTTTGTAGAGGCCGCTTATGGCGTGACCGAAAACCAGTCCATCGATGCGACTGCCTCGACCTACCCGACCACTCAGCGCAATGCAGGCTACACCAGCAAGTACGGTATCGAGCAGGCATCTGGGCATCATTGGATATGGTGTCAAGACTCCAGTGCATATCAGGACGTTGCAGGCGCAGGGTCGTGGAAGATAGTGACCGGTAATACAGGTGCAGCAGGTTCGCAGCGCGGCGAGACTTACACCTTCGGCACATACGGTCTGGCGCGGGCGCTGCTAGGCGGCTCGCGCGCGGTCGGCGCGAGCTCCGGTTCGCGGGCTTCCCTTTGGAACTACTACCCGTGGTCCTCGTACTGGAACATTGGGTTGCGGGCCGCCTGTGACCACTTGCAATCTATCTAGGAGATAACATGTACACATATAGCCCTCACACCGGCGAATTGATTAGCACTGATAACCCTGCAAGCTGGATGCAGACTACGCATATCGCACCTCCTGTGTTCGATACTTCTACGGAGGGATGCTTCTTTCGGGATGGAGCTTGGGTTATTGTGCCTGCTGATAACTCTGCGGAGAAAGAAGCCGCCATTGAAGTTATCAAAGGGCGCATAGTCACTCTGGAGCAATCGCAGTCCAGAGCGGTGCGTGACGTCTTACTGGGCGGCCCGACCGATAGGCTGGCAGCATTAGAGGCGCAGATTACTGCACTTCGTGCGGAACTGGTAAAGGCAATCGCATGACCTACCCCATCAAAGCACTAGCCTCTGTCCTAATCACGCTAACAGCCTATCTACTCAACTGGCTGTTTGCGTTGTTCGTCCAGTCAGATGGCAATCTCCCTCGCTGGCTCAAGTGGTTCCAGCCCTCCGATAACCTTGCTATTGGAGACGCGCTGTGGAAAGCGGAGCATCCAGACTACAGCGACTATATGCTCGCCTTAAGCTATATGAACCGCAACCCTGCACAAGGCTTTGACCAGTTCCTACAAGCTAATGTGTCCGAGACTACGCCTGTAAAAGTGCGAGGTAATCTCTATATCAGAGTCGGCCCGAAGGGGATTGGTGGCTGGTATCTCATCACCTCAAAAGACTACTTCCACCTAACTTATGTCCTGCCTATGACGTGGTTCGGTGAATTCTGCATCACAGGGGGCTTCGGCTGGCGACTGGTATCTATCGCAAAAGGCTACAGCCACAACACCCTCGGTCAGCTAGTGTTCACCCCTTTTAGATTTCACCAATTTTATAACTAAAGGAACCATCATGGAAGACCGCCGCGCCCACGAACGAATAGACTGCCTAGAGGGTGAGTTCTCACAGTATAGGGAGGAGCATAAGAGACTGGAGGCTTCCCTTATACAGAATACTAAGCTAACCGAATCCATCGAAGCTAACACGAAGGAACTGGTAACTCTGTTCAGAGGAGCGGTTAGTGTAAGAACTCTATTTATCTGGGCATCTCCTATAGTGGTTGGGGTAGCTGGGCTGTGGGCTTTTATAACGTGGCTATTCAAAGGATAGAATTGATATGTTACCTATACTTCTCGCTCCCCTCCTAACTTCTCTAGCTTCTAAAGGCATGAGCCTCCTCGCCGGTGCTATAGAAGCCAAAGGCAAGGATATCATCGAATCCAAGTTAGGAATTAAAATTCCCTCTTCTGTCTCTGAGCTTACTCCTGAGCTTGTCCAAAAGCTTAAGCAAGCTGAAATGGAGCATGAAGAGTTCCTTTTAGAAATGCAGGTAAAGAAAGCCGAGCTAGATATAGAAGCTGAAAAATCGGCGTCGATTCAAGTAACGGATAGATGGAAAGCTGATATGACCTCGGATAGCTGGCTATCTAAGAGCATCCGTCCCCTGACTCTTATCTTTATCCTAGCAATCTATACCATCTTTGCCCTTATGTCAGCCTTTGATGTAGATGTAAATGAGTCCTATGTAGAGCTTCTAGGCCAGTGGGGTATGTTAATTATGTCTGCATACTTCGTAGGTAGGACAGTGGAGAAGGGAATTGCTTCTGTAAAGAAGCCTCAAGGAAAGGTAGGAGATTAGATATGAGTTCTCTAATGTCAGCTCAAGCAGCGTTCCTCCTCGATTTTTGTAAGCTAATCTCCCATGCAACTGGATTAGGTTTTGTTGTTACAGCAGGAGAATTACTGCGCCCAGTAGAGATGCAAGAAATCTACGTCAAGACAGGCAGAAGCAAGACTATGCACTCTAAGCATCTTAGGAAGCTAGCAGGAGACCTGAATTTCTTCCTTCCCTCCCCTACCGGTAAGCTAGTTTATATATGCTCTGTTGAAGAACTAGAAACTCTAGGCAGATACTGGGAAAGCCTTTCTCCCAAGAATCGCTGGGGAGGCAACTTTGACATGGACTGGAGTAGAGAAGATAATTTCAAAGATGCTCCACACTTTGAAAGAATACTATAATGGCTTCCACTAAACAACGCTACCCACTCTCTTCTATCAATGGGTTGCCCATTCCATTAGATGTTATTAGGCCTTCAGGCTTGATAAGAGTCTCCTACTTAGAAGCCTCTGCTTCTGTAGCAGCTGCCCTTCCTGCTGGAACTGAGCTTCTCTTAGTAAGAAGCACTACAGATTGTTTCATCAAATTCGCTAATTCTTCTGCTACTAAACCCACCGCTTCTGTAGTTGCAGATACTCTCTACCTTCCAGCAGGAGAAATCCAAGTAATTTCTCCAATGAACCTCTACTATTCGGTTATTGGAAATACTTTGGATGGTGAGTTGTTCTTGCAAGTCTTAGAAACTTGGATGTCAGTATCTCTTGATACCGCTAATAGGGGTAGATAATTATGGCACAGATTCCTAAGATAGTAGATTTAACAAAAAGCTTTATAGTAGTTGACCCTAGTGCATTTCCCCAGAATCTGGGATATACAGAAGGGCAGGACACTCCAGAAAAGTCTCTTCCAATTCTAGGCTTCGAGGGATATAACTTCCTACCTACAGCCTATGGATATAGAAGCTACTTTGGTCAGAACTCTACACTAGACATTGCAGCTTTAGCCTCTAACTGCGATGAGATTCTTCTATATCAATTTGCTACCTATGAGAATATTCTAGTAGCTCTTTGCGAGGATGGTATCTGGGTATCCAGACCCAATACCTCAGGTAATCTCTGGGTTCACTCTATTACCTTAGCACTTCCTGCTGTTGGAACTGTACTAGATTGGACTTGGGCTGTTATTGAGAATAAACTTTACTTATATAGGCAAGGAGGGGCTTCTTATTACAGAATAGACCCAACTGGAATAGCCTTAGATGTAGTTACTGTTAATACGGTTACGCCTAATTTCCTGAATATGGTAGGTCAGATGGGCATATTTAGAGCTAATGGACGACTGGGATTCTGGGACTCTGCTAATTCTGTTAGTTGGAGTAGCTTATTCGACCATGCTGATTTTATTCCCGCAGCAGAGACTCTTGCTGGAAATAGTATCTTCAATGGAGTGTCAGGTAGAATAGTTACAATCATTCCACAGGGAGATGGTTTTGTTATTTATGCTACGAAGTCTATTGTAGGCGTTCGGTACTCCTCTCAGGCTAATATTCTATGGGAAGGAAACTGCATCACGGACTTGGCTGGAATTGTATATCCTTTCCAAGCTACTAGAGGGCTGACGGAGCTAGAGCACTTCGTCTATACTTCCTCTGGGATTAAGAAGATTGGCAACTACAATGCCCTTAATAGAAGTCATACTCTTGAGGACGTAATCCCTGACGTATATGATTTACTCAAAGAGAGTAGGAGTCCTGTTAAATTGCAGTTGATTAACGGGAGATTCCTCTGCATCTGCTTAATAGACAATAGCTACATAGACGGTAAGACAATCTTCACCTTTAACACCATTGATGTTATATATGTTCCTATTCTAGTAGGAGGTATGATCTGGGATGGTATTACTCCTATTACTGATTATGTAGATGGAATCAGTGTATCTAGCCATATGGCCTCAGAATTGGCTGCTGGTATATATGAAGGAATGTACCTTAGATGGACTGCCCAAGGGGAGGGAATGGTTCCTTCTAGGACTACTCCCATGAATCCTTATACTATTGATACTGTTTATGCGCATATTCCTAACCCTCCACCAGACCTTACCTCTAAATTAAGCCAAGCTCAGGCAAATGCTTTAGTAAGTTCAGGCTCTTTCACAGATGAGACTCCTGAAGTAGCTCCCTTCTATCCACTAGGATTAGGCTGGACATACCCAGGCTCTGGCAATACTGGAGCTGCGTATAAAGGTTTGGTGGACAATTACCTTACAGAAATAGTTAATGCTCAGATAGTGGAATGGAATGACTTTATAAATATCCAAGCGGCTACTAAAGCTACTTTGGACGCCGCGGTTCCTGTTACAGAATCTCCCGTACTCGGAACAGTGCCTTATTTTACTAACGCAGAAGCTACCGCTGCCCGCAATTCATTAGTAGCCTCCCTTGGTGGTTCCAATAATCAAGTAACTACAGTAACTGTAGTAGGAAACTTATTATCAGGAGCTGGAGCAGTTACACCTCTTACTATTACTGGGGCTGGAACTAATTATCCAGCAGGTGAGATGTCTAAAGACATGGTAGGAGGCTGGGACATTAAAAGAACTATACTAGATTCTTACTATATAACTAGAAGAGACAGGCCTGGTTTTTATATAGTAAAGACTGCAAATAGCGGTTTAATTACCGACCCTGTAGATATTCTTTATCCTTGGCTGGCAAGATTGCCTTATGAGGTTAATCCCCCTCCTATTCAATACCCAACTAGATGTCTTGTAGAGGGAGCCACTCGAGGCCTTGCCCGCGAGGCTTGGCTGAATGCAGCTCTGCTTTATGCCCCTAGTACAATGAGTTTTACAACATCCTCTGGATGGAGATATGAGTACAGTTCTCCTACAGTTCAAATGAGCTTCTATACAGGAGGCACTACCTATTCTGGAATTGTATACCAAACTAATTCGTATCATAACGATGTATTCCAAAATACATATCAGCAATTGGTGTATAAGGATGTAATTGGGTCTATTACGGGAACTCCTATCCCATCCTACTATATAGATTATACCTCTACCAAGAGTATTACTACAGAGGCTAACCCAACTATTTCTCATACATCTATTTTCTCAGCCACCCAAAAGAATTTAACTTGGGCTTATATTTCAGGAGGGAGTCCCCCCGGAGATTACGCATCCAATTACGGAGCCATTGCCGTAACTGGGTCTGGGCTAGTCTCCGAAGTAATTCCCTATGAATATGGTATAACATATCCTGGGGCTACGCACCTCTTACAGGATGGGCAGGTAGCTCCTATATATCCAAGCTATGCAGGGGCATTAGTCCTAGATTTAGCCTTGAAGAAGTGGGGGAAGATAAAGGCTACCTATAAAACTCTCCTAGATTATAGCCCAGTCAATGCTTTGCAAGATGCTATCTCCTATACTAACTTTGGAATGGATGTGGCAATGCTGAATAATGTAGGGGCTATCATTCTATTCGACGCGCGCCCCACTGATAGTTGGATTCGTTATGGAAAATTTGGCTATTACAGGCTAGGTTATACTCAGGTACATGAGGTAAAAGTTCAATTTAGAAGTCCCTCCATTGGAGAGATTACACTAGATTCTTCCTTTGATGGGCGTAGTTTAGAGACCGCAGTTACTCATACAGAATTCTTCTCTAATCAGGGTAGTCATACCATGCACGCGGCACAAACAGGCAGATGGCATACAGTCAAGATTTCCGGTAACTACGATTTGACTGGGCTTGAAATACGTGGCACTATTGCCAGTAGAAGATAGCCTAAATAAAGGAGAATTATCATGGTAAAAACTAGATATCCAGATAGCAGTGCAGCTAGCAGTGGGGCTTATGGCACCTCTACTACAACTACCCCAGCCTCTACCGCAACCCAGACCACTTCTACGGGTAGTAGTCAGAATCTCTCGGAGATTTCCTCCCAGCAGAATATGACTCCAGAAGCTTTAGCGCAGCTTTCTAATCTTATTAAGACATTAGAAGCCGGGGGTACTCCAGAACAGCGCGCTTCTGAGATTCGTCGTAGGCAGACTCAATCTCTTATCGAGCAGCTACTAGGAACTGTTTCTACTGAGAGAGCTACGCAGGATGCCAAAGGGATTATGGCATTGAACTTACAGCAAGCTATGGAAAAGAATATGCCCGCTATTCAGAGAGCGATAGAAGGAGCTGGAACCTCGGCCTCCTCTATGCAGGGAGTATTATCTCAACAGGCCGCGCGGGACGCTGCGCTAGCTTCTGGAGCCTTAGGAGGACAGATGGCTGCCCAGTATGCAAGGGAGCGTAGTTCTTTAGCTGGTATCCTAGAAGCTGCTACTCGCCCAACTAATGATGTTACAGATGCGCTTATACAGTCTTTAGGTGTCGCAAAGGGAGCTGTTACTAATTCCCAGAGAAATAGGACAGCTGCCTCCTCTGGCGTTAGTAATACTGTAATTAACACACCAGAGTCTACTGTCACCGAGACCCGCACTCCATCAGAATCTTCCCCTTTCAGTGACCTAGCTACTACCCCAGAGTCCAGTAATACTAGTTCCGCTCTAGCTAATCTAGGGAAGTATTGGTCAGATAATTCCAATCAGTATTGGAAGGATAGTGGAGTATCTCTGGCTGCCTTCCTCTCCAACCCGCAATATTAAAGTATCAATAGGAGAGTACCATGTCTAATCTAAATGATGACTATGATAATCAAGTAGCTATAGCTGCTCCAACAGCAGGACTTGGGCAGACACAAGCCTTCCGTGATAAGCCTGTCAAGCTCCTAGATTCTGGCTCTGATATTGCAGCTGCTAATAGGATAAACACTGGAGCCAGACTGCGAGGCTCTAACACCATTGCTTCTATTGATAAGAATGGAAGAGTGGTAATTACCGGAGGTAGGGGCATAACCACAGGCTATGAGACTGGGGTAGAGGGTATTGCACCAGCAGGATTTACCTCCACCTCAAGACCCTCTGGTGAGCGTAGTAAACTCGCCTCCTCTATCCCTCCGACAGGTAGGGTTCAGCAAGATATAACAGGCATCGCAGCTCCCTCGGAACACTTCTTGTCTGAGATGAAGAGAATCGACGACATCCAAGACCCTAAAGAGAAGTTCTTTGCAGTAGCTCAACTGCGAGGAGCCGCAGAGGAGACTATAGCTAAGTTCAGGGGACAGGCTGATAAACAAGCTAGCCTAGAATTCAAGGTCTCGGAGCTAGAGCAAGCTCTTAGGACAAATGAGGCAGCTGATAGGAATGACCCTAACTACTGGAAAGTAAAAGCAGACTCCAAGATAACCCAGAGTGTTCGTCAGCAATATGATGCTGCCCTAAGTGCATCTAGGGCCAGAGCTGATACTATCTACACCTCCAACCCAGAAGCTGCTAAACTCAGAGGAATTATTGACCCATTCCTAGAATACACGATGAAGAATCTCGCTCGACCGGAGACAAAGGCAGATGATAGAGAAGCCAAGGCTGAAGCCCTAGCAGCACAGTTCGGTACTGGCCATTTAGAGCTAGCTGGATTGATAGCCCCAGGAGCTGATCCTGTGCAAACTGCTGCTAGGGAATACAATAATCCACAGTTCAGAGAAGCTGCTATGGCTATGAACACGCCTGAAGATCTAGTACCTCTAGCCCTTGGGCCTAAGAATGCCTATGCTAGGCAGGGGGTTATCCACAAGCAGGCAGTCCTTCTAGGAGGAACAGAGGATAAAAACTCTTCTGAGTATAAGAGAGCCCACGCTCAAGCAGAGGGTGATTTCAGAGCTATGCAAGACTTAGTAAAGAACTCTACTAACTTTACTACTGCTATGGAAACCTATTATCCAGTGTCAGAAAAGCGGAACAAGATCCTCGCCGATTATACTACACTAGATAAAAGCAAGGTAAAAGAGCGGGAAGCGTTCCGCGCAACTATGGCTCCTATCCTCCTATCCAAAGCTAAGGAAGCTGACTTCCTAGGTAATGTAGCAGGATGGGGTAGCGACTCTGTGCTAGGAGACCCAACCCTTGCTATCTCCTCTGTGTATAAGAATGTACGAGTGAGAGCAGGAGCAGGTGCTCCAATATCTCTTACCGCTCTAGCAGCCGGTATCAGAGAACTCCCTGATAAAGGACAGCAAGCTAAAGCGAGGGATGAGCTACTACAGGTAGGGCGCGCCGCCTTGCAGAGACAAGCTTCTGGAGTCTATGGTAGATTTGGGGATGGCCTAGATCTAGAAACTGCCCTCAATACAGCCCTATCAGATACTATCCTATCCGACTTCTTTGGGAATATTGCAGGGAAGGCAGCTTTCGGTGGAGCTACTGGCCTAGCCATAGGTGCACTACCTACTCCTATAGCTCCTATAACAGCGCTCGGAGGGGCGGCTATAGGAACAGGAGCTGGAGCTGTGGTAGGTACAGCAGAATCCATATACAATCTATTGAATAAGGAGAATCAATAATGGCCGAAGAGTACAAGTACGACTCCCCACTAGCCAAGTATGCCCTTCACGCAACGGCTGGTGCGGATGCTATGGGAGTGCTAGACACCTTAGGGCATGGAACCGTGGCTACTGTGGTAGACGCAGGTACAACCCTATGGAACTCCCTTACTCCTCAGCGCCTCGAGGCCTCTACAGAGGATCTCCTATCTCGTATAGACTCTAATGCCCTGCAGGTATATAATGAGCACCCAGACGCAGTAAGACTGGCAAGCTTTGTAGCTGGTAGTGTAGGGCCAGTAGGCCTCGCCCTTAAGGGAATGAATGTGCTACGAGCAGGTTCCAAGACTGTCAGTTGGTTTTCTAAGGCAGGTACAGAGTCTCGCTTAGCTGAGGTAAAAGCTGCTTTCGCTGGTGGTGTGGGGAACACAGAGAGAGTAGCAGCTGCTCAACGTATGGTCTATAAGGCTAAGGGATTGAATGTCCTTGCAGATAACGTAGCTGCTGAGGCTGCTATTATGGGGGCTATGTCCTCGCACCCCTACATGGAGGATTACTACAAAGATCTAGGGACTAACTTTGCTATTAACATGGCTATTGGCAGTATAGTAGGCGGCATAGGTGGTATTGCCATTGCTAGGTCTGAGATTACTGGGGTTAAGAAAGGGATTGAGCAGGAGTTTACTTCCACTGCTAATGCCCTAGCCAAAGCAGTGGACCCCTCTACGCACGTAGGTGTACAACTACAACAACACATGCAGAATGTATCGCAGATAGAAGGAGCCTTAAGTGCAGCAGAATCTGCGGACTCCAAGTTTGTGCTTACCCAGTTTACTAAAGACCACCTAGCCAATCTGAAGATTGTAGAAGAAGCTAATGCGGTGCGGGTACTGGAGGAGGTTGCTTCTGAGGATCTTCTAGCCCTAGATGCAGCTACTCAAGGCTCTATTAGGAAACTGCTGAGCGACCCTAAATTCTCTGGCTTCGATAAGCTCTCCTTCCTTCCTATCAAAGATACTGCTAATACCGTTGTTAAGGAACCTGGCACTATTCAGAAGCTCTTTGACTTTACTAAGAAGGTTGTCAGTAAGAAGGGAGTTGAGAGAACCGTAGCCAATGCTGGAGTATATTCCCCTGTGTGGAATGGCTTCATTGGGAAGGAAGAAGCCTATAAGTATTCTACACTAGCTGACCTAGGAACTTCCGTTGAGTCCCTCGCAACCTCTGTTGATACGCGTGTAGGTTTCCTAGCACGAGTGGATGCTGGGATGGAACATTCCGTAGGACACACAGCTGTAGTAGAAAAGGATTTCGCGCAGGCCTATTTGCGGATGAGCCAATTAGATATTCAGGATGTAGTAGGTAAAACCTTAGCAGCATCTCCTGATGACCTAGCCTCTATGAAGGCTATGTACCTACGCGTGTCTGAATTCGCTAGAGCGGGTAATAGTATAGATGCAGTGAAGACTGTACTCACTAAAGAAACTCCTAGTTACGAAGCTATCCAGCGTACCATCGCTCAAAGAGCTGGCTTCCCTAGAACCTACTTGGATGACATAGCTAAAATTAACGAGACTAGGCTTCAGTATCAGGTATATGATGGCCATGGCAGGGGCAAGGTACTTGCAGAAGGGCTATCCAAGAATGCTCAATCTCATATAGATAGCTGGATAAGTGGGGACACAGAACCCCTTCGTAAGGCAGGCATACAACTAGCCAATCCTAGTGTAATGGTAGGAGCCAAAATAGATGCTGTAGAGGCTCTACGGGAATTCCAGCACCACCCTCGCTCTAGGGCTCTTAGAAAGACTCTTTCTGGGATAGCAGATTCTGACGGCTTCGTACTTATGTATAGAGGATTGGGGAATGACCCTAAAGGTCACTTTGGGATGGAGAGTTATACACTAGACCCTGGCAAAGCTGGAGCCTTCTCCCGAGGTAATCCTACAGGGCTGCGCATGTATAAAGTGCATGTGGACGAGGTCATTGGTATGGTAGAGGATATAGGGCCTAAAACTATGTCCAATATGGAGATTCTAGTAATGCGCTCCGCAACTAGGGAGAACGCAGTTATTCCTACACATGACCTATCCCATGCCCCATCTAAGTTCTTCTCTGATGTAGGGGAACTTATTGACACTGTAACCCACAGTGCTCCAAGTACTAGGACAGTATCCTTATCCGAGCTGGCAGATGCTATTTCGGAAACAACCCTATCTAAGGTCAAGGAGTATCAACTTCTGGGAATGGGCGTCGAGGAGATTTCCCTACGTACTGGCACTCCAGTAGATACAATCATGGATATTATCACCTCAGGTAAGACCCATGTGGATGTCTCAGAGCTTATTAAGTTCGGCTCCCAGCAGAGCATAATAGATGCAGCAGCAGTTACTAATCGTGCTCTGTTAGTAGGAACCAATATGAACAAGGTTCCTACGGCTAAACTCCAGGCCGCCTTGAATGCTTCTAGTTTCAAGAATCTAGGGCAGCAAATGGTAGAGCAGGACATCCTTACCTCCTCTTCTAAATTTGTGCGAGGAATAGGTGAGCAGCTCCTGAATACAGAAGCAAAGACTCAGCTTACGTGGATAGAGAAAGGAGTGGATGATTTACTAGGAACTGCTGTTGGTAGTACGCTATTCCGCAGTGCTAACTCCGCTCTTGAGAAACTCGGCCCTGTAGGAGAGCTAATTACTGGCGTTGGTAAGCGTCTAGTAACAATTAAGAACCTGGCTAAGGAGCAGCTTACTACGCCCCTATCTCAGGCTATGTCCACGCTGACAAAGAATGATGCTTATATAATTGAATTCAACAATGCTATCAACATACAAGCTAAGGTTGTTGGAGCTAAAATCTATAAGGCTGGGCAATTCTGGGAATTCAATGCAGGTAAGGCATCTATTGATAGTCTGGTTAGGGCTACGGATAAGGAATTCCTAGCCTATGCTCACTCTGTTGATAAGAGTGGTACAGAGATGTTGAGGGTACTTACAGGGGCTGGAGGTTCTGAGTTTAAGGTAGTAGTTCCTGAAGTGGACGCAGCTCTACGTCAAGTACAGAGTGCTGGGAGAGAGTTATATGCTATGAAGAATGTCTCTCATAAGGCATTAGGGAAAGGCAACCTAAGTGATATTGGCTTCTGGGTTCCGGCTAATAACCCTCGCGGTAAGCAGATTGCCTACGCTTTTAATAGAAGGACAGGCGAGACTACCATGCTTATGGCAAGGACTCCTACTGAGCTGAACTCTTTCATTGAGAGATTCAAAGGCTCCTTAGGAGAAGAAGGCAAGCATACTGATATTGTAACAAAGGCGCAGCAAGCTGACTTCAATAAGATTGCCGGCCGTCATGATCCTATGTACATGGCAGTTGCAGACGCCGGCAAGCAGCACGGAGGCTCTTCTGCTCTAGCAGAGATTTCCACGACAGCAGATTCTTTAGCTGATATTATACAAGGATACGACCACTATATCAACAGAGGCATAGATGATATAGCTAGAATCCAGTTGAATCCTATCATGAGTAAGCTGGATAATATGTCCTTGGTCGCTAATGTTGGTTACTCAAAAGCTGCGCTAGGTGCTGTAGAGAAGGGAGCTACAAGGAAACAAGACCCAGGTAATGTCATTAAGAACATCCTAATGGGGCGCTCTAACCTAGAAGAGCATGAAGGGTGGAGTGCTATACAGTCTGGGGTACAGATGATAATGGATAGAAGCTTGAAGGCTGTAGCTGAGGTGATGGCTCCTGTTATTGGTAAAGGAGCTAGGACTGAGGCTGATTGGGTCAAGGTTCAAGCTGAGCTAGAAGCTAGGGGAATAGTGCATCCTTTCCAAGTGTTCCTAAAAGGCGAGGAGCAGGCAGTCCCCGATGTAGCAAGACTGGAACAAGCTTACCTAGCTCAATCTCCACAGACTAAGACTTCCCTATCCCCTCGCGCCGTTGCTCTGTCTAATAGTTTGGCAGCAACAGTAGTTCTGCGCTTTGGAGAACTGGCTCAGCCTCTAGTGAACATGCTATCACTACCTATCCTTACTAGTGGGGCTATCAATAAGAAACTAGCTGCCTCTTATGCAGGAGCTACTCTGGATTCCTCAGCTAAGTTCTCTACAGCTGAGGCTATGATGGATGGTGTAGCTCTTATGCACTCACAGCATGGAAAGAAATGGGCTGCTCTTGCTGAGAAGGCTGCCCTATTCAAGGATGATTGGAGGACTGTTAATGGTATCTTCAAGGATATTCGTAACCTAGAACCTGGGATGATGTCTAAGGTTGAGGATGCCCTAGACTCTAAGCTTGTTAATATGATGTCCAAGCCAGCAGACTGGTCAGAGCAAGTGGTACGTAGGACGGCCTTTTTTACCGCAGTAGGTATTGCAAAGAAAGCTTATCCCACCTTAGGGGAGGGCGGTGTTATGACCTTTGCTAGGAACTTCATGGATGAGGCTATTGGTAACTATGCAGCAGCTCAACGCCCAGCTATGTTCCAAGGTACTGTAGGTATGGCTATGGGCTTGTTCCAGACCTATATGCTTACTATGGCACAGCAGATATATAGGCAAGTAGAGACGAGGAACTGGCAGGCTTTAGCAAAGATGATGCTTACACAGCAGACTATCTTCGGAACAGCCTCTCTCCCCGGCTTCCATCCTATATCCGAGCTGATAGGCAGCCATTACTCTGATGATAACTATGACATCACATCCTCTACCTTCAGAGCCTTCGATGATAAGACCTCAGAGATGATACTATATGGGTTACCTTCGCAGCTTGTGGGTATTACTACTAGGGGAGATATTCAACCGCGCGTTCCTCTAGCAGAAGGTGTATCTAGCCTGCTTCCCTCTATCAATATCCTTACGCAGAGCTTCGCTGCTATGGATAGAGTAGCCTCTGCTGCTTTCACTGTTAATGAGAATGCAGGGGTTGCTATGCTGGAAGCCCTATCGCTTCAGTCTATCAGTCGACCTATTGCTAGGCTGAGTGAGCTGGGCAGTGGCCATGCTATTACATCTACAGGGAAGCTCATATCTACGGCAGAAGATATCTATACGCCAGCTGGGGTAATCTCTAGGGTCTTTGCCGCACGACCAATAGAGGAGATAAAAAACCGCGAGGCCTTGCACCTAGATTCCTTATATGGCTCCATTGATAAGAAGAAAAGGGCTAAGATAGCAGCTCGCTTGAAGAGCCATCTGGCTAATGGTACTCTAGATCAGGAGGTGATAGAGAATCTAGCCTATGAGTATATGAGAACAGGGAGTCCTACTGGCTGGAGGAGTGCTGTGAATGAGGCTATAGGGCAGACTTCTAGGACTGGCTCTGCGAATGTACGGGAGCATCTCTCCAAGAACTCCGCTCTTATGAGCATGATGGATGACCTAGACTAAGGTAGTTGAATAGAAAGCAAGACAAAAGAATGCCCCACCTTGTGAAAGAGTGGGGCTTTTCTTTAGTCGCTTACTAGGAACCAATCGTTCTCCAGTAAGTCAGCCTGCGAGGCTACCCAAGGAACTATCTGGCCACCTGATGTTCTAATATCAATGTGCGACATGTAGTTGATAGTAGTACCTTCGGGATAGATGCCTAGAAGTGGAGGCCTGCTGACTTGGAATCGGCTACCCTTGACTAGGAGTAGGAACATCCCTGCTCCATTCCACCCTACCCTAGCAACCCTATGTCCTACCTTCAGGGCCTCCAGAGCGAAGCCGAAGGTCAGGTTGCTGACTGGGTAATAGGATTGCTCGAAGACATCCGCAGGACTCCAGCTTACATAGCCCTCGTACTCTGGGGTATTCGGCTTATTGCTACTTTCTGTATATTCTACCAAGTATCCTGTATCCTCCCCGCTCTCATTCTCTGGTAGTTGCCAGCCTCGGAACTCATTATACGCCGCACGAGTCATCGGGATTGCATTCACTACCTTAGTTCCTATGTATTGGTTCATTTCACTTCTCCTTATATTATACTGCAATTAGTAACCACCTACGAACATATCCTTTTGTTTCGGTTCTCGTAGAATCTTCAGCATGTGGTGAGCCTGATGAAGCGCATCGGATAGTGCGGTATGCTTAATCCCTACGAATTCATCAGGTTTGATTCCTTTGTTCTGTGGTAGGTTCTTCAGTGTCCTGTAGCATCTACCATTAAAGGGTTTCCACGGCTGCATCATTCCTACCCGTTCATATACTGCTTGTAGGATAGGAAGGTCGAAGTCTGCTCCATTGCCCCATACATAAGCCTCCCCAAGTTTTAGCTCCACTTTCCGCATCCAATCACTAAATGCACCTAGTGCTTCTATTACTGAGGTATGCCCTGAGAAAGCTTCCTCTCTCGCTGCTTGGGACTGCCTACCCCACCAAGATATAGTACCAGGAGAATCGACGAGGCCTATCCTTAGAGCATCTTGATGCGAGATAGTCTGGTAGAACTGCTCCTTCCCATCTAGGGTACATGCCCCAATAGCTAGTACACAACATCCGGCCGAGGTTCCTGTTGTCTCTAGGTCAATCATTATATCTGTGCTCATAATTTCTATTCTCCTTCCCTTAAGTTAGTCTATCTACTCACTGATGTAACATGGCTCAGCCCGAATACATCTCTGTACAGGGCCTCCCATTTCTCTGGCGATATAGCAACTTCACTCATAGCCATAGAACCTGCAAGGGTTCCTAATACCCATATCTCCTGCATATCTGATATAGAGTTATAACGAACACCTGAGAACTCAATCTTCTTTAGTTCAGGGGAAGTCTGGAAGTCTGTGTGGTTAGGCCTCTTAAACTCCTCGCTCTTACTTATACTTGATATAATATTTGCCATGTTAGAATGTCCTTTCTTCTGGGGTTAGATACTCTGGAAGAAGCAAAGCCTCGTCCCACTTCTTCTGCTCTCGATGCAATGGCATATAGCCTTGCTTATTCTTTACAGTTATTACCTGCACCTTATCTGAGGTCATTAAGTTCTTCATAATGATACCCAGCTCTTTGACATCGGATAAGTCTTTGGCTACTATCTTCCACAAGTCCGAATGACTCATAGGACTGTGCGCCTTTGTAAGCACGTCGATGATAGAGTTAGCTACATCACTGTATTTGCTTTTACCAAATTCTCCTAAAGCTTTCGGCATTCCAAGCTCTGCTGCGTGTAAGACTGTGTTGGCCTTCAATGCGTCCCCTGCTGTGAGTGAGGTTCTGTGTTCAGATAGGGCTGTGAGTATTGTCAGTTTTAGTAGGTGTATAAATCGACGAGCGGAGTAGTCTGAGAATCTATTGTCCTCTACCCCAGGGTCTGTCTTGTACATTCTATCTAGCATTGCGTCAGCGCCTGCTGTGCGTGTGATTGCTCCTTTGAGGTCAGTTCTTATTTTCTGTAGGGTATCTACTATTTGATCGGCGGCGTCTTCTTTTACAGGGGCTGGAAAGGTTATCTTGTGTTCTGTCATATCTGCGTGAATCATCAGGAGCCTAGAAAGAATGCCTGTGCCTAAGGCCTCTGGGGGAATGGCCATGCCTAGGCCTTTGACTGTTGCACCTCCTAGTATGTTAATGGTAGGCTTGTCAATTACTACACTCTTTCCATGCAGCTTAGGGTGTTCGTACTTATCAAGGTTATCCCATAGGTTTGTAAGGGCTGTGAGAAAATCCATATTCCCTTGCCCTATAAAGTCTAGGAACTCTCCATTAGCTACCAATACTTCGGAGGGAGCATCAAGGACTAAAGTTTCTAAATCCATTAGGGCTTCTAAATCCATTCCGTCGAAGTCTGTCCTTCTAGCCATGTCCATGAAAAATCTCTCTTTAGATGTCCTATCCTTTGCAAAGGTTTTATACCCAGCTTTCTCTAATACAGTCCTAGCTATGCCAATAGCACTGGACTTCCTAGTACCAGGCGCTCCTAGCAGTAACGTGTACTGATTAGGGAAGATAGGCTTATGCCCAAAGGGTAGGAACACCTCCCTGCCTATCATGGATGAGATTGTAGATAAGGCACACCATCTGTGGAATATCATGGGAGCTTCAGAGTCCCCTACGTATTTGAAGTACTCGGAGAAATAGTCCATGCCCTATTCTCCTACTTCTATATCCTCCACCAACTGAGCTACCTCTACCAAAAGGGCTTGTATTCTAACCCTGTTCTCGAGGAGGAAGCTATCAGAGGTTTTGGCGTATTCTAGGAGTAGGTCTGCTTTATCTCGTAGCTTCTGACTAATTATTAGATTCTTATTTGGGTTCGTTGACATCTTAATTCTCCTTTACTATCTTAGACATTGTACCCCACGAGTCTCCTACCTTTATATCTACTGGTATCCGCAGGGTGCGACCGTGAATTATAACTGGGTTATCCATTGCCGCAAGAACTTCTGCTCGAATATCCGTTCGTCCTATCCTGTACTGTCCTAGCACTGAATCGTGAACTTGGGCTTTTATTCGGAGGTTTCCCTTATGCTTTTTAACAAGTCCCCAAACCTTCCATAGGCCGATATTAAGGATAGATACTGATAAGTTCTGGGGTGCGTGTGCAACAGCAGAATTGAACGCTTGGTGGCTCTTTTCTACGTTACCAAAGAAGTGCCGCACGTGCCCCAATGGACTCCGTAATTTGTGCGTGGAGATAATTTCATTCCTTACTTCCTGATACCATAGCCTCACTCGATAGAATGGAACATGGTAGGAGTCCAGCAAGGTCTGCGCGAATTGCTTCAAGGTAAGATAGCCATGCTTAGGCTTTGCCTCCAGTGAGATATTAGCTGATAGATGCGCGGAGGCATCTATAAGATTCTGCGCTCCAGCATTCTCTACGAAGGTAGCTGCTCCCATCATGTAGTTTGTACCATGCACAATCTTCTTTAGAATCTTGTTACGGAATTCCTTACTTACCATGTTATATGGTATGCCAAAGAAGAGAGTCCCTAGAGAAGTGTAGAAGTCTTTGTCGGGGTCTTCCAAAGCGGCTATGAGTTTTAGGTCTTGAGCTAGATAGGCGGTGCATCGAGCCTCACTCTGCGAGTTATCTATCTCGAAGCCCTCGAAGCCCTCTTCCATTATCAGCATACTCTTGGCATAAGATGGAATATTCTGCACTTGTGTGCCACACCAGAAGGAAGAGGAGGAGCAGGCCATTCTTCCAGTCTCTGTACCAAAAGGATTAAGACTCCATAGCAACCTACCACCTTTCCTTAGGAAGTCCATGTAAGTGGAGATAGCTTTCCTAGCTTCCCTATACTCTGTGATTGAATCAGTTACTCTCAAGAGGATAGGATGCTGGGAGCCTACGGCGGCGAGGTTCTTAGCATCCGTACCCCGTGCCTTCCGTACCTTACCTCCTGCTGCTGTTCTCTTCATTCCTACATGGGGGTCTGCTGCTCCTAGTACATCATAGACATATGTTTGCACTTGCTTAGGGGAAGAGGGATTGAAGTTAGGGTCTGCAAGGATTACTCGCAGCTTTCCTAGGTTACTCTCCAATCTAGCTTCCTCCTCTCCTCGTATCTTTAGGCGCCTCTCCTCGGAGATAGCGAAGCCCTCAAAGTTACAATAGAGGGCTGGATACACTAGCTTGAACTGGCTCTGGTAATTCTTCTTTGCATAGGCAGGTAGATTCCATAGGTAGTGGATTGCTAGGAGTGCAGTGGTGAATGTATCCTTTGCATTATAAGCCCAGTACCTGTTGATATCCTGTGCTTTGGATGCTAGGTTAGCCTCTGACTTCCACTGGCAATAGTCATAGAGGTGGATGGATGCTACATAGTCAAGGGTCTTGGGAAGCTCGGAGAACTCAGCGTGCATCAAAGCCATAGTATCCAAGACCCAATTATGAGGTTCTGCATTGTACACAATAGAGTGCGTGGCATCATACATACCATTGTGCATAGCCTTAGCCATAGGCAGCTTGTTCACCGCTTGCAGGAATTGGAGCGCCCTCTTATAGTCTGCATCCGTTTTCCAATGCTCTTCCATAAAGCTGATAAGAGGGAGTACATAAGTATGCAGGGTAAGATCAGCATATACAGCAGTCCAAGAGCAACAAGTGATGACAGTCTCACCAGCTTCGAGCGTCTCATTATCCTCAGGTAGTGTCTTGGTTTCGATGTCATAGGCTAGGAACTCTGCTTTCTTTAATTGCTCAAAGGCGTCGAAGAACATGCTTACTTCAGTAAGTACCTCAAAGGAGAACTCTCTTATAGACCTACCTACTGAATGGAATTTGGCGAGGTCTTTCTCTAGTACCCATGTACCATAAGGAACTGTCTGCGTCTGGGCAAGGGAGTTACCTACTATACAAGGGACGGAGAAGTTCAACCTAGACCCCCTCCAATCATTTAGGGAAGGCTTAGAGCCTGGCACACAATTAGCTAGGGTATCTGGGTTGACAAGAAAGATAGCATCGCATCCCGCAGTTTGTGCTTTAGCTACCAACTCTCCCAATGATAGGGTGGAGCTAGTAGCTATAGCCTGAAGTCCAGCTTTCTTTAGGAAGTATTGCAAGACTGGTAAGTAGTTCTGCTCTGTTTTATTGTAATTCACTAGGACTCTCATACTTCTTACCTCTCTTCTTTCTTAGGATAGGATGGTGTCTAGGGTTAGCTTCTTCACAGGCTTAAGGCATTTGTGAACCTCGCCGGTTTTGATAGAGTATAGCACCCACCCTCCATCCTTTTCTTGCTCCCAAGCTAGATTACCTTTACCACAGAACTTGCAGGTTATCTCCGAGGGTTCGTCGAGGTCATCTATATCTTGGTAGTAATAGTCGTAGTATGGCATTGTTTTTCCTCCTCTTGGTGTTCAGGGCAGACTGCGTGGTCTGGTGCAGAGACTCTTATCCTTCCGCATATAGGGCACTTGGTTAGTATATCCTCCTGATAGTACGGAGACTTGTGCCTGCGTTGGGAGTATAGGGGGTCATCTAGGAAAGACATAGGGCACTCCCTATTAAGGAAGCCACTGCGATTGCTAGGGCTGCGCTCATTGCTAGAATAGCCAAGTAAAACCCATACTCTCTCCATAGCTGTCTAAAGGTTCTCTTAATTCTATAGATGTTCATTCTGTTTCTCTCCCTTTCTTTCGTGGTTGATAAGTATCTATTACACAACCCCCTACGTGCTAACCTAAAATGTAAGGGGTTGGTTACTAGGTACTTCTGTTGGGTACTTCTGTTGGGTTAGGCCTTCTGCTGAACGACGCGAATTTGCACGTTCTCGTATTCGCCACCAGCCGGATTAGGAGACTTCTTGATAGTAAGGCGCGCATCAAAGGTAGCACCCTTGACACTGCCCATCATATCTCCAAGTGATACACCAATCAGGTCAGAGGCTGCCATGATACCTTTAATACGGGCTTTGAAGTAGCCAAGACCTTGCTCCGTAGCCATGAAGGTTTCCGTAAACATCGTCCCATTAGGGACAGGAGAGCCACCATCTGCCACGCTCTTGGTTTCTTCTACTGTATAGGTAATCTTCAGACGCTGAGCTTCGCCACCAGCCTTAGGCTTGTAAGTCTCAATCTTGCAGTCCTTTACGCCTAGAGTGTATTCACCAGCCGGAGGATTGCTGTAGTCAGGAGCATCTGGCACGTTATCCAGTGTATCTTCCACCATTGCGTTGAGGTCTAGGAGAGTGCGTTTTTGTGTAGTCATGATATTTCCTTTGGTTAAGTTAAGTTACTATTGATACTACTTACTAGGGGCTAGGATGCCCCCTTCTACAAGGATAGACCGCATTGATAGTTCTTTGGAAGCCTCTATCTTTGCGTTTACCCGTGAGCCTGTTGTTACTTCTGCCTTGTACGTAGAAGATGAACCAGCGGCGTGCTTGCCCATCTTAATCTCTGTGTATATAACAGTACCAAAGTACTTAGCTACCTTCTGGCAGAAAGCTCTAGTGCCTATCAAGGGGTAGAACTTATCTCTCTTTACCCCATTATACTCTTCCTCGATAGGGATTACATGGGTGATAACTACGAAGTTAGTATTGTGAGCTGCTTGAATGACAGAGCAGATGTCTCCTAGCCACTTCACTTGTAGCCCATACTCATCCCAGCCTGGCTTAGCCTCCACTGACTTACCTGCCATTGCCATTGCTAGTGCTGAATCCCCTAGCTGTGAGCCAGAATCAATGACAATCAAGTCCTCATGTGTAAGAGAGGATAAGAGGAAGTCTACGAAGGTAGCTTCTGGGCTTTTAGCGCACTCAGCGCAGGCAATCTTACCATGAATATCACAGATTCTAATAGGAGCTTTAGAAGAGAATGCCTTGAGGATAGTCTCGCATCCCCGAGGCAGCTCCCTTGTATCTGGGATACTGATTAAGGTAATCTTTCGTAGCTCTTCTTGAGTAAGCCCCATGTGTAGAAGTGTCTCTGCTCCATTCTCTAGGTCGAACCAGACTATCTTCTTTAGTTCAGGGATACGAGCAGCAGTAGCTACAAGAAGTGTCTTACCTGTTTTGGGCTGCCCGTATAGAAGGATGGAATGATTAGGTCTTTTGGCTGATACTCTATTTGCAAGGTCGGCGAGGTTCATGCTCCTTGCTCCAAGCCCTCTTGATAGAGGATAGCATCCAGTCCTTGAACTTCCTTGACGCAGGAATCCACTAGAGCCCTCTGTAGCTTGTCATAATCTGGACCGCCATAGGCGTCGAGGTTCTCCTTTTTAGCTTCTACTCGCATATTATGTAGATGCTGTACCATAGCTATCTTATCCTCTAAGAGCATGTACCCAGCAGGAAATTCTATCTTGGTTGTTGTAGTGGTTTTCATTTAGCTTACCTACCTTTCGTGTGTGTGTGTTTAGAGTGTTTGTTCTACAAGCTGTGCGTAACCTGCGATATCATGCCAGTTGTCCGCATAGAAGGGATCTCCATTCAGAATCCTGCCCATCTTATTAGCTTGTGCTTCCAGACTTTCTTTCATGGCAGGGGTAAGGGAGTCCCAGTTTGGGGAGTCCTTCATAGCATCCTTGAGATTCTGTGCAATACGTGCCACTTCCGCAAAGTCCCCGTATCTTTTCCCCCGCTCCTTAAGTGTAGCGGATACTTGATTCCTACTGCGTCTAGCTTGTGTCATTATATTACTCCTCTTCTTCTGTGGTTGTGGTACGCTGGAACCTCGGCAGTCCTGATGGTAGCAATGCTACAAACCATAGCTTAGGTGCTACCCGTAGTTGAGTTGAGGCTGCATATCTGTACAGTACAAGCCCATTCCTAGGTGTTCCATTCTCTAGTGCCATTCGCACGTCAAGGTCTAGGATTTCTATTGTCTTGCCGGTACTAGAAGAGCGATACTTCCCTTTTGTCAGCACGGAAGTGGAGTGTATTCTACCCTGTAGTGCATCTCTTGCGGATGAGAGGCCTCTTTTAGCTACTGCGTTTGTGCGAGTCATAATCCTAGCTCCTATGAATGTGAGATTCAATCAACTGTGGAAGAGAGTACCTAAACTGGTATTCTATCTGGTCATCCTCTGCCGTCGTTTCCTTATATCTATCCAAGGTTTGTAGGGTGCAGGTTCCGAAGTGCTTACAGGGACGCATATACTGTAGGCAATTCTTACCCCTTAAAGGAAAGACACCTAGTTCTAGCATCTGCTCTAACCTACCTGTATCCATGCCCAAAGAGATAAACCAGTTGAGCCTATCTTGCAGGGTTTTAGGGTATGTCTTTACATGCACAGTAGGTGAAAATTTCGAGGTTTCGCTTCTTGTCCCTATCTGTCCTACTAGATAGATAACATCGTATTCTGAATGCTCCTCCCCTGCTATCTGATCTAGGACAATAGAGTAACCTAATGCTTGTCCTGAGTTCTTATATAGAGGGTCGATGTCATGCAAGGCCAATCCTGTTGTCTTGTTCTCAAGGATAGCATAACGCCCACTCCAGCGATTCTTTAGAACAAGGTCGATATAGCCTACGAAATAAATCGCGTGGTCTGGCTGTGAACCTAGGTCATCTATTCTGAAGCTCAGCTCAACTGCCGGCTTACCCTGAAAGAAAGCTACCTCCCAATCCATTAGAAGGTCATCCAGTTTAGGAAAGGTTACTAGGAGAAGATTCAATAAAATCTCTTCTGTGCGCTTATCATCCTCGAGGATAGGCCAGTATGCTTTCCATGCTGCTGCTAGTGCAAGGTCAGGCTCTTGGGTGAGAAGGTAAGTAGATACCCCCTCACCGAATGCCTTACCAAAGACAGTAGCTGGATAATCGCGCTTCTCTTGCTCCCCCTCCAAGAGTCTATCTAGCTGGAACATTCGCTCACAAGTAAGGAAAGTCTCTAGGGCTGAGTGGCTTAGTCGAATGTGCATGGGTCAAGTGTCCTTATGTCCAGTATCCGCTTCTTAATAATAGCGTATTCTGTGTTTATAATATAAGCCTGCTCCTTCAAGGCGTCAATTGCTCCATATATAGGATACTGGCGTATCATTGCCTTAAGCAACTCAGCTGTACGGAGCAGCTGCCCTACCTTATTCCACCTAACTTGGTTTAGTCGTTGCAGTTCTGTAGTCATACTACTTCTCCCTCTGTAGAAAAGCTCCCTCAAGTAGGTGATACTCTCTCAGTGGCATTCTGCGAATAGTGGGGCTACCTGCGTTCTCGTAGGATAGACTAGAAATGAAGCAATTATCTATTACTTCTTGCCTGTTCCTGTATGCCCCAAATAAATAGACTATTCCAGTCGGATAGATAATAACCCAGCGAGTGCGCGGTTTACTCTTGGTCATGGCTAGTCTCCTCCTTCCTCTTGGTTGATTGTTGCTCGCATCGCCAAGATTGCTAAATTGTGTAGCAGTTCATTCGTGGTAGCTAGCGCCTCTGTCAACCTAGCTACTCGCTGTTTCAGGTGTTCAACTTCTTCTTGTAGCTTCGCCTGCTCGAAGGCGGATAGTTCTTTGTGTTCAGTCATTTTGTTTCTCCTTTGCGGTATCTAACGCGAGTGCTTTGTTTAGACGGAACTCCGCGCCCCATGCCAGATTTGCCGTCTGGCGGACGGAAAGCTCAAGTCTGCACAATTGCAAGTTAGTTGCCATAACGTAGTCCACCGCAGCGCGCGCGTCTGTCCTCAAGGCTTCCACGCGCTGTTTCAGTTCAGCAATCTCCGCATCCCGCTGTGTTACTAGCAGGCTGACGGGGCTTCGACGGCCGCTGGCATGTTGGCTATGTCCAGTCCCGTCCTGCGCTCCATCACCATCTTTGGTAGTATCCCGAAAATGCGAGTTGGCGGAGCACCATCCCTCAAATTCTTTTCTGCTATCGGTCATTTCTCTTCTCCTTGTTTATTAGATGTATATGCGTATGTATATATGTGTGTATGTATATGGTAGTTGGGAGACGCGCTCTATCCTCTGGGTTATTTCCAAAACATCCTGCCATTTCATTCTTCTTAAAATTAGGGTGCTTCACCCTGCGCGGGATAGCCTTCTTTCGTACAAGCTACAATCGCCACTCTTTCGCCGCAGATGGTGGATGTCTGGCTAAACGATTGGCCGAATCCGAATCCGTATCCTCTTCCGTTTCCGTTTCCTCTTCCGTATCCGCTTCCGTTTCCGTATCCGAATCCGTATCCGCTTCCGAATCCGTTTCCATATTGGTTTCCGTATCCGTTTCCGTATCCGTATCCGTTAAGAGTTACAGTAGTTTCCATTTTGCTTGCTCCACGTCAATAATGGATATGATGGCTCGGCATGGAATACGAATAGTCCCAACCTTATCTAGTTTCGTTGCGGGAAGCGGGCCGTTAACCAACTCCCCGATACCTTTTGTCGTGCCCCAAATTCGGATATTACTTGCGCTTGTCAGGCGCACGAAGTCATCTGTTTCTTCTGCGACTCCTACATACACGAATCCACGATCTGCAATGATGATTTTAATATCGCCTTCATACTTCTTGGCATCATCTACAGAGTCTGCGCGAATGTACTTTACATCATCAATCGTAATCGTTTCAGGTTTGCTCAATTTCATTCTCCTCAAAATTAGGGTGCTGTGCTACGACAACACTTTAATATGGTAGTTGGGAGTGGACTCGAACCACTGACACAAGCCTTATAAGGGACTCTGCTCTGCCACTGAGCTACCCAACTATACAACAGTGTAACAGTGTAACCTTACTGCCCCTCAAAGAAGAATGTATAATTCAGGTTATCTTCTTTCAGGTCATAGGCTGTAGCATAGCCCGTCAGGGTGATATTGTTTAGAGCCTTGCCCCCTCGTACACGGGACATCTGTGAGAGGAAAGATACTACCAGCTTGGCAGTCTTAGTTTGCTCTGTCTTGTTGCGGCTATAGGCGAGGGAGTCCACTGTTGCTTTCATGGCTCCTAGCTCTGCGACCGCGAAGGTCATGCTACCGCTTTCCTTTTCTGCTGTTACTGTTGCTGCTAGTTGGTTTGCTTGGTTCATTTTATATCTCCTTAGTTAAGTTGCTGTAGTTGTACTGCGTTGTAGTGGTTTAGATAAACTCATCATCTGATACCTCTGACATAAGCTTGGCAAGCTCAGCTGCTGTAAGCTTCTTCTGTTTAGGTTTAGCATCTCCCTTCTTAGAAGCAGAAGCTGCTGCAACTGCTACTCCTACCATCCTTCTCAATGCAGCTACTGCCAGACCTAAATCCTCATCCTGTAGAAGGGAACAAGCTGAGGGATTCTCCAGAAGAGCTTGCTTAAGGGCTGCCATCTCTTCCTTTAGAGATACTCCATCGAAGTCTGCTAAAGACTTAATGCGTAGGGATATCTCAGAAGCTTTTTGTTCTATGTCTTGGCTCATATCTTTCCTTTCTTCTTTCCTGTTGTGTGGTGCGAGATAAGAGACTTGAACTCTTACGCCTTACGGCACAGGCTTCTAAGGCCTGCGTGTCTACCAATTCCACCAACCTCGCCTATCTTTCCTAGGGTTACTATCTGTTTTTAGATAAGCTCATCCCCTAAAAGCACGTCCATCTTAGAGGCTGCTTCTTCCATAGAGAGATGCAGAAGTTTATCTCCTATTACTTTCTTCTGCTTCTCTAGCCTGTGAAGTTCCTTAGCCAGTCTTTGAATCCTGTCGTCCAGATTATGGAATTCCTTGCGTAGCATAAAGGCTTTGCTCATTTCTGTTCCTTCCCTTCTGTGCTGGTTCTGGTATTCCATTGGGAGATATAGGACATTAGTGTAGTATTTCTCCTATTGTACCCAGTGACTCCCGCTTCGCACACTGTACAGACTACCCCTGACATATCTCCGTTATCTCCATCATACAGGAGCTGCTCCAGATTTGCCTTCCCTCCACAGAACGGACAGGGGAGTAGTGTAGTGGCTCGTTCTTCCTCTGTAGTTATCACGATGTCCCTTCCCTTCCTTGTATCTGTTAGATTGATTAGATTGATTGGATTGATTAGAATGTGTTATCTGGAATTACTAGCTTCTTGATAAAGATTGCACCTTTCTTACGTAGGATAATGCGTAGGTCTACACAGTTCTCATACTCCTTGGATACAGTAGAATAGAACTCCAAGATTTCTTCTACCTTAGGACGGGAGTCTCCCTTCACCCTAGCTGTCTGCTTGTACTTAAGATTCTTCAGGCCTAGCTTCACCTCTTCTTCCTTCTCTACGGGGATGGTGATTATAAGCTCACCATTGAGAGAGAGGTTAGTTAGAAGCTCTCTGTAGGTTATCTCCTCCTCGGTATAGGATGTATCTGTGGTCATTACGTATCTCCTTCTTGTTGGATTGCCCTACTCTTTAGATAAAAGAGCAGGTTCTGTTGTTGTGGTTCGTTGATATAATAGCTTACATCCCTTGCAAACTCCCACGCCTTTTGAATACTGGCGACACCTGTTATGGGTGAGTGGGAGATTATTGCATTGGCAAGACCTTCTATGAGAAACGCCGAGGGGTTCCTCCGCACAAAGTAATTAGGAAGGTCTAGCCAATTAGCTACTGTAGTCCATTCACTAGGGTAAGTGATAGTCCCTGCTAGCCGTTGATATAGTAGAAGAGTTAGCAGGGATGGTTGATTTTTGGAGTTTACCGTGGTCATGATTTTTTGTCAATCCTGATTTTTTCCATAGTAGATTACTTCGTGCAGTGGACTGCATTGTTAAGCTTAATTCCACTGTTGAAGTATTCTATCTTCTCATCTGTTGTATTACCCTTGATTCTCTGGGTAGCTATAGCCTTGGCTATTACATCATCCTTGGCAATCAATACTAGCTGTTCCCTTGCCCGTGTAACCCCTGTGTAAAGGGCTTCTCTGCATAGGGATACTGCATGATCTCTGTGTAGGATGAGATATACCTTCCTCCATTCACAGCCTTGTGCCTTATGGATTGTCAAGGCATAGGCTAGGGAAAAGGATGCAGGGGCGTAGTCTCCAGTTGCATGTAGTGTAACTTCCATCCCATCATCTAGTAGGATGTCCGTTATGTGCGAGGCTTCTTTAGTCCTATCTCCCTCCGAGTCCTCTAGCATTTTATCAAGGTCGAGGTGTGAGTAGTCTATGGAGTCTAGGTCATCTGCTGTTTCCTCTTCTAGCCCTGTGTAGGTACCGAAGCGATTCAGGTTAATAGATGCAGGGATTGGGCTTCTACCCATATAGTGCCCGTTCACTGAGATTCTAGTGATAATACCTACTTGTTTATTATACATAACCTTATCACCTTCTGCAAGATAGAGCTTATTCATTCCTGCTAGTACTTCATGCACCACTGCACCTCTTTCAGAACCTAGGAATTGAGCAATCCACTTGTTCATATTATCTGTTCCTAAGTCTCTCTTATTCCATGGGCTTAAGATAATATCTTGGATAGGGTCATACTCTCCTAGCTTAGCCCACTTAGGAAAGGTCATTCCTAAGGATGTTGCTAGTTTAGCTTGTGTGTAGTTTGTTGTTCCACCCCTTACTACACGGAAGTCTGGAGCTTCTACTATCTGCTCTCCCTTTAGAATCCTATGGGCATTTTCTAGGATAGCAGAATCTTCCTTCTGACGATACACTTCTGTTAGCTCAATGACTGGGAGCTGTACTAGGGCATAGTTAAGAATAGCATCCCCAAATACAGGGGGTAGTTGGTTTATATCACCAATGAATATAACCTGCGTATCTGGGCGTAGGGCTGCATAGAGCTTCTCCCAAAGGTCAAGACCTACCATAGAAGCTTCCTCTATAATCAAGTGGGTAATGTCCAGTGGATTAGAGGCTGTCCTTTTAGGTGTGAAGCGGAATGCTTCCCTGTTTTCCTCATAGTTCCAGTAGGTTTCTGGAGTATACTCTAAGAGGTTATGGATAGTGGTTACATTATGCCTGAAAGCTTTTTCTAAGGCTGGGAGCTTATGGATTGCTCTTCTTAGATTACCCGAAGCTACCCTTGTATATGCTACGAAGGCTATTGATGGAGCTTCTACCCTCGCTGCTGTACCCTGAATTTTGAAAGAGTGTGTGCGTAGGGAGCCAGTAGCTAGAAGGGCTGCTGCCACTTCTCTCTGTGCTGTGGTCTTACCAGTACCTGCCGCTCCCACTAGGCAGAAGCTCTTACCTGCAAAGGCTAGTTCTTTAGCTAGAAGTTGCTTACTGTTTAGGGTAATGTCTAGGCTGAATGCTCCCTTATATGCGTCGGTTGCTTCTGCTTTCTCTGTTGCCTCTGTTGCTTCTGTGGGGATTCTCTGGGCTAGAATATCTGCTACTGTAGCATCTACTACCAGCTTCCCAGCTTCCTTTCTAGCCTCAGCCTCTGGGGTTAGAGCATCCTTGTCTCTATAAGTGGGGTATTCTGTAGGGGTGGGGATAGATGCTTGCTTACGCCGTAGAATCTGTGATAGAGAAAGCTTCAGCAATACCTCTGCTGAAGTGGGTGTAGTAGGATTACTTGGATTATCAGGATTACTGGGTTGAATAGGTTGATTGGGTTGAATGATAGGACTAGGAAGAGCGGGACATGCGCCTTCCGCTTCCCGATTCTTCTGCTCCAGTCGTTTAGCTGCTATGATCTCTGATAGACTTCTCTTTTGTGTAGACATTACATGTTCCTCCGATAGCGTTCTAGGTCTAGCATTACGCTAGTTCTGGTAAGTTCTCTGATTGCGTTCTGTAGAACAAGGATATCCTCTGTTAGGTTGTTGTCATCCTTGTCTGTTACTTTGGATAGGTATTCTATGGAGTGTAGAAGCCTTGAGGCTATCTGGAAAGATTCCCTAACAGCTTCTAGGTGCGTGCAGGCAATGGTTTCCCTATTGCATCTGCTAGCGACTTCTTTATAGGATATATTTGTGTATAGTGGATTAGTCATTGGGAGCCCCTATGTTTGGTTTGTTCTCTTGGTATATCCTAGCTAGTGCAATATACCCAGTTGTTCTATGTTGGAAGGATATAATAACTTTTTGAGTTTCCATTCCGAGGGTTGCTAGGTTGAGTTGAGTAGGATAGCTTAACTCATGTAACCTTCTGCGAAGCTTGGAGTCCATGTGCAGGATGTAGAAGATTCCTTTTTCTAGGATATGTCTATCCTTATGGCTAGCTTGGGTGAAAAGCCTAGTTCCTAGATGATAGTCTATTATATCCTCATATATATCTAGGGTAGTTGGGTCTATTATCCCGAAAGTGTTTCGCATATTAGATGTCGTCATAGCTCTTCC
>Ga0210051_1000853_pt1 | contig 29935 bp, 24 predicted proteins | sample CryGey092014_all_FD_185464 | JGI IMG/M metagenome (GOLD analysis project Ga0210051, IMG submission 185464) | Groundwater microbial communities from aquifer - Crystal Geyser CG23_combo_of_CG06-09_8/20/14_all (SPAdes) (version 2) | ecosystem: Environmental > Aquatic > Deep subsurface > Groundwater...
CTCCTTTTCTCCCCTTTCAACCCGTCCCGAGCGCTCGGGACGGGTTGAAAGGGGAGAAAAAATGTCCTTTCTTGGCGCTCGGTAGTCAGTTGTGTGAGCTACCGGACGCTGAAGCGATCCGGCGTCTAATGTCGAAGAATTTACGAAAGGATGCACTACCATCCATGCATGACACCTTCATTCCCTTTTCTCCCCCTTCGCTGGGTGAGGATGAGATTGCCGAAGTTGTAGACGCACTCCGCTCGGGTTGGTTGACCACCGGGCCGAAGGTAAAGCGGTTCGAGCAAGAGTTCGCCGAGTATGTGGGCGCGGCGCACGCGGTGGCGGTGAACTCCGGGACCGCTGCATTGCATATCGCGCTAGCAGCCATCGGCATCAAGCCGGGCGACAAGGTGCTCGTCCCTACGATGACCTTCGCTGCAACGGCTGAGGTTGTCTGCTACTTCGGGGCCGACCCAGTGCTGGTCGACTGCGACCCAGGGACTCTGAATATCACTCCGGGGACGGTCGACGCTGCACTGACACGACTTGCGTCAGTGGAGCGGAAGAAGGTTCGAGCAGTCATTCCCGTCCATATAGCGGGCCAACCTTGTGAAATGTGTGAGCTATTGCAGTTGGCGGCAACGGAGCAATTGGAGGTCGTCGAGGACGCCGCACACGCATTGCCCGCAATGGACGGCGGCCAGATGATTGGCGCCATCAGTCGGGCGACCGCCTTCAGCTTCTATGCAACCAAAACCATCACGACGGGCGAGGGAGGTATGTTGACTACCAATGACGGCGACCTCGCTGATCACTGCCGACGACTCAGTCTGCACGGTATCAGCAAAGACGCTTGGAAACGCTACACGTCCGAAGGCTCTTGGTACTACGAAATTCTGGAGCCCGGGTACAAGTACAACATGACGGATATCGCTGCCTCCATCGGGATCCATCAACTACACAAGTGTGACCGATTCTGGGAACGACGGCGTGAGATTGCTGAAAAATATGACCGTGCCTTTGCCTCGTTGCCAGAACTGGAAATCCCTTCTGTCAGTCCAACGGTGCAGCAGCATGCGTGGCATCTTTACATATTGCGTCTGAACCTTGACCGCCTCCAGTGTGATCGTGCGCAGTTCATCGAGGAATTGCGCAGTCGTGGTATCGGAACCAGTGTTCACTTCATCCCACTTCACCTGCACCCTTATTACCGGGAGACCTACGGGTATCAGCCTGAAGATTTCCCCGTTGCGTACTGCCAATACCAGCGTTCACTGTCGCTTCCGATTTACCCTGCACTTACTGACAACGATGTGGACCGGGTGATCGCATCGGTTGTCGAGATCCTCGACAAGTTCCGCCGATGAGCTTTTCTTACTCGTCCTCAGGCAAGAGGGTTCTCGACCTGTTTGCGGCTTCCTTTGGTTTGGCGCTCCTCGCTCCTCTCCTACTGCTGTTGGTGGCCATCGTTGCGTGCCATTCACCCGGTGGCGCCTTCTACTGGGGGCGACGCGGGGGACGCAACGGCAAGGCATTCCTCCAGTGGAAATTCCGCAGTATGTTTGTAGGTGCGGATCTAAAGGGCCCGGCTTTTACGTCTTCCAGTGACCGTCGAGTCACAGTCATCGGCAGGTGGCTGCGGGTCACCAAGCTCGATGAACTCCCACAGCTCATCAATGTTGTCCGCGGAGAGATGAGCCTGGTGGGTCCGCGCCCGGAGGCGGAGAAGTATCTTAGCTATTTCGGTTCCTACTATGATGAGGTAATGAGTGTGCGTCCCGGGATCACAGGAGTATCTCAGGTGTTGTTCCGCAGAGAGCAAGAACTGCTCGCGGCCCTCGGGGGGACGGAGAGAGCCTATCTCGAAGACGTGCTTCCACGGAAGCTGGCATGTGATGGCCATTACGTGCGACACTGTAGTCTTTGCTTTGACGTCGTGATCCTCTGGAGGACGGTGCGAGCAGTTCTATTTGGGTAAAGACGTGCGGATCATTCAGTTCCTGAGAAGTGTCGAGAATAGCGGATTGGGCATTGAGTGAATTGTTGCACATAAATGCCGGACCACCCTTCTGAAATTCCAGCATAAGAACGACACTTTGCCGGGATGCCCCCGATTTCATATCGGGGGAGCCTCACAATCAACCTACATTCGGTTTTCCACCCACTTCTTGGGTTTGGCGACCATCCCCTTCCGGCATCAGGTCGGAAGGGGATGGTCGCCAAACCCAAGAAAGCAGTACGACAGCACTTGTAGCCAGAACGTGAGGATCCCCCGATATGAAATCGGGGGTGTCGAACCGTATGCTGGAATTTCAGCACCCTTGACAATAGTTGACCGGATGGAGCATTATGGAGCGGTTACCGGCTATAGCCAAAAGCTGAGGGCACACTGACAAATGGCGCATTTCCTATTGAACCAGGTTTCCTGCCCCTTCAGGGACGGCAGATGGAAGCGTTGGCTCGTGATGCTGACGGACGCGCTATGCGTTCTGTTCGCGGTCTTCAGCGCCTACTGGCTGCGTTTTGAGGGTCAGGACTTGCCGGGTGGGACTTTGCCGGAGCGGGTTGCGCTGGGACTCAGCGTGGGGGCATACATCGCGTTTCTGGCGCAATTCAAGTTGTACGCCAGCGCTTGGCGCTATGCCAGCATTGAGACTCTTCGAGCCGTGCTGCAGGCCACCTTGCTAGGCACAGTCTCTCTGATGACCATTCACTGGCTGATCGCGGGAATGACGGTGCCCAGAAGTGTCGTCATCCTCATCTGGACGAATAGCTTACTTCTTCTCGGCGGCAGTCGAATTGGGCTGCGCCTTCTAAGTGAACGAACGCAACACCGTCGTCGGCTGGTCTCGCATGGGAAGCGCCGAGAACTACCAAGGCGAAGGCTTCTTATCGTGGGTGCAGGTGAGGTGGGTGCCACCATCCTCCGGAAAATCAACGAGCACCCGGAACTGGGGTATGAGACCGTGGGCTTCGTTGATGATGACATAGCGAAGCACGGGACTTACATATTGGGTTGCCGGGTCATCGCCGGATGTGCAGAGCTTCCTGTGATCGTCGAAGAGCTTGAGGTCGACGAAGTGTTGCTTGCCATACCCAGTGCAGGAGGGGACACGGTTCGATCGGTCGTCGAGGTTTGCGAGGCAGCGGATGTCAAGGCAAAGATCGTCCCCAGCCTAATTGAGTTGATGAATGGCAATGTCGAGTGGCGTCACATCCGAGACGTGCGGGTGGAGGACCTGCTCAGACGAGAACCTGTGACTGTCAACCTGGAGGAAATTGCAGCCTATCTCCGGGACAAGCGTGTAATGGTGACGGGAGGAGGTGGGTCGATTGGGTCGGAGTTGTCTCGCCAGGTTGCTTCTTGGGGGCCGGCGTCCTTGGTCGTTCTGGACATTGATGAGACGGCCGTTTTTACCATCGACGCGACGCTTCGCGAGGAACACCCCGACCTGAATCTCACACCGGTTATTGCTGATGTCCGGGACGAGGACTCCATGCGAAGGCATCTCGACATGCATCGCCCCGAGATCGTTTTCCATGCGGCCGCATACAAGCATGTCCCGTTGATGGAGTCGCATCCCGAAGAAGCCATCCGCACGAACGTGATCGGCACACGAATTCTGGCGCGCATCGCTCGGGAATCTTGCGTAGAGCGTTTCATTCTGATTTCCACTGACAAAGCGGTGAACCCGACGAGTGTCATGGGGGCCACGAAGCGGGTCGCCGAAATGGTGTTGCAGGTAGAAAGCGCGCGCCATCAGCGGGACAATGGAGCGGCGGAACCAACCAAGTTCATGGCCGTCCGTTTTGGGAACGTGTTGGCCAGTCGAGGAAGCGTCCTTCCGGTGTTTCAGCGGCAGATCGCACAGGGGGGCCCCGTTACTGTCACTCATCCGGATATGAAGAGGTATTTCATGACGATTCCCGAGGCTGTCCAGCTTGTCATCCAGGCAGGAGCTCTCGGCAAGGGTGGGGAGGTATTCGTCCTGGACATGGGCGAACCCGTGAGAATCCTGGACTTGGCCAAAGACCTCATTCGCCTTTCCGGGTATGAGCCAGAACGCGATATTTCCATCGCTTTCACGGGTCTGCGTCCCGGCGAGAAGCTTTTTGAGGAGCTGTTGACTCCCGAAGAGAGATTATCGCTAAGTCGACATGAGCGGATCTTCGTTTGTCCCTTCCTGAACGGCGACGAGAACTTGGGAGCGGATCCCCTGCTTGACTCGGATAACGGGCGCTGTGGCTCCGTCGAGTTGCTGCTGGACCAATTGGAGGCTGCGATATTGACGCATTCAACCAATCCCGAGAAGTGCATTGCCGACTTGGAGCAACTTGTTCCTCCTTACAAGGCAGCGCGTCAGTCATCTCCGGTCTGTTCGTCAGACGCCTCCAGCATCTCCCCCTCTCCATCCCATTCTGGGACCGAAATGCTTCATGCTCCAACCACGTAGCACGAGACCGCCACCGATGCTTGCCCATCGCAATCACGTTATCGATTGCGGACCAGGCTCTACTTGCCCTCCCTGTCCCACATGTTCGCGGTAGCGGAGCGCGCCAGCACCCGCCGCAGGAGTGTCGGTGGATTTCGGAGAAGGTCACCAGTGACTGCTCCACCCGTTTCAGACTGGCGGAATGACCAACGGTGACCTGCCAAACATAATATACCTGTCCAGGTTGAAAATACCCCTTTGAGGGAATGTGGTTCAGGGGTACAGTCCCCACTGTACCCATACTGGTGGAAAACCATATTGGCCCCGGAGCCCCTGCTCCAACATGGGGCAGCGGGGGCTACCAGACATCTGATTGAAACCGCTGTAACGGGTACAGTGGGGACTGTACCCCTGAACTGGTAATCCTACCGATCCATCGGACGGTGGGTTTTCAACCTTAACGAGTATACCTCAACACCAGACACCAAGAGGAAGAATTCATCGTCATGGCTAAGAAAGTTCTCGTCAGCGGATGTTTTGACCTCTTGCACAGCGGCCATGTTGCGTTTCTGCAGACGGCAGCCCGGTACGGTGACTTGTACGTTGCCATCGGATCGGATAAGACGATTAGGGACCTCAAAGGCCGCCCGCCGGTCAATTCGGAGGAAGAACGCCTCTTTATGCTCAAGTCACTGGAGTGCGTCAGTCACGCTGTCATCTCGCGGGGTTCGGGAATGCTGGACTTCGAGGAAGAGCTTCGCGAGTTCCAGCCCGACCTGTTTATCGTTAACGAGGACGGTAACACTGCTGAGAAGCGGGTCTTGTGCGACAAGTTGGGAATCGAGTACCTCGTGCTCAGTCGAGACCCCCATCCGGGACTGACACCTCGCTCGACCACCGGGCTCCGTACGGTAAACCAGGTACCTTATCGGTTGGACCTCGCCGGAGGCTGGCTGGATCAGCCATTCGTCTCGAAGCATTATCCGGGACCGGTCATCACGGTTTCCGTGGAACCTACCATCGAATTCAATGACCGGAGCGGCATGGCTTCGAGCACCCGGTATGCGGCTATCGAGCTGTGGGGACCGCGTCTACCCGTGGACGACCGAGAGAAGTTGGCCCGAATTCTCTTCTGCTATGACAACCCTCCGGGAACGAAGGTGATTTCGGGTTCGCAGGACGCCATTGGCATCGTTTACCCCGGGCTTGCCAAGTCGGACTACGCGGGAGAGTACTGGCCAAGCAATATCACCTCCGTTACTGACGAGGCAACACTGCAATTCATAGAGCGCGTGGTTCACCTGGTTCCTCTGGGGCCACGTCCCGAGGGATTCGATGTGCTTGGGGCCAGACACATCACTACGGAGAAAGCGAAGGCCCTGTCGGAAGCGACAGAGCGCTGCTGGGAGGGCATTCTCGCGGAAAACGTTCTGGGCTTTGGGGGAGCGGTGCGAGAGGCATACCAGGCACAGATTGCCATGTTCCCCGATATGATCTCCCCGAATATCGAGGAGCTTATCCGGACCTATCAGAACCAAGCGCTGGGCTGGAAGCTTTCCGGCGCTGGCGGTGGGGGGTATCTCGTTCTTATTTCGGATGAACCTATTCCGCACAGCATCAAACTCTGCATCCGAAGAGCAGACACTTGATGACGCGGAGCCGCCAGCATCCAGTGCATCGTTTCGCACGTTGTTCGACATAAGGACACCGGATCGCTTCAGCGTCCGGTAACTCACACAGACGACTACAGGAGGGACACCATCCTCCTTTTCTCCCCCTGGCAACCCGTCCTGAGTAATCGGGACGGGTTGCCAGGGGGAGAAAAGAGGCCGTTCTTTGGCGCTCGGTAGTCAGTTATGTGAGCTACCGGACGCTGAAGCGATCCGGTGTCCAATACCGAGGAATTTACGAAACAGTGCATCAGCGCCAGTGGACCGGAGTGAACCATGGCAAACTATCTTGTAACCGGAGTTGCGGGCTTCATCGCTTCGAGGGTGGTGGAGTTACTGCTTGAGCGGGGAGACCACGTCGTGGGAGTGGACAACATCAATGACGCTTATGACGTGCACCTCAAGGAGTGGCGACTGTCACAACTGGAGGGGCGAGAGAACTTTGAGTTTCATCGTCTCGACATTGCCAACCTGAATGCCCTCGTCCAATTTTGGGGGAGCCTGAGTGGTCGGGCGACGTTCGACGCTGTCATTAACCTCGCAGCGCGCGCGGGAGTGCGCTACTCTGTGGAGAACCCGTGGGTCTACTACGAGACGAACACCACCGGCACACTGAACCTCCTGGAGCTCTGCCGGAGAAACGGGGTGGGGAAGTTTGTTCTGGCGTCTACTTCCAGCCTTTACGGGAAAGATAATCCACTGCCATTCGCCGAAGACGCCAACACCGACTGTCCTCTCTCCCCCTATGCAGCATCGAAGAAGGCCGCGGAAAGCATCTGCTACACGTTCCACCACCTCTACGGACTTGATGTGACCGTCTTCCGTTACTTCACCGTGTACGGGCCGGCAGGCCGGCCCGACATGAGCCCGTTCCGGTTCGTCAAGTGGATCAGCGAGGGAGACCCGGTGCAGGTTTACGGCGACGGCACACAGTCTCGCGATTTCACCTATGTCGACGACATCGCCCGAGGGACCATCGCCGGGGTCAAGCCATTGGGTTACCAGATTGTCAACCTTGGCAGCGACCAGCCGGTTGCGCTGATGGATTTCATTCGGCAGATTGAGAAGTTGGTTGGGAAAGAGGCGTTTCTGGAGTACGGGCCGAGCCATCCGGCTGACATGCAGGCAACCTGGGCTGACATTCGGAAAGCGAGAGCTGTCCTGGGCTGGAAGCCGGAGTTCTGCCTTACTGATGGACTGAAAAACCTGGTCGATTGGTATCAGGAGAACCGCGCCTGGGCGCAAGGTGTCATTGCATAGACAACTGAAATTCCAGCATAAGGTTCGACGCCCACGATTTCATATCGTGGGCGTCCCGGCAAAGTGTCGTTCTTATGCCGAAATTTCAGATAGACAAGGGACAGGTTGACCCAGACACCGACATCATGTATCGCTCAAGGCAAATAGAAACGCCGCCTCGACAACAGGTTCACCGTTAACAGACGCGCGCCCCTCCATTCTCCCGATATTCCCCTTGCGCTTAAGCGCAATTGCCTCGCACACCAGTTGATCACCTGGTTTTACTGGTCGGCCAAGTTTGACATTATCCATCCCAGCAAGGAACGCGACTTTTCCCTCATTCTCGGGAAGCGACAGCAGCAACACGCCGCCGGTCTGAGCGATGGACTCCAGGATCAAGGAATGCGGCATGGTTGGCTCATCCAGCACCTGCCCGTTGAGGCACGCCTCATTCGCAGTCACGTTCTTCAGCCCCACGGTTCGTTTGCCAAATTCATGCTCGATGATACGGTCGATCAACAGAAAGGGGATGCGATGGGGGAGAATCCGTTTGATCTGCTCAATATTCAGTTCGCCACGCGGCCCCGACTCTGCAAGCGCTTCCTGTACCTGTGTCATTTCGGGCGTCGTTGTCTGCTTCATTGGTGTGCTCCTTCCTCGCGGCACATTCGTTGAGCTTCCTTTTTTGCGCGCGGACGACGGTACCCTTTCCTGCAGGGAACAACGCGCGTTCTGGGGTCGATCTGCCATACACCGCGCACAGACCGGTAGATGGAAAGGTGATTGACTGGTCGTGTCCTCTTCTTGCCGTTACGTCCCATCACCCTCGCTCTCCCTCCGTTTCAGGAACGTAGCGAGTATATCATGTTGCGCATTTGAGAGTCAATTTCCGGAGGTGGGCGCCCCACCCAGGGGAGGGTGTTGTCGCCGCTGGCCACGCGGCGACACTCCGCATCCTTGTGTCGACAAGCGCGCGATGCTATAATGACGCACAGTTCATGGCCGCACAATTGGCCCCGAACAATAACTTCTCATGGGCATAGGGAGAAACCTCCATGCTGCCAACCCAAAAGGCACAGTTCATCGACCCTCAAGTAGTGGTACACATTCGCGAGCAACGAGGGAAACTGCAAGAGGGAGACATCGTCAGCGCCAAGTATATCGGGGGCAGCAGTACGGTCGTGATCACCGGCAGGCTTGGGAAGTCCAAATCGGCCCCATACATCTTTCAACCCGATGGCTCCACCTTCCAGATTCTCCCTTCGGTCACTTTCACTTCGGGACTCCCATACGCGTTCGCATCACTCGACAAAGCAACCCCGTACCAAGAGCAGGAGTTCCGCAAAGAGGCGCAGGAAGTGGCCTGGAAGTAGGGACGCATACGGGGCAAAGGTTCATATCTACCGGCGAGTGCTGCGCGCCTATTTCCCATCGTTGACAGGCGACTTGAGAAGCAACCAGGCCCCGACCAGTGCCATCTCCAACGCAACCACCACCGGCGCCAACACCGGAGCGACCCACGGCACCGGAATGAGGAAGAGCACATCCATCGTCATCAGTGACGGGGGCCACCGGATTAGGGCGTAAAGCCACACATAGTAGAAAATGTCCCAGACCCCAAAGGCCGCAAGGAATACGCCCCACCGTTCACGGGCGCTCCGGCCGCCCAGAAAGGCCACCGCAATCAGCATCACGAGGGTCGATGCTTCCCGAAGTTGCTCAACCACGGGAACCCACGGATGGTAACGGGAAAACCATTCGACCACCCAGTGCCCAAGATCCACCGGGCTTTGGGTTTGGCCACCGAAGAACTGGCGCAGATAAACCACAATGCAGGCTTCTGTGAACGCCATGCCGACGCCAAAGAGCAGCGTCCACAACAACCGCGCAAGCCGCTGGCGGGGTTCGCCCCGCGATCCGCGGGGTTCGCCCCGCGATCCGCGGGGTTCGCCCCGCGATCCACACGTGACGCGCTGATCCACTTCCCTCCCTCCTAACCCCGGCAACGCAAAAGAATCGACGCGAGGTTGTTCATCGGACCGATTCGAGACGATCTTCGAGCTTTCTCAAACGTTCATCCAACTCCGCAACCTTGTTTTGTTCCTTCTGCACGACATTGGCAGGCGCCCTCTCGACGAAACTGCTGTTCTGCAGGCGCTGACGCGTCTGGTCAACACGGGATCGAGTCTGGGCGATCTCCTTCTCCAACCTCTCCCGTTCCCGTTCCGCGTCGATCAGCCCTTCCGTGGAAACAAAGACCCCAACATCGGTTCCCGAAGACACGTCAGGCACAACGGCAGACAGGAGGTTCAGCGGTTTTGGCGCATCGGGAGCGAGAAACGAAAGCGCTCCCACCCGAGCGAGGTTGGTGATGTGTGCCTGTTCCCTTGCCAGGAGTTGCTCCGAGTGAGGACTCGCCACAACGACCATCACGGGGACGGGCTGTTTCGGCGGAAGCTTGAGTTCCGCGCGCAGATTGCGGATGCTTCGGATCACTTCCATGACCGTAGTCATTTCAGCTTCCGCGCTTTCATCAATGCCGGACTCGCTGCGGGTCCACGTTGATTCGTTGGCTTGGGGATAGCGCGCAACCATCAGGCTATCGGTCGCCCGCGCCTTTCCATTGGGCAAAGACTGCCATATCTCTTCAGTGATGAAAGGCATGAACGGATGCGCCAGCCTCAACGCTGTTTCCAGCACATGATACAGCACTGCCTGGGTTGTTGGCCGCTGCTCTCCCTGAAGTCGCGCCTTCGACATCTCGATGTACCAGTCGCAAAAATCTCCCCAGATGAAGTCGTAGATTCCCCTCGCTGCGATATCAAAGTTGTAGTTTGACAGAGCCTCATTCGTTTTCCTGATCGTCCGGTTGAGGCGACTCAGGATCCAGCGGTCTGCAAGGGAGAGATCGTCCACACCAGATTCGGAACCGCCTGGATCGCATTGGACTCGCAGTGGGTCCGCACCCTCCAGGTTCATGAGCACGAATCGACTGGCATTCCAGAGCTTGTTGCAGAAGTTGCGCGCCATCTCGACTCGTTCTTCCGTGAAGCGCACGTCCTGCGTGATGGAGCACATGTACAGCAGCCCGAAACGAGTTGCGTCGGCCCCGTACGCCTCGATCAACTCCAGTGGGTCCACGCCAGTTCCCAGGGACTTGCTCATCCGCTTCCCCTCCCATGTCAGGATCGTCGGATGCACATACACATCGTGGAACGGAACCTGGTCGAGGAACTCCAGGCTGCTCATGATCATTCGAGCAACCCACAGGTGAAGGATGTCTCTTGCGGTAATCAGCAGACTGGTCGGGAAAAACTTCCCCAGCTCCGGCGACGGGTCCGGCCAGCCCAGTACTGCCTGCGGCCATATCCCGCTGCTGAACCAGGTGTCGAAGACATCGGGGTCTTGCTCAATGGATTCGCTGTTGCATTGGTCGCAGCGCGACGGCGGCTCAATTTGCACCGTCCACTGCTCGCAGTCTGCGCAGCGCCAGGCCGGGATTCTCTGCCCCCACCAGAGTTGTCGCGAGATGTTCCAGTCTCTGATATTGCGGAGCCATTCAAGCGCAATGTGCGTGTAACGTTCCGGGATATACCGCACCCCTTGCGATTCGATCACCTCGATCGCCTTCGCCGACAGGGGTTTCATGTCCACAAACCACTGCTCCAGAGAAAGGGGCTCGAGCACGGTGTCGCAGCGAGCACACCGCGGCACCTTCGCATCCGGGTAGTCCTCCGTCTTTACCAGCAGACCGCGCTCCATGAGGTCTCGGACAACGGCTTCCCGGCATTCATAGCGGTCCATTCCCGCATATTGATTGGTTGCCTCTGTCATCCGTGCATTCTTGTCGATGACAACCACCTGTGGAAGATTATGCCGCCGGCCAATCTCGTAGTCGTTGGCGTCGTGTGCCGGAGTGACCTTGACGGCGCCTGTGCCAAACGAGGGATCCACGAAGTCATCGGCGACGATGGGCAACTCCCTCTCCATGAAAGGCAGGATGACCTTCCTCCCGATAAGAGCGCGGTACCTCTCGTCCTCCGGATGCACCGCCACAGCCGTATCGCCAAGCATGGTTTCGGGGCGAGTTGTCGCAACGTCAACACCCTCGCCGTTCCCTCCGACCAATGGATAACGGATATGCCACAGCGACCCAGGCTGATCCACAATCGGCGCCTCAAGATCCGACAGCGACGTCTGGCAACTGGGACACCAGTTGACGATTCGGTAACTGCGGTAGATCCACCCTTTCCGGTACCACTCCACAAACACCCTCTGAACCGCAACGCTGTAGCGGTCGTCCATCGTGAATCGCTCACGGCGCCAGTCGTAGGAGCATCCCAGCAGTTGCATCTGCTGGAGGATAAGACCGCCATAGTGCTCCTTCCATGCCCAGGCGCGTTCCAGGAATTTGTCCCTTCCCAAGTCGTGACGCGAGAGTCCCTCTTTTGCCAACTGCTTCTCGAGGACAGTGTGGACGGCGATGCTGGCGTGGTCGGTTCCGGGAACACAAAGGGTGAGCCTCCCCTGCATGCGGTGCCAACGGATTAACAGATCGTGAACGGAATGCTGCAAGGCGTGTCCGATGTGCAAACTGCCGGTCACATTGGGTGGCGGTATCGTGATGCAGTAGACATCGCCCGTTTGCGGGTGCGTTGATTCTCCCTGTGCGTTTGCGTCCGCGCCGAAGTACGATCTCTCCTGCCAGAACTCGTACCACCTGCCTTCCACCGCTTTGGGATCGTACGCCTTTGACAGTGTTCTGTTAGTCTCCTGACTGTCCGTCATGCTCAAAACTCCTGAGTCCACATATTGGGGGAATCCGACTGCGCCAATCCCGGCTACCCCGTCTAACCTCCGTCAGCATCGGGCTTCGCCTGCAGATGCGGCGGTTCGTTGTTCCGCAGGGCCCATGCCAACACTTCATCCATCTGGCGAACGAAGTGAAACGTCAAACCTTCTCGCACTTCCTTTGGGATATCCACGAGGTCCTTTTCATTTTCATCGGGCAGGACGACCTCACGGATACCCGCTCGGTGGGCTGCCAGCACCTTTTCCTTAACGCCCCCGACGGGCAGGACTTTTCCGCGCAACGTGATCTCCCCCGTCATGGCGACCTCCTTTCGAACAGGGCGTGCCGTAATCGCGGAAGTCAGCGCTGTGGCGATCGCTGTGCCTGCGGAGGGTCCATCCTTCGGGACGGAACCGGAGGGCACGTGTATATGAATATCCCTCTTTTCGAAAAACTTGCTGCGAATCGACCAATCCGTAGCGCGGGCGCGCGCATAGCTCACTGCCGCCTGGGCCGACTCCTGCATGACCTCTCCCAGTTGTCCGGTCAGGGTGAGAATCCCCTTGCCTTCCACCAAACTGACCTCAATCGACAGCACATCTCCCCCGACTTCGCTCCAGCCAAGCCCGGTCGCCACGCCGATCTCATCCTTCTCCTCCGCGGTGCCATACCGGTACCTCGGTGGGCCGAGAAACTCCTCCACTACTCTTTCGGTAATGACCGTCTTCTTGCTGACCCCTGTCGCCACTCGTTTAGCCACCTTGCGGCAGGTGGAGGCGATTTCTCGCTCCAAATGACGCACTCCTGCTTCGCGCGTATATCGACGGATGATGGTTTTCAGAGCGCTCTCGCCAATCTGAATATGGTTTTTCCGCAGGCCGTTCTCCTTGATCTGCTTGGAGACAAGAAATTGCTTCCCGATACAGAGCTTCTCGTCTTCCGTGTAACCGGGGAACTCAATCACTTCCAGCCGGTCTCGCAAGGCGGCCGGCACCGTTTCCAGAACATTGCCAGTCGCGATGAACATCACGTCTGAGAGATCAAAGGGAACCTCCAGATAATGATCACTGAACGCGTTGTTCTGCTCGGGGTCGAGCGCTTCGAGCAGCGCCGAAGATGGATCGCCTCGAAAGTCAATCCCAATCTTGTCGATTTCATCCAGCATGAAGACTGGATTTCGCACCTCCGCCCGCCGCAGCGCCTGGATGATGCGGCCGGGCATCGCCCCGATGTAGGTTCTCCGATGGCCACGAATCTCCGCCTCGTCGCGAATCCCCCCCAGCGAAACGCGAACGAACTTCCTCCCAAGAGAACGGGCGATGGATTTACCGATGGAGGTCTTTCCTACCCCCGGAGGACCGATGAAACAGAGAATGGGGCCGCGCGTCTGCTCAGTCAGCTTGCGAACCGCGAGGAATTCGGTGACGCGCTCCTTTGGCTTTTTCAGACCGTAATGATCTTCGTCCAGAATGCGCTCTGCCCGCACAATGTCCAGTTTGTCTCTGGCCCTCTTCTGCCAAGGCAACTCCACCAGGCAGTCAAGGTAAGTACGGATGACCGTCCCTTCAGGGGCAATCGGCGGCATCTTCTCGAGGCGGTCGATTTCTTTCAGCGCCTTATCCTCGGCCTCCCGCGGCATCTTTGCCTTCGCAACCCGTCTTTTCAGTTCCTCAATTTCCAGAACATAGCTATCTCGCTCGCCCAATTCTTCCTGGATGACCTTCATCCGCTCACGCAGGATGTACTCCTTCTGGGTTTCGCCAACTTCCTTCCGAACGCGCTTCTCTATCTCTTGGTCGATGGCGAGGATATCCAACTCCTTGAGGAGGTAGACATTGAGTTTCTCCAGACGAATGTCAGGCTCCGCAGTCTCCAGGAGGTCCTGTTTCTCATCCACGCGCAAATCCGAGTAAGAAGCGATGAGATCGGCGAGATTGCCCGGCTCCTGCAACGCTCCCGCCGACATCAAGGCTTCCGGAGGAATGTTTGTGCCCATGTGGATCATTTTCTCAAACTGGTCCAGGGTCTTCCGTCTGAGGGCCTCAACGCGGACTCCCCCGACCTCGGGCTCAATCACTTCCTCGGCGCGCACCAGCATGAACGGGTCTTCCTCAACAAGCTCAATAACACGCATTCTCGAGAGTCCTTCGACAACCACACGGATGTTCCCGTCCTGCAGCTTTACCATCTGCACGCTTTCAGCACAAGTGCCGGTTGTGTAGAGATCATCAAAGGAGGGTTCTTCGGTCTGGGCGGACGTCTGCGAAACGAGAAGTACCCTGCGGTTGTCCTCCATGGCCGTTTCCAGTGCGCGGATGGATCGATCCCGGCCGACGAAAAGCGGGATGACCATGTGGGGGAATACAACAATGTCCCGGATGGGCAGGAGGGGAAGCAACTCGATGGGCTTTGCGTCGTCGTGTGGAGCGGTAGTTCTATGAGGCATCATCAATTCCATTTCAACTGGCGATCAGGCAGTGCAGGCGCACGCGCAACGTGGAGCCGTCGTTGCCGTGGCGGTGTGCCGGAAAGGCGTCCGGGGTTCTTCAATGTCAGTCTTCTTCTCTGGAGTGTCGGCGCCGACTATGCCGATTTCCTCTGCAGCCGACCTGCGAGTTCTTCGTGCGTAATCAGTTGAGGCTCTCTGCGCTGACGGATGGTATCCGCATCAACGAGGCATTGAGCGATGGTCTTCAGGGAAGGGACATCATACATGATGTTCAGCATCACGTCCTCGAGAATTGTCCGGAGCGCGCGGGCGCCCGTCTTCCGTTTGGATGCCTCTTCAGCAATCGCCTGCAAAGACTCGTCGGTGAAGATAAGCTCCACACCATCCGCCGCAAGAATCCTCTGGTACTGCTTTGTCAGGGCATTGCGCGGCTCGGACAGAATCCTTACCAGAGCATCTTTGTCCAATGAGTCGAGTGTCGCCATGACGGGTAGCCGCCCGATAAACTCAGGGATAAAGCCGTGGCGCAGCAGGTCCTCGGGAATCACGCTGGACAGCAACTCACCGAGATTGTAATCTTTGCGCGAAATGATGTTCGCACGGAAGCCCAGCACTCGGTCGCGGGTCCGACTTTCAATGATTCGGTCAAGACCCTCAAACGCACCTCCGCAGACGAACAGAATGCCGGACGTGTCGATCTGAATATACTCCTGCTGCGGATGCTTGCGTCCGCCCTGAGGGGGAACGCTTGCGACAGTTCCCTCAAGGATCTTGAGCAAGGCCTGCTGTACACCTTCGCCGGATACGTCGCGGGTGATGGAGGGGTTGTCGGTCTTCCGAGAAATCTTGTCGATCTCATCGATGTAGATGATCCCACGCGAGGCAGCCTCCGGGTCCCCGTCCGCAGCTTGGATCAGCTTCAGGAGAATGTTCTCCACGTCTTCGCCCACATAGCCGGCTTCAGTGAGGGTCGTTGCATCGGCGATGGTGAACGGAACGTTCAGAAGTTTTGCCAGGGTTCGCGCCAACAGCGTCTTGCCACATCCAGTAGGCCCGATCAGCAGGATGTTACTCTTCTCCAGCTCAACATCGCCGCTGATGTTGCCCATGCTGACGCGCTTGTAGTGATTGTACACCGCCACCGACAGAACGCGCTTTGCCCGATCCTGGCCGATCACATACTGGTTCAGGAACTCATAAATCTCACGGGGCTTGGGGAGATGCTGGATCTTTGCCTGTGCTTCGATCTCAGGAGGGGGTTCCTGGCCGATAATCGCATTGCAGAGATCTACGCATTCCACGCAGATGTAGACGCCGGGACCGGCAATCAGGTTTGCGACCTGCTCCCGTCGCTTCCCGCAAAAGGAACATCGCAGGTTATCTCGGTCTTCGTTAAAGATCGACATGCATCATCTCCTGTGAAATCCAAAAAGTCCGCGATAGCGCGGCGGACAACACAACTTGATTCTGGCAGGCAAGCAAAGGAGGACGGTGCGAAACCCGTTAGCGTGCGCGGGCAACACTCTGCGTCACCGGGATCCCGGCTGCAGAACCTCGTCGATGAGTCCGTATTCCTTCGCCTCTTCAGGGGACATGAAGTAGTCCCGTTCGGTATCGCTCTCGATTCTCTCAGACGACTGTCCTGTATGTTTTACGAGAATATCGTTGAGGGTTTTCCTCAGCTTCAGTATCTCGCGTGCGTGAATCTCGATTTCAGTGGCCTGGCCCTGAATGCCTCCCAGCGGTTGATGGATGAGCACTCGTGAGTAGGGCAAGGCAAACCGCTTCCCTTTGGCCCCGGAGGTCAAAAGGAGGGCCGCCGCGCTGGCAGCCTGACCGATGCAGATTGTGGAGATGTCCGGTTTGAGAATCTGGATAGTATCATAGATAGCAAGCCCGGCTGTGGCGATGCCTCCGGGGGAGTTAATGTAAAGATCAATGTCCTTGTCAGGGTCCTCCTTTTCAAGAAACAGCAACTGAGCGATGATCAGACTCGCAACCGTGTCATCGATGGGGGTGCCAAGAAACACGATACGATCCTTCAGCAGACGACTGAAGATATCATACGACCGTTCGCCTCGCGCGGTCTGCTCAACAACAATGGGTACAAGCGCCATCTCAAGTTACCTCCTCAGCCTGCAAACCTGCCGGTGCGTTCTCAGCACCGATGTCTTCTACAAAACTACCTAACTCGTCGACGGGTGTCAAATCGAGATCATCCTCGTCAGCAGCTTCCGGCACCGCACCTGACCGCTGAAGCAGCAGACGCGCCGCCTTCTCCTTTCTCAGTTGCCCCCGGAAAATGTCCAAAGAATCCGTCTCCTGCAGGCGCTTCCGCAATGCCGCGGGACTCTCGCGCATCGCCTTCGCCATTTTCCGCACGTGCTCCGAGAGCTCATCTTCGGTAACCAGAACCTGTTCCTTCTCTGCGATTTCTTCCAGAACGTACTGTTTCCGAGTCTCAAATGCAACCTGATCGCGCACTTTTGATTTCAGATCGTCGAGTGTTGAGTCCAAGCTTTCGAGATAGGCTTCCAGGGTAGTTTGCTGCTCCTTCAGACGGCTCTCGATTTCTTCCAGCCTGCGATGCGAACGCCTTTCGGTGAGGACCTCAGGGATCGTTACCACCGAACGATCGACGGCCTGTCTCACGAGGTCTGCCTCGATGCTCTTCATCGCTGCGGATACCGCGTGCTGTTCCAGTGCCCGACGGATCTCCGACCTTAGTTCTTCAAGCGTGGAGAATTCCCCCATTTGTGTGGCAAACTCGTCATCCAAGTCCGGCAACTGTTGCTCCCGGCATCCCTCAATCTCGAAGCGCGCCCTGGCGGATGTCCCGGCCAGATTCTTTTCAGGGAAGTCGTCCGGATAGGTGACGATCGGTTCTACCGTCTCGTCTTCGCCATGTCCCAGCAGGAACTCGTCCAGGCTGGGCACCATCCCGTTGTCACCAATGATGAATGGCCGGACAGCACTGGGTTTCTCCGGCTCCGGACCTCCCAAAACCGTCACTTGGAGAGTTCCCCACACCAGATCACCATACTGGAGAGATCGGCCTTCGAGGGGAAGATACTGCGCATGACGTCGGCGGAGGGTCTCCAACTGCTCCTGAACTTGCTCGTCGGAAATCTCGATCTCTGGTTTCTCCGCCCACAGACTCTCGTAGTCCCCCAACAAGACGGGAGGTCTTGTGACAAGCTTAGTCTTAAAGTGGAACGGTATGGATTCGTCAATTTCGACGACCTCAAAGCTCACCTGCTCGACAGTTTCCAGACCGGATTGCTCCAGCGCGGCCTCGTATGCTGGCTGCGCAAGACGGTTGATGGCCTCCTGCCGAATGGCGTCGCGTCCGACTCGCTGCTGAAGAATCTCCCGTGGCACCTTGCCCTTGCGGAAGCCCGGGAGACGAACTTGCTTCGAAAAATCGTTGTAGACTTGCCGAAAGACGCTCGCCACGTCCTCCGCGCCCACTTCCGCTTCCAGCAGCACTACGCCGGGCTCGAGTTGCTCATGGCTGACATGCGTAAGTTGCATCATTCTATTCGCGTATTTCCAGTTCTATCTCCAACAGTCCAACACACAAAACGTTGCCTCGCCCCAAGAACCGGTCTGGAGCGAGGCAAAGGTTGGTTTCACATGGAGCGGGAGACGGGACTCGAACCCGCGACCTCAACCTTGGCAAGGTCGCGCTCTACCAACTGAGCTACTCCCGCAATATGTGCCCCACGGTGGGCCAGCTGCCCACACTTGGTGGGCGAGGTGGGACTTGAACCCACACCCCGCAAAGGACAGGATCCTAAATCCTGCGCGTCTGCCAATTCCGCCACTCGCCCGGCCTAACCTTCCCTAAATGGGCGACCTGTATTATAAGCGAAACGCGCCGATTATACAAACAAGGATTGTCCTGGTGGGCCGTGAAGGATTCGAACCTTCGACCTTGGGATTAAGAGTCCCCTGCTCTACCAACTGAGCTAACGGCCCGCACGAACCGTATAATACCACGCACCCCGGAAATCTACAACCCGCCGCAAGGGGACTGGGGGCGCACTAAACAATCAGATGTGGAGCCGTAAGGGAGTAGAGCAAGGCGGCACCCTCGTAGTCGATGGCCGCTCCGGACTGCTGGACGACGTGCTGGGCATCCAAAGCCCTGCTGGGTTGGGCGCTCTGAAATCACCCACCGCGAAGAAGACGGTAGCGATGTCGGGGTCAATGCGGACTCACAGAGTCCGCGGACTCACAGAGTCCGATGAGGGCACACATCCCACGGCTGTTCGGTTTCGGTTGCAGACATTCCCATCACAAGGCTCTGGAGCCTGCGCTGAGGGTGACCACGGGAAAGTCCATTGCGAGATTGTCTGATTCTGGGGCGATGGTTACCAACTCCGTGGACAAGGGGAAGGCGATGACGCTGAGCTTCGCGTTCACACCAATTCTGGATGCTTGGGTCAGCAACACGTCGAGTCCCTTGTCCGCTATCCTGGCCGCCTACCCACCAGAACTGCAAACTTGCCAAACTACAGTAGAGAAGAAGAAACAGTGAATGGTAGGCAATGGAGCATGGCGCACCGTGCTCCATGTCAACTCTCATGCCACGGAGACATCGCGTTCTACGCGCCTTCCCCTGGCTCTGCGATGATCAGACAGCAAGGCAGGGCGGGCTCGATGGTCACACGCTCCAACGAGGCAGGGAAAATGACACTTGATCCCGGACGCATTGCGAGGGAGTATTCCCCAGAACGCATCGTCAATTCCCCGCCAAGCAAGACGGCGACTTTCGGGGTATCCAAAGCGTTCTCCAGCGTCATCGGTGCCTGCACATGCCAACGCTCAATCCTGTATGCTGGAGAAGCTATAAGGTACTCGGTCTTCCCCCACTCATTTGTGTCCACAATTGGCCCGATCGGGGAGACCGAATGGTGTCTGATCGAGAGGAGAGATTCTCTGAGGTTCAAAGCCCGCGGCGCTCCATCCATCCCTGGACGGTGGTAGTCGAACAGCCGGAAGGTCGTGTCAGAGGGTTCCTGGATTTCGAGAACTACAATGCCGCTGCCCAGCGCGTGCACCGTGCCCGGCGGAATGCGCAGCACATCGCCGGGCAGTGGCTCGATCGTGTTCAGACAACCGATGACCTCCCCCGTCTCAACCTGTGTCTGGAGCTGGGATGCGTCTACGCCGTCGCGTAGTCCACACATCAGCCGCGCGCCCGGCTCAGCGTGAACTACGATCCAGGTCTCGTCCTTGCCACGTTCAGAGGGGAAGTGCGCGCGACAGGTTTCGGCATCAGGGTGCACCTGCACGCTCAGATCGTCGTGAGCATCGATGAACTTCACCAATAGAGGGAAGCGAATTCTGGCTGCACTCGACCCGAGGATCATCTCACGATGCTCGCCAACAGCTTCGGTGAGAGACCTGCCCGATAGTGGGCCGTTGTTGATGGTCGAGCTTCCCTCCGGCAGGTCAGCCACTTCCCATGACTCGCCAACGGGGGCGTCGGGAGGCAGGTCCTTGCCGAGCAACTCCCGCAGACGGCGACCACCCCAGACCTTCTCTTTGAACAAAGGGCGACACGATAATGGGTAGGGAACCATGTTGTTCGCTCGCAATCCAAAAGCAGATGGTGTTGTCGTGAGATGACATTCTCGCTCAGACAGGCGGTTCCGGCAAGACCACCGCCGTCACGGTGCGCATTAAATGATCGGATGCGCACGTCGCGAAGGCTACCCAGCCGCCCGTTTTTGTGGAAGAATGGTGGGCGCACGCGGCGTACTCGATGGGGGTGTTGGAGGAGTGGCGGAAACGTGGCGATGAGATACCGACTCAACTCAACAGAAAGGGCGGGTTCTCGATGACCTCCAAACAACGCGTCCACGCCGCTCTGAACCGACAACCCGTCGACCGCGTGCCGATCTTCATGTGGTTTCATCCCGCCACAGCGGCGCGGCTGGGGAAGTTGCTGGAAATCCCCGCGTCTCGCGTCTCCGAGGCGATGGGGGACGATATCCGCCAGACGTGGGTGAACAACAACTACGCTATGGAGGGCATCGTCCACGAGAAGCAGGGGGAATCTCACACCGACTCTTGGGGGATTACGTGGACGCGCGAAGGCGACTTCAACCAGATCACTCACTCGCCGTTGACGGGTGCCGGCAGCGAAGAAGTGCTTGCCTACCGGTTCCCCGACCAATGCGTTGACGAACTGCTGGCGCCGATGCAGCTTGTTGCGACGCATTCAGCAGACTACTTTATCGGGTGCGACAATTCCCCGTGTGTCTTCGAAATGTACTGGCGGCTGCGTGGCATGGAGCAGGCGATGCTGGATATTGTCGAGGAACCGGGGATGGCTATTGAGGCGCTCGGTCGGTGCGCGGACTTTGCCGTGCAACTCGGGGAGGCAGCGTGTGAGCGTTTTCCGTTGGACTGGTTTTGGACAGGAGACGACATCGGTGGACAGACGGGAATGATGCTAAGTCCCGGAACATGGCGCGCGATGGTCAAGCCTCACTTGCAGAAAACCTTTGACGTGGGTAGGTCTCACGGTCTGTGGGTTGCCTTCCATTCCTGCGGGGCCATTCGCCCCATCATCCCCGACCTCATCGAGATGGGTTGCGACGTGTTGAACCCCATCCAGTGCAACTGCCCGGGGATGGACCCCCTCGAACTCAAGCGGGAGTTCGGCAGCGAGCTCGCGTTTATGGGCGGAGTCGACACGCAGGGAGTTCTTCCCAACGGCTCACCCACCGATGTGGCGCGGGCAACGGCACGACTGCTGGAAGGGATGACAGCCGACGGTGGCGGGTACATTCTCGCCTCGTCACACACCGTTCCTCCAGAAACGCCGGACGAGAATATCTTTGCGATGTATGAGGCTACGGGCGTCGGCAAGGAGGAGATTTTGGACCGGGCGGCGACGATACGCTATTGACTCCGCGCTGCAGATTGAGTGACAGCTTGTTGGTTATGCCGTTGCCGTCATGTATAATGCGGTAGGAAGTTAAGCAGCCGCCCCGAACTGTCAATGAATCTGGGGGGACAGAAGCCATGTCGACGTCAACCAAACAAGTCTATGAAAGCATGATTCTTCGGGGGATTAGTGATCTTCCCCCGGAAATGCTCCATGAAGTGACGGACTTCGTTTTTTTCCTGCGTCAGCGCCGGGGGGATTCCCGAGTGCCCGAGGAGGAGCTTCGCCAGTCATTGCTGAGTGCAGATCTCAAATCGTTCCGGGCACGTGAAGAAGACCATCTGATGGAGGAATTCGAGGATTATGAGCGACGCTATCCCGTCGAGTGATTATGTTACGGACACGATGGCCATCGTCCTGCACATGGAGGGTCGCAGACTTGACCGAAACGCCAAAGACATTTTTGACGCTTGCGAAGCGGAGAAGGGACGCATAGCCGTCGATGTGTCGCACATTGAGGAGCGGTTCAATCGCTTCTCCGGTTACCCCGGGAGTCTCCTCTCACTCTCGCCGTCGTGAGGGACTCGGGACAGATCACCGATGTGCCAGAACTGCATGACCGTCTCATCGCGGGAACGGCAATAACCTTGAATTGTCCATTGATATACTCGTTACGGATGAAAACACCCCCTCACTCCGACCCTCTCCCCCCGATGGGGAGAGGGCAGCGGGTGAGGGGGAAAGGTGGATTTTCATCCGTAACGAGTATAACCAACGGCCCGGTATTGAATACGTCGGAGTCAGTTGAGACTGTCTGGTAATTCGCCCCACAGAGGGGCGGGTGTTACAGGGAAGGAATAACCATGGCAAAAAGCAGAAAGGCAGCGACAGGAGCAGCAGGGAAGAAAGGGGCAAAAGTTAAGGTAGCCCTCATCGGCGCGGGAGGCATGGCCAATTCAGTCCATTACCCTTCGCTTGTTGAGTTTAAGGACGTGAAGATCGTCGGCCTGTGTGACGTGATGCAAGACAAGCTGCAAGCCACCGCCGAAAAGTTTGGCATTGACAAGACGTTCACCGACTACCAGAAGATGATCGAAGAGACCGCGCCCGACGCGGTGTACGCACTCATGCCGCCGCACCATGTCTACGATGTGGCTGCCTGGGCGCTCAAGCAGAAGCTCAATCTGTTTGTTGAGAAGCCCTTGGCGCTCACAACCTACCAGGCGAAAACGCTCGCCCACCATGCCGAACAGAATGGTTGCATCACGATGGTAGGCTTTCAACGACGACACGTCCCGGCCATCGTTGAGGCGCGAAAGATGGTGGAGAAGCGCGGACCCATCCACACCGCGGTTGGCATCTTCTACAAGGACGCACCGGAGGCGCTCGGGTACTACGGCGGGGCCATCGACATTCTGACGTCCGACGCCATCCACGCGGCGGACCTCGTTCGGTGGCTCGGTAATAGCGAGGTGAAATCGGTGGCGAGTGACGTGCGATCTATTGGCAGAGATTTCCCCAACTGCTTCCATGCGCTGATCACCTTTGAGAGCGGAATGACCGGCGTTCTGCTCGCCAACTGGTGTTCCGGCCGTCGTTTTTACAAGTGCGAGATGCACGGCAGCTCCATCGCCGCCTTCATCGATCCCGACGAGAGCGGTGTCGTCTACGCCGACAACGGCGCGACCGAGGAGCAGATTGATCCCAAGGCTCTGGGACCCGGCGACCAGCCCTATCACTACCTCGGGTTCTGGCAGGAGAACAGGCATTTCATCGACTGCGTTAAGGCGAAGAAGCAACCTACCTCCTGTTTCTCCGATGCCGTCAAAAGCATGGAACTGGTCGATCGGATCTACAGTAGCACCATGTAGTTGACTCTACTGAAAAAAGGCTTCTCCCCGCAGAACACGCGGAATACGCGGAAACTTCAGTACAAGTTCTGGGTTCCAGATTGATCTTTTCGTTCTGTGATTTCTGCGTATTCTGCGGGAGATTTGGTTTTTTCAGTGGGCTCGCAGTTCACTCATCACACGTCACGTATCATACTCATCAGAAACGCCAAGGAGTTTGTAACCATGTCCTTTCCCATGACCCAGATCGGCGGAGTCGATGTTTCGCGACTCATCATCGGCTCCAACACGTTCCACGGACACTCGCACTTTTCCGCTGCTCGCAGCGAATGGTTGCGTGAATATTTCACCGATGACAAGGTCATCGAAGTGTTGACCGCGTGCGTCGAGGAAGGACTCAACTGCACCGTAGCCTTGCAGCGCAAGGATTATGCAAACCAAATTTCTCAGGTTGAAAAGGCAACCGGGAAGAAAATCCACTACATCGCCACTCCCGCAGGGAAGACGCTCGACGACCTCAAGGTGGGGATTCGCGCAGCCGCCGACCTGGGTTGCACTTTTTGTTTCCCGCACACCAGTTGGACCGACTCGCGCGTCCTTCCCGCTGAGAACCGCATCGTGGAAGCGCCGGAAGCCCTGGCTTACATTCGTGAGTGCGGCATGATCCCCGGCTGGAGTACCCATCGACCTGAAACAGTGACCGTATCTGACCGCAATGGTTACGATGCGGAGAGCTACATCCAGATTTTCAACAGCGTTGGCTTTCTCTGCGCCGTCGAGACCGACTGGACAGCGCGGCTGATTCAGAACACGCCAAAACCGGTCGTCTGCATCAAGCCGCTCGGATCCGGGCGCGTCATGGTGCCGAACGGTCTCGGTTTTGTGTACGCCAACATAAAACCCATCGACACTGTGGCCATCGGCATGCTGTCGGTCCAAGAGGCGAAGGAAGACATCGAGATCGCCCGCCAGTGCATCGACCGGCAGCAGATAGATGTGGAGTTGCAGTACACGCGCAGCAAGGATGTAATCACCAAGTAGTCCTTGTCCTCAGCCCCGGTGTCCAGTCCAATGCTCGGCCCCCTGTTTGCTCCACGGTTTCCCCTCCGTTACTCCTCACCACCGGCGACCTTGGGCGAGGGGTTGGCGTAGGGATCGCTCGCTGTAGCGATCCCCGTTCCGTTTTCCCGTCGCTTTCAGGTTACGGGATGCCGCGGCGGGATCGGTACGGCGACCGATCTCTACAGGACCTCTCTGCGGTGAGTTGAAACACAATACCGCTTCCGCTTTGTCGGTGAGGAACATAGTGTAACCTCGCCCGCGAGGGTTGGACACCCGGACTCTGCGAATCCGAAGCGTGGCTTTCTCTTCGGCAAAACTCCACGCTAATTCTCCCACAGAAGCATTTGCTTGTTCAGCCTCTTTCGCGACAAGAAATCTACGCCCTTGCCCACAATGCCTTGTGGAACGGGCATGGAAATATCGATGCGTCAGTTCTGTGGAGTTGTGTGGCGCAACAGGCGAAGGATCTCTGCCGTTTCGCCTGTGGGATGGTTGCATTTATCGCCGGAAATAGTGGGTCTAAGAGCCGGGACTCACCAACTGCGGCTGCATACCCAGCTCGGCGGCGTAGATTCGATTCTTGCCCGCGCTCTTGGCTGTCAGCAACGCCGAGTCCGCGAGTGCAACGAGAGACTCGGGCGTCAGATGGGTTCTGTATCCGGTAGCGAGACCGCCGCTGATGGTTAGTTCTCTCGAGTCCTGACTCTCGATGCGGAAGGAATGATTCTCGATACGCGCTCTAATCCGATCAGCGGCGATCTTCGCTCCCTCAAAATCGGTATGGGTGAGCAGCACAAGGAACTCCTCCCCGCCGAACCGTGCCGGGATGTCTGAGGCTCGAATGCCCTGGCGGATCAGCCCCGCCAGATCACGGAGGATATCGTCGCCTTCCAGATGTCCGTAGGTATCGTTGTAGCTCTTGAAGTTATCAATGTCCATGAGAAAGGCAGAGATGGGGTGACCGTAGCGCAGTGCGCGCTGACACTCCGCCTTCAGTGCCTTGTCCAGGTAGCGACGGTTGAACAATCCGGTGAGACCGTCGGTCTCTGCGAGCGACCTTAGTTCGGCGAGCATCTGCGAATTCTGAATGGCTGAGGAAGCTTGCCCGGCAAGCAGCCCCAACAGGCGGAGATCGTTCTCCGTCAGTGGTTCCCTGTAGCCGGTGGAACTGACGTTGATGACCCCAATCGTCCGACTCTGCGCGCTGATCGGCACTGAAAGGGATGAGACGATCTGGTCATTGCGTACCAGGTGGCTGAAACGTGGATCCTTCCCAATATCTCCCAGCATCACGTGCTCACCGGATGCGAACACGTAACCCGCAATGCCTTCTCCTTTGCGGGTACGGGCGGAACGCACAATCTCCTCAGGGATGCCTCGCGAAGCCCGGATGGTGAGTTCCTCCCCATCGTTGTCTGCCAGCATGAGCGAACCGCGATCCGCATTCGTCTGCTCGATGGCCAGGTCCACGATCATCTGTAACAGTCGATCGATGTTCACCTCCTTCATCAGCTCTCCGCTGATGACATAGAGTCCCTGGAGTCGACTCAGCGCGTGGTGAGCCTCGCGCTCTCGCTCCAGTTCGCGGGTAAGAAGGCAGACCAACAGGGGCGTCAGAACAAACAGAACCGCTCGTCCCAGGAATCGGTCGGAGGTGAGGAGACCATCCGCAAAGGCAGCGGAATGAATCAATATGCTTCCGTAGACTGCGGCAACGGCAATTGCACTGGCCAGCCCCACCTTCCAGTCGTAGACGAGACTGATTCCGGCGATGACATAGATGTAAAGCAGAAACGCTCCTGTCTCACTGGGCCCGAGCGCCAACAACGCCCAGGATAAAAGGAGAAAATCGAGCAAGCGCGTCAGCGGGCCAAGGCACCTGTTGATGTGCCGAAATTTCTCTCGGTTCTTGCAGGATCTCATCGCGGGCAGGTTGTAGGCGCCAACGAAGATTACGACGCCGATCAGCGCGGCCGTAGGCACGCGCCCCGCCATTGTCAGAATCCCCGCCGCAAGAACCATCCAGCGCGCGATGACAACGTACCATTCGAGTTTTCGGTGCCGTTCCGTATACAATGCTTCACCTGTCCGTCGAGGGGAGAGCGACAATCGCGTCCATCTCGATGCCGGCATCCTTGGGTATGCGTGATACCTGCACGGTCGCGCGGGCGGGAGGATCAACGGGGAAGAAGGTGGCGTAGGTGTCGTTAATCTCTTGGAAGTTGTCCATGTCGCGAACATAGATTGTGATCTTCACCGCATCCGAGAGAGACGCCCCCGCAGCTGCGCACACTGCCTGAAGGTTTCGCAGAACCTGCGCTGTCTGGAATCGAAGCGCGCCCACCAGGAGTTCCCCCGAAGCGGGATCGATGGGAATCTGTCCAGATGCAAAGAGAAAGCCTCCCGCCACTACGGCCTGTGAGTAAGGGCCCACTGCTGACGGGGCGCTATCGGTCTCTATGATTTCTCGCACGTCGGGTTCCTTTCCATTCATGTGTCGTAACTACTCAGGTACAACCTTTTGACAGGATTTACAGGATACACAGGATACACAGGATGAGGGCGAACTCTGCGAGTTCGAGGCGAACTCTGCGAGTTCGAGGCGGACTCTGTGAGTCCGCGGCGACCCATCAAGGGCCTTGCCACAGTTCGGCATGGGTCTTACACCCACGACGGTCCGTATGAATCGGCTTGATGAAGGCCGCGCCAAGGCCGATGTGGACTCATACAGTCCGAGCGCAACCGTCGCGGCGTCGATGCTTCCAGGACTACATGCTTCGCGAAGGCGGCGGACGCACGGCGTCCGTGCGCCGCTCCAGTCCTGACAATCCTGTAAATCCTGTCTAAGTACGTGAGTAGTAACCATGTGTCATTGACTCCAACCCCGGGGACTTCCCCTCGGCATCGGCGCGTCTCCCACAGAGAATGATTCTAACCAAGATTTCTGACCATTACAACCACGGCCATCACCACCGCCAGCACCAAGGTCAGACGGACAACTTGAACCCATTCTGGTCGGGTTAACTGAAGCTCTCTGAAGTGTGCGATCAGAAGCGCCAGCGCGAAGAACGGTAGGGCAGGCAGACCGACCCCCATGACAAGGGCGAAAGTGAAACCCACGACGACGGCGATCATCATGCTCTTTAGTGTTCTGAATGTATTCCATCCAAATTTCTGTGAACCTGCGAAGAAGAGAGCAAGGAAGATGAAATCTCCCACTCCAACGATAGGCTTGATACCTCCCTGCCCGATGCTTCCCCACTGGAAGGACAGAAAAAACACGGCGTCTGTTTGGATTAGGTGTTTGGTTGGCCCGGCAAAGACGCTGAACGCGTCCGCCACTGCCCCGGTCACGGCCCCCAGAACGAGGTAGCTGACGCGACGCAGCCCTTTCGACACCATGATTCCTGCGGCAAGTGCGGCGGCAAGCATCCCGAGGTTGGCCAGACCTATCCACGCAGAACGCGCAAGATAGTGCCACGCCGCGAATGCCTGCCAGAGAAGATTCCCTGCGACGTCCACGGCTCCACCCAGAAGCATGGTCAGCATGAGGAATGCCCAAGAGCCGTCGAGCCACGAGAATGAGTGGACGATCCAGATCGCAATCAGTGCCCCGACGATCGCTGAAAACAGGATGCCCCACAGGGTCAGATTGTCGCCGAACCGGTGAGCGCCCTCCGCAAAGACAGCAAAAAGCAATGCGTAAACTCCCACCACAGCGATGGAGGCACGCGCGTATGTGAATCGAGACGTCAGGACTGGTCGCTGGAGATACTGGGGGCTCTCCATATCTTCACAGGGCTGCCTCTGCGGCCGTTCGCAGGGCTGCAAAGGCTTCATGGAGAGGCTTGTCTTTCCGGAGGAGGCTCGACCCGCTAACGAGGACGTTGACTCCGGCTGCCACAGCATTGAGTGCGGTCTCTGGGTTGATGCCTCCGTCAATCTGAATATCGAAGTCAAACCCTCGGCCTTCACGAATCAAGCGGAGCTGACGCACCTTCTCGAGAACGCCCGGAATGAATTCTTGCGCAGGGAATCCTGGATTCACACTCATGACAAGCACCTGATCGACCTCGGTGAGAATGGGCTCGATGGCCGACACCGGAGTTGAGGGATTGATGGCAACGGAGGGGCGCGCGCCTTCGGAACGAATCATTTGCAGCGTCCGGTGCAGATGGGGGCATGTTTCTACATGGACAGACACGATCTGCGATCCGGCCTCGATGAACTCCTCAATATAGCGTTCTGGCTCAACAATCATCAGGTGTGTGTCAAAGAGAAGGCTCGTTCCGTCACGCAGAGCCCGGAGCACCAGAGGCCCGAAGGAGATGTTCGGGACAAAGCGACCATCCATAATATCGATGTGCAGCATATCAACACCGACAGACTCCACCTCCCGCACCACCTCGCCCAATCGACAGAAATCGGCGCTCAATAGTGAAGCCGAGTACTTGATGGGGCGAACCTGATGCTTACTCATCCTGAGATCCCTCCGGTGGTTGCCGGGTCTCGTTTCCCGTAGGCGCGGAAATGTTTGGGATACCTTCGCTCGACCATTGCTGGTTGACTGCTCCCGATGGCGTCGGCACAGCCTCAAAGGGCGTAGCCGTCGCAGACGCGCTCACGCCCTTCCCAGCCCGGCTGCGCAATATCTCAACAACCTCCTCCAGCGAACCCGCGATGCGATGGAGCGTGACCAGGAAATACACGACCACGCCCAACAGTGCCAGTCCCACCGACAGTGAGAAGAAAAGGAAGGATGTCGCCACTCCCGCAAACGCTTGTACTCCAGTTGTTGGTTCCATAGCCGATACCTCAGTGCTCCATCATCTTCATAGTTTCCTCAAAACTCTTGAGTCCGGCCGTCGTGCCGACTGCCTGAACGCAACATGCCCCCACCGCGTTCGCAAAGCGTCCGGTTTTCTCAAGGTCCCATCCCTTCACAACGCCCGTGAGGAAACCGGCAGCGAAAGCGTCCCCTGCACCTGTTGCATCAACGGCATCGACCTTGAGGGCGGGAAGACGCACCGATTCATTACCGGATCGCAGATAGCATCCTTCATCTCCCATCTTCAGCCCAACAGTCTTAACACCGTGATCGATCAGCACCTGAGCCACCTCTTCCGGTTCCTCCCGGTTGGCGATTCTCTTCGCTTCCTCAAGGCTTGGAACGAAATAGTCCAGATGCGGCAAAGAGTCTTTGAGAATGCTCATCCACCGCCCCTGAGCGTCGAATACGGTGTCGAGGCATGTGATTACTCCACGTTCCCTCGCAAGCTTGAGAAGACGACTGGTTGGCTCGCCATCGAACTTCGTCATCACAAAGGTGCCAGCGACGTGAAGCAGTCTTGCCTGCCAATAGTGTTGCGTTATTGATTGCGAAGTCAGCACACATGCCCGGTTTGGAGGCAAAAAGTGCCTACTGCCTTGTAACCGCACCGTGGAAGCGATTCTTCCTGCCCCTCGTGCGGGGTTTGGTTGTGCGATAAATGATCGATCTTGAGGTTCCAGTACCACTCGGAGGCTGGCACGCGTGCTCAACCCTCACCTTTCC
>Ga0210051_1000857_pt1 | contig 29863 bp, 38 predicted proteins | sample CryGey092014_all_FD_185464 | JGI IMG/M metagenome (GOLD analysis project Ga0210051, IMG submission 185464) | Groundwater microbial communities from aquifer - Crystal Geyser CG23_combo_of_CG06-09_8/20/14_all (SPAdes) (version 2) | ecosystem: Environmental > Aquatic > Deep subsurface > Groundwater...
TCTTCTTCAAGGTAAGCAGCAAGTACCTTACCACAATGGGAACATCTTCTCTCTATTATATGCCCATACTCATTCCTGGAGCGACTTACCTTAGGCATTGTTATCTCACCACACCATGGACATTTTATTTCTTTATTCGTAACATTCATATCCCTCCTTCATTTTGTATTGTAGGGCATTGTATTATTGAAAAGTCTCAATTGTATTACCTTGAGCAAAATCTCTTGGCGATTACATCCACACTTCTGGGTATTGGTAAATTTCAAAGCGCTTAATTAGCCTGGCTTTTGTCTCTGGTGCTTCCCTTCTTATTGCCTCAATAAATTTCTTCTCCGATCCCGCATCAGAATAAAAAGAGACAACTACCTTAGGGTGGACTAACCTTGCTATTTGAGCAGCGCCTCTCGGAGACACCCCTACATATAGCAGAATATTCGGTTTATACTTTACGGCAACTTCTAGCATCTCCGGAAAAGCTTCGCTGTCACTAGGATGGTAAACAACAATACCACTGTCGAGGCGGCCCTCCCCACCTCCCACCTTATTTGGCAAGGGACGCGAGGGACGTGTAGATACTATGAAGGATAAAGGTTCGTTAGCTGGATGATCACAGCGCAAGGCATGTAATTCGATGTCCTCAATAGTAGTAGAATCTCCTACTCTTAAAGCCTTAACATTTTCGTTTAAAAGGCTTGCTGCCACAAAGGGAGTGGTCAGAATTGGTGCTCTTGTTTTCTGTTGCAATTCCTTTGCTAACTTAGGGTCGAAATGGTCAAGGTGCTCGTGAGTAATAATTATGGCATTAGCTCGAACGCATTCTTCAAAGCTGACTTTCACCGGGTCGAAAATCAATATCGCCCCGGGACTTTTCACCATGACACCAGAGTAAGAATTGAACCATGTGATAGCTAACTTTCCTAGGGGTACATTAAGCTTAAAAATTTCCTCGGAGCCCACAATCTACTTGATCTCCATATAGCGCTCGTCACGTTTGTGAAAGCCTGCTCTTGCCCCCTTATCCTTTCTATCTTTGACAAAAATGAACTCTCCTGGCTCATACCGCAAGTTAGTAAACAAGGTGTGAGTCATATACCCTTGAAGCCATCCGGCAGTCAATCCCAGGATATCTAATATCATATGATTGGACACTTTACCAATAGCGATACCGTCTTTAGGCAGGAGAGTAACCTGCTTGGCTATTTTGTTTACCTCTTCATCCAATTTGTCAGGGGGAACAGCCTTGGTGGCCCACCCAATCCTCTCCGCCTCTATCCCACTTATAGCTTCCCCGGTCAAGCACATCCACCTTGCTTTTTTGTAGCCTACAGTCTGGAATAAGGGGATTAAATTGATACCACTGCCAGCAAACCCCAGTCGCTGCTCAGCGTGTGATATGTGAGCATCCTCACTGACAACAGATATATCGCACATTTCGGCAATTGCCGCCCCTTCGCCGATGCAATGTCCATGCACTTGAGCTATGGTTACCCTCGGGTGCAACAGCAATTTCTGGTGCACTTCCAGCCAGCGCCTGTCCGTGAGAAGTCTAGCTCTCTGGCTAGGGCGTCTTTTCCCTGGTTCTTTATCCCATTCCTCATACACCTTATAAATGCGCTCAAGATCATGGCCGGCACAGAAAGCACGCCCCGCCCCTTTTATTATTAAGACCTTAAGGTCATCATCGTTTGATGCTTCGTCCAGTGCCGCACTGAAGTCATCCATTATCCCACCATCACCAGGAAAATCCATTACGTTTAACTTTTCCGGGCGGTTCAGCGTAATTGTAGCAATTTCCCCATCTTTTTCATAAATGACGTATTTGTAGCTCATGTTATTTAACCTCCTTCTCATAGTCCTATACTCCGGGCAACAATTTCCCTATGGAAATCACCATTACCCCAGGTGATTTCCATTGCCTTCGCTCTTCTAAAATAAAGCTGCATATCATGATCCACCGATATGCCTACACCTCCATGGACTCTAATAGCCTCAAGACAAACTTTTCTTGAGGCGTCGCTTGTCCACGCTTTTGCCATAGAGCTCTCTTTGCCTGCCGGCAGGTTTTGGCTTAACTTCCAAGCCGCTTCATAAGTCAAAAACCTAGCACCATCAACATCTATGAGCATATCAGCACATTTATGCTGGATAGCTTGAAAGCTGCCTATAAGTCTTTCAAATTGCACTCTTTGCTTGGCGTAGCTGACAGTTGCCTCTAAAACCTGCTCCAATCCTCCCAGTATCAAGGCACAATTAGCTAAAGCAGCCCACTGACCTATCCTCTCTACAATTTCCCAACCCTTCCCAATCCCTCCCATAATATTTGTCGCTGGCACTCTTACATTATCCAGGGTGACTTCACATTGTTTATCCGAAGCCATGGTTTTGAGTAAATCGCACTTTATTCCTTGACTCTTCGAGTCGATTAAAAAAAGACTCACCCCTTTGCCTGTTCTAGCCAGACACAACAGCCAATTAGCTACATGAGCATCAGGAACAAATAGCTTGATGCCACTTATTGTGTAGTTATTGCCATCTCTAACTGCTTTAGTTTCTGGTTCCTTCGCTTGGCTCAGGACTTCGCCAAATTGTGTCTCGGGTTCAGTTACTGCCAAGGTTATGATCAGCTCACCTTGAACTATGGGCAAAAGAAGGTTTCTTTTCTGCTCTTCAGTCCCGTAGTGTAGTATGGGTAATCCACTACAAACCACAGTAGAAACGAATGGTCCAGGTAATAAAGCTCTCCCCATTTCTTCAAGCAAGATAATCAAGCTTAAGAAGCTTCCCGTTCCGCCATACTCCTCAGGGAAGACTAATCCCATCCAACCTAACTCGGCCATTTTCTTCCACAACTCAGGGGAATAGCCTTTTTCGTCCTGTTCCATTTCCCGCACAAGTTTCTTGGGGCACTCTCGGTCTAGAAATTCCCTGGCCGATTTTCGTAGCATCTCTTGCTCTTCAGAAAGACTAAGATCCATGATTACCTCCCATAAAATTTTGCCTTTCAGACACAGCCCTGAAACAAGTTCAGGGTCAGTCTCTAGGCAGCCCTAGCCCTCTCTGGGCTATAATATTTCTCATTATCTCAGATGTACCTCTGGTAAGAAGATCGCGAACTGAATCCAAATACAATCTTTGTAGCTCCCCGTCTAATAAAGCCCACTTCGAGCCTGACTGAAGCTGGCCACGAAGATCAAATATCTGCATGCCAGTGTTTATGATACGCTGTTCTAGCTCACTGACGAACGCCTTCAGCATCGCTGCCTCATAATTGGGCACCTTTCCTTGATCCAGCATCCAGGGAACTCTTAAGGCGAATAATTTTGCTACCTCGAGCTCGATAGCAAGTTGACCCAGCTTCTGACGAATAACAGGTTCACTGTTTTTTCCTCTTTCTCTGGCATAGTCTACAATAGCGTCAAATAATTTTGACAAGCCGCTTACGGTATAGATCCTTTCATAATCCAATGCCTCAAGAATATAGTAAAAACCGCGGTTTTTTTCACCAATCAGGCACTCTTTGGAAACCTTGACATTCTCATAAAAAACCTCGTTTGTCCTTAAACCACCCATGATCCAGATAGGGAGTATAGTTATTCCCGGTGTTTTCAGGTCAACTACAAATAATGAAATTCCTCTATGTTTCGGCTTGGTCACCTCAGTCCGGGCGCCAAGCCAATGATATCGGGCATAGTGACAAGCGGTATTAAACATTTTCCCGCCGTTCATAATGAAATGGTCGCCCTTATCCTCGGCTCTGATACTCAAATTAGCTAAATCAGAACCGGCCTCAGGTTCAGTGTAGCCAAGAGCAAATTCTATCTCCCCCCGAGATATTCTTGGCAAATACTCTTCCTTCTGTGCCTCATTTCCATGATCTAGAATAATGGGGCCAGCCATTCCTGCACCTACCAGGGCACGTAATCCAGTAAAATAATCCAATTCTTCCATAAACATATAGCGATAGATGTTAGAAAGTTCTAGTCCACCATACTTTTTCGGCCATGTTGGAGTAAGCCATCCCTTAGAGCCGGCCTTACGAAGAATTTCCCAAGTATAAGGACCAAAACCAAGCCCTGAAGCTGTTTCCTTTCCCATGCCGCCCGTAGCTTTATCCTTTTCAAGGAATTGATGAGCCTCCTTTCTAAACTGCTCTTCTGCCGCCGAAAGTACAAAATCCATTATTACCTCCTAAAGGTTTTTAATGCCTTTCTCTTCTGCATTCTTGCTTGAGTTGAAAAGACTCTTGGTTCATTGACCAAGAGTGTACCCTGGGGCTACTTTTTTGTCAAGCTTTGTGTGGCGCTCCAAGATCAGCGATTAAAAATGCTCCTTTAGCTTTAAAAAGCTCCTTGTTTGTATTAGACTAAAAGACAGAATAAATCACTCTGGAGGTAAAAATGGCCAGAAGATACAGAGAAGGACTTTTACTTTTCAAATTTGAGCGTAAGGTGCTATTCACCATCACCGCTGACCAAGATAAAGGAGTTAAGGAGAGTATCAAGGCGATAAGGGAGTAGCGTCTCTATCAGGGAGATATTGCTACCAATAGGATGGAAGATGCTGTTGTTTTCTTCAGAATAGGGGTTATTGTTTATAATCTTAAGCAAATCCCAGTGGGATATCTAGTCTGTGTGAGTAGATCCACCTAAAAAGAAACATGTGAGACAGCCAGTCACTATTGGCGCAACCTTGCCTATTTCCTAGATGAAAGAGCACTCCGTTTTGCTTAATTAACCAATTCACCTTGAAGCGAAGGCGGGAGGGAAAGGATATTAACCGTAGGAAAAACGATTTTCGTGATGCTGAAGCAGCAGCACAGCTATTATGCACTGGCGACTTCACCGGGACTAAACTATCGCAGGGGGTTTATGCTGAACTGTGCGCTGCCTATAGTGCCTATCGCCGGTTAGTGAAAGAGAGGACGAGAATCACGAATTTGCTTAAAGTGCTCTTGGATGGACTCTTCCCTGAGTTTACCCAGGTCCTTAATAATCCCTGTGGTCTGACTGCCTTGTCTGTCCTTTCTATTTGCCCTGTGCCCGGAGTTATTGCCAGGATGACAGAAAAGAAATTTGTGAACACCATTAGAGGAGGGCACCAGGGGCGTCTTATGAGCAGAAAACTGTGTGCTCTTCACTATGCCACCCAAACCCCCATTGGCATTGAGGCAGGGGCAAAGGCAGTTATATTCGAGATTTTGTTTTTGGTGGAAAAGCTCTACACCACGATTCTTTCAGAAATTCCCCGACAGGTATCCTTTGTTAGCTTTCGTGAGCCGTGTGGGACTCGAACCCACGACCACCTGATTAAAAGTCAGGTGCTCTACCAACTGAGCTAACGGCCCATAATTACAAAAGTGGCTTCTTATTCCGTTGTCAAAAGATTAGAAAGGTAACAAGCAAAGGCAGGATGAACGTCACAGACAAATCCACCGTCAACTGCTTCAACAGAGAAAGTTACCCCGATTGGCTTCCTGAGAGGGTCACCGAATTTACCTAGCCCAATTTCATCCCAAGGCATGTTATGGCCCAGTATTTCAAGGAAACCTTTAACATCCCTTGGCTTATCTAATATCACCCCAAATGGAACACGATGAGATAACTTATCTAGTTGGCTATTGCTTAATTTTATCCTCATTTTGTTAATTGTATTTTTATCAGGTAGCAATGTCAACTTTTAACCGACTTCTGGCGTCCCTGGTGGGACTCGAACCCACAACCCGCTGCTTAGAAGGCAGCCGCTCTATCCTCTTGAGCTACAGGGACACTATTTCTTATGAGCCTCGGCAATGTGTTTTTGCTAACAAACTGTGTGCACGTAAACAGCACAGCGAGCGCAGTAATACAATCTTGTTTTAGCTTCTTTACCACAAACTGGACATTTCATGGCTTATCTCCCCTGACTATTTCCGTCATCTTTCGCTGCTTTATCAGGTTTCTTTCTTTCTGTTTCTATCCTGCAATCAGTGACATAGAACCCTGGCCCCTTAAATATAATAGGGACAGGTGAAAAAAGGCGACCAGCATTTCCATGGCATAAAGGACAAATAGCTGTTGACTTATCATTAAAGGTCTGCCTAATCTCAAATTTCGTCTTACATTTGTGGCATTGATATTGATAAGTAGGCATTTCTATACCTCCGGGATTTCTCTCTTAGCAAGTGTTACTACTTGTTTATTCTGTATTTCCTCTGGCAGTTTGCTCCCAATTATCTTGAATTCACCATTCAAATTAATGGTACCCATCTCAAAAGCCGGCTTATGAGCCTGCAATACATGTTTGTCCCAGCAATAACTATGAACGAAAACTCCACAAGAACAATGAAAAGCTACTCTATCAAAAAGTAAGGGGCTTCCACAAACGGCACAATTCACTTTGTCACCTCCATTTAGCACTCTCAATCCTAAACTGCTAATTATACCACGTCGTTATAGCATATCAAGTCCAGTCATCTCTTATCTTAGAAAAACCTCACGAGCGGCTGCTCATAACCCAGTGATGAAAAAGCCGGCTGGCTATTTTCTGGGGAATTTTACCATAATAAAAGCTAAATCCAGCTTGACAAATCCTCTTACCAAATTTATGATAATGGCAAATATTAATTGGAGGTGATAGTTCATGAGCGAAAGAAAAACGGGACAGCCGTATTCCATGGAGGAAATACTCTCTTTTGATCGCATTAAGAGAGCCATGACCAACAGGATTCTAGATCAGATAGAAGATTTGTGGCAGGGGAAAGAACCTGTAGGTGCTGAACAGATAAGCAAAATTATTTCGGACGAGTGGCAGAAGGTTAAAGAGGCGGTGCGCTCATCACCAGCAGCCAAAGCGGCTTTTCGCAAGTATCTAGAGCGTACTGTATCTGAACAGATAGATAAGTTGGTAAAAGAAGACAGGGGTGAATTAGAATCATTGGGCGTCGTGGAGAAAAGCCTATAAGTTGGCTGCACAAGATAAGAATAGTTCAATCAAATCGGCTGAACAGGACTTGGAGACAAAGCAAGTAGCCGAGCGACTTGATATAATAAATCATAGGCTGGATAGTATGGATTCGGTAATTACTTCCCTGGTAGAGAGAGTGATGGGGAGACTTCTTACTATGGAAGTAACCTGTCCTAAATGTGCGGAACTGGTGAGGGACGGGCGGTTAGCTCAGTGGTTAGAGCGCTGCGTTGACATCGCAGAGGTCACTGGTTCAAGTCCAGTATCGCCCATTGTCGTTGATAGGCAAGGGAGATTTACATAAAGATTTCGACGAGATACCATAGTTGAAAATGCGACTTAGCTTGTGATTAACCGTCCACTCCATACAAAATTCGGAATGATGGCCAGAGGAAAAGATGAGCATGTGGAAGTAATGCGACATTCTGCGGCTCATGTTTTAGCCCAAGCGGTACAATCTCTTTTTCCTGGGGCCAAATTCGGCATAGGGCCACCCATTGAGAATGGTTTCTATTATGATTTCGACCTATTGCGCCCATTAATACCCGAAGATTTACCCGTAATTGAAAACAAAATGAGGGAAATCATTAATGACAACTTGCCTTTTATAAAGGAGGAAGTGGACAAAGACACAGCACATCGTATCTTTGCCGCTCAGCCATATAAACTGGAACTTATTAGCGAGCTTCCTGACAGCACGGTAACTATTTACAGGACTGAAGGTGGCCCTCATCCGCCCCACCCTTTATCTGGCGAGGGACAATTAGAAAGGAGACCCTCCCCTCCTCCCACCTTATCTGGCGAGGGACGGCAGGGTACCTTCACTGATTTATGCCGTGGTCCTCACGTGGCTTCTACTGGTGAGATAAAAGCATTCAAACTCACCCATATAGCCGGAGCTTACTGGCGTGGAGATGAAAATCGTCCCATGCTGCAAAGAATTTATGGTGTGGCTTTTGCTACACAAGCTGAACTCGAGGATTATTTATCTCTTCAAGCCGAAGCTACCAAACGAGATCACAGAAAGCTGGGCAAAGAACTTGACCTCTTCAGTATTCATGAGGAAATTGGACCTGGCTTAATTTGCTGGCACCCTAAAGGAGCTTTGATTCGGCAGATTATTGAGGATTTCTGGAAAGCTGAACATGCTAAACGGGGTTACGATATAGTCTATACTCCCCATATTGCCAAGTTAGACTTGTGGAAAACTAGCGGGCACTGGGACTTTTACCGAGATTATTTGTACCCACCTATGGAAATAGAAGGGCAACAATATATGCTTAAGCCCATGAATTGCCTGGGACATATTTTGATTTTTAAGAGTCAGACACGCAGTTATCGTCAGCTACCTTTGCGATATGCTGAATTGGGCACAGTATATCGCTATGAGCGCAGCGGCGTATTGTATGGTCTGGCTAGAGTAAGGGGATTTACCCAAGATGACGCCCATATTTTCTGTCGGTTCGATCAGATTGAAGAGGAAGTAGCCGGAATTCTAAAATTAGCGCAATTTATGATGAATAATTTTGGCTTCAAGAATTATGATTTGCTGTTGTCTACGCGTCCCGAAAAATATGCCGGCACCCTTGAGATATGGGAGCAAGCGACACAATCTCTGCAGCATGTTCTAGAAAAACTTGATTTGCCTTACGAAATAGACCCTGGCGAGGGGGTCTTCTACGGTCCAAAGATTGATATCAAAATCAAGGACGCTCTGGGACATGCTTGGCAAGGTCCTACTATCCAGGTTGATTTTAATTTGCCATTGCGTTTCAATGTCTGCTATATTGGGGAAGATGGCAAGGAACGTAATGTAACAATGATACATCGCACTGTCCTGGGAAGCATGGAACGTTTCTTAGCTTGTCTTATTGAACACTATGGTGGTGCTTTTCCTGTATGGCTATCCCCAGTTCAGGCGGCTATAATTCCTATAGCAGACCGCCATGTGAGTTATGCTCACCATGTAGGTAATGAGCTTGCTCGGGAAAATATCCGTGTTCGAGTTGATGATCGTTCGGAGCGAATGACCTTAAAGATAAGAGAAGCCCAACTTGAGAAAATTCCATTTATGCTTATAATCGGGGATAAAGAGATGGCTTCCGACGGTGTCTCAATTCGCTTAAGGAACGGTGAAGATATTGGCTGGGAAAACATAGGACAAATTAAAGAAAGAATAAAGGCAGCTATAGAGGCAAAATCCTGAACTGTTTGGGGGCAGTAGAGCATAGTCAACAGATTACCAATTAATAGACAGATTAGAGCCAGTGAAGTTCGGCTCATAGGAGAGGACGGAAAACAGCTAGGCGTGATGCCTCTTCAACGAGCACTGCAAATTGCTCAGGAACGAGGATTCGACCTGGTAGCAATAGCACCAAAGGCAACTCCACCAGTATGTCGTGTTCTTGATTATGGAAAATATAAATATGAACAGACCAAGAAAGAGAGAAAAGCTAAGCAGGGGCAAAAAGCTACCTTACTCAGAGAGGTTCGCTTCCGACCCCGGATCGACGAGCATGACTTACAGGTAAAGATAGAGAAGGCCAAAGAATTGCTGGAAGGAGGTAATAAGGTACGGATTTGGTTAAGATTCAGAGGACGTGAAATCATTTACCCAGAGCATGGTTGGAAGGTGCTGCAAAAAGTAGCCGAGACATTGAAGGAGATAGCTACGGTGAGCAACCCGATTAATGACTCCCGGAATATAGCTCTGGTATTAACACCCGCCTTCAAAAATCAAAAATCAAAAGTCAAAGGTCAGGAGGCAAAAACAAATGCCAAAACTCAAAACTCACAAAGGAGCTAAAAGCCGTTTCCACGTGACAGGCAGTGGTAAAATCATGCGCACTAAATGTGGCAAAAGTCACTTGAGACGAAACAAAGCCCCCAGGACAAAACGCCTTTACGATGAATTAATACCAATCTCTACAGCCGATAAAAAAAGAATAAAGAGGCTTATCAATAGTCAATAGTAGTTGCCTGATTTATCAGGCATAATCGCCCAATGAATTGAGCAACTACTAGTTTAAAAGGAGGATAATCTTGCCACGAGCTAGAAGTGGGAAAACTACTCATAGACGACACAAAGCAGTGCTGGAATTAACCCGGGGACACCGTGGACAGCGTCATCATATCTACAAACGCGCCCATGAGTCCATGGTTCATGCGCTGGACTATTCTTATCGCCATCGCCGTGAAAGGAAAGGCGACTTCAGGAGATTATGGATTATGCGCATCAATGCCGCGGCTCGAGCCAACGGACTTTCCTATAGCAAGGTTATAGCCACACTGAAAAAATCAAATATAGGGGTAAATCGCAAAATGCTAGCCGAAATGGCTGTTAATAAACCAGATGATTTTATTAAGCTGGTAACAGTCAATAGTCAGCAGTCAATAGTCAACAGTCAAGAATGCTAGAAGAACTTGAAAAACTTCAGATAAAGGCTCTTGCTGAACTGGACAAAATTACTGGCTCCAGAGAACTGGAGCAATGGCGAATCCGCTATCTTGGCAAAAAAAGCCGGTTAAACCAGATTTTGCACTCCTTGTCTATTTTACCTTTGGTGGAACGACGGAGTACAGGTGCCCGCGCTAACACAATCAAGAAAACTTTAGAGGCAACCCTGAAGGAAAAAGAGGAGATTCTGGGAGAAGCTCTTTTGCTTTCTTCTCTAGAGGGTAGAAGGTTAGATGTTACCTTGCCTGGTCAACCTATTTCTAGTGGACGATTTCATCCTATAACTCAAACACTGGAGGAAATCTGTCAAGTGTTTCAGAATATGGGATTTCAAGTTGTTGAAGGACCTGATGTGGAATGGGATTACTATAACTTTGAAGCTTTGAACATCCCTCAAGACCATCCAGCACGCGATATGTTCGCTACCCTATGGATAGATTCTGACAGGGATAAAAAGAGCCGGCTTTTACGCACTCATACATCGCCAATGCAAATCCGAGTTATGGAGCAAAGGCGACCACCAATAAGAGTGGTGGTGCCGGGACGATGTTACAGATATGAAGCAACTGACGCTACTCACGAGTCTATGTTCTATCAAGTGGAGGGTCTAGCAGTAGATAAAAATATTACCCTAGCTGATTTAAAGGGGACATTGTTTGATTTTTGTCGCTGCCTTTTTGGTGAGGAAAGAAAAGTGCGGTTCCGCTGCGACTACTTTCCCTTTGTAGAACCTGGAGTAGAGGTGGCTATTACATGTTTAACTTGCAATGGAGCTGGTTGCCGCCTGTGTGGCTACAGCGGCTGGATTGAGATATTGGGTGCCGGCATGGTTCATCCTGATGTCCTTAAGAGAGTTGACATTGACCCCGAGATTTATAGTGGCTTTGCTTTTGGGCTTGGCGTTGAACGAATACCTATGCTCCGCTACGGCATTGATGACATTCGCTTGTTCTACGGTAATGACCTGAGGTTCTTAAGACAATTCTAAAGCAGATCAAATATCAAAATGCAAAAATCAAAAGTTAGAAATTGAATATTTGAATTTTGATCTGTCATTTTGATTTTTAATTTTTGGCTTTTGATTTTAATTTTGGTTTGTGTTTGATTTTCATGAAGGTTTCTCTTAAATGGCTTAAGGAATATGTTGACCTCAAGCTTACTCCTAAGGAACTAGCTGAGAGATTAACAATGGCCGGCATGGAGGTGAAGACCATAGAAACTATTGGTGCCACCTGGAATAATATTGTAGTCGGGCAAATAACAGCCATAAATCCTCATCCCAATGCCGACCGTCTCAAACTGGCCACTGTTGATATTGGTAAGGGCTCGCCTACCGTTGTTTGCGGTGCCCCCAATATTAGCGTAGGACAAAAAGTGCCTTTCGCCTCTGTTGGAGCTCAATTGATAGATGGTCATACAGGGGAAACTATATTGCTAAAGCCAGCCAAAATTCGGGGCATTGCATCTGAGGGTATGGTTTGCTCCGAGAAGGAGTTGGGTATTTCTGATAACCACGAAGGCATTATGGTGCTGCCGCCAGAGGCTCCCTTAAGTATTCCCCTTAGCGAATATCTAGGCGATGCAATTCTCGACATTGATGTAACGCCTAACCGCCCCGATTGTTTATCCATAATTGGCGTTGCCCGCGAAATAGCTGCTATCACCGGGGAGAAAGTGCATTTACCCGAACTTCATTATGAAGAAAGCGAAACTCCAATAAATTCCTTTGTCTCTGTTAATATAGTCGAACCAGAGTTATGTTCCAGGTATTGTGCTAGTTTAGTCCTGAACTTGATTCAGGATAGACCTTCCCCTGATTGGCTGCAACAACGCTTGAAGAACTGTGGTATGCGACCCATTAGCAATATAGTTGATGTTACTAATTACGTGATGCTGGAATATGGTCAACCTCTTCATGCTTTTGATTACCATAGTTTAAAGGAAGGCAATGGTACCCCCCAGATTATTGTGCGGCGTGCTGCTGATGATGAAAAAATAACTTCGCTCGATGGAGTCGCGCGCACGCTAAACCCCGCTATACTGGTTATTGCTGATAAGGAGAGACCTGTTGCTATTGCCGGGATTATGGGGGGATGGGATACCGAGGTTACCAAGGAAACTAATACTGTTCTCCTGGAATCAGCAAACTTCAACCAGGCAACTATCCGCAGAGGAAGCAACCACCTTCGGCTACAAAATGAGGCTTCGCTACGCTTTGATAAAGGGCTAAATCCTAATCTGGCTATGCCAGCACTGAAACGGGCTACACAACTATTACTACAGATGGCTGGAGGTAAAGCAGCCAGAGGCATAGTTGATGCCTATCCAGGGAAATCAGAGCCAAAAATGATAGCCTTTTCTGCCTACGAAGTGGAGCGCCTTACCGGGTTGAAGGTAGGCATTAATAAGATTACCGGGGTATTGAGTTCCCTGGGTTTTGTCTGCCAGGAAATTTCCCCTTCACAAATTTCGGTATCCCCCCCTTACTGGCGGAGCGATATTAAGTCTGCTGCCGATCTTGTCGAGGAAGTGGTTCGTATTATCGGTTATGACAAAGTTCCTGTGACCAGGCTTGGCTCTTCTTTGCCTCAACAAGAATCAATGTTGTCATTGGGAGCGCAGCGAAGCAATCTTAAGAAAAAATTACGCAACTTTCTGGTTGGCTGTGGTTTTCAAGAGACAGTAACCTATACTTTAGTCAGTCTGGAGAAATTACAAAAACTTTCTCCAAACCTTGAGTTGAAAATTCCACCTCTAAAAGTAGCTAACCCGATGACAAGGGAGCAAGAATATTTGCGTACCAATCTACGTGCTGGACTCTTGAGCACATTCCACCACAATCAGAGACACGAGCCAGGGGGTATTAGGCTGTTTGAGATTGGCAAGGTTTTTTTGCCACAGCATCCCTCACACCCCTCGCCAGATAAGGGGGGTGGAGGGGAGGGCCTCCTTGTTACCCCCGTCGTTGCGACCCTGAGTGAAACGAAGGGAAAGCAATCCCAGGGAGAAAGAGAGCTACCCTGGGAAAAGGAGATGCTTTGTGCCGTGCTTAGCGGCCCAAGAGCAGAAATGTCCTGGCGGGGTGATACTAAACCAATTGACTTCTTTGATGCTAAAGGTATCATCGAGGCACTAATGAACCAACTAAAATTGAAAACAAGCTTTAAGCCGAATGACAATGATCCTGAATCAAGTTCAGGACTGACTCAGGAGGCAAGGGTTAATATAATCAGCGAAAATGAGGAAGTGGGCATTGTGGGTCTTCTACATCCAAAGGTAGCTAAAGCCTTCGAACTTTCTGGTGAAGTTTACCTTATAGAAATTGACCTGGAAAAGTTACTGAAAATTGTCCATTCTCAGCTACCTGCCATGAGGTATCAACCGATACAACGATTTCCCAATGTTTCCAGAGACATTGCTCTTGTGGTGGATGAAGAGATACCTTATAAAAAAGTAGCCAAAATAGTACAAAGTTTTCCCCTGGTGACAAAGGTAACCTTATTCGACCTCTACCGGGGAGAACAGATACCCAAAGGCAAAAAATCCTTCGCTTTAAGAATCACTTATCAATCGCCGGAACGCACTCTAACCGACGAGGAAATTGACCAGATTCAACAGCAAATGCTTGATAAGTTGAATCTGGAACTAGGCGCTACTTTAAGAAGTAACAACCAAAAAGTCTGAGAGTCAATAGTCGATAGTCCGAAGTCCAGAGACTAAAGACTAATGACTATAGACTAGTGAAAGGTGGACTAAATTTTGAAAGCAATTGTACTGGTTGGTGGTGAAGGCACACGCTTGCGACCTCTGACATATGGTATCCCTAAGCCAATGGTGCCAGTACTAAACTATCCTTTCCTGGAGCATACCATCGCTTATCTCAAGAAATATCGGATAAAAGAGGCCGTCTTAGCTACAAGTTACCTTTCTGAAGCTATTCAGGGCTATTTTGGCCAACTAACTGGCTTGGGCGTGAAGTTAATTTATGCTGTGGAGGATAAGCCACTGGGAACGGCTGGAGCGGTAAAAAATGCCGAACAACATCTTTCTGACACCTTTATCGCCTTTAATGGTGATATCTTTACTGACCTGAACCTTACCAAGATGCTCGCTTTCCATCGGGCAAAAGCAGCCAAAGTTACCATCGCATTGACCCGTGTGGAGAATCCCTCCGCCTACGGAGTAGTTGAAACCGAGAGCGATGGCAGGGTAAGACGCTTTATTGAGAAACCAAGCCCTGAACTTGTTTCACGGGATCAGGTAACCACTAACTGGATTAATGCTGGCATCTACATAATTGAGCCTGAAGTTCTAGGATATGTGCCGGATAATACTCATTACATGTTTGAGAGTGGGCTTTTCCCCCTTCTTCTCCAACTGGGAGAACCACTCTATGCCCTGAAATTTGATTCAGGGTACTGGCTAGATATGGGAACCCCGCGAAAATATTTACAATTAAACTGCGACTTGCTTCTCTCTAAAGCAAGAAGTGCTCTCCTCGGTACCTTCGGCAAAGATGAGGTGCGCTACGGGGAAAGATGCACTGTTCATCCCTCAGCACAAATAATTGGACCAGTAATTATAGGCAGTAACTGTAAAATCGGCCAGGATGTGTGCATCAAAGGACCTGTAGCCATCAACTCAGATTGCTCTTTGGCAGAAGGTGTAACATTAGAGACAGCAGTGTTATGGCAAGGCGTTGCCATAGGTAAAAATGCTGTTCTCAGGCACACTGTTGTGGGTAAGGACACCACCATAAGTGCTAATGCCACGCTCCTTCATTCTGCAGTTGCTGGTAGTGATATACAAGCCCTGAATTAAGTTCAGGGTTGAGAGCAGTTGAAGGAAAATCGGGAGCTACGTCTTCCTAGATATCAAAGCACCGACCGGGCATCTGGTCACGCATTCCCGGCATGATTCACACCTGGACTTATCCCCGTAGAAAGCAATTCTGGTGGTGTAGCCCCGACCGACATAATAAAGGGCACTGACCCGGTGAATACTCTCACAGGTTTGCAAGCAAATTCCACAAAGCACGCATTTGTTGGGGTCGTAATCAAAACACGGGTTGGTGGTATCTAACGGCGCCTTAACTTTTGGTAATCTGAGGCGACGCACCCGCCTCCTATCGATACGAAGATGAGCCATTAGCTTTTGCAATTCACAGTGGCTGCTGCTCGGGCAGCTTGCACAACTGGCATGATGGTCAGCGATAAGTAACTCAACTACCGGGCGGATTATCTTCTCAATCTTCGGGCTTTTCGTCTTAACTACCATCCCTGATTCTACCGGCATTCGGCAGGAGGTTACGAGTTCCCCACCCCCAATCTCGACAATACATAGTCGGCAGGCGCCTCGAGCTTCCAAGTCAGGATGATAGCAAAGGTGGGGAATGTAAATGTTGTTTCGCAGTGCCGCTTCTAAAACCGATGTTCCGTTATCGACTACGACCTCTAAACCATCAATGGTGAACGAGACCTTGTCCATCATTTGTCACCCTCACCCTCTCTCTTCGAGAGAGAGGGTGTTTTGGAGACAAGCGCCTGGCAAACACCAGCCGGGCATCGCTTTTCATGGATATGAGCTTCATATTCATCACGGAAGTAGCGGATAGTAGTCAGTACTGGATTAGGTGCAGTCTGCCCCAAGGCACAAAGAGACGTGCCTGCTACTGACTCGCCCAACTCCAAAAGCAAGTCAATATCCTCTGGTCTGCCCTGCCCTGTAGTTATATCGTCTAAAACGCTAAACATCTGCTTCGTTCCTACCCGGCAGGGGATGCACTGACCACAGGACTCCCTCTGAGTAAAATCGAGAAAGTACCGTGCCACGTCAACCATGCAGGTATCTTCATCCATCACCACCATGCCTCCAGAACCCATCATTGAGCCGGCAGCGGTGAGCGAATCAAAGTCTACTGGCATATCCAGCAAGCTAGCTGGAATACAACCGCCCGAAGGTCCACCAGTTTGGACTGCTTTAAATGCCTTGCCCCCAGGAACGCCTCCCCCGATATCAAAGATAATCTCCCGAAGCCTGGTTCCCATAGGCACTTCTATCAGACCACAGTTGGCTACCTTGCCAGTCAGCGAAAAGATAGCTGTTCCCTTGCTCGTCTCAGTGCCTCGGCTGGCAAACCACTCTGAGCCGCGAACAATAATCAGTGGAATATTGGCAAAGGTCTTTACATTGTTGAGTAAGGTCGGTTTACCCCACAACCCTACCTCAGCAGTGCGAGGGCGCGGAAGCGGTTTGGGCATTCCCCTCTTGCCTTCAATCGAGAGAACTAGGGCTGTAGATTCGCCGCAAACGAAGGCACCAGCCCCTCGAAAAATCTCTATGTCAAACCCAAATCCACTTCCCAGAATATCTCTACCAAGAAACCCTTTGTCTCTGGCTTGAGTGATGGCAATTCGCAGACGCTTTACCGCCAGGGGATATTCGGCGCGGACATAAATGAAACCGCGCCTAGCGCCGACAGCATAGCCAGCGATAACCATCCCCTCTAAAACAGAATGAGGGTCTGCCTCCAATACTGAGCGGTCTTGAAATGCCCCTGGGTCGCCTTCATCGGCATTGCAGATCACGTACTTTTCGTTGCCGCCTGCTCTGAAAGTAGCTTCCCACTTTCGTCCAGCGGGAAATCCAGCGCCCCCCAGCCCGCGAAGTCCCGACTGCTTCACCTCAGCGATAATTTGCTCAGGTGTCATCTCAAAAAGAGCCTTGCGCAATGCTTGGTAACCACCAGTAGCAAGGTAATCATCTATATCCTCAGGGTCTATATGTCCACAATTGCGCAGTACGATGCGCTCCTGCTTTCTATAAAAAGGGATATCATGGTAATTGGGGATAGGTTTACTACTAGCAGGGTCGCGATAAAACAGACGCTCTACGGGTTTCCCCCCGGGCAAGAACGATTGGATAATGTCTGATACGTCTCCCGGCGCAACTTTTGAGTAAAAAAGCCCTGAACTTGTTTCAGGGTCAACAACAACCAGAGGTCCTCGCTGGCAGAAGCCATGACAGCCAGTACGCTTAATTCTGATGCCCTCTCCTAGGTTGAGCCTATCTATCTCATCTTCCAGTGAAGAGAAAATATCTTCGGCTCCTCCAGAGATACAACCGGTTCCCTGGCAGACAGTAAGACTGTATTGCTTCTTAATCATCCTCACCCTTACCCTCTCCCGTCGAGGGAGAGCCCTGAACTTGATTCAGGGTTGAAAAGTCCTCTTACCTTCTCTAGAGTCATCTCACCATGAACATTATTATTAATCCTCAGACAGGGCGCTAGAGCGCAGCAACCGATACAAGCAACAGTTTCCAGGGTATACTCCATGTCAGACGAAGTTTCCCCTTCCTTGACGCCAACCGCCTTTTCTATTTCTTGAAGAATCTGGTGGCTGCCACGGATATGACAGGCAGTGCCGCGACAAACTGTGACGCACTGTCTCCCCAGGGGTAACAGCCGAAACTGGGCATAAAAAGAGGCTACTGAATAGATCTCACCTTCCGCTATATTGAGAAAGCTGGCAATTAGCTGGATAGCATCTTCGGGCAGGTAGCTGAAATTACCTTGAACCTCAAGCAAAATCGGGATCAGCTCATTCTTTTTGCCTCGATAAAACGACAAAACTTCTCTGAGAAGCTGTTCCTCCAGTTCTTCCATAAAACGTCGCCCTTAGCCGGTACGAGGTCGAATCCAATCCGAGGAAATCCAGGGTCTTCTCTGTTCAAGACGCTTGTCTTGGCTCCACGTCAGGCACATTACGCGGCAGATTCCACACCGGTTGCACTTATCAGGGTCAGCATAGACATTTTTTTCTTTCGCGTTGACAGTGATAGCGCCCGATGGACATGAAGCCTCGCAAAAGGGTAAAGGACAATATTGAGGGCATATTAGATTCGCCATGTCTCCTCCTTTTTCCCCTGAACTTATTTCAGGGCTAATATTTTCTCCGCTTCCTCCATATCCGCTTCCATTACATAGGGGATACCAGAAACATCCGTTGCTTCCCGTGTCAGTGCCATCAAGTCCTTTCTGTCTATGAACCTGAGGGCAAATTTGCGCTCTCCCGCCATAAGTTGCCTCAAGCCAGTAGCTAGTCGGTCATAATAAGTATAGATGCCTATTGCCGCTGGCGGTATCTTCTTGAAATCCTCGCCATACCTCTCTTTAAGCTCCCTCGCTCCAATGAATGTCCGAAACAGGGCTTCCTGGTATTCTTTGCTACCTTTCCCATAAGCCTCTTCCATGAGCTGTCCCTGCGTCTTCCCCACCATAGCGGCGGTAAGGGTTGACCGACCCATGCATACTGCCTTTATATAAGGGGCGCCCAAGGCTATAGCCTTGAATATGTGGTCCTCTAAAGCAATACCACCAGCAATGGCGCAGCTGGGAATGAATTTACCTTTCTCATCGAGCCTCTTGAGGAACTTATACAGAAGATTCTCAATGTATATGGTTGGGATGCCCCACTCATTCATCATTCGCCATGGACTCATCCCCGTCCCCCCACCAGCACCATCCACGGTGAGCAGGTCTATTTTAGCCTCTGAGGAGAATTTAACTGCCCGGGCCAGGTCTGATGCCTTGTAGGCTCCGGTTTTGAGGGTAACATACTTCGCTCCTATTTTCCTTATTCTTTCCACTTCTTTTAAGAACGATTCCTCATCCACCATTCCTAGGCGAGAATGTCGCTCAAACTCAGTTATACCACCCAGCTTGTGTGCCTCTTGCACATAGGGATTTTCCGGATCAGGGTGAACAATGTACCCCCGCCTCTTGAGCTGTAGTGCCCGCTCGAGAGTCGGTAGCTTAACCTCACCACCGATATCTTTGGCACCTTGACCCCACTTTATCTCAATACCCTCAACCCCAAGCTTTTCTACGGCATACTCTGGGACGCCAAGGCGGATATCTTCTACATTTGCCTGCACTAGCAGCGTTCCATAGCCTGCATACCAGTCTTTGTACAACTTGACCCTTCTTTCCAGCTCCGGTGACCTCATAACCCTCCCATCCCTGAATTCCGCAGCCGGATCCATACCACAGACATTCTCGCCACAAACAAGGACGGCACCGCAAATGCCAACCGCAATAGCTGCACCTTCCCAGTTTACCCTGGCTATCTCCGTTGAACCCAGAGCCCCGGTAAAGAAGGGGACCTTCATTTTGATTTTTCCGCCTTCAGCACCAATTTCGGTTGAAAGGTCAACAGCTGAAAAAACGGCTTTATCTGAGTCCGCCTCAATGCCAACTGCCCCCACGCAGCTTCCTTGAATATTGAAGTGAGAAAAATCGACGGGGTAATCTTTCTCCGACCCGGCAGTAATCTTCCCAAAAGGTTGCGGATAGATGACTTCTCTTCCTCTAAGAGCCGACCTTCCCACTTCGCAATAGCCGGGACAACCATCTCCACAGGTCACACATAATCCCGAGGTAGGTGAGGGCGCCACTCTGGTTGTAGTTAGTGTTGCTGGACTAGCGTTTGGTTTGCTTAATGACATCGTTTAACCTCCTTTATATTCTTACCGGTATTCCCCTGTCTTTAAGGTATTTTTTGGCTTCAGGTATAGATATCTCTCGAAAGTGGAAGACGGAAGCAGCTAAGACGGCCGCCGCTTTGCCAATGGTTACAGCTTCATAAAGGTGTTCCAACTTGCCGGCACCTCCCGACGCTGTGACTGGTATCGTCACTGCCTCAGCCACCGCTTTGGTCATCTCTAAATCGTAGCCTTGCTTGGTGCCGTCAGCATCCTTACTGGTAAGCAGGATTTCTCCAGCACCCAACTCCTCTACCCTCTTGGCCCACCTAACTATATCCATCCCGGTAGATTCCCTACCACTTTTGACAACCACTTCCAACCGGGGGAGGCCACTATTCGGTGGATTCTTCTTGCCATCAATAGCAATAACGATCTTCTCTTTTCCGAATTCTTTCACCGCTTGCCTTACCAACTCAGGATTCCTGACAGCAGCGGTGTTTATAGAAACTTTGTCCACACCAAGGTCAAATAATGCTTTCATGTCCTCAATGCTGCCAATACCACCACCTACGGCAAAGGGAACAGTTACCACTTCACAGACCTTTCTTACCCATTCTAACCTTGTTTTTCTACTCTCCATAGTGGCAAATATGTCCAGGAAGACAATCTCATCAGCACCCTCTCTGCAGTAGGCTGCCGCCCCCTCGACCGGATCACGGGCATCCCTCAGGTTAACAAAGTTTACTCCCTTGACTACCCTGCCCTCCTTCACATCAAGACAGGGTACGATTTTAACTTCTTTCATCTCGCAGCTCCCTAAATCTGATTAGTTCTCTATACTCCATGACGGTGCTCATGGCATGGTTCACTGCTTCTATGCCAGCCTCTTCCGCAGCCGCTACCGGATTCAACCCGCCAAGCAGAATCATCCCAATCTTGTTAAGCTCTACTGGCACCTCACACACTGCCTCACTGGTATTCCCCATTAAGAACAGGCTCCCAAGTCCGGCCTCTCTGAGTCTAGTTATTACCTCCTCGGCTATTGGACGACAGATGGCGGGTATCTCCCTGAAGTTAGCCAGAATCCGCCCCTGTCCTCTCTTAGCTGCCTCCTGAACGTCAGTCATCCTAGCCCTAATGAATACCTCGGAAGGGTCCAGGGAGCAACCAGTGTAGTAGATAAGTTCAACGAAGCGGATGGGTTTGTGATTTTGAATCTGCAGTATGCCACCGAATCGAGAGTCCATAGGAACACCCGCCTTTAATAAGGAGCCATTAATCACGATGCTGCAAACAGTGGCAAGTCCCATCTTTCCCTGTGGAACGACCAGTCCCCCCAGTTGCCCTCCTCCAGAAGCTACTGCTACCAGATCGCTTGCGCATAGTCCTGCTTCAAAAACAGGACTCATTGCGTGGAGCGCTTTGCTGAACCTCTCTTCTGGGAAAAAAGATACGTTGACCGGAATCGAGCCGCAGTGTTTCTCGTAGTCGAAGGTCGTGCGGAACGCAAGCAATTCAATCCTGGAGATAGCAAAGCCGACTTTATCGGCAACCAGAGCACACTTTACCTCCTCAATACCCCGTTCAGTGAGAGTACGCCCATAACGGCGCCCTACCAGCTGTGTCAGTCCGCGCTCATCCATGAACTTGAGGTGATATCTCACGGCTCGTTCGCCCAATTCGACCCCGCGGTCCTTCAAGCACTGGGCGATTAGCCTCGATCCCAATGGTGTCTGGGAATCGCTCAGAATTTTTAGGATGGAAACTACTTTTCTCTCAACATCCTGTGTCTCAAATCCTATTTGTCGCATATAACTAAAGGAAACCACTTTCCGAATACTTATTCTAAGTTATCCTGGAGAATTTGGCAACTCCTAGTGGCCAGAAAAATTAGTGAAATTAGCAAAAACTGCAACTATTTGACAATGCAACTTAGAATACAGGTGGCATAGGGATATTGTTTTTACCTTCCCATTACTCTTTCATAGGAGCGATTTGCTTGCCAATGTTCAGAAGATTAGTGGATTGTGTGAAAGGCAAGTTACCAAGCCAGTAACTAAATCAGGTAAAGGACTGCCACCGGTAGGTGTAGCAATTCAAGATTATCTGACAGAGCAAGATGTTCACAAGATGGCTAGATTAGCTACATCTGAAAGGAACAGGTTGTTAGTCTTGCTGCTCTTTTACTCAGCTTTAAGAATCAGAGAAGCATTATCTTTGACACCAAGTAACTTATTGACGGAGGAGAGTCATATCAAACTAATTCAGAGTAAGACAAAGCAAAGCCACGAAGTCGGGCTACCACGATGGCTAACTAACAAGTTAGCATCTTACATTAAGAATAGCAGGATTCTCAATAAGGAACTCATCTTCCCAATCAGTCCTGTAACATCCTGGCAACTTGTTAGGAGCTACGGGCATAAGATTGGTAAGAAGCATGTCTATCCTCACTTGTTCAGACATAGCCGAGCCATCGACCTTGCCAGAAAGCTAGGCAAGGAAACAGAGGTATCACGACACCTTGGACACGTATCCGATGCTACCGTCAAAACCTATTTCCGTTTTCTGTCTGAAGGACAAGTAGCTGATAAAGTGGTTGAGCTTGATGAAAAGCAAAGGTAACTATCCCTTCGAGGCAAGTGCACGTAAACAGAATGTTATGATTAGCTTTGTTTAGGGGAATGGTCTGTCAATCCTTTGGCCACTGATTCAAATCCAGTCGCTGCCACTTATTTTTATTTCGATTTCACTATTTTGGGAATTCCTATCCATCTTGGCGTTTTATTCATATACTCACGGTAGGCTTCGCCCTATTTCTCAAGGCAGTAGCGTTCTTCATCGGTTACAGAGAAGTTTACCAAGACTGCCCATATGATTACAGCTAATAGGAAAATCCAGGAAGCTGAAGCTATGCCAACACTCAGATATGTCAATAGTATTGCTACATAACCCGGGTGTCTTGAGTAACGATATATTCCTTTTGTAACAGGCTTATTCATTGGGGTCGCGGCGAAGTTAAATATAGCAAAGATATTCATGATTAAGCTTAACAGAAAAACGGCAAGACCTATATAGAACCATATAGTATCTAATTGAAGTGGCAGGAAAATAGAATACGCTGTGGTCAGAAGCCATAGTGGCATGGATATGTAGCCGGCTATTCTATGCGCATAGGTAGCCTTCATATCAGGAGGCTCACCCATTCTCTGGTATAGTTCCTTGCTTAGTAGCCTGATTCCAAAGTTCTGTATGACTAGCCAGATCATGAAAATCCAGGCATTCCATAGACCTATTTCGAAAGCTGGTAAAAGTGACATAGTTCACCTCCATCCAGTCAACGTCTCGTGATTATAGCACCGCCGTTATCTTGAGCCTATATGGTTAAATTACAGCTAAACTCTATCCTACATCCCTCTTGACTTTCCCCCAATAGCCTTCAAAGTGCTACCATTACGATTACGATGTATACTGTGGCTGATGAGTAAAGCTGAAATAGATTTGGAAGGAAGGAGGGATACATGAAAGAACTATTTACAAAGTCCTTTATTGGAGCACTCATAATTACAGTTATCTCCGCCTTAATAATTGTAGGTGGAGTCTATGCCTACGATGTCTTTTGGTCTGGCAAGGCGGTAATAACTATTGAGTCTCCTAGCGGTAGTGGTCATTTAGAAATCATACAGATTTCTACTGACAAGGGGACATGGAATGAATCCGCTAAAACATGGACGGTCTCTATTCCAAGAGGAGGTAGTGGCAGCCTAAATATCGAACTTAAGAACACCGGCGGCGACTTTGTTGTAGTTAGTTGCTACGTGTCGAACGGAAATCCTGCATCTGGAGTTACTGTTTATCCGAGGGACCAGGAGCAGGTGCTAGCCGCAGGCGCAGGCACGATGATACAATTTTATGTTGTAGCGAGCACTGACGCACAACCAGGAACTTTACCTGAAATTGAACTGCAAATAAGAATGTAGTCGGCAAATGCAAAGACTATTAACGAAATCTCTAATAATCAAGGTGCTGGCACTCGGAACCGTCTTTGCTTTCGTAATCGCAGGCGGAGTTTACGCTTATGAGACTTTGTGGTCAGGCAAGGTATACATCACGGTGACCGGCCCTGCAGCAACTATAAACTGGAGTTGCCCCATTGGCGGTCAGGCATTAATCGCTCCTTATCCCGTTAATGGAAGACCATTGTTGACTGCTTCTGCCCCTTGCTCAGGGATAACTGCGTCTGATAGCGCTCAATTGTGGGGTATTTACTACCTGGATGAGACTACCGGCACATGGCTTTACTACATTCCTGGCTTCACTAGCAGTATGCTAACTCAGCTTGAGCCAGGCAAATACTATTATGTGGTAGTCTCGCAGGCTTGTACCCTGATAATTCCACAGTAAGGGATACTTAATTGCTCCAGCAACTGCTACCATCACTGTTATAATGTATACTTTGCCTGATGGACAGTTAGCCAGGCGGATTTCGCAAGAACACAGAAAACGATAAATGGAGGTGACATATGTATCTCTATGAAGCCATCAGGCAAGTGCTTGAAGCAAATGGTAATGTGCCGATGAGAATTGAGGATATTGCAAATGCTATTAACCAAAGGGGGCTTTTTGTTACAGATGCCCGGAAGGTAGGATGGAGAGCCGTGGGTGATATTGCAAAAAGCACAGCCCCACAGTTTGAGGTGCTCATAAGATTAAGGAACTAATAGCCCAGCCAGTGGATTTGGAGATAAGAGTTTAAGGACTCAATAGCGAGCAGTGCTTTAGAGATAGAAGATGAAATACTGTCCTGATTGTGGCACCAAAGTAGAAGAAAGGATGAAATTTTGCCCTGAATGTGGTCAGAGGCTTATTGTCGAGGAAAGAGAACCAGCACAAGAAAAGCTTAAAGATGTCAGGACTAGCACCGTTATAGTTGAGCAAGCTGACCCGACATATTACTCAGATGAAAAGGGAGTTCGCATTACTGCAACTAGGCTAATCATTGCCTCAACGACTTATGCTATGGCAAATATCACTTCAATTAGCACTGAAACAGTTCCTCCTAACCGAACTCCAGGAATTATTTTCTGTATTATTGGTTTTTTTATCTCGGCTTTCTGTGCAGTTTTTAATTCACAAGGTGGAATTCTAATTGGCGTTTTTCTGCTAATAGCAGGAATAATATTGGCTGCCGTAGTCAAGCCAACCTATCGTCTAAAGGTCACAAGCGCATCGGGAGAAGAAAGCCCGCTGTCTTCAAAAGATAGGATGTATATCAACGGGGTGGCAGTTGCTGTAAACGAGGCGCTAATCAAGCGGGGATAGGGAAGTTTGGAGGAGAAAAACAATGGCAACAGCTTTTTGTATGAAGTGTAAGAAAAAGGTGGAGATAAAGAATCCATCCCTGATGACTGTGGAAGGTGTCCAGCAAATAAATGGGGTTTGTCCCGTTTGTGGTGCAAGGATATTCCGAGTAGGGAAGACTTAAACATTGATAGACTGAGGTAGGTGGTTCTCAAGCAAGCCCAGTCAGTAGATTTGGAAAGGAGAGCAAATATGAAGAAAGACAACCAAGATACATTCGCACGAGCATATGCGATGCTTCAATCGCTCCGTCAGAATGTTGATAAGCTAACCTCGGTTGAAGAGATATATGTAAACGAATACCATGCTGCACTTGATATATTAGAAAACACTGGAATAGATGTTACTCAGTTCCGCATCCCTCCTTCAGAGGTACAGCCCCGGCTCACTTCTTGGTATTATGATGGTTCAGAAACCCCCGGAGCCTACTCGAAGGAAAAGTATGTCCCCAAAGAACTACTATTGACTAAACTGGACGCAGTGCTTTTGTATTTCGACATCACTCATTCAGAAGAGCCTAGGAAAATCGGTTTCTCTACCTGATAAGTCGTAGGGTTCCTTTGGTCATCCCCAATAGCCAAATCCCTTCTCGTGGTTTAGACGAAAAGCCAAGCCAACTTACCACTATAGCTAGGAACAAACTCAGCCTAATGGATTAGCCTAAAGTATTTATATGTGTTTAGCTTTGTCCGTCTCAGCCACAAAGCTATAGAGCTTATTCTCTGGTAAATTATTAACCTCATTGACTCCTAGGATCTTAACCAAGCAGCTTTGGTAGATCAGGCGCTACGGCGCATTCCTAAAGCTATGAAAGCATCCAGCTAATATGATTCTATGAGTTAAAGGAATAAAAATGGTAGCTGCTAATAAACAGCTACCCAAATACAGGAGGTTAAGTTACGACAAAGCTAAGCTTTGTCATGCTGGTAAGAGAACCAACCCAGCATAATCAGGGTATCTGAGTGCAAATGTCTCCCAGTTCAGATTTGACAATTCCCTCAACCTGTTCTTTTGTGATGCTCTCGGGAACTATTACGGGCTTGCCATAGTGTTCACATTGCTTAATTGACATATACACCTCCTATTATTCGTAGCATTTCTTGCATCTCAGTTTGTAGACGCCCGGGAGGAATACCGGCTTTCTTCAATAAGTTTCCGAAATTTTTTTCTAAAAAATGGTAATAATCTCCTGGCGCAAACGCCGGTGCGTCTTGACAAATGATGTTACTGATGGTAGCATTGCGGTATGCGGCAACCGATTACCGCTCAATCATTACAAGAAGGCAATGAAATGAAGAGAGTCTATGTTAAGGAACAGGTTTGTATGGGCTGCCACCTCTGCGAGGTGTATTGCCAGCTACAACATGCACGGTCGAGGGACTTGATAAAGGCATTCAAAAGGGAGTCACCACGTCCTTTGCCAAGACTCCGGGTGGAGGAAAAAGGGGCAGTATCCTTCTCAGTGCGTTGTCAGCAATGTGATGAAGCTCCATGTGTTCAAGCCTGCCTTACTGGTGCTCTTACTCGTGATCCTGTGAGCTTTGTGATCGAGGTAGAACAGGAGCGGTGTATTGGTTGCTGGACATGCTTGCTGGTTTGCCCGCTCGGTGCGATAAGACAGGATACAGAACAAAAAAAGGTACTTAAATGCGACCTTTGCCAAGGAGAGGAGATCCCAGTGTGTGTTGCCAATTGCCCTAATGAGGCGTTGGTATATCAATAAATTTGACGGAGGTGCACGATGTCTTACAATTGGGGACCACACTATATCATTCCTTCAGAGGTATTTAAAAGCTATTCAGGTGCTATTCGACTGCGGGAAGAATTTGACGAAGACCTGCTACATAGAGAGTTACAAGAATTGGGTCTCGCGGGACCTATTGTGAGGGTAACCAACCCTTGGTACTATCGTAAGAAGAATACGGATACATGGATTAAGATCGGGGAGTCTGAGGACAGGCAGGAAAATTTCCCGGTGAGGTGGGACACAATGAGTTTGGAAAATGGGCAACATGAAGTACTGGGATTAATGCACGTCTTTGTCAAAAAAGATAGTGAAGAAAAAGCTATTGCCCGGGTAAACATAGTGGAAGTCACTGTCGAGAACTAAAGCATCGTAAAAGGAGGCCCTCCCAACCCCTCTCCTTATTTGGCAAGGGGCGTGAGGAAAGGACACTGGATGATTGCCATAATCGACTATGGTGCTGGTAATCTACGCAGCGTGGTTAATGCCATCAGCAAATTGGGCTACCAAGCGAAGGTAACCAGTAACCCCGACGAGATGCTTACTGCCCAGGCGGTTATTCTGCCTGGGGTGGGAGCTGCGGCTGACACGATGGCCAACCTGAAGAGACTGGGACTGGTCAGCCCGATTCGGCACTTTATTGCCGAGGGCCGACCCTTCTTCGGTGTTTGTATTGGGCTACAGATTTTGTTTACAGTCACCGAAGAGGGCGGTTGGCACGAGTGTCTAGATATTATCCACGGAACGGTACGCAGGCTTCCTCCCGGGTTAAAGATTCCTCACATGGGCTGGAATCAGGTAAAGCAAAAGATTTCTCACCCAATTTTCAGTGGCATACCTGATGAAGCTGACTTCTACTTTGTGCACAGCTATCATGTCGAGCCGAATGATAGGTCGCTGGTTGCCGGCGAAACCGAATATGGTGTCTCGATATGCAGTGTTATTGCCCAAGGCAATTTGGTAGCGACTCAGTTTCACCCGGAAAAGAGTGGTGAGGTCGGGCTCAAGATCTATGACAATTTCATCAAAATTGCCCTAGGAGCGAAGGTAAGCAGAGGGAGAGGTTTATAGAGAAAAGGAGGCCCTCCCCTCAACCCACCTTATTTGGCAAGGGGCGTGTGGGAACAGATGGCAAAGATAGAGAAAACGAAGTATTTGATTATCGGGAACTCTGCCGGTGGTATCGGTGCTGCTGAAGCTATCCGTGAGGTGGATAAGGCTGGCGCAATCACTATCATCTCCGATGAGCCCTATCCCGCGTACTCGAGGCCACTCATCTCAGAGTACTTGGTTAACAGGTGTCCTCTGGAGAGGATGCTATTTCGCCCACCCGATTTCTACGAGAAGAGCAACATCCAAACTGTCTTCGGTGAGAAAGTAATGCAGGTCAATTTCAATGAGTATATTGTGACCCTGAAACAAGTTCAGGGGAAAAGCGGACGAACGCTAACTTGGCAGAAATTACTGCTTGCCACCGGCGGCTTACCTATTGTTCCCAAGATAGATGGTATCGGGTTAAAAGGAGTCTTCACCTTCACAAAGCTCGATGATGCCAAGGCAATCGACGAGTTCCTGAATCCCCTGAAACAAGTTCAGGGCCGGAGGAAGGTGAGAGCTGTTGTCATTGGCGGTGGTCTCATTGGGGTGAGTGTAACTGAAGCACTGGTAAAGCGAGGGGTTGAGGTTAAAATCGTTGAGATGAAGGAACGGGTTCTAAGCACCATCCTTGATGAAGAGGCATCCGCTCTGGAGGAGAAGGCTCTGACACAGGCTGGCGTTGAAATAATAACCGGGCATACGGTGGGCAATATCGGCACCCTGAATCTAGTTCAGGGCACTGGTGTCGACCTAGATGACACCCGACCGATACCCTGTGAGGTGGTAATTGTAGCTATTGGCGTTCAGCCACGCGTTGAACTCGTGTCTGAAAGCGGGATAAAGACAAACCGTGGCATAGTCGTTGACCGCCATATGGCCACATCTAGGATTGATGTCTACGCCTGCGGGGATGTGGCCGAGGCTTATGATTTCGTCTACGGTGAGAATCGGCTCACTCCTATCTGGCCTAATGCCTACCTGGGAGGAAGGATTGCTGGCTTAAATATGGCTGGTATTCCAACTGAGTATCAGGGTGGGACAGCAATGAATGCCATGAAATACTTTGGAATAAATATTGTCTCGGCAGGCATGGTAATCCCACCCGATGATAGCTACGAAGTAATTAGCTCCAAGCACGACCATGTCTACAAGAAGGTGGTATTAAAGGACCGGCTGATAGTAGGTATGGTCTTCAGTGGTGACATTGAGAAGTCAGGCATTATCTACAATTTGATGAAGGACAGGGTAAATGTCGACAGCTTTAAGCAAGCTCTGGTTGGTGACGATTTTGGTCTGAGTTCTCTTCCTGAAGAGATCTGGCGACCGCGATTAGCAATACCACCATCAATGTCAGCCTCATTGGTAACTTCTGTGAAACAGCCTGAGGAGATGCTCGTAGGCGAGTAGCATTCGCATTCTAGGAGGAACTGCCATGAAAGACCTTAGACGAGTAAGTGACCCTTACCAGGATGACAAGATAATTGACGCCTGCTCCATATTTGGAGCCATGGATACTTCAGGCAGGAGATTCTCCGGAGAGGGTGTCATCAGGGCTATTGCCAATATGCATGACCGCGGCAATGGTCTGGGTGGCGGATTTGCTATCTACGGCCTATACCCCGAATATGCTGACTTCTATGCCTTCCACATTATGTACCTCAGTCAGAAGGGACAGCAAGAAACAGAGGCATTTCTCCAGGCAAATTTTGATATAACTTACCAAGAGGAGGTGCCAACCCGACCAACACCAAGGATTGCGAACCCTCCAGTGGTATGGC
>Ga0210051_1000859_pt1 | contig 29820 bp, 31 predicted proteins | sample CryGey092014_all_FD_185464 | JGI IMG/M metagenome (GOLD analysis project Ga0210051, IMG submission 185464) | Groundwater microbial communities from aquifer - Crystal Geyser CG23_combo_of_CG06-09_8/20/14_all (SPAdes) (version 2) | ecosystem: Environmental > Aquatic > Deep subsurface > Groundwater...
GCCGTATATCCTGAAAACGGATTGCGAATCACCGTCAATGAAAGAATTGAAAAGCGCCCCGTCAAAAGCCATATTTTTTTCAGCTGACGCGAAGCCGGAATCAACAAAGCGCCACTGAATGGGGTCAGGGCTTGGCCCCATTCTCTTTAATATCAAGCTTGCGGGCCGCCGCGGTTTCATCCAGACGGCCGACGCAGCAATGCTCCGGCATTTTTTTGAATGCATCCGGATCCGAATCGGCCAGCCGCGCGGCCGAGGCCATCATCTCAATAAAAGCGTCGAGCGTCCCGCGGCTTTCTGTTTCGGTGGGCTCTATCATCAGAGCCTCTTTCACTATCAGGGGGAAATATATCGTCGGCGGATGCATCCCGCCGTCTATAAGGAATTTCGCTATATCCAGCGCGTGCACGCCCTTTTCCGCCTGTAAGGACGCTGAAAAAACGCATTCGTGCATACATCGGCGCTTATAGGGAAGCTCATAAAATTTTTCAAGCGCGGCTTTTATATAATTGGCGTTGAGGACAGCCTTTTCAGCAACCTCTTTTAAACCGTCGCAACCCATCAGAAGTATATAAGCATAGGCCTTCACCAGCACGGCGAAGTTGCCGAAAAACGGCGCTATCGCTCCGATGCTCCGGGGCCTTTTTACAAGAGTGAAAACGCCGGACTTATCCTTGACAATGGCCGCGCCGGGCAGAAAATCAGCCAGTTCTTTTTTCACGCAGACCGGACCCGCTCCGGGGCCGCCGCCGCCGTGGGGCGTGGCGAAAGTCTTGTGCATGTTAAGATGCATGATGTCAAAACCCGCATCCCCGGGACGCATTTTGCCCAGGAGCGCGTTCATGTTCGCGCCGTCGCAATAAGCAAGGGCCCCCGCTTTATGAGCGAGCTCGCAGACCTCTTTAATGTTCCTGTTGAATATGCCAAGCGTGTTCGGGACAGTCATCATAACAGCGGCTACGGAAGAGTTCAGATGTTTCTGATATTCGCTCATGTCCATCTCGCCGTTTTTATCGGAGGTGACGGTTATAACCCGGAAACCCGCCATGGCGGATGATGCGGGATTTGTGCCGTGGGATGTGTCGGGCACGATAACAGTGTTTCTCTTTTCTCCCCGCGAGGCGTGGAAGGCCGCGGCTATCTTCAAGCCCGCGAACTCGCCGTGAGCTCCGGCCATGGGCTGGAAAGAAACCGCCCCCATGCCAGTTATGGCGCTTAAAGCTTTTTCCAGTCTGTAAAGAATTTCCAGCGCTCCCTGAATTGCGCCTAATCCGGCGGACTTGGAAGCCGCGGCGGACGCGCCGGGCGAATGAAGCAGGAAGGGGTGAAGATTCCTTAATGCGGGAAGAGAAGCGGCGTCCTCAATGACTTTGGGATTGTATTTCATCGTGCAAGAACCCAGAGGGTAAAAATTAGAATCCACGGAATAATTTTTTGCCGCCAGCGCCGAAAAATGCCGCACCACATCCGGCTCTGACAGCTCCGGAAGTCCGGCTTCTTCAAGGCGAAGCAACTTATCCCCCAGAGCCGGATACTCTTTCACATCGCGCTCAGGAAGCTTCACGCCCTTTCTCCCGGTGACAGATTTCTCGTATATGGTCATCATCTTTTCTTCCTCAAAAATTCTTCAAGCTTCTCCGCGAAAAGATCAATGTCCTCTTTTCTGCTTTTTTCGGTGAAGCTGATAAGCACGCTTTTTTCACAGCCCTCGTAAAAAGCGCCGAGAGCCACTCCGGCGGCTATGCCCCGCTCCGCCATGGCATCCAGCAGCGCGGTTCCCGGCACAGCGGTGTCAAAAACAAATTCGTTAAATGTTGGCGCGTTGTTTTTTATTGTGACGCCGCCAATCGCGCCCAGGCGCTCTTTGGCGTATTCGCTCTTATCCCTTGAGAGCGAGGCGACTTCCCTCAGGCCCTTTTTGCCGACGAGAGAAAGATAGATGAGAGCTCTCAGGGCGCAGAGATTCTGATTGCTGCATATATTGGACGATGCCCTCTCGCGTCTTATGTGCTGTTCTCTCGCCTGGAGTGTCAGCACAAAACCCCTCCGGCCTTTTTCGTCGTTTGTCGCTCCCGCTATCCTGCCCGGCAGATTTCTCGCAAGGCCCGATGTCGCGGCCATGTATCCCAGATAAGGGCCGCCGAAAGAAAGGCGTATGCCGAGACTCTGGCCTTCGCCGGTGGCTATGTCAAAGCCCGTGTCCGCCGGGCTTTTCAGAAGAGCCGCGGCCACCGGATAGAAGGATCCCACCGCCAGGGCTCCCGCGGAATGCGCCGCTTTTACCACATCACTGTAATCATCCACCGTGCCGAAAAAATTGGGGTTCTGAAGAACAGCCGCAGCCGCGCCGCCCGCAAGCTCCGCTTTGAACTTCTCTCTGTCCAGGGCGCAGTTGAGCGGAGCGATTTCAACGATTTCAAAATCACCGGATGAGAAGTAAGTCTTCACGATATCCCTGTAAAGCGGGTTCAGACAGCCGTCTATCACTATTTTTCCGCGGCCGGTTTTACGCGCGGCCATCATTGTGCCTTCCGCCAGAGCCGTACCGCCGTCATAAACCGATGCGTTGGCCGCGGCCATTCCCGTCAGCCGGCAAATGGATGTCTGATATTCATAGAGCGCCTGAAGTGTGCCCTGCGAGCACTCGCTCTGGTAGGGCGTGTAAGCGGTGAGAAAACCTCCCATCTGCGAAAGAGCGTCCACCGCCGACGGAATGAAATGATCATAAAAACCGCCGCCCGTAAAACTGATTCCGGGCGTGGGACAGTTCGCGGCGAGTTTTTCCATCTCCCGCATGAGCTCAAATTCGCTTTTGCCTTTTTCAAGAGCGAGCTCCCCCGCCCTGAGATCCGCGGGTATGTCCGCGAAAAGATCCTCAACGCCGGAGACGCCGCAGGCATCCAGCATCTCGCTGACCTCTTTACCGCTGTGCGGACAATATGACATTTTTCTCAGCCCAGGCTCTTCACAAACTCGTCATACTGAGCCGCCGTCATAAGACCTTTGGAGGCGTCGGGGTCACTTATCTCGAGTTTGGCAATCCAGCCCTCTTCTTCGGGCGACGCGTTCATCTTTTCGGGAGCGCTCTCAAGAGCGGAGTTGACCTCAGTAATCTTCGCCGCCACTGGCGCGTATATGTCACTGGCCGCTTTAACGGATTCAACCGTGCACACGACGACGCCTTTTGTTATTTCCTTTCCGGCCTCCGGAAGCTCCACATAAGTGATGTCGCCTAACTGTTTGACCGCGTAAGCTGATATTCCCATAACGCCGGAGCGCCCTTCCACCTTCACCCATTCATGGTCTTTTGTGTAAAAAATATCCATTTTATCCCCCTTCCTTAAAATCAATTCCTCAGCGATGTCTCTTTCAAAAACGGCGCGTCTGTTATTTTAGCTTTTAATTCAACCCGGCCGCCGTCCGAAATCATTATATCAGAAATAACGGGCAAAGACGCTTCAACAAAACCGAGGCCTATCCCGCAGGAGAGAGATGGCGAAAAAACGCCGCTTGTCACCTCGCCTATGTCCTTTCCTCCGCTTAAAATCCTGTAATGCGCGCGGGGGCTCCTGCGGCCTTCGCTTTTAAAAGCTACTTTCTTTTTTGCGGCTCCCGCGGCCTTTCGCGACAAAAGGGCCTTTTTACCGGCGAAATCTTTATCATAATCCACAAACATGTCCAGCCCCGCCTCGGCCGGTGTGGTATTCTCGTCGATATCGTGTCCGTAAAGGCTGTATCCCATTTCCAGCCTGAGTATGTCCCTCGCGCCAAGGCCCGCCGCTTTCACTCTCCCGTCAGAAAGCAGCTTGCTCCAGAGCTCAACAGCTTTGGATGAATTTATAAAAATCTCATAGCCCAGCTCGCCCGTGTAGCCCGTGCGGCTTATCATGGCCTTCTCACCGAGAATTTCAAAATGAGCGAAATTAAAATATTTCAGAGCCGTATCAATCCCGAGAGTCTCTTTCAGCACATCTCTTGAAAGAGGACCCTGCAGATCTATCTTGGCCGTTTCAGCGGAAATGTCCGTGAGCCCGCCAGCGCGGATGCGCTTTTTCAAAACCTCATAGTCGTTTTCAGCCGTCGCGGCGTTGACGACAATCATAAATTCCTCTTCACCGGTTCTGAAAATGATAAGGTCGTCTATTATACCGCCTTTGTCGTTAAGAAGGAAACCGTATCTGCTTTTTCCCGCCGGAAGCGACGAAACATTCCGGGTGACGGCGCTGTCAAGCTCCGCGGCATCCCCCCTGAACACAAATTCGCCCATGTGGCATATATCAAATACCGCGGCGGATTCGCGCGCCGCCTTGTGCTCGGCGAGAATTCCCTCGTATGAAATGGGCATATACCATCCGCCGAAAGGAGCGAAACGCGCGAGCAGCTTCTTGTGTTCGCCGTAAAGAGGAGTCAGTTTCATATCCATGGCCTTCATTATATTTCTTAAAACGTTTTTTAGCAAATCCGGAAAAAAGTAGCCGCAAAGCGTCAGCTTTGCCTTTGTAATTTTGGAAGAGCTTCGCTCCGCGGCTTACAAGGGCAGACCGAGACAGAATGTCCGCCACTGAAATGTTGTACGCCGCGGCGCACTTTCAGCATCCCTGCCCCGCCGGCCGGCTGGCGCCGAGGCGGAGTCTGCCGTGGCGCTTGGTGGAGTCTGCGGCTACTTTAAGATTTTTCAGTTAGCAATTACACCCTGACGGGTATAATTTTTGTTTTTGGCTCCAAAATTATACCCTAAAAGGTATAGCGCGCATTCAAAATCCTTGACATTATACCCGAAAGGGTCTATAATACTGTCAAGAGCTGAATATGAATCCGGGAAATAAAATAAAAGAATTAAGAAAAAAATTTCGCCTCACTCAAATTGAATTGTCTGAACGCGCGGGGGTGGGATTGAGATTTATCAGGGAACTGGAACAGGGCAAAGAAACTGTACAGCTTGATAAGGTCAATCAGGTGCTGCGCTTTTTCGGATATCACATTGAAATCACAAAAGATGAAAAAGAATTATAGAAAAGCGGCGGTATATTCGCACAAACACAAGGCGGGGATGCTGGAAGAGACAGAAAAAGGATACAAATTCACCTACGAAAAAAAATTCATTGAGCTCAATGTGCCGATTTCTGTTTCACTGCCTTTACGGACAGAGCCCTATGAAAGCGATATACTCTTTCCCTTTTTTCAGGGCCTGCTCCCTGAGGGCTGGTACCTTGAGATGGTCGCATCCACATTGAAAATAGACAGAAACGATGATTACGGCATTCTTCTTGCGACCTGCAAAGAAACAATCGGCGCGGTATCCATAGAGGAAATATTATGAACGGCAAAGAACTTTTCGGCGTCAGTTATGTCCCCCGGATAGATCTGTCATTAAACGAATTAACGGCAAAAGCTCAGGAGACAGCGGGGAAATTATCCATTTCGGGAGTGCAGACGAAACTCTCTATGAAACTGGATAAAAAGACAAAAAAAATAATATCTGTCGCCGAGGGCGGAGAATACATCCTTAAACCTCAAACCGGAAATTATCCGCAGGTGCCCGAAAACGAGAATCTGTGCATGACAATCGCCGGCGGGATAGGGCTGGATGTCCCGCCTCACGCTTTACTGAAATTAACAGACGGCAGTTTCGCCTTTATCATAAAAAGATTTGACCGCGTAAACGGCCGTAAGATAAACCAGGAGGATTTCTGCCAGATTCTTGGAAAATCAACCCGCGACAAATACAGCGGTTCAATCGAGCAGATAGCGAACAGATTAAAGGGAATTTCGGAAATACCCGGGCTGGATATCCAGCGCCTTTACGAAAGAGTTCTGTTCTTTTTCATAATCGGAAACGGCGACGCTCATTTGAAAAATTTCTCCATTAACTACACGAATATGGACGATATCCGCCTGTCACCCGCTTATGATATCGTGTCCTCTAAATTGCTGATCCCCGGCGAAGAAGACGCCGCGTTATCAGTAAACGGCAAAAAGAATAATTTACGGAAGGGGGATTTTCTCGCTTTCGCCGCAAAATACAACATACCTGAAAAAATCACCGCGAATATTCTTGATAAAAAACAATTGATCCTTGACGCCATAGCGGATTCGCAGTTAACAGTGGATTTTAGAAAAAAATTAAAAGCTATCGTCGAAGAAAGATTTGCGAGACTCTCCGCGTAAAATCCGCGCGGGCGGCGCGCGGACGACACAGCAACCTTTGTCAGAATACAATATAATGTAAAATCCGCGCGGGCGACGCGCGGACTGCCTGTGCCAGAAGCAGATAAACACTCAGCTCATTGAGCTTTTTTCAAATCAGGCAGCCGCGATTTCAATGCTTCAGCGCCTTGCGCGCCATCCGGTGGAGTTCAGGATTTGCGAGAGCCGTGATTTTCTTCTTAACAACTCTGGAAAAATACTCCCGCTCTGTTTTGCTTAATTTCTCACCGTTCAGCTTCTTGGCGAATAATTCCTTCTGCTTCGGCGAAAATATTTGGGACTGGGCATATTCCAGAGACAGTTTCTCATATCTTTGACTGGACTCAGCGGCATTCAAATCACTTTCGCTCAGATAATTATTGAATATTTTCTCTATTCGCGACGGGTTCAGGCGATATACCCCCGCAATTACAAAATCCCGACTGTCTTTGAAACTCTTATAAAAAGAGTTGACGCGATTTAAATCTTTCTTGGACCGGGCGACATCATCTTTCTCCAGTCGTGGACATTTTATTTTCAGGCGTTTGTATAACGCCAGCGAAAGCAGCGACAGTTCTTTTAACACGATTCTGTCCTGCTGCTTCCGTAGCAGTTTACTCACACGCTCACGCTCAAACTCTCCTTTTGCTGAGGCGGAGAACAGCATCACCGGGAAACCCTCCAGCAACCTGATTTCACGGCTGAGTATAACTTCCGCGAGCACTTCATTAGCATTGGAAGATTCTTCCGGAGCCAGCAAGCTAAAACCCAAATTCCTGACTTTTTCCAGCAGCCCCTGTTTATTTATTCTATTTTGCATTGTTTCACTCAAGCAATTGCATATTTCCATACAACTTCTTGCATATATTTATACAATTTTGTCAATAAATTGTCAATAGGGGGGGCTCGTTGGCCATAACACCATTTTATTTTTTAATTTCAATGAGCTTGACCGGAGCGGCGGGGCCGTGAAGTATGGTGACCGCGGATTTGGGAACATTGAAGTGCGCGGCGAGAATCTCTATGAGGCGATGATTGGCGCGGCCCTTAACGGGGGGGGCGTCCACTTTAACGCAGAGCATGCCGTCCGCGCGCTCAGTGACCGAAGACGTTTTACTTCCCGCGTTAACCTTGACCTTTATTTTCATGGATTATCCTGAATAATTTTAAATATTGCTCCGGCGGCACATCCTGAGGCCTGGCGGCGGAGGCAATGGCGGGCTGCGCTGAAATCCTGACACCCTCACCGGATGGAAGCCGCTTCAAATTATTGGCAAGGGTCTTGCGCTTTGAAAAAAAACAGATGTTCATAAACTCTTTCCACGCGCTCACATCTATGCCTGTTTTTTTATTTCGCAGGACGAGCACCGCCGCGTCAACTTTTGGAGGCGGGCTGAAACATTTCTTTGAGAATGTGAAGACGAGCTCAACATAAAAAAAGACAGATGCCGCAACGGATGTCCGTCCGTAGAGGGAAGAACCGCTCGCCGAGGCAAAACGCTCCGCCGTTTCTTTCTGGAGCGTGAGGACAGCCGTATTCCAGAGCGGCAGGCCGGCGAGATAATAAATTATGTCCGTTGATATGCCGTACGGCAGATTGCTTATTATGTTAAAAGGAGAGCCGTCAAAAAAACCGTTTTCTTCCAGTATGTCGCCCGTTATGACACGCAATTTTTCGCCGCCGAATTTCCCTTTAAGATAACAGGCGAGTTTCGGGTCTTTTTCAACACAGATGAGATTGTCCGCGAGCTCCGCCAGCTTGTATGTCAGGGCGCCCCTCCCGGGTCCGATTTCCAGAATATTTCCCCCGCGGGGCAAAAGCGAGATTATTTTTTCAACAACAGCTTTGTCTTTGAGAAAATGCTGCCCGAATTTCTCAGGCATTTATTCCAGACCTAAAAGTTTACAGACTTCCTCGAGCGCCGGTTCGGCAAGAGCAGGGTGATCGCAGGATTTGATGGCCGTGTCGGGGTCTTTCAGGCCGTGGCCGGTGAGAGTGGCCGTTATTATCGTTCTTTCCGACGCGTTTTTAAAATAACCCTTTTTGTTGTATTTGATGAGCCCCGCCACGCTCGCGGCCGAAGCGGGCTCGCAGAAAACACCTTCCAGGCCCGCAAGGGCTTTATAGGCGAAAATTATTTCATCATCCGTCACCTTATCTATGACGCCGAGAGATTCGTCTCTGGCCTCTTCCGCCTTTTTCCATGAGGCGGGGTTGCCTATCTTTATGGCCGTGGCCACGGTCTGAGGGTCTTTTATTATGTGTCTGTCAACGATGGGCGCGGATTTGGCCGCCTGAAAGCCGAGCATCACCGGACGGACGGCTGAATATTCTTTATAGCCCTTCCAGTAGGCCGTTATGTTGCCGGCGTTGCCGACGGGAATAGCGTGATAATCCGGCGCGCGGCCAAGGTCGTCCACAATCTCAAAAGCGGCCGTTTTCTGGCCCTCTATCCTGAAAGGATTTATTGAATTGACGAGCTCAACGGGATATTTTTCGCATATTGCCCTCACAATTTTGAGTGAATCGTCAAAATTTCCCCTGACGGCTACGATCTTAGCCCCGTGTATCATCGCCTGAGAGAGTTTGCCGAGAGCTATCGCCCCTTCCGGTATGACCACGAGAACTTTCATTTCCGCGCGGGCCGCATAGGCCGCGGCGGAAGCGGATGTGTTGCCTGTGGATGCGCAAATCACACATTCACAGCCTTTTTCGGCGGCCTTGGATATGGCCATTGTCATGCCCCTGTCCTTGAAAGAACCCGTCGGATTCAGGCCCTCGTATTTAACATAAAGCTGAAAAGGAAAAGAGAATTCTTTTTCAATGCGCGGAACCCTTATCAGCGGTGTGGAACCTTCCTGCAGAGATATGACAGGGGTGGCCGAAGTCACCGGCAGGTATTTCCTGTATTTTTCTATCAGGCCTTTCATATATCCAGCAGTCTGTAATAAACGGTTTTTGATTTCACCATTTTCAGTTTGTCTATTTCATTTACGGCGTTTATCAGATTGCCTGTCCGGGCCTCGTGCGTGAGAACGACAATAGGCACCGCCTTGTGCGAGAAACCGTCCTTCTGAACGACAGATGCCACGGATATGCCGTGATCGGCCAGCACATCCGCGATGCGCGCGAGCACCCCGGGCTTATCCTCGGCGGTGAAGCGCAGATAAAAACAGGATTCCACCTCTCTGGCGTCGGCGATGCGCGGCGGCTTGTTTTTCAGTTCAAAAAAAGGCATGTGAAGGCTGCTCTTTTCCATTATGTGACGCGCCGAATACACTATGTCGCTCGCAACAGCGGAAGCGGCCGGAAGCGAGCCCGCGCCGGGGCCATAGAACATCTGATCGCCGGCGGCGTCGGTCTTAAGGTACACGGCATTGAAGGCCCCTGAGACGCTGGCCAGCGGATGGGAGCTTTTTATGAAAACGGGGGCAACCTGAAACGCCGCGCCCGACTTCGCCAAAGCTGTTCCCGCTTCGGGTTTCACCTTTTCCATGAGAGCGACGAGCTTAATGGTGTATCCCAACTCCCTTCCCAGCTCTATGTCAAAAGGCTTTACCTGTTCTATGCCCTCAACATGTATGTCAGACGGTTTTATGTGGCTCTTGAAAATCAGCGACGACAGTATGGCCAGTTTGGACGCGGAATCCCCTCCCGTGATATCAAGCGTGGGGTCCGCCTCGGCGAAGCCGAGTTTCTGCGCCTTTTTCAGCGAGTCGGCGAAATCGGCTTTACCCTCCGACATATTGGAAAGAATATAATTGGTCGTGCCGTTGACGATTCCCGTCAGAGCGTATATCTCGTTGGCGCACAAGCCCTCATTTATCGCCGCGATAACCGGAATACCCGCTCCGGCTGAGGCCTCAAAATATATGCGCCTTTTATTTTTCGCGGCGGCGGAGAGCAATTCGTTAAAATCTTTGGCCAGCACATTTTTGTTGGCTGTGACCACATCCATTCCCTTATCCAGCGCCAGGAGCATGAGCCTTTTGGCGGGCTGATAACCGCCGAGCAGCTCAACGAAAATGTCTATCTCGGGATCGCTGAAAATATCCTCTATATCCGGCGTATAGACCCTGCCTGCCGGAAGGAGGCCCTTGATATTTTTGTCCTGCGGGGGGCTTTGCCGAGGGGAAGTTTTTCCCTTTGTTGTATCCGCGAAACTTTTATCGCATATCCTCTTTAGCCGCAGTTTGGCACCCGCCCGGCGCGACAACTCCTCGTTTTTTGAAAGGAGAATAGACACGACGCCCCTGCCCACCGTTCCATATCCGGCCAGGCCTATATTGATTGTCTTTTTCATTTTTGAGAGGGCGGATTCTTCATGAATTTCTTGAGCCTCAGAAAAGCGTCGTGAAATCTTTTGTAATGCGTCACCATGGCTATGCGCACGAAGCCCTCCCCGTAGGTGCCGAATCCTATGCCCGGAGCGACGGCGATGCCGGTCGTCTCTATGAGAAGTTCGGCGAATTCCAGAGAAGGCATGTTGGCGTAAGGCGGCGGTATTTTCGCCCAGAGATACATCGTGGCTTTGGGCTTCTTCACATCCCATCCTATGGATGAGAGTTTTTTGACAAAAAAATCAAAGCGTTTTTCGTATTCATCAAGCGTCGGCTGAATGTCCTTTTTTTCCAGCTCCAGCGCGCGCACGCCCGAAAGCTGAACGAAGGTCGGCACACCGTAATCAAGATAGCTCTTGTATTTCGCCAGCACCCCCAGTATCTCGGAATTACCGGCGGCCCAGCCTATGCGCCAGCCGGCCATGTTATATGTTTTTGAAAAAGAACCGAACTCAACACCCACATCTTTCCCGCCCTTCACCTGCAGAAATGAGGGGGCGTCATAATCTCCGAATGTCACCTCGGAATAAGCGTTGTCATAGACGACTATTATGTCGTATTTTTTCGCGAATCTGACGACTTCTTCCAGATATTTCTTATCTTCTATGACGGCTCCTGTGGGATTGTTGGGGTAGTTGAGTATCATTATCTTGGCGCGCTTCCGCACTTTTTCGGGAATCGAGGCGAGATCCGGCAAATAGCCGTTCTCCTCTCTGAGAGGCATCAGATGCACGGCGCCTCCGGCCAGCACCACGCCGTTGTAATGAACGGGATAACAGGGATTCGGCACAAGAACAAGATCCCCCTGGTTAAGATAGGCCAGATAGAGATGCGCTATTCCTTCTTTAGAACCTATCAGCGCCACCGCCTCCGTGTCGGGATCCAGCTTCACGCCGAAACGCCGGTCGTACCAGTCACAAATAGCTTTTCTGAATTTGGGCATACCCTTGGCCTGCGGATAACGGTGCGTCCGGGGATGTTTTGTGACGGTGTCAACGAGACGCTCCACCACGCATTTGGGCGTGGGAAGATCGGGATTGCCCATCCCCATATCTATCACATCCTGTTTATTGGCGTGAGCGCGGTTTTTTAAGACATCTATCGCGCCGAAAAGATAGGGCGGCAGATTTTTTATTTTATCCGACGGGCTTATCATTTTCGCGGCCTCACCACTGCGGCGTCACGGTCATTATCTCTTTGGCGATATTCGGATATTTGGCTATGAAGCGCAGTTCATCGCTCAAAAGAGGTTTCTGCGTGTGGACATTGGCGTAGCGCACGAGCTCAAGGATTTTTTTAGCCTCATCCTTATCCTTGAATTTCACCTCAAGCTTGTCATAAACATTCCTGAAACCTTTGATGCCGGAATATTCTCCGACAACTATCTGGCGGCCCGTTTCTATAATCTCGTGTTCGCCGCGGCCGAGTTCCTCGTAATCATAGAGCTCGTAATTCCGCCTGTCCTTTAGCGCGCCGTCGGCGTGTATCCCCGATTCATGGGCGAAAGCGTTTCCGCCGACACCCGGCTGGTTGATGGGGATTGGCACGCCGAAACAGTAGGACGCGTACTGCGCAAGTTTCCATGAGCGCTTTAGATTGATCTTCCCTCCGAGCTGGTATTTCCCGCCGAAACCCGAAGATTTTTTAATGGCCAGAAGCACCGACAGAAGATCCGCGTTTCCGGCGCGCTCGCCCATTCCGTTGACGGTGGTGTTGATGTAAGCGTCCACCCCGGCGTCAACGGCGGCCTTGGCCCCGGCTACGGAATTGGCCACAGCCATGCCCAGATCGTTGTGGCAGTGCAGCTCAACAGGCATCGCAATCTCTTTCGCGAGCTCATAAATCCTTTCGTAAATCTTAAAAGGGTCGTCAAAACCGAGGGTATCGCAGTAGCGGAGCCTGTCCGCGCCGGCTTTTTTGGCCGCAAGAGCGAATTCTTTGAGGAAGCCCATCTCGGTGCGCGAGGCGTCTTCGGCGTTCACGCCCACGCTCAGCGCGCCTTTCTTCTTCGCGAGCATGGCGCTTTTCTTCATCATCTCTATTACATCTTTCTCACCGTATTTTCCCTGGAATTTGTTGTCAATCATCTGTTTTGATGTGGATATGGAGAGGTTAAGATGCTTGATATCCGGCACATTTTTGAAAGCGGCTTCCACATCCTCCGGCACGGCGCGAAGCCAGCCTTCAAGCCGGATTTGTCTCAGAGCCCCTTCCCGCGCCAGACGGATATTGGCGTTGAGATAGGCCTGTTCATGGTTCGTCATAGGAAATCCGAATTCGGACTGGAACACTCCCAGTTTATCCAGATACATGTTGAGCAGCGTTTTCTCCAGTTTCGCCAGGCCCAGCTTCGCCGTCTGCACGCCGTCGCGGTTTGTCACATCAATAATATATATTTTTGCCATTTTGCCTCCTAAAAGCCTAAAAGGGGACGCCCTTATTTTTCAGCGTTATGAAATTTCTAAAAGGCCTCCACCAATTAGCTGAATTATAGTCAAGAAAACCGTATTAGTCAATTGAGGGGGGGTTGTGAAGGAAGAACGGTGGAAGACTTAGAGGCGCCGTAGCGGAAGCCCCCGCCGGTCTCCCCTGTTTCTATCAGTTGCCTGACGGGCAGGAGCCATTCCATTCCCGTGTAAGCGCCCTTGCGTCCCCAGAAAACGCGCGACAAATCATTGACGAAAATACCTTTCGGCTTAAAGATTTTCTGCGCCTCAAAAATGCGGCGCGCGAATTTTTCCGGCGCGGGCGGAGATTCCGAAAACTGGTGCACGTCAAAATCAATCTGATTCCCTATTATGAAGTTCACGCCCTCGGCGTTATATTTCCCCCACTGTGACAGCAGCCTCTCAAACTGCCTGTCATCGCATTCGTAGAGCATGACCGTCTGAAAATCCGCTCCGGCGTCGCGGAACATCAGCGGATCCTGTCCGTGCTGATGGCCCATCTGCCAGGATAAAATAAACACCCATAGGGGCTTATCGCTCTTCACCTCTTCTTTGATCCTCTCTATGCACAAGGATGATTGACGGGCGCGCCACCAGTTCCACATGTCCTGAAGCGCGTAATTTTTTCTTTTAAATATCTCTCTAGCCAGATAGAGCGCCCTGTCATTGCCCGCTTTAACATGACCGGGAAGTTCAATGTCCATCTCTTCAAGGAATTCTTCCGTGAGCTCGAAGCCACCCTGCACCGGCCTTATGTAATCCAGCCCGATAAAATCGGCGGAGGATGTGTCTATCTGCCTCATGACCTTTATGATGTCTTTCAGACGCTTGGGGTCCCTTATGGATATACCCCGGGATTTTTTCAGACGGTCTTCCGAAAGGCTGTAATCAAGGCCATAGGTATAACCGAGATTCTGGTCCGCTTTTCCCACGACGATGTATGAAGCCACCCAGGCCCCTATGCGCATTTTCCTCTCGCGGGCCGCCTCACAGAGCTCATCCAGCATCTTCAGATTATTTTTTATCCACGGGAAATCTTTCGGCAGGGATTGCCCGAAATAAGCCGTCTGTCCGGCGAGATAAAAAAACGTATCCATCTTCATGTATTCAAGCCAGTCAAAAATACCTTTCCATGACCCGATCTCACCGTCGGGAAGAGGAATGCGGCGGGTTTTTAAATTCTTTGTGTTCTCCCAGTTCATGGCGTTGAGCGGGAATTCCACATCTGCGGCCTTTCTGCCGGTAACCGCGAAAACAGCGCCGAGGAAGCTGTCCCGCTCTTTTGCGGAAGGATGAAAAACCCTGGCCTCGTAAAAGCCCTCTTCCGCGTTCCACGGTATGGGAAAACGCGCCACCGACCTGCCGCCGCTCACATGGAACTTGTATGCCATACGCCCGCCGACGCCCATGACTGGGGCATTCTTCCTGAAAACCACAAGGCGGTGTTCGCGACTTAGCGCACCCTGAAATTCAAATGCCGCTATGTGGTAATGTTTATAATAATCCCGGTCGGCGCGAAGATGCTTTTTGCCGGATATGAAATATCCCCACAAAAACAGGAAGATAACAAAAGGCAGGATATAGGATGCTTTTCTGAGATTCATTTTATGCCCCCTGGAAGAATCGAACTTCCATCCCAGGCTTCGGAGGCCCGTACTTTATCCGTTAAGCTAAGGGGGCGCAGCGGCGCGCTCAGGCGGGACAGTTTCATTCCGCCTTTATCCGCGCCAAAATATCTTCCAGTGTGTTTTCTATTTTCGCCGCGTCCAGTCCCGGGACAGCGCCGCCGCCCCTGACGAATTTCGCGGAGCCGCCGCCCCTGACGCCGGTGAGGTCGGAAAAAAGAGAAGCGAGCTTCTCGGCCGAGAAGCCCTTCTCAATGAATTTCCCTGAGGCCTTGCAGACGAAAGCCAATTTTCCACCTTCTATGCTGTATGAAAACACCAGGCAATCGCCGCGGGCAACAACCTCATCCGCCGAGGAAGCCACAGAAGCGGCATTATCCGCGCGGCAGACAAAAACATTCTTAAAACCTTTTATTTCGCGGCAGCTTGTTTTTCCCGGAGCTATCGCGGATTTCTTCTTCTGTTTAATCTCTTCCATGAGTTTATCTATTTTCTTTTCAATGTCATTGACGGGCGTTTTGAGCTTGGCGGCCGCGGAGGCCAGGAGCTCTTCCTTTTCGCTGAGTTCTTTCATCACGCCGAAACCCGTGACGGCCTCTATCCGCCTGATGCCCTGCGCGAGGGCCTTGTTTGATGTGATTTTGAAAAGCCCTATCTGTCCCGTCCGCGACACATGGCATCCGCCGCAGAATTCCGCGCTGAAGGCGTTATCAGGATTCTCCGAGCCCACGGTCACAAGACGAACAACATCGCCGTATTTTTCGTCAAAAAAATGAAGGGCCTTGAATTTTTTGGCTTCTTCCATGCTGTGCTCCGTCTTATAAACCGGAAGGTCATCCATAATCGCGGTGTTTACAATTCTCTCCACTTCTTCCACCTGCGCCGGAGAGAGCCTGGCGGAAATGCTGAAATCAAAACGCAGGCCGTTTTCATCCACGGCGGAACCCGCCTGCTGCACCTCGCCGCCTATGACACGGCGCAGCGCCGCCTGAAGCAGGTGCGTCGCGCTGTGATTTCTTTCCACCGCGCGTCTGCGCGGTTCATCCACCGAGGACATAACCGCATCTCCCGCGGAAAGACTGCCCCTGATTATTTTTATCCTGTGGAAGACCGTCTTGGCCACACGGGTGACCTCAACGACGCGCGCCAGAAAACCCTCTTTTCCGAGCGTGCCGCTGTCAGATGCCTGGCCGCCGGAGACGGCATAGAAAGGGGTTTTGTCCAGCGCCACCAGCGGCTCATCCGGCGCAGAGGCGGATGAGCGCTCCTCTCCTTCCAAAACTATCTTCCGGACGCGGGACTCCATCTCAATATTGTCATAACCCTCAAAAAGCGTTTCGCCCGAGGCGGCTGCGACGGCTTTAAGATTGTCGTCGCCGCACGCTCCCGAACCCGTCCATGACGCCCTGGATTTTTCCCTTGACTCCTCAATGAGTTTTTGGAAAACATCCTCGCCCACCGTCAAAGAATAGGACGCTGCGATGTCCCTGATGAGCTCTATGGGAAAACCGTAGGTTGTGTAAAGGTCAAAGCAGAGCTCACCGGGAACGCTCCCGGCGGATTTGATTTCTTCCAGGCGGCTTTCCAGAATACCCATCCCCGTCTTAAGGGCTTTTTCAAACCTCTCCTCCTCGCTTTTCACGGCCATGGCTATGCGGGCGGCGTTGGACTTGAGAGAGGGATAAACCCCCGCGAAAATATCAAATACCGGATTGATGGTTTCGCACAAAGGTTTTTTCAGCCCTATTTTACGCGCCGACACCATCGCCCTTCTTATGAGCCGGCGCAGGATGTAACCTCTGCCGGTGTTGGAAGGGAGCACGCCGTCGTCGAGCATAAAAACGGAACAGCGCGCGTGGTCGGCTATGCGGCGTATGTGAACCATATCGCCGCCGTCGGCGTTCGCGGACACAAAATCAATAATCGGTTTTATGAGGTCGGTTTCGTAATTGGATTGCAGGCCGTTGATCACAGTCAGCAATCTTTCAAGGCCCATGCCCGTGTCTATGTTCTTCTGCTTGAGCTTTTTCAATTCTCCGTTTTTCCGCTTGTCAAACTCCGTGAAGACGAGGTTCCACACCTCAAGCCAGCGGTCACAGTCACAGCCGGGGCCGCAGTCTTTTTTACCGCATCCCGCGGCCTCGCCCTGATCGTATATGATCTCGGAACAGTAGCCGCAGGGGCCGGTCTCGCCCATCTCCCAGAAGTTATCCTTGTTTCCGAGCTTCACTATTTTCGCGGGAGGAAGAAATTTACCCCAGAGCTTGTAAGCTTCCGCGTCATCGCGGTGCACGGTGGCGTAAAGTTTTTTCTCATCCAGCTTCAGCACGCGCGTGAAGAAGTCCCATGCAAGCCCTATGGCCTCTTCCTTGAAATATCCCCCCGCTGAAAAATTACCCAGCATCTCAAAAAATGTCAGGTGGCGCGCTGTCCTTCCCACCTCATCTATATCGGAGGTCCTCACGCATTTCTGTATGGACACCGCTTTAGGGGGAACCATGGGAACGAGGCCCAGAAACATGTCCTTGAACTGCACCATGCCCGCGGTCGTAAAAAGAAGAGAGGGGTCATCCGGCACCAGCGACATAGAGGGATACAGCCTGTGACCCCGCTCTTTAAAATAATCCAGAAAACATTTTCTCAACTCTTCATGCGTCATGTATTCACTCCGTTTCAGCCATCGCCGTTTTTATGCAAGATTATAGATTATCGGCCTGATATAATCAACCGAGGGTGCGGAATGACACCGAGGGCGCGGAATGCGTAGTTCCGCCAACAGCGGATAATATCAGGGAAATAATTTTTGTTTTAGATGTTTGTAAAGAAGATGGATAGTTTTCAGGAAGTTATTCATATTTTTTTTCCGCTTAATGTTTCAATAATCATTTTTGCCCGGTCAAAAGCGGGTTTGATAATTTTGACTTCGCCTGTTCCTCTATAACATCCCGTAACATGAAGAATCTCATAAACACCAGAAAAAGCACTTTTTATTTTCCCATTGTGCACAAAATTTTTCTTCATCAATGCCCAGTAGCCATCGGCTGAGGTCAGCAATTTATCTTTTTCAATTCCCCTTCTAATGAAATAACCGTTAAAGGCAGTAAGAACGGCAAGATACGCTGTTCCGCAGGCCTCCCTGACGGGCTTTAAGTCCTGATAGCGGTCGTATTTGATTTTCACTTTCTTTAATGTGCCTCTGGCGTTTTGAAAATAACGGACTGCTTCTTTGTAATATTCTTGCGACTCTTCAAAATCCAGATTTTTAATTTTTCTTCCCATAATTCAATTGGACAAAAAAAGCGAAATCCTGTCAAATTCGCATTAGACACAAAAGAATTCCATCCATTTTTCTTTTGCCTATGCTTTACGAAAAATTGTAATGCCTGTTTTTTGCTTAAATTCTATATCAAAATTATTAAACACATCCAATCGCCCTAAAATTAAAGGGATATTCTCAACCATAGATATTCCTATCCGAGTTTCGAATTTATATTCTCCTATTTTTATCTCTATTTTCTCAATCACATAAGGTATTGTTCCCGCTCCAATCCCCCGAATTTCTTGAATTCTTTTTCCGTCAAATGAAAAACCAAGGAATTTTCCAAGACTTTTCCGAATAAGTGTTATGTCTGCTCCTGAATCAACAAGCATTTCACAAAAATATTTCCTCTCTTCTGAGATCAGCTCAACTTTGGCAGTTGGTATCCAAAATTTTCCTGCATCAGGAAGATAAATTATTTTTCCTTTAAATCTTATTTCGGACACAATATTCTCATCTCCTTCCAACCGCCGGAAGGAACCGCCGCAAACAATGGTTTGGTGCTGATTCTTTTTGCTTTTTTGAATACTTTTTCAGGGTCATTTCCATGCGCAACAATTTTTCCTTTCACTACCGCAATATATTCCCCCTCAAATTTGTCTTCATCTCGCGGATAAAGACCTAAAAAATTTTGCTTTTTTCTGCTTATCATTTAAACCCCCTTCGGTCTTCTTTGCGGCAGCAAAACATCATTCTTTCACTGCCAATTTTCTAAAAATATTTTATACAATCGGTAATAAAAATGCAAGCTTGAAAACAATAAACTGAAGTTTGCCATAAGCAATCACCCGTAGCCGCAGACTCCACCGCGGCGGACATTCTGCCTCGGTCTGCCAAAGAGGCGCGCCAAGGGCGCGCAGCTACAAACACGGCGCTTGCTTTATATCACTGCAATGCTCTATAGCAAAACTTCAGGGGGACATCCTTAATATTCTGAAATTCGGCCATAGGGCCGCGCACAAAGGCGAATAGCAATTCGCCCGCTACAATTATGGCAAAATTTAAGGACATTCCCTTTTCCCAAAGGCGAATAGCAATTCGCCCGCTACAATTATGGCAGAATATTAAGGACGTCCCCTTTTTTCCGTCCCAATTATGGCAGAATATTAAGGACGTCCCCTTTTTTCCGTCCCCTTTTTTCCCCTTTTTTCCAGAATATTAAGGACGTCCCCTTTTTTCCGTCCCCTTTTTTCCCCTTTTTTCCAGAATATTAAGGACGTCCCCTTTTTTCGTCCCCTTTTTTCACCTTTTTTTCCTTTTTTTTCTTGACAGAAGCCGCTGGGATTTGTTAAATTAGCACTTGAGCCATTGAGGTGCTAATTTATGAAGAAACGCGTAAAAAAAGAATTTATGGACAGCGGAACCAGGAGCAGGCAGATACTGCTTTCCCTGGTGAAAGAATTCATAATCCACCGGCGCCCCGTGGGCTCAAAACACCTGAACGCGCGATACAACATGGGCGTGTCGCCGGCCACCATAAGGAATGTGCTGTCCGCGCTTGAAAAAGAGGGCTTCCTAAGCCACGAATCCCACTCGTCGGGAAGGATCCCCACCGCCAAGGGTCTTCAATTCTACATAGACAGTATTCTGACCCGCGAAGAGATCATGAACGGTGTTAAAATATCAGGCTTCACCTTTGCCAAGGGCGGCTCGGAAGAAATTTTCATGTTAGAGCAGGCCTGCCGGATGCTTTCTGTTTATTCCACCTGGGTGGGACTGACATGCTTTACGGATGAAAAAGCGGATTACATTGATTTTGACATAAAAATGATAGCCCCCGGCAAGCTGCTGGTTTTCATCATCTGCCGCAACGGCGAAATACGCAAAACCGTCATGCGCCTCACGAAAGAACTGAAGCCGTCATCACTCACATTCATAAAGAATTATCTCAAAAAAGAAAAGTCGCCGGAAAAAGAACAGGGTAAAGAACAGCGTCTCTACTCAAAAAACGCTGACATAATAAATGAAGTGCGCCTTCAGATTGAGCGGCTGTCCAAGAACAGGCAGACGCGGCTGATAACGAGCGTACACCCCTCGGTTCTTAAAAGGGACGCTGAGGTGCTGAACGGTATATTCTCACTCATAGAGGAAAAGCAGTCACTTCTTTCCTGCATAGAGTCATCTCTGCCGGTCAATGACTCAGGCATCACTTTCTGCCAGAGCCGTCTGCCGGACAATTACGGAGATCTCACGGTTGTAATCTCCGATTTTAATATCAACGGCAAGCGTTACGTATGCGGGGTGCTCGGTTCCAAATACATGGATTACATGCGCGTCCTTCCGCTGGTCAAAGGCACGGCCGGTGAGGTCGCGAAATATCTGACGGAGGTTCAATAATGAGCGCTAAACACAAAGACAGCGGAGACGAAAATCCGGATATAAAAAAACAGGATGAGAACGAGGCAGATATGACTCCGGGGACAAAAGAAAAGATAGAGGAACTCAAACTGCTATCTTCTTCGTTAAAAGAGGAAAAGGAAAAAGCTGAAAATTATTACAATCAGCTCGTCTCTCTGAAAGCCGAGTTTGACAACTACAGAAAACGCCTTGAGAAAGAATCCGCGCGGATGGCATCTTACGGTAAAAAAAGCGTGATAAAAGAACTTCTGCCCGTGATGGACAATGTGCTGCGCCACGAAGAGGCTGTCGCCGAGGGAGAGCCCGCCAGCATTGAAGCCCTGGAACTGATAGTCAGGGATCTGAAAAAAATCCTCGCCTCACTGGGTGTGAGACAAATGGACTGTATGGGAAAAGAATTCTCTCCCCACATCCACGAAGCCGTATTCAGGGAAAAAACCAACGATTACAAAAACAACACCATTGTAAAAATAGTGAGCAACGGTTATTATCTGGGAGACGATGTGATCAAGCCGGCCATGGTCGCGGTGGCCGAGAATATGCCGGAAGAAGAATCCAAAGAAGCGGGAGAGGCACCAAATGCGAGCGATAAAGAATAGTAGGGCGCCTGCCGCGATGGATAAAGAGCGGCGACTGAGCCCGAAGGGCGCAAGGAAAGGCGCGGGCGCGAGATGTGAGCGCCACGGAAATCCCTGCAGTGGTGTATTTGACGAAATTTATGGAATTGAAAGAATGTTAAGAGGAGGAAAATAAAATGGCGCATGTTTTAGGTATTGATTTGGGCACAACGAATTCCTGTATGGCGGTAATGGAGGGCGGCAAGCCTTCCGTGATACCGAACGCGGAGGGTTCCAGAACGACACCCTCTATCGTGGCTTTCACGGAAAAGGGCGAGGAGCTGGTGGGAATGCTCGCTAAGAGGCAGGCTATAACCAACCCCGAGAGGACGGTGTTCTCCAACAAAAGGTTCATGGGAAGAAAGCTTTCCAGCGCTTCCATAGCGGAAGACAAAAAAAATGTCCCCTACCCTCTGACGGAAGCCTCCAACGGCGATGTGCGGGTGCGGATAAGAGGCAGGGATTACAGCCCCCCGGAAATTTCCGCCAAAATTCTGACGAAGATGAAGAAAGACGCGGAGAGCCATCTCGGCGAGACCATAACGGAGGCCGTTATCACGGTCCCGGCATACTTCAACGATTCGCAGAGACAGGCGACGAAAGAGGCCGGCGAGATAGCGGGCCTCAAAGTTCTGAGAATAATAAACGAACCCACGGCGGCGGCGCTCGCCTACGGAATGGACAAGAAAAAAAATGAGCTGGTCGCCGTTTATGACCTCGGCGGCGGCACTTTTGACATATCAATTCTTGAAGTCGGAGAAAGCGAAGGGGCCTTCACCGTGGAGGTGCAGTCAACCAACGGAGACACGCACCTTGGCGGAGATGATTTTGACCACATCATCATAAACTGGCTCTGCGATGAGTTCAAAAAGAGCAGCGGTGTGGACCTGAAGAACGACAACATGGCGCTGCAGCGGCTGAAAGAGGCCGCGGAAAAAGCCAAATGCGAACTCTCCACCGCCCTTGAGAGCGAGGTGAACCTGCCCTTCATAACGGCTGACGCTTCCGGGCCGAAGCACCTGAGCATAAAACTCACCCGCTCCAAACTTGAACAGCTCACCGGCGATATCGTGCACAAGACCATAGAGCCCTGCAAAAAGGCCCTCGCCGACGCGAAAGTGAGTGTGGGCGACATCAGGGAAGTCATACTTGTCGGCGGTCAGACACGCATGCCCATGGTGCAGGAGGAAGTGAAAAAATTCTTCGCAAGAGAGCCCCACAAGGGTGTCAATCCCGACGAAGTTGTGGCGATGGGCGCGGCCATACAGGGCGGCATTATCAAGGGAGATGTCAAAGATGTGCTACTTTTAGATGTGACGCCTCTGTCTCTGGGAATTGAGACAATGGGAGGCGTGTTCACCAAACTCATAGACAGGAACACCACAATTCCCGTCGGAAAAAGTCAGATATTCTCCACGGCCGCGGACAACCAGCCGGCCGTCACGGTGCATGTCCTTCAGGGTGAGAGGCCCATGGCCAAAGACAACAAATCCCTCGGCCAGTTTGAACTCTCGGGCATACCGCCCGCGCCGCGGGGCATGCCTCAGATAGAGGTGAAGTTTGACATTGACAGGAACGGAATCCTGAAAGTCACAGCGCAGGATAAGGCCACGGGAAAATCGCAGGACATCGTGATAAAATCCTCCTCGGGCCTGAGCGAGGAAGAGGTGGAGAAGCTCACCAAAGAAGCCAAGGAGCACGAAGAGGAAGACAACAGGAAGAAAAAAATAATAGAGGCCAGGAACGAACTTGACAACCTTGTTTATTCCGCGGAAAAAAGTCTCGGCGAATTCGGAGATAAAATATCCGCCGAACAGAAATCCGGCATAGAAAAAGCCGCCGCCGACGCGAAAGAGGCCTTAAAGACCGACGATATAGACAAAATGAACGCGGCCAAAGAGACTCTTGAGAAAGCGTCTCACGCTCTGGCCGCCGAAGCGTATAAGAAAACCTCCGCCCAGGGACCCACATCCGGAGAGCAGGCCGGGCCGGCCGGAACAAGCGGCGGCGAAGAGGGAGGGGGACAGGAAAGCGGCGCCGGACAGAAAGACAATGTTGTGGACGCGGAGGTGGAAGAAGACAATGACTCCAAAGACGGTAATAAATGACGGCAAAACAGGATTACTATGACATCCTGGGCGTGGCCCGGGACGCGCCTGCCGCGGATATAAAATCTGCCTACAGGAAACTTGCCCTGAAGCATCATCCCGACAGGGTCGCTGAGAGCGAGAAGAAAAGCGCTGAGGAAAAATTCAAGAAAATATCCGAGGCCTACGCCGTCCTTTCGGATGCGCAAAAAAGACAGCAGTACGACCGGTTCGGCCACGAGGGGATAGACAGCCGTTACAGCAGGGAGGATATTTTCCGCGGAGCTGATTTCGGGGATTTCGCCGACATTCTGCGCAACGCCTTCGGCGGCGGCGGCGGATTTGAATCTTTCGGCAGAGGAAGGAGCCGGCGGGAGGCGCAGGCCGGCCAGGACATAGAAACCCGCGTTGTCATAACGCTGGAAGAGACCTTCACCGGCACCGAAAAAGAAATAAGCTATTCGCGCGCGAAAAAATGCGAAACCTGTCTCGGGACGGGCGCCAAAGCCGGCACCAAGGCATCCACATGCCCGCTGTGCAAAGGGAGAGGCTATGTGACGGAGGGCAGCTTCATATTTTCCATGCAGCGGCCCTGCCCCGAATGCGCCGGGCGCGGCCAGGTCATAAAACACAAATGCCCTTCCTGCGCCGGTCACGGACTTGTAAAGAAAAAAGAAAACCTGAAAGTAAAAATACCGAAGGGTGTCATTTCCGGCACCTCTTTGAGGGTGAGAGACAAGGGCTACGAATCAACGCAGGGTATAGCCGGGAACCTTTATGTGCTGATAGAGGTGCTGCCGCACAAGGATTTTGAAAGGCGGGAAAGCGACCTCTACACCCGTCTGGAAATACCCTTCCCCGTGGCTGTACTCGGGGGCACGGTAAAAGCCCGCTCCATCGGCAAAACGGTGCAGATGAAGATACCGCCGCACTGCTCCGACGGGCAGATGTTCCGGCTGCGCGGCTACGGCATGCCGCGCCTCAACGCCGCCTATTCGGGCGACCTTTTCGTAGCGGTGGCTATACATGTTCCCAAAAAAGTGCCGCCCAAAGCCAAAAAACTTCTTGAGGAATACATGAAAATCATGGAAGAGGAACAAAAACCCTTTTACAAAAATCTCTTTGAATGACACAGTTCTATCTTCCTTCAATAGACGGGGAAATCCCTCCGGAAGAAGCACATCACATCGTCAATGCGCGGAGATTCAAACAGGGTGATATTATAACTGTCTTTGACGGCAAAGGTCATTCCGCTAAAGCGCGTGTAGAAAAAAGAACATCAAAACCGCCGCGCGTTGTGATAAGCGTTCTGGAAAAATTCAGTCACAAGGCGCCGGGAAAAGAGATAAGACTGTTTATGGCGCTAATAAAAGCCCCCGCCTTTAAAATCGCCGTACAGAAATGCACGGAACTCGGAGCCACCAGGATAAGCCCGCTCAGAACCGCGCGCTCCGCCAGACAGACGGTGAATCGCGGACAAATAGAAAAGATTATCATAAATGCCTGCGGCCAGTGCGGCAGGCAGTATCTTCCCTCACTTGACGAAGTCAAAGATTTTTTGATAGGTATTAAGGAATATTCGCAGGACCATTCTGACGGTTTTATACTTTTAGAGGGACGCGAAGCTTTGAAAATCCGTGAAAACGCTAGGAATATAGCGATTTTCGCCGGACCCGAAGGCGGGTTTACGGACAGTGAGAAGGAGGCCGCCAAAAAAGCGGGACTCCGGCCGGTTTCCGTGGGAGCCAGCACTCTCCGGAGTGAAACCGCGCTTATTGCAGCTTTGGCTATAGGCAGCCTGCCTGCCGGCAGGCAGGGAGGATAAATTGCAGAAAAAGATTAAGAAAAAAACCCACCGGGGCGCCGCTAAGAGATTCAGGCTCACCGCCAGTGGTAAAGTGAAGAGAGCTCACGCCTCAAAAGGCCACCTGAACGGGGGCAAAAGAAGGAAAGAGCTCAGACATCTGAAGAAAAAAGGTTATGTGGACGGAACACAGGAAAAACTCATCCGTTCAATTATATAAAGGCGCAGGAGGAAAAGGAAAATCATGGAAATAAACGCAAAAAAGCTTCTTGAGGTGGGAGCCCACTTCGGTCACAGAAAAAACAAATGGAACCCCAAGATGAAAAAATATATTTACACGGTCCGCAACAGCATTCACATCATCAACATAGAAGAGACCATAAAGTCATTGCAGGATGCCCTGAATTTTGTGCAGAAAACCGTCGCCGAGGGCGGCATAATACTTTTTGTCGGCACTAAGAAACAGGCTCAGGCGGCCATCGTGGAAGAAGCCGAGAGATGCGGGATGCCTTATGTTTCCAATAGATGGTGGGGCGGGCTTTTTACCAACCTCCAGCAGATAAACGACAGCATAGCCAAATACAAGGATCTTGAGAAAAATATAGAGAGCTACGCGCGGCACAAAAAGATGTACGCGAAGATGATGCGGAAACTGGAAAAGATGCACCGGGACCTCAAGGGCCTCAGAAATTTTTATGAACTTCCCGCGGCCGTTTTTATCGTGGACCCGCACATGGAAGATATCGCCGTCCACGAAGCGCGCTTACTGAACATTCCCATAATCTCGCTCCTGGACACGGACTGCAATCCTGACATAATAGATTACCCCATCCCGGCCAATGACGACGCCATCAGGAGCGTCAGGCTCATCACGAGCATGATAGCGGATGCGGTGCTCGAGGGAAAAGGCGTGCCGGTAACATCAGGGCCTGAGACGGAAGCGAAAAAAACGGCAGCGGATGAAAAAACCGATGATAAAGCTGAAGTCGGCGCTGTCAAAAGCGATGCCGAAAATGCGGAACAGTCGGTGCCGCCGGCAACAATGGAGACCTAAAATGGAAATAACGACAAATCTGATAATGGAACTGAGGAAACGCACAAATGCCGGTATCATGGATTGTAAAAACGCCCTCAAAGAAGCCGGCTGCGATATGGATAAAGCCGGAAAAATCCTCAGAGAGAAAGGCATACTGAAAATGCAGGCGCGTCTGGGCAGGCTCAGCGACGAGGGCAGGATCTATTCCTACATACACCCCGGCGGCAAAGTCGGGGTGCTGGTGGAAATAGCTTCCGAGACCGATTTCGTGGCCAAAAGCGATGATTTCACAAATCTGCTCAAAGAAACAGCTCTCCAGATCGCCGGAATGAAGCCCTTATATTTGCAGAAAGAAGAAGTGCCGGAGAATGTGCTTGAGGAAGAAAAGCAAGTCCTTCTTAAGAATACCGATCTTTCCAAAAAACCGCCGGCGATAGCGGAAAAAATAATTGAGGGAAAACTCTCAAAATTTTATGAAAGCGCATGTCTGCTTGAACAGCCCTACTTCCGGGACGAAAAAGTAAAATTCAAAAATTACTTCAATGGCGCCGCCGCTTCTTTCGGCGAAGCCGTAAAGATCAACCGCTTTACCAGATACGAAATCGGCCAGTGAGCCGGGGGATATGTCTGCCTGTATCCGGCGGGCAGACCGCATCCGCGAAGCGGTAAGAATCCGCTGCGGACGCAAGGCTGAAAGCCTGCCTACCGGCAGGCAGGGAGGTACGCAAGATGCTTGAATTCCAGAAAGACGCTGAAAAAATAGTGGAAAATCTGAAAGAGGAACTCGGTAAAATACGCACTTCGCGGGCATCTGAAGGGATACTGGACACCGTGACGGTACCTTATTACGGCCAGGAATCACCAATCAAAAACTGCGCCGCGATCAATATACCGAATCCCAAAACCATAGAAATCCATCCATGGGATGTCAAAATGACATCGGTGATATCCACCGCCATACTGAAAGCAAACATAGGCTTCACGCCGCAGGTGACGGGCAATATTGTGCGCCTCAACATGCCGCCCATGACCGGAGAGAGGCGCAATCAGGTCAAAAAAATAGCCGCCAGCATCGGCGAAGAACACAAGGTGAGTGTACGAAACCTCCGGCGGAAAAAAATGAGCGAACTCAACGCTCAGGAACATGCCAAAGAAATCTCAAAAGATCAGCTCCGCGCCTCGGAAAAAGAAATTCAGAAGATAGTGGACGCGATGACAAAGTCCATAGACGAACTGCGCGCGAAAAAAGAACAAGAAATAGACAGCGAATGACGCCGAGCCACATAGCCATCATAATGGACGGCAACGGCCGCTGGGCGGAAAAGAGAAGTCTCCCGCGAGTGAAAGGCCACGCCGCCGGAGCGGAGGCGGTGCGCAGGACGGTGGAGGCCTGCCGGGAAATGGGCGTCAAATGGCTCACTCTCTACGCCTTTTCAACAGAGAACTGGAAGAGAAGCAAAACAGAAATCAATTTCCTTTTTTCCCTTCTCGGCAAATTCCTTGAAGGCGAAAAAGCGAATATGCTGAAAAACGGCATCCGGCTTAACACAATAGGAGACATTAGCGGGATGCCGGACAACATAGTGAAAAAAATCAGGGCGATTCAGAAAGCCACAGCCCCTCTCTCCGGGCTCACGCTGACACTTGCCCTCAATTACGGATCGCGGGATGAAATCATCAGGGCGGTCAAAAAAATATCCTCCTCAAAACCCGCTGACACACAAAAGGCCTTTGAGGACGCCCTTGACACAAAAGGTATGCCGGACCCGGATATCATAATACGCAGTTCCGGAGAAATGCGGCTTTCCAACTTCCTCCTTTATCAGGCCGCTTACTCGGAACTGTATTTCACGGACACTCTCTGGCCGGATTTCGGAAAGAAGGAAATAGAAAAAGCCCTCGCTTCCTACGCGTCCAGGGACAGGAGATTCGGGGGCTACTGATGGGGCAGAGACTTCTGACGGCCGCTGTCGTAATACCCGTAATCCTGGCCTTCATATGGGTGGGGACACTGCCTTTCTTCATTGTAGCCGCGGTGATACTGATGATAGCCCAGTGGGAGTTTTACGGCATCGCGGCTTCTCCCCAGATTTCGCCGCATAAAGGCATCTGCCTCAGCGCCGGGTTTCTCATACTGGCCTCCGCCTATCTGCGTCCTTCAAACATGCTCCTCTCAAGCCAGAAAGGAATCCCCGCGCTTGTGCTGACCCTCAGTCTCGCGGCTCTCCTGGTCGGGCATCTTTTCGGCAAGAACATAAGGTACTTCATTGAATCCCTGGGGGTGTCTATGGCCGGCATATTCATGATACCGTGGCTGGGTAGTTACTTCATACTCCTCAGGGACATCGCGCCTTACGGCAGGGAATATTTCCTCCTGATGATAGGAGGCGTGTGGATAGTGGACACCGCGGCCTATATCGTAGGCTCAAAATACGGAAAGAAAAAACTCGCGAAAACCATAAGCCCCAACAAAACGGCGCTCGGATTCATAGCCGGCGTGATCGCGGGAGTGGCATTCGCTTTTATATGGCATCTCGTCGCGAAGCTCGAATTTATCAACACCCTGGATCTTGTCGTGATGGGATTGATAATCGGCATATCCTCCCAGATCGGAGACCTCATAGAATCAATGGTCAAGCGCGCGGGCCTGGTCAAAGACAGCGGCCTCATGTTTCCCGGCCACGGCGGGGCATACGACAGAATAGACAGTCTGCTCACGGCGGCGCCCTGTCTCTACTATTACATCGTGATCTTCATACGGTGAAGAAAACTTCCGTGAATATCTGTCTGATGGGCTCTACCGGCTCCATAGGCCGGCAGGCGCTGGAGGTTGTGGAAAAAAACAGCTCTCTCAGGATAGCCGCCATGTCCGCTCATTCCAACACCAGACTTTTCAGCGAACAACTGAAAAAAATCAAACCCGAAAAAGCCTGTATAACGGATCCCGCCGCGTTTGAAAGATACGGAAGCGCGCGGACAGGCGGGACAAAAATACTGCCTCCCGGCGAATTGAGCGCCCTGTGTACAGACAAAAAAATTGATATTGTCCTTGCCGGCTCTTCGGGCAGCTCCGCGCTCATCCCCATATTTGATGCCCTCTCAGCGGGTAAAACCGTGGCGGTCGCCAACAAAGAACCCATCGTAATGGCGGGAGATATTTTAAATGCGGCCGCCAAAAAATACGGAGGCAGGATATTGCCTGTGGATTCCGAGCACAGCGCTGTTTTCCAATGCCTGGAAAATTCAAAAAGCCCTCCGGAGAAAATATATATAACCGCATCCGGCGGAGCTATCCTACGCGCGGGCAAACGGAAGATAACGCCCGGATTCATACTGGCTCATCCCGTCTGGAAAATGGGCAGAAAGATCACCGTTGATTCTTCCACGGGCATGAACAAGGGACTTGAAGTCATTGAGGCCCATCACCTTTTCTCCGTGAATTTCTCCGCGATAAGCGTGCTGCTTCACCCGAAAGCCCTTATACACGGCATGGTGGAATTTGCCGACGGAAGCGTCAGCGCGTATCTCTCCGAACCCGATATGAAGATACCCATAAGTTATGCCCTGAATTATCCTCAAAAAAGAAAGATGAGCCGGAGATGTGATTTCACGGCTATGGATCTGAGGCTGGAAAAATATCCCGCCGATAAATTCATCTGTTTCAAGCTCGCTCTTGAGGCCGGAAAAAAAGGCGGCCTCTATCCGTCGGCCCTGGTCGGCGCCAATGAAACGGCGGTGAACGCTTTCCTCGATGAACGCATTTCTTTCCCGCGCATAGCGGAAATAATCAGGAAAACGCTTTCTGAAACGCCGAAAATGCGCTACAATATACCCAACGCGCTGCGTGTTGAGCAATGGGCGAAAGAGCGCGCGGAAAAACTTATAAAATGAATGTCACTTCTCTGTTAACGCGGCTGGGCGGGATCTTTAGCGGGGCTAATATCCTGGACAGCGTTTATATACTGCTGGCCATCAGTCTCGTTATCACAATACATGAGGC
>Ga0210051_1000866_pt1 | contig 29742 bp, 31 predicted proteins | sample CryGey092014_all_FD_185464 | JGI IMG/M metagenome (GOLD analysis project Ga0210051, IMG submission 185464) | Groundwater microbial communities from aquifer - Crystal Geyser CG23_combo_of_CG06-09_8/20/14_all (SPAdes) (version 2) | ecosystem: Environmental > Aquatic > Deep subsurface > Groundwater...
TGAGTGCGATTGAGGCAATCGCCCGCACTCATTTGCGGCTTCTGCCGCGTTTGCCCTTGCGGCGCTTCCGTCGGCGCTGGATGTCCCAGAACCGGCGGACCGCCGCCCAACAGTTTGACTTCATGCTTCCTCCACAAGAAGTTGAGAAACCCGTGAGGTTGGAAATTCACCCACGGGTTCCTCGGTTAACTCTCTACCGCCGCCGCTTCTTGGCCGGTTTCCGGGCCGTCCGCTCCTTCTTCTGCGCGCAGTCGAGACAGAGCTCGAGTGCGGGATCCGCGATCAGGCGGAGCAAGTCAATTTTCCGGCCGCAGCGGGTGCAGACACCCCATACCCTATCGATCATGCGGTATAGGGCACCCGACACGACCTGCAATTGCTGTTGACAAAGTGCGAGGTTTAGCCCGATCCTTTCGGCTGTGGCCTGAAGGGCCGCCACTTCGCCATTGTCGGCCGCGGCGGCATCCCGTGTCTCCGCCGCACCTGCCCGCAAAATTTCGCAGGAGCGTTGCAATAGCGCCGCTTCAGTCTCAAGAATACGCTTGGCTTCTACCGCGATCTTCGGCCGCAGAGCTTCCAGCTTCTCGGCGATCACGGTCTCGAGCGGCCCGCTGTCTGCCATGATGTTGATTGGCTGTCCATCGCCAATCGCGGCCGCCTCGGCGCCTTCGGTGTCTTCCACCGAAAACTCCGCGCCGCACTGGTCGCAGATACTGTCCCGGATGTGTCCACCGCACGAACAGCGGTTGTGTGTTGTGAACGACGTTGACATCGAAATCTCCTTGTTCGTATATCTGGTTGTGATACGATCGACATGGGGAGACGGGGTGAAACCCCTTGGGCTGTAATCAATAGTTGTCCTTTCATTGAATCAATGGACGTTGTAGTGTCAGCTCTTCGGTCCGTTGCTGGCGTTCTTGAAGAGGCGGTTGACCTCATCCATGAAGGCCGCGTTGGTCGGGAACCTCTTCAACAAGTCGAAGAACAACTGGTTGACCATCTGGTTGACGAAGGCGTTGGTGTTGCGCACGTTCTTCTTCCCGGCGTCAGCCTCGGCCATCTGCTTGAAGCTCATGACGAGCTTCCAAAGCAGCCCGAACTGCGCCTCCTGTCCAGGAGTAAACACGAGGTGTTCATTCCTCGTGCTGCTCTTCAGTAGCATCAAGGTCGGGAACTGCTTAAGATCGGCGAGCGCTGAGTCAAGGTATATCTCGCTGTTGCCGGTGCCCTTGAATTCCATGAAGACATTGTCGTCAAGCGTGCTGTCTGTCTGATAGAGGCATGTAGCCACGATGGTGAGACTTCCACCGTTCTCGAAGCGCCGGGCGCTCATGAAAAACTTTCGTGCCCTGGTCAGGGCCTGAGGATCAAGACCTCCGCTCAAGGTTTTTCCTGATCCGGGCAGGATCATGTTGAGAGCCCGCACATAGCGAGTGATGGAGTCGAAGGCAACGAACACGTGTTGCCCGGCCAACGCCCGGCATTTTGCAGCCTCCATGCCGTTTTGGGCGACTTCGACGATAACGTCATCATCGTCGTCGCCGGTTGACGCAACGATCTCTGCGTTCACGGTGCGCCGGAAGTCGGTGACCTCCTCAGGCCGCTCGCCTGTGAGGAAAAGCATAGCCCAGACATCCGGGTTGTTGGCGGTCACGCCGTGCAAGATCTGCTTCAGCAGCGTGGTTTTCCCGCTCCTCGGGCCGGACACCGTCAATGTCCGTTGTCCCAAAGCCTGTGGTACTAACAGATCCAGGTAGCGGGTCGCCAGGAAGTTGGGTTCGGTTGAAAGCACGATCTGTCTGTCAGGAAAGACCGGTACGTTCTGGTCCTGGTCGGTAAACGCGTAGATCCTTCTGGCTTGCGCCAGTTCTGCGCGTTCCTCAGCCGGTTTTCCGTCGACGGTGGCCACAGACATCAGGCCCCAGGATTTCTCGTTGCGCTTGGGCGGTCGTGCCTGGCCGACGATGTAGTTTCCGGTCTGCAGTGCGAACTTGAGAATCTGGCCCGGACCCACGTAGACGTCGCGTTCGAAATTGGCACGCATGGCTGTCGTAGGCGTTGCACCGACCCGGATATAGCCGCCTTTGGTTGTTGGTACGAGTTCAAAGTACCCTTTAACCTCGAGCGACTCTTCGGTCGGTTGTTGTACAGTTTGAGCGTTCATGACGAACTCCTTTTGGAAGGTGAATTGGAAGGTTGACTTGTTGTCGTTGAAAGACTCAGGTATGAGTCTTGGTTGATTCTTTGGGCGTTGGGCCCAAAGGCGTGGTTGTGGGGCAACCGTTGGAAGGGTGAACGTCGAGTTTGAGCGGTTAGGCTCGTACTTTTGTTCGTTGAATGGTGATGCTGAGGTTCAGTTGATCTTCTTGCGAAGCTCTTGGAAGAGGTCCGGTTGAGGATCGTCTGAAGGTTGTTGGTATGAAGGTATTTTTGAGGTACCTTGTTTGTAGGTTGCATGTGCGAGACATGCGAGGTGTACGCATTGGGATGCATACGGACTTCAAGTTGGACTTGAAGTTTGAGTTTGACACGATTGTCAAACATGTTGTTGAACTTGGGCATTTGGCTTGGGTTCGCGGAGTTGTTGCGTTTAGCAACGGGGAGGAAATTTGCCCGAGGAGGGGCAGGAAGGTGAGTCAGGTTGACTCAAAGGGAGAGAGATAGGGAGAGTTGTTGGAACCCAGATGGATTGGATGTTTTTTGGAAGGATGTGAGGGATTGAATTGGGGAAGGAAAGTGAATTTGGAGGGGGAAAAAGAAAGCAGAAGAACCTTTTTGCTTTGGTTTTACCTGCTTTCCTTTTCTCCCGCCACTTGGACTCTCCTACCCATTACCTCTTCCTGTGATTGCAAAGGCTGTCATAAAAGAAGGCGGACATCTGCGGAGCTTGCTGCGTAAGGGTGTCATTCCCGTGTAAACGGGAATCTATAATATTCAACCTGATGTGTATAGATTCCCAATCAAGTTGGGAATGACAAGGTTTTCTCTTTTCCTTCCTTCTGTCTTCCAAAAGGTTATCTCTGACACATGACACATCGGGAGTGTGAATTTTCACTCCCGATGTGTGTCTTTGAAAAACACAAGGAAAGAACCCGGAGCAGAGGTTTGCCGCTGTGAGCGGTAAACTTACTCCGGGATCTCTCCCCTTTCTTAAAATGGTGCCGGGAAAAACCCCGGCAAAAAGACAGCTCCCGACCCGCCGGTTTAAGGGTGAGTGGGGAGGGTTGGTGAAGGTTCATACAGGAAACCTCAACCCGATGCCAATGTGGAAATCGACATCAATCTGGAGGCTGGGTCCCATATGCTGCTTTCGCTCGTCGTTCCAGTCGGGCCGTCGGGTTCCCGGATGAGGGAGCCCTTTTTGCGGCGCATGGCCGGCCTTTTTCTTCTTCTTTGCTTCTTCGTCTTCCTCCTCGTATCCTTGCGGGCGCAGCCCCAGCATCCATCCGAGCATTGAGATTGTTTCATCCGCGGATGAACCGTCTACGCGCCTTAGATGATGTTCGTACATATTGGGGAGGAGCCCTCCCGACGGAACTTGCCCTTCAGTAATTGGTACTTTCCCTGCTTCGTCCATCTTTCACCTCTTTCTTTCGGAAGATACACCCTCCGGCTGTGTTGGAGTCGGAGGGTGTGGTTGTTAGGCTACCTCTCGGTAGCGCTGGCTTTCTCGCGGCTGAGCAACTTCGAATGCTCGCAGACCGCAATAGGCTTGTTCAAGAGCGGCTCCCCACTGCGCCTCCTGCCGTCGAAGATTTTCGGCCTGAAGCCACTTTTCGAATCTATCGGCTACACGGACGAGCCGGCGCAAAGGTCACAGAGTGACGGTCGCACCAGAGGATCTAGAACGGCCGTCGGCCAGCATCAGAACGTTGGCCTGGACAGCGGCCTGGACCGACTTAGCGACTTTCTTGGCGGTCTGCTTGGCTTGGGTGACTACGGCCTGGCCAACGGGTTCGACGAGCCCGGACAGTGAACCGTCCAGTTCGCAGAACCTGTCACCTTCGCGCATCAGATTGCGCCACAGGTCTTCATTACCCTGGGCTACGACCACCAGACGCCAGCCGGAAGGAATCAACCTCGAGACCTCGAGGATTTGGCTCGAGATCTGACGCGGTCTCTCGTGGTCCGTGACGAGTACGATGTACCCTTCGCCGGTCAACGGTGATAGCGCTTTGCCGCGCAAGCATCCTTCCGCACCATATCCGATGCGTTCGTGCTGTCCGATAGCAGCCAGGAGCGCCTCAATCGGTGATTCGTAGCGACCGTCACCGCCGCTTGTCTTTGGCCAGTTCCGATTGGTGACTTCATTCAGGTCAGCCCAGTCGAATCTGGTGATGTGGTCACCGTATTCAGCGTCGCCGAAGCAAACATGACGAACTTTGGTATGCACGGGAATCTCGCCGGTTGCAGCCCTGATCATCCCCGGCAAGGCGAGACGCATGCGTTCAACCTGACCAGCACCATCCATGCTGCCTGAGGTGTCCGTGACCAGAACGAGGTTCACGGTGATACCGTTGACGTGAAGCGTTTCCGCTTCGTCGAGAAGGGCCTCAGCCGCTTTGAGTTGTCCGTCTTCGATGAGCTTGATTGCAGCTTCAGCAACGGACTGTTTTGAGGCAAGATCGGCTTGCACGATCAGTTTGCCCCCGGCTCCTTTGATATCTACCAGCGTCAGGCTGGTGTTGTCTGAGCTAGACATGGTGTCCTCTCCTGTTGTTCTTGAATGCGGCGGCACGAGCTTTCAGGTCGGCCGCTTTCTGTTCATCTTGACGACGTTGTTCGAGCATTTGTTGATGTTTGCGTCGCTTGTCGGCAGTCTTCAAGGCCTCGTTGGCCTCGTTGATTGCCTTAAAGCGGCCTTCTGCGGTTGCGTTGCCGGAATTCAAGTCCGGGTGCCACTGGCGAGCGAACCTGCGGTATGCTGCCTTCACCGCGTCATCGTCGTCGTTTGGGGAGACTCCCAGAACCTGGAAGTAGTTACCGTCTCCGATGACCTTCGTGTAAGCTGCTTCAGCCTCCGTTTGCCTTTTGGCTTCCGCCTGAGCATCAAACGCAGCCTTGATCTGGCCACGTAGCGCTTGGGCGGCATCCCAATCGGACGGAACCTTCTTCAGCTCATCTTGAGCCTTCTTCCATTCCCCGGCTTTGACGCGGATCGTTGCCCGGGCGCAGGCCTCGTCGTATGATTTGGCTTGCCACCAGGCATTGACTTGTGCCTCGCACTGGGAATCGAAGAGAGACGGATACTTCTTCTTGGCCTTTTTGGCTTCCCGGATAGCCTTGTCGTAGTCGTTGTTCTGGGCGGCCACGAAGGCTGTTGACATAGCCTCGCCGAAAAGTTGGACAGTAACCCTGTTAAGGGTTTGAACGATCTCGTTTGCGTGATGCACGCCGCTCCAACCTACCGGTACGTCGCGCATAACTTCACGAGCCTCTGCCCACTTCTTGGCTTCGATGAGCTTCAAGGCTTCCGTGCATGATTGCTCATGCCGTAGGTTGTCCTCTAAAGTGACGATCAGCCTGTGCTGGTCGGTACCGAAGAGGTCCGGGAAAAGCGTTCGCGCTTCACGCGCGGTCCTGAGCGCTTCTTCCCATTCGAACCTTCCGGAAGCTGCGTTCGCTCTGGCCATCAGTTCGCCAAAGAGCTTGGCGCGTTCACGTTCGACTCTCTGACGCAACTCGTCTCCACTGTAGGCTTGATGCCATCCGGCGGGGACGTTGGCCAGGGTTTGCAGGGCTTCGGTCCATTGCTGCTTGTCTATCAGCTCCAGGGCCCGCATGCAGGCAGTGTCGTTGACCAGGGCCGTTTCCCAGGTTCTGAGAGTGTCTCTCAGGTCCGGGGTGAACAAGTCCGGGTGTCTTGACTGTGCCGCGCGTGCAGACTCGATTGCGGCGGACCAGTTGAACTGGGCTACCGCGGAGTGGGCCTGGGACATGAGCTGGCCGAAGTCTTGTCTCCGTTCAGTTTCGATCCGCTGACGGATATCGTCTCCGCTGTAGGCACCGTGCCAGCCGGCGGGAACGTGTCGCATTGCTTCCAGAGCTTCAGTCCATCTCTGGTCGGCGGCGAGTACGGTTGCCTGCGCGCAAGCTTCTTCATTCACCACGATTTCTTCCCACGAACCAACCAAGGCGGCCAGTTCCGAGGTGAAAAGATCCGGGTGGCTTTGGGCTGCGGCCTGACCGGCTTGCATTGCTGCCTGCCAATCGTTTCTGCCGGCCGCTTCCTGAGCTTGCGCCATCAACCGCTCGAAATCTTCGGCTTCTTGCGCTTTATAGGCCGTGATTTCCGCACGCAAAACGTCAGCGTCATAGACATGATCGCGGAAACCACAGGGGACTTGCGCAATAACTTCGAGCGCTTGGTTTATTCGTCGCTCTGCAAAGAGCTTGGCTGCCCGGGCACAGAGTCCGTGCAGTTTTTGCCCTTCAAGAGCTTCTGCGAGCATCCGGCCGATCTCCTCGGTTGCTCCGCCCCTGATCTGCAACCTCTGAAGGCTTTCGACAGCAGCTCCGAAATCCATTTCCGCCAGGTACTGCTTGGCTTCATGGTAGAGCTGCAACCAAAGTGCCTCGTTGAGAAGTTGCTTGGCTTGAGCAGAACCACTCTCGGCGAGCGGTCGCAGCAGCTTTTCACATGATACGAAATCCCCCGCCTCAAAGCATCTCCGCGCTCTGTCGTATTGCTCTTCACGTTCCTTTCGGCGTTTACGAGTGTTTACGATCAGGGGAATCGCTTTATAAGCAAGGAATCCTGTTCCGGCCGCGCCCGTTGCGCCCAAACCGGTGACCGCGAGAATCGCCAGAATTGATCCGACATGCACTTCGTTCTCGGTCAGTGGCCGATCAAACGGCTTGGGATGCTCGAAGAATTCGAGCTCCTCCCACTCACCGTCTTTCTCGTTCCACTGATAGTTGGGAAAAACCGTGCCGCCGTGTACAACGACACGAAGTCCGACGACCTGACCGTTACACTGACCTTTGACAGGAAGTGGGTATGCTCCTACCGGCGAGATACATCGTACCGGATCAGGATCAGGCCATTTGACTGGACTGAGCATCTCAATTCCCGGCGTCGAGGTAGGCTTCGGCGTATTGGTCGGCTTCGGGGTCTCTGTCGGCTTAGGCGTTTGCGTAGGCTTGGTCGTCTCGGACGGTTTTGGCGACTGGGTCGGTTTCGGCGTGTTCGTTGACCTAGGCGTGTCCATCGACCTTGGCTGCTCCTCACTTCCCCGCAAGAACTTGGGGATGAGTGAAGATAGCGAGAACGGCTCCTTGGCAGGAGCTGCCGTGGCCGTCAACGTCGGTGTGGGCGGGAAGACCTTCGTGGCAGTAGCCCAACGTTGAGGCGTATACGTTGGAACAGGAGTGATCGTCGGCTGGCGCGTGGGCCTCGTAATCGTAGTTGGCACCTGGTATTGCTCCAGGATTGTCCAGCTATCAAAGCTGGCCACCCACTGGTACTTCCCTACGCCTGGTACAATGATCACCTGTCCGTCGCAATCCCCTCGAGCCGGCGCTGCTTGAACCGTCTTAGGTGAAACGCAAACTGCAACACGTACTGTAGGCTGCGCATGCTGGATAGGTTCCCAGCAGTTACAAGCCGTCCGGAAAACTTGAGTGGCAACTCCGTTTTCGTACCAGAGCTGCCCGTCAGCATAGGCGCTTCTTGGCGCTTGCGTTGGTGTCGGCAGGGCATAATTGGGCGATCCGTTGCAGTAAGCTGCTCCTGCAAAAGTTTCGCCGTTCGGACTCTTCCAGACATTTTTGCCTTGACAGACGCAGCCGCTGCCAACTTTCGTTCCGGCCGGGTACCAGGCCAGTTTGTTGGTGTTACAACAGCCGGTACCTGGCGGACCGTAGCCTTGGGCGCTTACCATCGCCGTCATTATGATCATGAGACACGTAGCGAATAGGAGGACGTTCAAGCATTTCTTCATAGATCCTCCTTACGCTTGATTGGCCATGGCCGCAGCGAGCGCATCGGCATCGAGACTGCCTGCTGTGGCCGCGAAGGCCTGTTGGGCGGCTGCCATAGCATCCGCCTGGGCTTTGAGCAAGTCAGCCTGGCTTTGTCCCTGCGCTACCGGCGTCGTAGTCGGCTGAGGCGGGTTGGGATTGAGCAACTGCTGGGCGACCTGCATGGCCACATCGACCGGTACCGTGGATGCCGAAGGCACTGTCGGTACCGTAACCTGAGGTGCTGGCGTCATCATGCGCCGGATTTCGGCCAGCAACGCCTGTGTTCCGTGCGCAGCTCCGAAGGCCGCCTGCTGAAGGATCCCGTAGACGTCCTTGTCGCCGATGAGGCTTCTCAGACTATCTTCGGTCATTTCAGCCAGTTGGCCAAACGTCACTACTCCGCGGTCACGCAGGGCTTGTACATCTGACATCTCAAGCCCCACCAGAACTCCCAGCTCGGACGGCTGAGCAACTCTGGGTTGGATGGCTGCGTGGTTGATATTGACAAGCTCGGGGTCAAGGATGACTCTGAAGACTTCCTTTCCCCGAACCGCCACCGCCACTTCCCGGCTTGATGAGCTGCTCGAGATGAACCCCCACTGCCCTGTCGCCTCCTGCTGCATGCTCCAGCGCAGCCACAGGTATTGCGAACAACCTTTGGCCACGTTAGCGTAGATGCGATCCAGAGGATTACGACTGGAAAAGTCCGTTTCCTCCAGAACCAGCAGAAACCGCAAGTTAGGGTTGGGATTGTTCATCTGGGTTTGAAGTTCCGTCATGAGCGCTGATTCTCGTGCTGTCTGACGAACCTGCGCCATGACCTGGCCAGGTTGGTTGTCCGTGGTGGCGTTCCAGGGAGCCACGCGGGTCATCTCAGGAACGACGCGAGGGAAAGCGATCCTTACCCGCGTAGGCAGTTGGCAGGCATGCAGCTCTCGCAGCAGCATCTCAAAGCTGTTTTGAGCCATCTCGCCCTGCCTGACGGACTGGATCACATGGATCGCGCCCGGTTCTTCTGTCGCAATCATCTCTGCCAGCTGGAACGCTTGCGCGTTTGGCGGCCAAGAGTTGTCGATGACGTTGAGGGTTGCACCTGGAATGAGGGGACTACCCTCAAACCAGAGGTAAACCACAACCTCACCTTGGTCGGCGCACCGCTGGGCCAGCACTGTTTGGACGTGCGTGGCGAACTCTACTTCCCCTACCGCCGGCGCTCGTACGATGAGGATGTTCTCATCCAGATCTAACCATGCCCGCTGACCTTTGGCCCCCTTGAGTGCTCCGAGTTCGATCGAGTGATCAGAAACCGGAGTGTCAAGAACCAGAAGCTCAGAGAGCATTACGGGCAGGCTCGCTTGCGGAATCGGGATGCTGGGCGGAAACTCCGTCAGGAACTGCGGCGCAAACCACAGCCTTCTGATATCGTCCCAACCCTTGTTGTCCACGTCGCACATCGACTGAAGAATCTTTCCGTTTACGTCATTGAAAAACATAGAGTCGGTGGCCACACAGACGTAACCAACGCCCCCGACAACGGTCAGACTCAACGTTCCTCCGGACAGTACTGCTTCGCGCAAGGAACCGGTTATAGGTCCGAGCTCTACCTTTGCCTTCTTGGAAGTCGGCACAAGATAGTGCTCAAACCGTGCTGATGTTATTCCTGCTTTGCGGAGGTCATCTTGCGATATCACCCCTCCTGTTACTAGGCCTTTTTTGAACTGTCCGATCACGCCTTGAAACTTATGATCGTAGCTTTCAAAGAAAGGAGGCAGAAATCGCCACCAGCCGCCGAAACGTGGGAGCCGGAAGATAAGTAACACGCAGTCAACTGTGCGTTCTTCGTCTCCGATCTGTCGGTTACCGTAAAGAACGCGATAGTCCAATCCGCGCTCTCGGGTTGTTCGCGCCCAGGCAGGGCCGAATTGGTTGATCTGCTCGAAAGCCTTACGGATGTCATCAGCAACTGGACTAGACTTTTCGCGCCAGAAGGCGACACAAACGTCTTTCTTCTTCCAGTTGAGAATTGCAACCGCAAACTTCCAGAGTAGGGCTATACCTCCCATGGCAAGGAGGAGTTGAATCGGGAAGTTCATCATGACCTCCTTATTGGGATGGGACGGCCGACTGTTCGGGCTGAGCTTCGGGTTGGACATGGTTGCTAACAGAACTCAGCGTGACGTCCACCTGCAGAAGCGCGGCGTCGAATTGCTTGCCGTTCAGTTCACTCCACAGATCCACGGCGGCCTGGTCTTCAGGTGCCTTGGTGACGGTGCCTGTCAGGTCGTTGCGGCCGATGGTCCATTCGATCGAGCCATTGCCGCCGTTGACGGTGGCTTGGACTTCTGCGGCAAAGACCAGCGCCGAGAGCATGGGCTGACCTTCTCGAACGTTCACGATTTCTACGCGCTGTTGGCTATTGACGTTGACCGAAGCGCCAGTAAACTGACGCACCAAACTGGCGTGCGCTGCGACGGCGTTGGCCTTCTTGTACGAAACAGTCACCAGGAAGCTGGCATAGTTCTGCCGGCTGATCCGGGTGATTGCGGGTTCGCGGACCTGCGTCTCGCGGCTGGTGAACAATCGACGCAGCACGCGGTATGCAACGACAACTGCGCTGCCGGCAAACAAGAGATCAGAGGTACCGGCCTCTTCCATGCGGATAGTCAGTGCGCGCAACGCTGACCCCACATTCGTCTTGCTTCCGATCTTGATCGTTTGGGTCGGTTTAGTCACGGGAGTGCTCCTTTCAAGAAGTGTTGGATGGGCCTCCGGAACGGTTAAGTCCCATTGGCCCTTGGGTTCACACGCTATTACTTCAGTACAAACTGACCATCCTTGACTTCCGTGTTCCTGATGTCGTACAGGAACATCTTTACTGCCTCAATTCCTGTCAGATAGCCCTCGCCCAAGTCGTTGAGCTTCTTGGGCCACTTGGCGCCGCGCCACTTGATCGGGATTTCCACATCGTCGCCGGCAGGGGTCTTCAATTGGATATCTCCGAAGTTGAAGATCAGCTGCCAGATTGTGAGATTGGTCCTGATGATATTGACGGCGGCTAGTGACACATCTTCATTGCCCGGACCTTGCCTCAGGAACGCCTCACGATCCTGGTGGAGGATTTTCCTTGCGACATCAACATGCACGTACGTTGTCGGCCACAGGAGCCACCAGTCTCGACGCGGATGCCTGATGAAGGCAATCCTTCGCACTGGGAGCCTGATAAACGCCGGGCAATCCGTCATCAACACAGGCGAGACGATGTGCCCTCCTCGTCCCCCTTGGCGGGGCTTGAGAATGGCAATCAGAATCGCCAGTGCCGCGATGCTCAAAGGGCCAAGACAGCAGATCTGCAGGAAGCGCAGCCAGAAGTTACTCACGGCTTGCGGGCTCGCCTGGAAGATGTTAGTGCCGATCCAAACCAGGAAACCTGGCGCCTCGTTCCGGTTGAGCACGCCGTTGAGGATCAGCAAGCCGATGACGATCACAACTGCCATCAAACCTGCGAATACCCAGCGGCGCCGGTGCACAAGCCTCAGGTATCCCGGTCGCATCCGGATGTCGTCAACAGAAGACCAGAGTTGGTCCCAGTCGATTGCCCGAAACCAGGCGCAGAGCCGGTCGGCCAAAGATTGGGTTTGCGCCGGAGGCGTTACCCGTGCGGTCATCGGCGTCGCAGATGCGGCTTGCCTCTTCAGACTTGCCCAAACATACGCGATAAAGGAGATAACCGCAGCCATTCCCCACACCGAGTATGCCAGAGCATCCGAAGCCTTGAGTACCACTGCCAGAAACACGGCAAATATCATGCCGATGGTGCTTGCCAAGACGGTCGTAGCAGCTAACCGCACTGCAAAGTCGAGCCCGTCCACCCAGATTCTTGTCAGAGCAATCAGGGCGAACAGAGCCGCGACGGCGATACCAACCTGAATGGCGCTGTCTGCAGCGAAGGGGATGAAGCAGGCATTAGCTGCCGCCAGTCCCCCGCAGGCCAGAGCCACGACCAGGTCGGTCACAAAGTAGAGGTTGTTCTTGAGCGACCTGCCGCAGGCCAGCGGCAGGGTGAGAAAACTCGGAACCAAGGGCACGAATGTGATCAGGTACCAAACCCAGCTGCCTGAGTCCGGCCAAATCACGCCCTCGTACCACAGCATCGAAAGCACCAGCGCGAAAACTGCCGCTGGGATTGTCATGGCGAACCAGACACCAAACTTGGTCCGCCTCGGTTGGGGTTGATTGACAGTCATGTCCTTACCTCCTTAGAGGGTCAGAAGTTGGAGCAGCAGATACAACGGCGCTGCTTGGCTTAAGAGGCTGACGATGGTCGAGATCGGGAACGGCAGCCAGACCGTCTTCTTGAAGTAGCGATATCCCAGAAAGACGATCAGGGAGTGCGCCGTATTGATGATTGTCCCGAGGACCGCGACGTGGAAGAGAAACTGGTCAGATCTCATGACAAACAGCAGCGAGACCTGGAAGGACCAGATGAGGATCCGACCCCATCCGCCGACAAGCCACTGAAGGGGCTCCGGCTTCGGGTCGACATCCTCTGATTCCTTCATGAACGTCTGCGCTTCCGCATACGTGGGCTTTCTGCCCCACTTCTTGATGTAATCGCCGAGGCCGTATTTTGTGAAGGCCACGTATACGAGATACAGCGTGGCCAGCATACGGCTGGCTTTGAGAAAGAGCCAGAGAACGTACAGAATCGGGACCATGGTACACCTCATTGATGAGTTAAAGGGGTTGACTTGTTGTCATTGAAAGACTCAGGTATGAGTCTTGGTTGATTCTTTGGGCGTTGGGCCCAAAGGCGTGGTTGTGGGGCAACCGTTGGAAGGGTGAACGTCGAGTTTGAGCGGTTAGGCTCGTACTTTTGTTCGTTGAATGGTGATGCTGAGGTTCAGTTGATCTTCTTGCGAAGCTCTTGGAAGAGGTCCGGTTGAGGATCGTCTGAAGGTTGTTGGTATGAAGGTATTTTTGAGGTACCTTGTTTGTAGGTTGCATGTGCGAGACATGCGAGGTGTACGCATTGGGATGCATACGGACTTCAAGTTGGACTTGAAGTTTGAGTTTGACACGATTGTCAAACATGTTGTTGAACTTGGGCATTTGGCTTGGGTTCGCGGAGTTGTTGCGTTTAGCAACGGGGAGGAAATTTGCCCGAGGAGGGGCAGGAAGGTGAGTCAGGTTGACTCAAAGGGAGAGAGATAGGGAGAGTTGTTGGAACCCAGATGGATTGGATGTTTTTTGGAAGGATGTGAGGGATTGAATTGGGGAAGGAAAGTGAATTTGGAGGGGGAAAAAGAAAGCAGAAGAACCTTTTTGCTTTGGTCTTTCCTGCTTTCCTTTTCTCCCGCCACTTGGACTCTCCTACCCATTGTCCTATTTCTGTCGCTGTTTGCAAGGCTGTCATCCTGAGGACCCGCCGAGTCGGCGGGGACGTGAGGATCCCGTTATCTTACCACCTTTCCACGGGATCCCGTATCAAGTACGGGATAACATTTGAGTCACAAATGACATCTTTTCCTTCCTTCTGTCTTCCAAAAGGTTATCTCTGATGACACATCGGGAGTGAAAATTCACACTCCCGATGTGTGTCTTTGATGTGTCTTTGAAAAACACAAGGAAAGAACCCGGAGCAGAGGCTGGCCGTTTCTCAACGGCAAACATGCTCCGGGATCTCTCCCCTTTCAATGATGCCGGGGACAAACCCCGGCTAAAAGACAGCTCCCGACCCGCCGAATCGGCGGATGAGGAGGGATACACCCTCCGGCCTCACGTGATGGGGTCGGAGGGGCTTGTGTGGTGTGTTGATCAACTCGCGGCCGGTTGGCGGCGCAGGCGGCGGCACAGGCTACGCCACAGGTTACTGAGCTTCAGCCAGCAGAGAACCAACAGCAGCAAGATGAGGAGGGTGACTGCACCGGCGAGATCGCCGAGGAAGTGCCAGAAGTCCTGGATCCCGCGGCCGAGGCGACGGTACCAGACGTTCTGGCGGCGAATTTCCTCAGCTAGACAAATCGCGGCCATGGTGCCTTCGAAGGCGGCGTGGCGAACACGCGATTCGATGCAGGGCAACTCGCTGTGGAGTTCGGCATAAACGATCGAGGCGACGACGTTGCAAAGATGGTCGAAGTCGACCTCCTGCGGTTCCGTACCATCATGGCCGATGGCCAAACCCTGACGAACGAGCAAAACGACCTGCTTACCATCAAAAGGTTGTTGAGTGTCCACCGTATACTCCTTTCAGAGTGTTGATTGTGGTTTGTTGTGTTGTTGTAACACACCCTCCGGCTGGTTCAAGAGTCAGAGGGTGTGTGTTGTGGATCAGTTGTCGGCGTTCAGCTCGTGGCGACGCGGTTCAGCCGGGGCTGACGGTAGATGGCGCAGATGGCCAGCGCCACGACCACGATGGTCAGCAGGGCAATCAGCAGGTAGCGCAACTCCGGCGAGGGCGTCGAAGTCCGAGCCAGCCAGTTCGGATCCATCTTCGAGAGATCGGTGAACGGGCGGAACTCGTAGATGCGCCCACCGACGGCGACGAACTTCGTCATAAACGGGCTGTTGAACACGGCGGTGAGCAACAACCCGCCGCCGGCCAGGACGGCCAAGGCTTCTGCGTGTAACTTGAACTGAATCTTCTGTACTGCGGATTTCATCGTTTCCTCCAGTTGTGAGTGGTACTTGAGGTACCAGAATGCGGAAATCGCAATCGAGCTGACTGCGATTGAAGCCAGTATCCAGAGTAGATTGGTCAATAGGCCGGACTTCGCCTGTGCAGGCTGAGCTGGCGTGACGACAATCGCGGCGGCCGTTTCCGGCATGGGTGTCGGTGTTGGCGTCGGAGTCACGGTCGCTGATGGCTGTGTCGTGATTTCGAGTGCAACTCGTATCACTTGCGATGTCCATGGCGTCGGGTTGATGAAGCCGAGGGCTTGCAGCCCGGCTTCGATCTTGGTCTGCCCGGCACCCCAGGCCTCGATTTCACTCGTGGATCGCGCGGCGTCGAAAGCCGACCATCCGCCACCGGATAACCTGGTGAAGCGGATGAGTTTCCAGCTACGCCGGATGGATCGGACGTGAAGGCAGATACGGATGATCCGCAGGATGTGCAGCGGCAAGCGCTTCGTGGTTTTGTGCGATGAAAATCGCAATGTCGGCGAGGCCGATGATGAGCAGCAGAGCTGCGGCGAGCATGAAGATGTTCATGGGTTGGCTCCTTTTGAGCGGGAGTTGAGAGGGTTTGACTCAGTCAGGTGACTGAGAGTTGAAAGTCGAGCAGGGCTCGAGGTTGAGTTAAGCGTGATTGCTTAACGAGGGTTAAGTTTGGACATTGGGTTTCGGGTCCGCGTAGGTGTTACGGGAATGGAAATTGTCCGGGGATGGACGGGAGTGAGATTGGGAAGGTGAAATTGGGAGAGTTGTTGGGACCCAAAGGGAAGGATGGAAAGTAAATTGGAGGGGAATTTGGAGGGATATGGGGAAAGTGTGAAAAACGGGGGGAATAACCAAAAACAATTTTTTAGCTATTCCCCCACCTTTTCAGGTGAGGGTTTTTTATCCCCCAAAAACTTGTAATTCCCCCAAAATCCCTAAATCCGATCCAAAAAATTAATCCATCCATTAACCAAATGTCCAAAATACTATCATTACTGGAAAATAATCCTTCCATAAAAAATGCCCAAATTGTCTCCCTTATCCTTTTTGCTCAAATATTCAGTTGTAAAGAGCAAGAAGTCTTTACACTGTTGTTTACTCTTTTTCCAATATCATTAAGTCCCTTTAAATCTACAAAAACTCCTCCCGCTTAGATATTTTTTATCTACATAAAAAACACCTAGGCAGAAGGAGTTACAAAAAGCATCATCTCTCTTTTGGATTTTGGATCTGTTGGGGGCAGAATTTCGGGCAGGTTAATGCAAAAATACGGGAGACTCTCTCAATTTCCCGTTAACAAGTTTTTTTGATTATATAGCCGATTAAAAACAAAGTGTCGGGTTTGACAAACAAGCGTATTTACACCTTCGAGGTGTAGCCGCAGGCGCAACACCACCTCGAAGGTGTTTGCAACGAAACTGTCATTTTGTTTTGCGGTTGCTATATTTATCTCTCAGCCTCTCTTTTAATATTCCGAAATGTATCTAAAAGTCCATTCAACATCCTGCGGCCGCTTATCAAAATTTCTAAAATCTCTTCATATTCGCTTTCGTTGATAAAAGCTTTCAGATCATTGGCAATCAAAAGCGCGTCCTGAAAAATAAAACTGGCGTCTCTGGCCTTGGCGTAAAACTCGTATTTTTCGGCAGGATTGCGTCTGTTAAACCCCTCCACAATGGACTGGGTAATTTGCCTTGCTGTTTTCTGCAATTCTTTGACAAGACTCTCGTCCTTTACTGAAAAATCACGAGTTACCTGATAAACCTTCAGGACCAATTCGTGATTTTTTTTCCAAACTTCAAACTGTTCAAAACGTTTGACATTATGACTGTCTTTATTAAGTTCCTCATTTTTCATTCTCTTGCCCTCCATCTAAAAAAAGCCGCCATCTTCTGGTGCGCTTTAAAATTATTATGCTAATAATCTATCCTATATAATAAATTATATATCCTATAGCATGAAATTGTGACTTTGTCAAGATGTTACAAAAGTATCAACTTAAAATCAATCTTTGGAAGGAAAAACCACCCTGCCGGTTTCTTTTATTTCGCCGAGGGTTGAAAGTGGGCTGGCGGTTTCAAATTCATGAAGGGTATAACCAAAATAATCCATTGGAAACTCATAATTCTGGCGTGCTCTTGCCATTATCTTTACTCTCTTCCAATAATCCATTTTAGCAAAATCGGAAGAAAGAATAACAAGATCAATGTCGCTATCTGCATGGATATTACCTTTGGCGTATGAACCAAAAAGTATAATCTTTTCTACTTTAATTTGCTTTTGCAGTTCTCTAGCAAACTCATTTATTACTTGCTTGACCTTTCGATAATTTCCTTTTCGATCCATTTTAGAATCTCCTTAGTTTTTAAAAACGTTTTTTCTGCCAATTCTCGATCATATTTTGCCCTCACCATATCTGGATAGCGTACCAGAAAGAAATGTTGTGTTGTTTTCTCTAAGAATTGGCGATCGATTCTTTCTGACGGCAAAGTTGTCATTTCGTATAATCTACCAAGATCGTGAATTCTTGGATGGCGGCTTTTGGTAAATTCAATTATTGTTGCTTTAAAAATAACCTCAAGAGTTTGCTGACACATAAAACAGGTAAAACTATACCTATGCCCATCAAACATGGTTTTGGCCGCTTTGAAGTTTTCTTCCGCTTGTTTAAGCCACAGTTTTGTTTCTTCTTGCATCTTGAGTTTACTATAGCATTTTTTTATTGGCTAAACAATAATAACGCCGCTTCATTTTTTAGTTCCCAATTCTCTTATCTCGTCCCTTATTCTTGCCGCTTCTTCAAAAAGCAGTTCTTTGGCCAAAAATCGCATCTGAGTTTCTAATGCTCGAATAATCTTTTTCCGTTCTGCTGGTAATGTTTCTGGCCATTCTTTCTCTAGTCTCTCAAAGTCAAAAGTTTGTTGTTCCTTTTTCTTTCCTTTGCCGAGTAAGAAGGAATCAATCTCTTTCTCTTTGATAAAATCTGCCGGATCAATCAGTTTTTGGCGGATGGATTTAACTATCGGGGTGGGTGTTATATTCTGCTTTTGATTATAGTCTAATTGAATTTTACGGCGGCGGTCAATTTCTTTAATTGCCCGTTTCATCGAACCGGTTTGAGTGTCGGCATACATGATCACTTTTCCTCGAAGATGACGCGCCGCTCTTCCCATTACCTGAATTAATGAAGTTTGGGAGCGCAAAAAACCTTCTTTGTCCGCGTCCATTATAGCTACCAGAGAAACTTCCGGCAGATCGAGCCCTTCCCGCAATAAATTTATGCCAACTAGAACATCGTATTCTCCGCGCCTCAATTTTTCGAGAATGTCGGTGCGTTTTAAAGTTTCTACATCAGCATGGATATATTGAACTTTGAGATGTTGGTTTTCAAGATACTCGGTCAAATCCTCAGCCATACGCTTGGTAAGGGTAGTTACTAAAACCCGCTCTTTCCGTTCCACACGGTAACCGATTTCCTTCAGCAAATCCTCAATTTGCCCATCTGTTTTGCGAATTTCAATTTCCGGATCCAAGATTCCGGTTGGTCTAATCAGTTGTTCCACAGGTGAACAATATTCTATTAACCCGTCGTCTTGTGAACCACCTCGGGGGTGGTGTTGCGCCTGCGGCACACCCCCGAGGTGTAAATGTAAATCGTCATTGCGATCCGCCAGTTGGCGGAGAAGCAATCCCATCGTCCCGCTATGGCGGAACATCTCGCGCTGACGTATAATTGCCATCTCGGCCTTTTTCAGTTCATACTCTTCCGGCGTGGCAGAAGTGTAAATGGCTTGATTAACTTTTTCCCAAAATTCGGAAAATTTAAGAGGCCGGTTGTCAGAAGCTGAAGGCAACCTAAAGCCAAAATCGATGAGTGTTTGTTTGCGGGATCGATCTCCAAAATACATACCGCGAATTTGCGGAACCGTAATGTGACTTTCATCAATAATTAAAAGATAGTCTTTAGGAAAATAGTCCAAAAGCGTGTAGGGCGGCTCACCGGGCTTTCTGCCATCAAAATAGCGGGAATAGTTTTCGACGCCGGAACAATAGCCCACTTGCCTAATCATTTCTAAATCATAGTTGGTTCGCTCTTCAATCCTCTGGGCTTCTATTAATTTATGGTGCGTCGTAAAATAATGGGTTCTTTCAGCCAAATCGTCTTGAATTTCACTCAGGGCTTTCTCTTGCCTTTCTAGGGCGGTAACGTAATGTTTAGCAGGATAAATGGTGATTTGATCCAATTCGCGAATTTTACTTCCGGTGACTTTTTTAGTTAAAACGATCTGCTCGACTTGATCAGCAAGGTACGAAATTTTGACGGCGTCGTCCATCCAAGAAGGATAAAGACTGATACTTTCTCCTTTAACTGCATACATTCCTCTTTTGGGTGAGAGGTCATTGCGTTCATACCTCAATCTAATCAAATCTCTAAACAGTGCCTCGCGACGGTATTCGTGGCCTTTTTTAAGGGTAACCAGATATTTTCCATATTCAATGGGCGAACCGATGTTATAAATGCAAGAAACAGAGGCCACCACAATCACATCCTGACGTGTAAGCAAAGAAGTGGTGGCAGACAATCGCAGCTTGTCAATAAGTTCATTAATTTCAGTTTCTTTGGCGATATAAGTGTCGCTTTGCGGAACATAGGCTTCCGGTTGGTAATAATCATAATAAGAGACAAAATATTCAACCGCGTTTTGAGGAAAAAATTCCCTGAATTCCTGCGCCAGTTGAGCTGCCAAAGTTTTATTATGGGAAATGACCAGAGTCGGCCTTTGCAGGTTTTGAATAATATTGGCCATGGTAAAGGTTTTTCCCGAACCGGTAACCCCAAGAAGAACCTGGTCTTTTAATCCCATTTCGACTCCGCCCGTAAGCATTTTTATGGCCTGCGGCTGATCTCCGGTTGGTTTAAATGGTGAATGCAGTTTGAATTTCGCCATGAGAGTATTGTAACATCCTGCACCTCCGAGGTGCAAAAACTTACACCTCGGAGGTGTTTAATATCTTCAAAGATCTTGCATAATCCGCCTGGTCCGCAATAAAATTTATATAATCCTGGATTGAAGAAAAATGCGAGAGGATGATTTCTTTCTTGCAAAATCCATGATGCAATGACAAAAACTCAGGGTATGAAGACCAACGAAATTCTTCCAACTCCAAAACCAGGTTACTCATTAAAGGATTCAGATGAATATAACGCGAGACATGTAATAGTTGTTCATCGGTTTGAATGGTTGTCTTCTTGTATTTTCCTTGGAAAAGGTATCCCCCACGTTTATATTTCAGGTTGAAATAACGAGTGTAGCTATTGCTAAAACGACTAATAAAGGTTGAAAGTCCATTCACTTTTTCTTCTTTGACTTGAAAATGGAAATGGGTGGGCATAAAACAGAAACTGATGACGCTCACCAATTTGTCCCTGGAAGACTTTATAAAATCTTTTTCTCTCGAGTTTGACATCGAAAAGCGTTTAGGAATATTTTCGGCCGTATAGAAAAAAAGCGTATCGTAGGCTCTTTGATAATCAGAATCATCAAGAAAAACTTCGCGCTTATCAACTCCGCGATTAAAAAGATGATAATATTGTTCTTCAAGCAATCTTTCCCGGTAAGAAAACATGTCCTAAAATTACCACGACACCTCGGAGGTGTCAAGAGCCGCACCTCCGAGGTGTAAATATCTTTACAATCCCTAAAACCCCCGCTATAATAGATTCCCACAGGCTTTACGCCGAGGAAAATTATGTCAAAAATACTTGAAGTCAAAAAATTAACCAAAATATTCAACAGCCAAAAGAGAAACATCAAAAAGCAGTTTAGAGCCGTGGATTCTATTTCTTTTTCCGTTCAAGAAGGCGAAATTTTAGGACTTTTAGGTCCCAATGGCGCCGGCAAAACCACCACCATCCAGATGCTTTTAGGAGCTTTGACTCCCACTTCAGGCGAAATTTATTATTTTGGAAAGCCTTTTTCCGGTACCGAAGATCCGGCTCTAAACAAAATAAATTTCGCTTCCGGTTATGCCAACATCCCTTCGCGCTTGACTATTAAAGAAAACTTAACCGTATTTGCTCATTTTTACCAAGTCGCCAATTATCAGGATAAAATAAAGCGCTTAGCCACGGAATTTGAAGTACAAGACCTGCTCAATAAACCTTTGACTCAACTTTCATCCGGTCAAAAAACCCGGGTGATGCTGATGAAAACCATGATTAACTACCCTCACCTCCTGCTTCTCGACGAACCGACCGCCAGTTTGGATCCTGATATTTCACAGAAGGTGCGCCAGTTTTTATTAAGTCAGCGCGAGAAATATAACGTTTCCTTACTTTTCACTTCCCACAATATGAACGAAATCCAGGAAATCTGCGATCGGGTAATTTTTCTTAACCAGGGTAAAATCGTGGCCGAAGATACCCCGATGGGCATTCTTAAAAAAATGAAGCGAACTTATATTCGCATGGTAATTATCAGAGGAGAATCAGATTTAATCGGATATTCCCGCGACAACCATTTCGACCTTTCTTTCAAAAAAGGCAAGGCGCTCGTTAAAATCGATGAAGAAGTAATCCCCAAGTTTTTATACGAAATTTCAGGACTGGGCGTGCGTTACTCGGATATTGAAATTTTACGGCCGCAATTAGAAGATTTCTTTTTACAAGTGGCTAAAGAAAATATTACAGAATGCGGAGACAAGAATGAACCTAACCAGAATTAAAGGCATTATTTTACGCCACCTTTTCCTTTTTAAACACAGCTGGGAAAGAGTTTCTGACAGTTTCTACTGGCCGGCCATGGATATTGTTTTATGGGGTTTAACGAGCCTTTACATCCAAAAATCCCAAAATCAGGTTTCCGGTCTGGTTATGGTTTTCTTAACCGGATTGATTTTTTGGCAAGTTGTTTGGCGCGGGCAATATGAGCTGACCGTCAACCTTTTAGAAGAGCTTTGGAACCAAAATATGGTGAATGTTTTCTGTTCTCCTCTCAAGCTTAGCGAATGGGTAACCGGCATGATCGGTTTGGGTTTTATCAAAATGTTGGGCAGTCTTATTTTTGCGATCGTTTTAACCCTCATTCTCTACACGGTGAATCTCTTCAGTTTCGGTTGGTTACTGATTCCCTTCCTCATTTTATTGCTGATGTCGGGCTGGTGGGTGGGACTTTTAGTTTCCGGAGCTATTGTCAGATTTGGCCGTCAAATTCAAACTTTAGCTTGGGCCGGTGTTTTTATTTTAGCCCCCTTTTCTGCTATTTATTATCCCGTTTCTGCGCTTCCTTTCTGGGCTCAGATTATAGCCAGAATGACTCCGATAAGTTATATTTTTGAAGGTATGCGTAAAGTTGTTCAAAGTGGCAAAATCCCCATCTTCGAATTTCTTTTTAGCTTTATTTTGAATCTTGTCTATCTGGTGATATCCGTTATTGTCTTTCGCCAGGCTTTTGCCAAAAGCAAAGAACTGGGCCTTTCACGCCTTGACGATTAAACCTCTCTGACAGCTTTCTTTTGATATTCCCTCCATGTGATTCCTGCCCTTTTTTACGTCATCCTGAGGAGTCCCGCCATGGCGGGACGACGTGAGGATCCCGTTATGATAAGGAAATAACCCGACAGCATTCCGCTGACATTTGAATTTTAAGTTCTTTCTTGACATTCGGGTTTTTTTCGGTTATACTCTTTTTATGTACGCCGAAATAATCCAACCCGATCTCAACGTGGCCTTCATTGTTTCCAGAAACGGCCTGCAAACGACAGCTGAGGCTTTCAATCAACTGGAGGCAAAATTAGACTCATTAACCGGGAGGAAGTTTTACGGCACTTATCTCAACGGTGAGTATCGGGCCTGTCTGCTCACCCAAGATCAAGATGAATCCACCAGACTGGAATTACCATCCTGGACTATCCCGGGCGGAAAATATCTGAAGGCGAAAATCAAAAATTGGTCGCGGAAGATCCCAAGTATCAAAACCACCTTTGAAGATATGGAAAAATTTGCCAGCCATGATAAATCCCGACCGTATATCGAATTCTATCGCAGTTTTGCGGAGTTGATCTTGTTTTTGCCGATTATATAGTAGAATTTTAGAAAGGAGGCTTTCTATGTCGCCGGTAACGCTTTACAAACGTCAACGTGAAATCTTGGAATTTGTCAATCAATACATCCAAAAAAACAGCCATTCACCTACCTTGGCGGAAATTGCCGAGGCACTTGACCTTTCTTCCCTGGCCACCGTGCATGAGCATTTGCAAAGTTTAGAAAGGAAAGGTGTGATTAAACGGTATAATGGTGCGGTGCGGGGTATCGAGATTGTCGATAAAAAAATTGCCCAAACTTTACAAGGCATCGAATTGCCATTGGTGGGCTATATTGCGGCCGGTCAACCGATTGAAGCCAACGAAAACCTCAACGAAAGCGTTAAGATCTCTCCCAACCTTATCTCCGGTCGTAAACGCGCGTTTGTGCTGCAAGTTAAAGGCCAATCCATGATTGAAGACGGGATTTTGGACGGCGATTATGTAGTGATCGAACAACAGGAAACCGCAGAAAACGGGCAGATTGTGGTGGCGCTTTTGGAAAATTCTTTGGCCACCCTTAAACGTTTCTATAAAGAAAAAAATAGAATTCGCCTGGAACCTGCCAACGCTACCATGAATCCTATTTACGCGACTGATGTCAGAATTCAGGGAGTGGTCAAAGGTGTGATTCGTAAATTTAACTGAAAAATTATTACCCATTTTTTATCTTTTTGCGCCAGTAAAGTTTCTGATAAATGTAATATCCCACCATCGCTGTGCCGAAAAGCAAAATGAGAACGTCTAATTTATGAAAATAGCCTCCGAGTTTGTTCCAGTGCTCACCTAATATTTTCCCGATCAGGGCTAGAATAAAAGACCAGATTAAAGCTCCGGAAAAGGTGTAAAAAATGAATTTTTTTAGGTCATACCGCGCAACTCCGATGGGCAGCGAAATTACAGTTCTAACCCCGGGTAAAAGTCTGGAGGTAAAAGAAACGACTCCGCTTTTGGTTTTAACCCATTGGGTGGCTTTATCATACTCTTCTTCGGATAATAACAGGAGTCTCCCCCACTTTTTTACAAATGGCCGCACTACGCGATCGTGTCCCCAATAGCCAAAACCATATGCAATGAGTGAACCGCAAAGATTTCCAAGCGCACCAACCAAACTTACCATATAAAGATTAAACTGACCCTTAAATACTAAATATCCCGCAAAGGGCATAATAACCTCCGATGGCAAGGGAATCAGAGCCGATTCCAAAAGCATCGCCAAAAAGACTCCCAAGTATCCCAAGGAGGAAATGATGGCAATGACGATTGAAGCTAAAGCGGCAATCAATTTCGCAACCATCATTTCATGATAAAGGTTTCCAACCCAAAAATCCAGATTGACTTCTGTTTTAATCTGCGCTAATATATCTGAGTAATTTAGTCAGTGATTGATACTCGACAACCGTCAACCATATGAAAGTCTCAACCAAAGTACGCTATGCCACCTCGGCCATCTTGGATATCGCTTTATTCGGTCAAGAAAAAGCAGTTTCTATCTCTATTATCTCCCGGCGTCAAAAAATTTCCAAAGATTATCTGGAACAACTCTTCAGAAAGTTAAAAATAGCTCAAATTATAACCAGTCAAAAAGGGGTGTATGGCGGCTACAAACTCAACCGAAAACCCGAAGATATCACTTTAAAAAATATTTTTGAAGCGGTCGGAGAACCCACCAAACCGGTTTTTTGTTTGACGGATATAACTGCTTGCCAAAATGCAAAATCTTGTCTGACGCGCACTTTCTGGCAGGAGCTGGAACAATCGATCAACAAATTCCTGCAGGAAAAAACCATTGCCGAACTGATGATTAGATAGGTTACATGAAGGAGGTAATCATGAAAGTTTATTTAGATAATGCGGCCACCACTCCCCTGCGGAAAGAAGTTTTGGAGGCTATGTTGCCCTTTTTAACACAACATTTCGGCAATCCATCCTCTCTTCACGCCTGGGGCCAAAAGGCGCGGGAGGCAGTTGAAAATGCCAGAGAAAAAGTGGCCCAGGTTTTAAACTGTTCTCCGGCTGAAATCTATTTTACTGGAACAACAACCACCAGCGCTAACATTGCACTCCAGGGCGTGGCAAAAGCACGCAAAAACGAAGGCTGTCATCTCATCACGACCCCCATTGAACATCACGCGGTCTTGGAAGTCTTTCAGGCTTTAGCCGCAGAACAGAATTTCAAGCTCAGTTTGATGCAGGTTGACCAGTTTGGTATGGTTAAACCCGACGATCTGGATAAACTGGTCAGCCAGGAAACGATTCTAATTTCAGTGATGTTTGCTAATAATGAGGTCGGGACTGTCGAACCCATCGCAGAATTGGGGCGGAAAATCGAATCTTTAAACCAAAAAAGAAAGCACTTCCCGCGAATCTATTTTCATGTAGATGCAGCCACTGTTGCCGAATATATCAAGCTAGATCTGCAAAAGCTGAAAATTGATTTACTAACACTGGGTTCACATAAATTCCATGGCCCCAAGGGCAATGGCATTTTATTTGTCAGAAAGGGTATCAAAATTAAACCCATTCTCTTCGGTGGCCATCATGAACATGGTTTGTGGCCGGGAACTGAGGATGTGGCCGGAATCGTAGGAACTGCCAAGGCTTTGGAGATCGCCCAAAAAGAAGTCCAAAAAGTCTCTCCCCTGGTGGTCATTTTACGCGATCGATTAATTAATGGTGTTTTGAAAAACATTCCCAAGGCTAAATTAACCGGGCATCCTAAATTCCGACTTCCAGATATTGCCAGTTTTACCTTTGAAGGAGCAGAAGGCGAATCGATTCTCTTGTTTTTAGATCGTGAAGGAATTGCAGCTTCGTCAGGCTCTGCCTGTACCTCCGGGGATTTAAAACCTTCTCATGTTTTATTGGGGATGGGGATTCCGCCTCAGATTGCTCATTCGTCGATTAGGTTTTCCTTGAGCTATGAAACCACTAAAAATGAGGTAGATTACGTAATTGCCAAACTACCCGCCATCATCGCTAATATCAGAAAGATGTCTCCCTATGGAGACGACGTCTCGCAGAAGATGGTTTAAAAAACTATGTCTCAAAAAAATTCTTCTCAACCTAAAATAGCGGTGGCCATGTCCGGCGGAGTTGATTCAGGAACAGCGGCTTTTCTCTTAAAAAAGCAGGGGTTTCGGGTCTTTGGCATTCATCTTAAACTTTTTGCCACCGAAACGGAAAGCGATCGGCAAAACCGGCAACGGGTGAGGAAAACCGCTACCATGTTAGGTATTCCCTATGAAATCATAGACCTAAGCCAAGGCTTTGCCGATGAGATTATCGCCGATTTTATTGTTCAATACAGTCACGGCCAGACTCCGAATCCTTGCGTTTTTTGCAACCCGAAAATTAAATTCGGCAAATTGCTGGAATATGCTCTCGACGCGGGTTATGATTTTTTAGCAACCGGACATTACGCCAAGGTAAGAAAAGTTGAAACCGGCAATCAGAAGCGCTGTAAAATCAGATATGAACTGTTGAAAGCTTCAGATGCTAAAAAGGATCAATCTTATTTTTTATATCGTTTAAATCAAAAACAACTTTCAAAGATTCTTTTTCCGCTGGGTGATTTAACGAAAGAAAAAGTGAAAATGATAGCCAAAAGTGAAAAACTGCCCGTTGCCGAAGCATCAGAAAGCCATGAAATCTGTTTTCTGAAAGGTGAAGACTACCGCCAATTCCTACAGAGAAAAATCCCGCAAATATTTCAACCCGGACCTATCCAATCCACTGATGGCAAGATTGTGGGAACGCACCTTGGCCTTCCCCTTTATACTATTGGACAACGCAAAGGGATTAAAACACACCACAATCTGCCCCTCTATGTCAAATGTTTAGAAATGAAAACGAACACTCTGATTGTCGGTAGCCAGAAAGATTTGATGCAAGATACGATTTTTTTAGAAAATCTGTCCTGGGTTGCGGGTTTTGCACCTGAATCTGAAAACGGCTACGCAGTAAAAATACGCTATCAGGGTGAATCTACCCTCTGCCAGATTGCGATCTGCGGAAAAGATCGCGTTCAACTTCTTTTAAAAAACGAAATCTTTGGGGTCAGTCCCGGGCAATCGGCCGTCATTTATAAAAAGAATGAAGTTTTAGGCGGCGGAATAATCGTAAATTAACTTAAAACTCAAAGCGCAAAACGCAGAACTTGAAAGCTTTAGTTTTGACATTTAAGATTTAACATTTGAGTTATAAAAGAGAATGTCATGTATACCCAAAAGGTAATGGACCATTTTTTACATCCCAGAAACATGGGAGAAATGAAAAATCCGGACGGCGTTGGCACTGTCGGTAATCCTGTCTGCGGCGATGTGATGAAATTATATATCAAGGTAGGCAAGAAAGACGGGAAAGAATATATCAAAGACATTAAATTCCAAACTTTAGGTTGTGGTGCGGCTATTGCCACCTCTTCCATGGTGACGGAATTGGTTAAAGAAAAGTCTTTGCCGGAAGCTTTAAGGATAAGTTTTGAGACGGTTACTCAAGCTTTGGGCGGCCTTCCTCCCAATAAACTTCATTGTTCCAATCTTTCAGCCGAAGGAGTAAAAACCGCTATCGAAGATTACCAACAGAAACAAGGTTCAAAAGGCAAGGTTTGAGTTATGTGGGTAAGAAAGTGGATTTAATTTGAAGATATGTAGCGATGATTTTGGTCCAGCACGGGTTTCTCATAAGAAGGAAAGGGTTCGCTTTCTTGCCCGGTGAGCGCCTTTTCCATAAACTCGTGCCAAATGGGAGCTGCCACATTAATCCCATCCGCTCCGCTTTTTTTGTTAATGGGGGAACCATCGTTATTGCCGGCCCATACCACTGCTACTAAATTGGACGTGAACCCAACCGTCCAGGTGTCTTTTGGCCCTTCTGAAGTTCCGGTTTTGGCAGCGGCCGGCCTGTCCTTGAGAGTATAATTATTATACCAGGCTTGATTATAAAAGCGGGCCTTGGTTTTATAGTCTGAAAGAATACTGGCAATCATGGCCGCAATATTAGAATCTATGATCTCTTCGCTGGCTTTAAAGTCTGAATTATCTTCGACAATACTCCCTGAAGAATCGGTTATCTTAAGTATGGGTTGCTGGTTGATTTTATGACCACCGTTAGCGATAATACCCAATCCCTGAGCCATATCAATCGGTTTTATAACCGCGGTTCCTAAAGCCAGACTCAAACCGTAATTTTGGGGTTCAGCAATGGTTGAAAAACCCAAACTTTTAAGTCGGGTGGCTGTTTTTTCAATCCCCACTCGATTTAGAGTAGCCACTGCCGGAATATTCAGCGATTGAACTAAAGCTTCCCTGGCCGACCACCATGAACCCGTGGCTCCTCCACCGTAATCAGTCGGTCTATATCCACCACCAAAATCCTGGATTTTATCTAAAATCAGTGTTTCCGGAGCAAAACCTTCCTCGAAAGCCGTAAGATAAATAAAAGGTTTAATGGCAGAACCCGGCTGTCGGGCTGAAGTGGTCACGTTGACTTCCGATTCGCCAAAATCCTTTCCTCCAACCATGGCTAAAATTTCACCATTTTTTGGATCTAAAACAATGAGACAAGCGTTTGAAGCTCCCCAGGCGGAAGTGTTTCTGGCTACCTGCTCTTTGATAATTTGCTCCCCCAATTCTTGCAGATGAGGATCCAGAGAAGTTGTGATCCGCCAACCACCCGATTCAATTGTTTCTTCACCATATTTTTGAAAGAGATAATCTCTGACAAAAAAAACAAAATAAGGATATTTCACTGGTTCAATATTCGAAGCATAATTTATTTCTTGTCCTAAAGCATCCTCATATTCAGCTCTGTTTATTAATCCTTCTTTAGACATTTCTTCTAGAATATAATGGGCGCGTTCTTCCAAGCCGCTCCGATTAAAATAAGGGCTCAGATTGGAAGGTGCATTGATGAGGGCCGCTAAAGTTGCCCCTTCTGCTAGAGTCAGCTCTTGAGGAGCTTTTTGAAAATAAACCTCGCTGGCGGTTCTGACTCCTACCAAATTCCCACCCACTGAAACCTCGTTTAGGTAACGCTCAAAGATTTGATCCTTGGAATAGCGCAACGTTAGCAAATAAGAAATGAAGATTTCTTTGACTTTTCTATCCAATGTTTTTTCCTGACTCAAGACGAGTTTGCGCGCCAGTTGCTGCGGGATAGTTGAGGCACCCTGCTCGATTTCATTGTTACGCAGATCGGTTATTAAAGCGGAAATAATTCTTTTGATAGAAAAACCCGGATGCTGATAAAAATCTTTGTCTTCAGCCACTAGAAAGGCGTTGCGCACATTGATAGGAATTTCTGGCAGATTGACATTCTGACGACGGATTGCTCCGTGAATTTCGTATAAAAAATTATCCTCTCGATCATAAAGCTTTGAAGATTGACCTATCTTTTCTTCGATTTTAGGCTGGGGCAGGGAAAGCGCCGAGTTGGCGGCATAAGTCACGATTTGTCTTACGAACATAATTCCACTTAAAAACAGGAAAAGTGCCAATCCCCAAAGAATAAAGGTGGTAAAAATACGAAATACTTTTTGAGGCATATAAATCTTCCTCGACTTCACGGTCGGGGTATCTTCTTTTTCTTCGCTGCGCTCAGCCCGACTTCGTCGGATTGGCTTCATCCGCCCCGCCATGCGGGACGGTATTAAGCTTGGAAAAAATAAAGATAATTTACTTAAATGAGGGTAGGATTTGTAACCCACCTTCATTTAAACAGTTGTGGGAATTTAGTGTATACGTAAAAAGAGATTGAACCCAAGAGAATCATCAAGGAGATTAGAAAACCGATACAAAATCCGATGCCGACTGCAAAACCAAAAAAGAAACCACTTTTAAGCTTCAGATCAACCTTGTCTGGAATTTTTATCAGCGTAGCTTGAGTGTCTTTTATTTCTTCTAAAAGATTCTGCGCGTTTTCGATATCTCTCCATTTAGACTCGGAGCCTCTTTGAGAATCTTTGATTTTCTTTTCTAATTTATCGTTGGGCATTAATCCCATTGTACGTAATATTTTTTAATTTGACAAGAAGTA
>Ga0210051_1000870_pt1 | contig 29700 bp, 23 predicted proteins | sample CryGey092014_all_FD_185464 | JGI IMG/M metagenome (GOLD analysis project Ga0210051, IMG submission 185464) | Groundwater microbial communities from aquifer - Crystal Geyser CG23_combo_of_CG06-09_8/20/14_all (SPAdes) (version 2) | ecosystem: Environmental > Aquatic > Deep subsurface > Groundwater...
GTCACTGAGCATTTGTTCTCCAGTTTGCGTCTTAAAAATCTCAATACTATCAGCCATTGGCATAAAAATAAGTAAGTAAAACACCATCTGATATCGTCAGAAAACATTATCTGATATCATTCTAATTATAGTCAGAAACAAAAATAATGCAAAAAAAAGAGGGACTTTTTTAAAGAGATATTTTTATAACCCTATAAGGGCGAATTTATAGGTACTTTAGCACATTTGCGCCTCTGCACCCTTGCACCTTTGCGCCTTTACGCCTTTTTTTAGATTGACAAAAAAAGAAATCCTTACACAATTGGCAAGGATTTCTCTATTTTGAGCTTATATACTGATAATTAAGTAGCCGTAGGTGTAGGTGTAGGTGTAGGTGTAGGTGGTTGAGGTACTTCGCCGCCGATTTCTTCTTCCTTTTCCTGGCCCATTCTCGCTCTGACAGCAAAGATGACCACCAAGACCAAGAACACTCACACCAAGATACCAAGCACAATAAGGATAATCTTGAGCAGACTGGAGCTTTTTTGACCAGATTCTACAGCGATGCCTTCAGGGACAGCCTTAGTATTGTCGCTATTACATAAGGTGCTCGGGATGCTATAGAATTGCATGATGACACAGATATTTGGCATGATGATAGTATCCATGTCTATCTTATCAATCTGTCATTCCATGGCAGTTCATTTCGTGGCGACATTGGCACTGATAGTATTTACGATATTTTGAAGGATTTCTTTTCTCTTATCTTGTTGGGAGATGTCCAAAGACTGATCGCCTACTACCGCATCAAATTGGGTGAACAGGTCGGCAACTTCAGCAGACAAGGTGAGCGGTAAGATGGACAATATTTCAGCTTTCGCTTTTTGATATTCACTACCTCATTGTGCAGCAACTACAGATTTGTCAGACAGCACAGCAGAAATGCTATCTATCCTTTGTTTCTGATCATCAGTCAGCGTAAGGGTATTTTTTTCCATATAGTCGGTCACCTGTACGAGATTCGCTTTGGAATTATTGGCATCACCGAGCCCATCTCTAAGAGAAGTGAGCAAGGTTTTGAAGGTCTTATGCTCTCCGCTTCATCGCAATTCTCCTTCCATAGTATTCAACAATGCAGTGATATCATCATAGACAGCCTTCGCTTTTGCATCAAGTTCCACTTCGAAATCAAGGAAATTGACTTTGAAATCCTTGGACACTAATTTGAGATCTGCTTGCGAATAATAAATTCTTCACACCACCCCGTCATACCTTGCTTGATATTTCTGCAAAGAAAGCTGATTACAATTGAAGTCATGATCATTATCCACGACACTATCACTATTAGAGTCAGCAGCAATATTCACATCGACATAGCATTCTCCCCTGGCATTAGGATAGGAGATATAATAAAGAACGGAGTTTTCTAAGCTCTTACCTACAAAGAATTCTATATCACCACTTTGATTTGGAGACGGAGCAGGAATAGCAAGCAGATGAAAATCACCAGCCTGCCCCGAGAGATTCGAGGTGATGACGTCACCGCTATTCAAAGTGATGGCAAGTTTTTTGCTGGCTTTATTGGCGAATTTGTCGCTCACATCTAAAGAAATGAAATATTTTCCATAATCAGGATATTCATAAGAAAAAGCCGTTCATCAAGTGATGGCATTCGATGCGGTGCATGTCTTGATATCCAGACAGAGTGATTTTTGTTCTATATCTCAAACGCTGATATCTTTGAAAATGACGAGTTTGCCGAATTGGTCATACAATAGCTTAGGCTTCAATCAATTCTTGATGATGATTTTTCACCCATTGGAAACACCTCTATATCATCTATAGAGTACTGACGCTCTAGGAGTATATCATCACAATGCCTCATCGCTCGGCTTATCATAAGCATAGGTGACACGATCTTGTTTGGTAATCAAATCCCGAGTCCCATCACCATCGAAATCATAATAAATAGTCCTTTCCTTCACAAAATCAGGTCTGTCAGAAATGATTTTGGAAACGACATCAAAAGTTATTTCATCGCCGACTTCTGCGGAAGCCTGATTGGATTTGAGCGTAACTAATGGCACATCCGGTTTGCTGGCATCAGGAGGAAAAAATACGATAGGCCCATTGCCGACAATCTCTTCACTGCTTTGTTTCCCATCATCATTATCATACATCATGACGCCAAACATGAATTCTCCAGCAATTCTCGGCAAGGAGAAAAAGGCATAAGGAACATTACTCGGAGTGATCTTAGTCTCCAAAACTCTATTTGGATCATCTTTATAATAATAGTATCGTTTGAAATAAGAGATGTTCCCGTCAGGATCGACAGGCATTGTAGCACTCACTTTTACAATCAAAGGATCGAAAGTATCATTGAAAATATCTTTCACCTGATTTTCATTAAATCCGACACCCATTTCATTTCCATATTGAGGGAAAAGCAGAACCACATTATCCAATCTAGGCAAAGCATTGACGACTTTGAACCAAACTCTTACTTTACTATTTTTTCACACAGCAGTATCTTCGGCAGTCAGATCTATAAACTGACATCACATTTCGTCGAACTTATAAGAAAAATCAGTTTGCTTATATATTTCTTTTCATCCTGGCTGGAAATAGAAAGCAAGATCAGTAGCCGCTCATTTGGAATTCACAGACAAGGAAGGATCTACTTTGATGTCTTGATATCTATCGATCTGATAAGCAGCAGCTTCCTCCGAAGCATCGGAGTCAATATCCGTACACGTTGTATTTTGCGTAAATGCGACACCCTGCTTATCATACACGACAAATCCAGCAACGGGGTAATCCTTTTCTCAGATAAATACCAATCTGCTGACTTCATTCCTATTTCCATTCGCGCCATCTACAGAGAGCTTGACCGTATATACGCCGGTTTTTCTGTATACATGGGTGATGTTGGCAACCTGCAAAGAATTTTTTGTTCCATCGCCAAAATCCCATTGATAATTTATAATAGGTTCATTTGATCTCACAGTAAGATTAACTGGATTTCATCGATACGTAGCAACAGGCATAATATCAATCTCAGGCCTAAGAGTAGATTTGATTTCCAGATCTTTTTCTATTTCAGCCATCTTGCCATATTGATCTTTCACGACAAGTTTCACTTTGTATTTCCCCACGCCATTAAATTCAGCGATAACGGTTTCATTGGTATTTTGAGATTCGATGATATTCGCTTTAAGTTCTTCCGGAAATACCCGTTCATAGGTCAATTGGTCAAATCCATTAGTCACATCCACATCGGATGAAATAGATGCGTCAAGAGTGAATCTTGAAGGATAAAGCCACTCATTGGTTGGCTTCATTTCAAACTGAGCAATCGGATCAGTAGAATCCACGACTATCTGCACAGTATCAAAATTGGTTTGTGCCTGTTGATCTTCGACGGTAAGTTTGACAGTATATGAGCCAGGCTCTTTAAAGTTTTGCTTGATGGATTTTCACTGGTACACTTCTATCTTATTTGCTTCTTGATCAAAAATTTCCCAGGTATAAAGCCTAAGTTGCGATAAAACTGAATAGGAGGCATTGGCATCAAACGTGAAAGTGCTGGAAGTATTTCATTTGTCCGGACTTTGTTTGATGATAGCAATCGGATCGGAAACCACGAGAGAATATGTTTCTGTGACCTTATTGGTTTCATTGTCAGTAGTAGTTAATGCAATCTTGAATTCCCCTTGTCCAGGTAAAGCAAGTCTGACGATACCAGGAGCACCATCGCCGTCTTTCGTATATGTAAATCCATCTTTTGATGTAATCTCTCGATGATGAGACATCAGCTGTCTTCATCACATAGGAATCGTAGCCGAAGCATCAAATACCACTCATCTTTCAGCCTCTTGTGTTCATATTTTTATCTTGCTGTCCTTGGTCATTCTCTGTCCATTGGTATAGATAGAGATAATAGCGGTCTTCGGAGTTACATCGATTGACATGGTTTTTTCTCCATCAAAGATTCACTGGGGAGGAAGATTATTTGAACTTCTCACGGTAAGATGCACAAGATAATTTCAAGGCTCTGCGAAAACATAATTTACAACAGGTCCATTGCCTATAGTTTTATCAGTTCCATCAACGTCTCTATAATACCAGAAGAAATTTGAAGAAGGAATAGTCTCATCGGAAGGATCAATACTGCCTCTTGCATCAAAGGTCACCGTCAATGGAGATGGTCAACTCATAGGAGAAGCCTTAGCCTTTGGCACCACGGTATATGAAGAATTAACTTTTTTAAGGATATCGGTGAATGGCTTATAGCAATTAGATTTATACTGACCTAATAATGGCTTGAACGTAGGATCTTGATATGACAAAGCCGCTAACTGACTACTCAAACTCAAACATTGATTATAGGTGACAGCGAAAGCATAATCCTGAGGGAATTTGGGGAATAGGACATTGAAGTGTGTATTTAAAGTACCAAACTTTGCTGGAAGATTTTGCCCCTGAGTAGTACTCATTTCAGATTCGATTTCTACGAACAATCATAAGGTTGCATCTCGATCATCGCTGATAGCATAGTTAGCATAATAATCAGTTGGCACTCAGCCTGCCGAAAAAACCATCCATAAAGAAGCTGCGGAGAGGATGAAACACACACACAGAAATTTGAAATAGCGATATAGAAGAAGACGCTGGCTTCGAGTTTTCGAAGTAACGTCGCTTCTATCCAGCGAAGCTGAGTAGGAATTTTTTGAATTCCTACATGGCAGGAATATATTTTTCATTCAACAACGAAAAAATGAATAAAAATATCGAGCAAAATATAAGTATTTGCATTCATTTTGCAAAACAATAAAGTGCTTTCAGCACATATTACGATTTTTAACAATTTTTAACCATTTTTAACGATTTTTAACAATTTTTTATGATTATAGGATTAGTCGGGTCGACGAACGTCGGAAAATCAACGCTTTTCAATAGGCTCATTGGCCAGTTTAGGGCAATTGTCACCGATATTCCAGGTACAACAAGAGATATCATCCAGCACACGACCCAGATCGACTGACTGGGCCAGGTCATTTTTGCTGATAGTCCGGGGTTATTGGATTTCAAATCCGAACGGCCGTTTATCAAAAGAATAATAGACGAATCTGACCTCCTGCTCTTCATGATTGACGACAAAGTGGGCGTTACTGCCAAAGAACAGCATATCGCTCAATATATCAGAGAAAAGCATAAACAAGCGGGGACCATACTCATCATCAACAAACTCGACATCAAATGGAAAGAATCCCAGACAAGTCTGGCGATAGCTGACTACTACAGTCTAGGATTTGAACATATCATCGGCATAAGTGCAAAAAATGCAAGAAATCTGGAAGAATTGCAAAATCTGATAGTAAAATTATGAGCAAGGTACAAAAAACCTTCGACCTGATGACATTCGACTTGATGACTTTCGACCTGAATTGCGATTCTCGGAAAACCGAATGTAGGAAAGTCGACATTACTTAACACTTTCGTCGGAAAAGAACTCTCTAAAGTAGAAAATATATCAGGGACTACGCGTGACTACGTCATCGGAGCTTTTAATTATGATGGGCGCAAGTACGCAATTTACGACACCGCAGGGATAAAAAAGAAGGCAAGCATGCACGGTATCGAAAAAATCGCCTATCAGAAAACACTCGATATGCTAAAATTCATCAGACCGGTAGTGCTTTTTCTGATAGACTGCACCGAAGGGCTTTCGCACAGGGACATGACACTATTGGAAGAGATAAATCATGTGGGATTACCGATCATTATAGGACTCAACAAAACCGATCTCATCAACAAGAAACAGAGTGATGCTATGATAAAAACTATCCAAGCATATCTCAGTTTCGCCAAATACATACCTATCATCCCGATAGTCGCGGCAACAGGCAAGGGAATAAAAGAAATGATGGCGCTCGTCACGCTAGTGAACAGAGAAATGAACAAGAGAATCGATACCAACAAGCTCAACAAAGTCATCAACCAGGAATATCTCAGCAGACCACCGAGATTCCCAAAAAATAAAATCTGCAAAATCCTCTACATCACGCAGACAGACATCGATGCACCGACCTTCATGGCGTTCGTAAACCACAAAGACAGAGCCAATTTCGCCTTCAAACAACGGATAGACAACTCTTTAAGGAAACATTTTAGTTTCATCTGAGCTCCGCTCGTGATAAAGTTCAAAGAAAGGAATGAAGAAGAGCAAAGCAAACCTAAAGACGAACAAAGAGATGTCCAAAGAAAATCAAAATATGAAGAGAGAATAAAGAGATTCAAAACGAGGTCTGCAAGCAGAAAATCATAAACTTCCATTTTTAACGATTTTTAACGACTTTTAACAATTTTTAACGACCTATTCATGCTACTTAGCAGAAAACACGTCACGAAATTCATCATGATCACCGTACTGCTACTCATCATAGATGTGGCAAGTAAGTATTTCTTTTATGATCTGCAATTTGGAAAAGAAATAGCAGTCATCGACCCGAGTTTCAACCTTGGTATCGCACGATCCATGGGGTTGCCGCTCATCATTACCATAGTCATCTCACTCGTTGCGCTCGTATTGTTTTTTGTCATCTATTACCGTGGATACATCAATATCATCATCGCCGGATTTTTGATAGCAGGGGCTTTGGGGAACCTTATGGATAGATTATGGTTTTGAGGAGTAAGAGATTTCATCAACATCAGAATATGGGATTTCCCAATCTTCAATATCGCAGACGTATTTCTCAATATATGAATAATCCTATTTATCATCAAGGAAATCTGGTCTTGAAAAAAGAAATTAAAAACATAAAGTCACCTCACCACAGAAATGACAGAGTTTTGTGTTTTGTATTTTCCACTTTGTACTTTCTACTACTATGTTTTATACCTTATCAAAAAATATCATGCAGTACACAGGAACCGTAAAATTCATTGGACCAAAGGAAACTATTGGCGCAAATGGGTTAGAAAAACAGACTATCGTTTTGGAGGAAGAAACTGACAGAGAGTTTAAATGAGGATTGGCGGTAGATTTCTTCAAAGACAAGATTGAACTTCTCAGCAATGTGAAAGTTGGTGATCTTATCACTGTTCACATCAACACCAGAACAAACGAATCAAAAACTCAAGCAGGAAGATGGTTCAACAGCATCACTGGATGGAGATTGGAAGCAGGCGCAGGAAGCGCAGCTAAACCAGCAAAACAACCAACCGACGACCTCCCATTCTAGTAAGGAATTCAATACTTACATAAAATGCTGACCTGTCATTGCGAGCAAAGCGTGGCAATCCGTCAGCATTTTTCCATTATTCAAAAAGTCTCTAGAAATTTGACACGTAATCCTTCAAAAGCATGGTTTATAATTTTGATTGAATTACGGGTGAAATATTTGATGTATCAAATATTTGACAAAAATAAAAAAGCGGATATAATAAGAATAGATAATTTTACATACTAAATTATACTCATGGATCAATCAATCGCATTGGCTATGTCAAATCAAAAAAAGGATCTAATCGCAGAAGCGGTATCTGCGAAATATATGCCGAGCTACAAACGAACCAAAAAAATACGGGAAATCATAAGTGGTGGAAGCAAAGACCTTTTAGACAATCTGAATATTGTCGGAAAAGTAGCATTCCACATCAAGGAAGGAAATAGATTAAGCAAAGAAAATAAGAGAATAGAAGAAGAAATAAGACAAACAGAGAAAGCCTCCCAAACATTTAATAAAGCATCATAAGAATTTTTATTGCCCGAACATAATTTACGCCTTTCTAGACGATAACCAGACGCCCACAAGCGTCACAACAGCACCAATCACGAACAAATATGTTATTTTTTCATATAAAATCGGAACTGCCAATAGTACAGTTGCTACAGGCTGAATATAAAGGTATAACGATCAATCAACATAAGAATTTCTTTTGATGATGATCTGCTGAAGCAGATACTGCAATCCTGTTCAGGCTAACCCTACAAAAATAATAGCCAGCCAGGCATAGGTCGATAAGTGCGTTATTTCTGAGACAATCTGCTGTGGATGAATGAATGACATGATTCAGGTGATTATAAGTGTTACAAAAAAGGAATCCTGCAGTTATCGTTTCATGAGAGAATATTTTTTGTGCAGATTTTGATCGGACAGTATATATGGTAAATGATATCATGGCGGCTATTATGATGAGGTTACCAATCAATTATCAAACGGCATAATCTCATGTATAAAGCACAGGCAATAATATGATAGCTACAGCACCGAGAAATCCAAGAATGATTCATAAAATATTCAGTTTATCGAATTTGTGCTTCAAGAAAATATATCAGAACAATAAGGCCATGATAGGGGACAACACATAGATGATGGAAGAAGACGTTACGGTTGTCCACTGTATTCCGAAGGCGAATAAGATGACATTTCATGCAGCGAATAAGGAGAGCAAAAAAAGTTTCATCAAATGTGTTTTGGAAATTTTATGTATCACAAAAGGCGCGATAAATAATGCCGCAAAAATGAATCTCAAAAATGTAAATCAGAAAGGAGAAATTTCTCTTAAAGCGATTTTGGCAAAAATACCAGTTGATCAGCCCAAGAATGCCATTAGCACAATCAACAATAATCAAGTGAGATACTTTCTACGCATAGAAATATATGAGATAAATTACTGTCCGACGACGACTTTACTCGCAGCTACTACTCTTCTGTCCCCATCTTTTTCATACACAAATCCTCTCTCGAATTCTTGGACTATTTTTCATTTCAATTTTTCATCTTCTACGGGCTGAATGCTAACCGGCTCATGAACTAATGAATCTGGCACTAATCATACAGACTCGATAGGTTTGATATTAAATGATTCCAAAGTTTTAAGAAAATTATCATACATCATCTGGAGTCATTTTACGAAAGGACTCTCTTGCTGATCTGCGGGGATAGCGATAAGCGACTTTCTAAGATTTTCTACAAACGGAAGGAATTTTTTGACGACAGAAATAAGCGTATCGACTTCCAAAGAAGCTGATTTTTCTTTCATGTTTTGCATATATCTATCAAAGTCCCGCTTGAGATTGATGTAATCATGCTGAGCTCTTTTGGTGATTTCCATCTGCTCCTGCAAAGCTTTTTCTAATTGCTGGATTTTTTCATCCGTCCCAACACTTTTGTCCCTTTTACCCTTTTCATCTTTTTCGTCGTTTTCCGCTTTCTCTTTCTGAATTTCTTCTAACTTTTTTTCTAGGTCAGATTTATCTTTTTTATCGTCTTTTGTCATAGCAACACATTACAATGTAAATAATTTTGTCCTCCTTGTCTCCCTTTTTAAAGGGGGTGCCTTTAGGGAAGGGATTTAAAGGAGGTGGCGAGTGAAACGAGACGGAGCTACAGTCCAGCAAAGCTGGAGATTTGCTAACGCATTCCGTCGAAATCCATTGTTAGTTGTTCACTTTTAGTTGTTAGTTCATCGTAATATTCAGCGAATGTCTGCCCTTGCTCCCGAAGTTTTGTTGCCAATCATGTTCACATATATCTCCAATGTCGTCATTCTACCATCTGCCCATCGACATCGATTCATTTCTGATAGGTGTTGTGGAATCCTCGCTTATGCGCATTGTCGGCAAACCATTGATAATATCTATTCCCGGAATATAAGGTGTATCATTTTCATCCTTTGGTGAACACTTTAAGATCAAGAGCGAGTCAAGCTTGATGCTCGCTGGTACCAGCTTGCGCACATCTCACACGGGAACATCATTTTTTGAGCATATATTCTTGTAGGTCATTACTTCTATAGGCACTCGCTATCCATAACTTATCGCCCTTGAAATCATTCCGAAAATGTCGAGCCATATCAGCAAATTGGATTCACGCTTCTTCTCTCAACTTGTAGGCTTTGGAACTATTGGCGGTAAATGCCGAATCTATGGGAAGCAAATCTCAAGGCACATAATTCAAATCGATAAAAGGAGTATCGACGCTCAGATATTTTTGCAGCGAATCATCAGCGGAATAATCATACACGGGTTCAGCGGGAACTGCGACCTCTGCTTCTGCTACGCGGATAGCGGCATTAGCACTAGGGAAATTATCTACCAGAAAAAAAACAGCTACGATCAATAGCACACCAAAAGAAGAAAAAATTATTTTATATAATTTCTTATTCATAAGTTATCAACCCTTTAAGAAAAATTAAAAAAAGAATCTCACAAGAATGCAGTCAATACTTTTGGTTCTTGCCAATTGTCTGAGCTGGATTACATTCAGGAAAAGCAAACTGAACGTACCAGCGAGTCTGGCAAAGAACTAGACCTCTTTGCATACTTTCTGGGGATATGCCAGAAAGTATGAAGAAAGCGCCGCAGGCAGAAAAGATATTCGAACACAAAAAATTATATAAAAACCACTGCCTATTTCAATTCAAAAAAGAGATTGCGAAAAAAATCCAAAATCCTATATTCTTTTATCGCACGAAGTGCGTTTATCGTGAACGAAGTGAACTTTTATCGTGAGCGATAGCGAATGTTTATCTATTTTTATCTATTCTTATGGTAAAATATATAGTCATCGAATGAATCCATGGCTCAGGGAAATCGTCCGTTGCTAAGCAACTTACCCAGACACTCAAAGAGAAATGAATCAACGTGGGATACTATCATTTCCCCAATGAAGAAGAAGATCTCGGTAAAATGATAAGAAAAACGCTGACTGACAAAGACCTCTATAAACATCGGGAAGTGCTTGGTCTGCTCTATGCTGCAGCGTCAAATAGTTTCCATATCAAGACAAGAGATGACGACAAGATATACGTACTCGAAAGAGATTCGGTTACTACAGGACTCGTTTTCCAAAGAGACATTCCACGAGAAACAAGACTTGAAATCTATAAATTCGGGATTGAGAATCTGAGAAAGCAAGGAATAGTCTTCTATGTGAAAATCGACAAAGCCATTGCACTAGAAAGACTTATGAAAAGGAACGAGGAACTCAAAAAACAATGAGGGGTGCGGGAAGATAAGGCGAATGATAAATTCGTCGAAGAAGAATTCGACAGACTCTCAAATCTCTATGATACAGAAATGATGCCGCAGCTCGATAAGCTATGACTCAAACATGATATCGCAGACAATAGTGATACCTTAGAAAATACAATTCAACAGATTATAGAAAAATTATGAGTGTAGATATTATCATGTTTGACCATGATACGTAGCTATTTCATCATCAGTATTATCTATAGGTGTTTTTCTGTTAGAAGCCACATCACTTCACAGGTTTTCTGCTAATCATCACTGAATAGTGTTCAGATTTTTTACTCTTACACCTTTATTTTTAGATCCGCTTCATCATCACGGTCAGAAATTGGTTACCAAATCAGCTCTTGCATCAGTATGCTGCACATTGAGCTGCGTATCAGAATTGAGATAATCATCCAAGGCATTATGGACACCATGACGTTTTTCTAATTCTTCAGCAACCTGATAAAGCTCTTTATTGATATATTTAGATCCTTTCTCATATTTATTTCTCACCGCAGTAAACTTATCTTTTGCATCTAATTGCAAACCAAAACCGAAAGCAGCATCTTTATGAGAGATATATTCTTCCCGATCTCATACTTTTACCAATCCTGGCTTTAAATCATCAACATACTGAGATCACATAACGCTGCCTATCATAGAAGGATCGAGAATGGTATCTATATTCACCTTAAAGAACATTTTGAATGCGTCCAAGGCATTCAAAAATGCTTCGGGAGGGACATCCCTTCCTCAACTATTATTTTTGATAATCGTTCCATTGATAGTGTACCATAATGTATGTTCGGCCTGTGCTTTTGTCTTAGTATCCTCGAGCATTTCTCTGATAGCCACAAGTCTTTTTACAAATTCAGATCTTTCGTTTCCTTCAAACCCCACCCTGCCGAACCGGTTCAAGAATTTTTTGAGGATAAATTCTACATTGGCTCAATCAGTTTTCTTCTGGGGGACAAGAGCTCTTACTTTATCCCAGAACATAGCAGAACCGCCTTGTTCATGGGAATCCTTTCCTTTAAATTCACCATTTTCATATTCCATTAATATTTTAACGATTGTTTCACTTTTTGCAAAAGGCCTGCTATACATAGCAGAAATATTGTGTCTGATATCCAAATCGATATCCTCACTTTTTTCTTGGGCGAATTTGACATACGCCTCAAGCAAGGTCTTGTCATCGTGTTCTACGGTAGGGTCATTGGCAAGCTCAACTATGGTTTTTTGCGTTCACCGCGTTTTCCCATTCTTCTTTTCAGATGAATTATCTGATTCAAAAGAGAGGAATTTAGCGAATCATTCACCATTTTCGTCATCCAACCATCGGGTTTTAAAGGACGGTCTTCATCATCTGATGAATGCTCAAACAGATTCCATCTTTCCCATAGTGAAATCATTGAGATCAAACTTAGCGAGTTTTAGTTTCTTCGGATTGCCGGTTTTATTATATTGGAATTCTTTACTGAACTTCCCTTGCGTATAGATATCCAAAAGCTTGAGCATCTTAGCTTGTTGACCCGGATCCTTAGCCATCAATCACCCAAGACATCAGCTCGTTCTGCAGATATCTTTGAGCCATCATTTAGTGGTTGCATCCGTATTATACCAAAAATATCAGGACAAAATTCAACTTACGACGTACATATAGAAAAGGTTCCGTTGCTTTGGACTTTGCGCTGTTTCAGCCATCATCTTAAAGAAAGGGAATGAACTCATGGTTCTTCAGTTTCTCATATGTCTTTGGTATTCATATTCAGCGAATTCAAACCTCGTAGTCTTACTGAGCTCCTTGTGTTTGGTTTCTATAGCGCTGAATCAGAAATTCTTCTTCATAGATTCATCAAGTTTATTGGCAAATTCTCTCGACCATTTCGCAGCTTGCAATTTTTCGTGCTCCCATCAGACATTATGCTCTCTACCATCGATGACATCCACCAAATATTTCATCTCCAATTTTACCATAGCTTCATTCCTATAGATCGTCCAATCCACTCCATACAAATCGCTATTTTGCCTGATATCTTCCAAAGCTCAATTCAGCCTGTCAAGATATCTTTGTTGATGTTTTTTGCCCAGGATAAGATTCACCCGATGTCATTTGCCGATATATTCGTATGACCTGGAATAAGGGGTTTTTTCCTTGTTGATGATAGCTAGAAGCAAGGCAGGAATCTTATACATATCCTTAGGTCTGTCTTTCCCATTGACCAAATCTTTGATTTTTCTCGGGAATAGCGAAGAGAAGTGCGCGTCAGCTTCATAGATTTTCTGCCATCTCTCTATCTTTTTCCAGACTCTGTTGTCTCTGGCAGTATAGTATTCCATACCAGCCCTTTCCATCCCATTTCCTACTCTATCAAATATAGTTCCGATTCCCTTTCCTAGTTTCTCAAACAATAATCAATTCTGCAGAGCGATATCCATGAGGTCTTCTACCCTTTCTTCATCATGCTTTTTGACGCCATCTATGATTTTACTAAATCAAGATTTGAAGAATCACACGACGTTATTGATACTAAAAAATGGTTGACGCAGCTTATGTCACTCATCTTCTCCGCCAAATTTTATCTTGGCCTTCGCCGAAATATCTGACTTCGGTTTAGGATGAAGCTTCTTACTTCAGACGAACAAGACGAACATGGCATAATCCATAGTCTGATTATATGTAAATGGCTTCCTCGTTTTGGTGTCCTTAAGCTCAGTGTTGTTGGTGACAGTCACAGTTCCATTAGCATTATACTTTGCCTTATAATAGATCGGATTAACCATTTCCTCAGTTTTTCACGGTCTATCTACATTACCGGTATAATATTCTTTCTCATCATATCAGAAATATTCCACATCCTCTCAGACGAATTTTTCTCCCACAGAAATCTTGAACCCATTTCATGTCCAAGAAATTTTATCAAACGCTGATGCAAAAATACTGTTATCAAAACCGCTGCTTTTCATCAGTGAAATCAGTCACTCCATACCAGTGCCCTTGCCGGAAGGCATTTTATAGATTTTTTTATCAATATCTCACAAGGCTTCGACGATATTGTCGATAGTTTTATCATTCATCGGTAAAGTTTTTTTTGCTCATTCCAGACTACCCAACTTTGTTTCTCCGCTACGAACTTTCACAGTAAACTTTCCTGCATTTCGATCGACATTGGCTACCTCAAGCCACATCCAGGCATCTCATCATGTTTCATCAGGAGGCAATCAAGTACTTCCGCATTTGATGATAAATTTTGCACCTTCTTTAAATCATTCATGCTCTGCTCCTGTAAATTTATATCATTTCAATTTTTTCCATTCCTCCAAAAATTTATCAATATCTGATTTCTCTGCAGATTCTTTTTTTTCTCATAGTCATGGTTCATTGCTTAGTTGTTTTTGTTCACTATCAGTGACATCTTGGTTGATATCTTGAAAAGTTTTCAATTTTGCCATTTTTTGTCTTCGTTGTTCTTCTTCTGCAGGACTTAGTGTCCTCTCCAGACTTTGTTGGCCGAGTACAAATCACGCAAACAAAGCTCACAAAGCTTCGCCATTCAGATTTATTTTCCTTTCAAGAACTTCTATTTTACAGTTTTTTTCTTCAGATTCAGGAATCACAACAGCAATTCCATTTTCTGTGCCATCCCGAGTTACAAGACTTCTATCATCAGAAGCAGTAGTGACAGGTGATGAATAAAGATACCGATTAACAGCACTAGAACCAGCATCGGGTTTCCACTGTTTTTCTTTTTCTATAGGAGAATATAATGAAAGATATCATACAACTGTTTTGCCATCTTTGGTCACAGAAACTTTGTATGCATCATTAAGTTTTTTGGTTCCATTACTTGCAGCGAATTCATCGAATATCGAATGGAAGATGATACTCTCTTCAAAAAATTTCTCGCTGGAAGGAGTCACCTGGACCTCAAAATTGAGCGGTAAATTTTCAAGCTTAGAAAGTTCTTCAAAACTGGCAAGATTCGTCATCCCGGTTCACAAGAATTTTTTTCCATCAGAAGAAAATTTGATATGTACGCGCCCATCAGAAGTAGGAATGCTGACATCAGTTTTTCTCAAATCAAACAGATCATCAAGGAAAGTTTTGAGTTCATCCTCATCAGTAGACAGAAGTTCAGGAGCTTTACGTTTTATGATATCTTCCAATTTATGTTTTACCAAGACATCAAGCAAGGCTTGTTGTTGCCCCATGTGCAATTGAGAAAAATCAAATTTGGAATCAACCAAAGTGCGTATTGCGCCAGCTAAACTTTTATCTTTCATATCCAATTGCGTGGCATAAGCATCCCATCTGATTTTTTCCCTTTGTTCTTTGAGCGTCTTTATTTCGGCGCGCAATAATATCTTTGTCTCGTCCGGAGTTCATTCAGCGATTTTATTTTCTGTTTCACCGATTTTTGTATCAATAGCTCAAAGCTTGCCGGATAATTGAGGATCAAGATTAGTATCAAAAGGATATAATTTGAAAATTTCATTCACATAGGGAGGGAATCATTTCATCGCATCCACAATCGTATCAGCATAGTAATCTATGGTTTTCTGATCAGCTTTGATTTCTTCAAAAAGCTGACGAGTAGCCAGTTTATTGAATATCACTCTGAAGTATTGTTCCCATTCGGAAAATCATTTGGTATCATCAAATTTTCTTCATGACTTGGTAAGTTCGTTTTTGATCTCACCATTGCTGACCATGATACCGTCCAATGTTTTAGCAAGTTTTTCATCGATCTCTCCAGTATGATCGCCGAGAAAAACCAACCATTCGTTTTTGAATGCGACAAGATTCTGGACTCTGCTGAAGATAGTGACTTCAGTACCAAACTTGGCATCAAAAGCAATCCTCACAGGTCAAGTAAGCTCTTTGCGAAGTTTTTTCAAGGCAACATTGACCATACATCTTTCGATGGGGTTGAATTCAGGATTGAGTATTTTTTCTATATTGTTGCTTTGAAGTTCTTTGAGAGTCAGATTCTTTTTTTCAACAAATCTTTTCCAAACATCATAAAGATTGTCGATAGTTTTGATCCTTCCATCCGGGTCTATCTCAAAATCATCAGTATCAAATCATGCATGCTTAGCAAAATCATCAAATACATCGGCAGGAATATTATTGATGCTATCTCCACAGAAAGATTTGAATGTTTTGAGAGATGCTTTGATGACATGCTCTTCAGTATCATCAGCTTTAAATTCTTCACGCAAAGTTTCGGCGTCTTGAAGGATATTTCAGATAGAAAATCATCTTTTTTCTAAAGTTTGGAGATAAATAGGCATATCTTGTCTATTGATCTGATCAAGAAGGTTTGGGTGTTGCTCTTTGAAATACAATCGAAACTGATCAAGAAATTTCTTATCACCATAAAGATCCATTCTTTCTTCATGAGAAATTTTATTGAATCCAGTAAAAGATTCCTTGATTTTATCAAGATATGCATCAGAAAGTTTTGTCTTGAATGATGGAGACTGGTCAGGAGTTTTTTGTCACTTCTCCACAGCTTTCACATCCTTTTTTTGACCTTTCTTATCAGCCATTCCTTAATTAAATAATAAACTGCATTAAATTGAGCCAAGTCTAAGGTCTAAGCTTGCCCCGTACAAGCTATGGGGGACTAAAGACTAAAGTCTAATATCTATTATAGTGATTTTTGAGGAAAATGCAAAAAAAGACGCAAAAAGTTCCAAAGAACTTTAACGTCGCTTTTGTCCAGCCTGCTGGGCAAAAAAAACAAAAAAACAAACAAACCCCCTAAATCCCCATTCACAGGGGGGACTTAAAGGAATTTTTTAAACATTAACAAGCCACACACAATCCATTTTAACCCAACATCAAATGAAGAACACCGGAGATGGTAGTAACCTGTACATAAATGCGGTCAACGATTTTGGTTCTTTGTATATTGTTTGAGCTGGGTACATTCTCAAAAAGCAATCTGGACCATATAGCGAGACATACAAAGAACTAGACCTTTTGCTGACTGGCGCCTATCCCGCAATAGTGCGGGAGGGCAATGGCAAAAGTCAGTCTGCAAAGCGCGCCGCAGGCATAGAGAAAATAAAGTTGGAAAACATAAGGAAAAAGATACTAAAGACATATAACTTTAGAATTATTATCTCCAAAATGACCAAAATCCTCACAGGGATAAAAATAGACAAAATCTGATACGGATGAGTAGGTCTCGCCAGAAGGCAGGATGGGAAAAGAATCCTGATAAAGGGCGGAGTCCTTCCCGGCAGCATTGTCGACCTCAAGATCGTCAAAGAGAAGAAAGATTTTATCGAGGCACATATCACAAAAATCATAAAAACAGACCCGAACATCGTCGATGGTCAGATATTCTGCCCTCACTTTTTCTCTCAATTAGATAACCAAGAAATAGATGCTAAAGACTATGAGCTAAAGACTAAAGTCTGATGTTGAGGATGCAAACGGCAGTCACTCAATTATGCGACACAGCTCAAACTCAAAGAAGATATCGTCTTAGAAGCTTTTGAAAAATTGAATAAGAAAAAATCCTTTGCTAAAGACTATGGGCTAAAGACTAAAGACTGATTTGAGTTTCTTCCCATCCTGGGATCACCGCAGGAAAAATGATACAGGAATAAGATAGAATTCAGCTTCGGGAAATACATCACTAATAAAGTAGAAAGTACAAAGTATCAAGTACAAAGACATTCGACTTTCGACCTTGGACCTTCGACTTTGAGCGACTGGTCGCTCGGTTTTCACAAACAAGGTGAATTCAGCAAAATCATAGATATAGAGAATTGCGGGCTCATTTCAGAGCAGGCGAATACAATTTTCGAACACATAAAAAAACTCTGCTTCAAATCCTGACTGCCCGTCTACGATCAGAAGACTCACCAATGATTTTTCAGACATCTGGTCATCAGAGAAGGGACGAATACACAACAATTTTTGATAAATCTTTCCGTATCCGACAATAATCTCAAAGAGAAGATGAATGAAAAATGGGATAAACTTCTAGAGAAATTAAAAAAAGATAAATTCCTCAACAAAGCAATTGATACCTTTGCAATCACTTATAACAATGAATTGGGCGACACGATAAAAAACAGCAAATCTGAAACCAAAATCTTTTGGTGAGAATGACATATCTACGAGAAATTAATATTTAAGTGAGATAGTTGAAATCAAAGTTCTGCAATCTGCAATCTGCAATCTGCAATCTCCTTCAGGATTTCTCCATTCTCATTTTTCCAGACAAATACGCTCGGGGCACAACAATTATTTTCCGAAGCTATCAAATTGACAGGACATATCGAAGGAGATATTTTGGATCTCTATTGTGGAACAGGCAGTATCGGACTCAGTTTTCTCAAGCAGGCCTGCATCGGTCATGGAACCGGTGGAAAGGGAGAAAAATTACTTGGAATAGAGATCAACGAAGAAGCGATCACCGACGCACGATACAATGCAAAAATAAATGGGCTGGAAGAGAAAGTGAATTTTCTCGCAGCGCCTGCAGAGAAAGCATTCATGACCAACCCAGAGCTCAAAGACAAGATTCCCAATCTCGGACTGGTGATTATCGACCCGCCGAGAAACGGATTGCACAAAAATACTATCACGCTCATTTCACAATTAAAAAAAGAGGCTGATTTCAAGCTCCTCTATATTTCCTGTAATCCCATCACTATGAAAAGGGATATTGAATTATTTATCGAAAACTGATTTCAGTTGAAAATCATTCAACCCGTAGACATGTTTCCTCAGACGCATCATATTGAAACAATAGGTATTCTGCAATAAAAATTATTTCATATCTTCTAATTCTTCAAAAATTGCATTTTCTTTGGAAGTCAGAAAGAGATCTCTCAAAGCGAATACCAAAGACAAGGAAGACAGATATACATAACGATTGACGTTGATCAAGCCTGCTAATTCAAGAAAATCCATATGTTCTTTTAGGATTCACTTGGAAAGCGAAGAAAGAAATTGTTTATCCATATCTTTGATCTCTTTGACAATCTGGACGATCTCGGTGAAGATACCAGCATCATTTTGTCCATCGATCACTCTGGAAATACGCTTATACAGATTCACCAACACCTTTCTGAAATCCGCATAACGATCAATCATGAAGGAATTTTCGCTGTCTTGGAGATTTTGAACATTCAATCTGACATCCTTGATATATTTTGCAGAGGAAACTTCGTTAGAGATAGTCATATATAAAGCATCGATCTTTTGGATTTCATCCACAGAAAGAGTTTTGGCCTTGATATGGAGACCAAAGGTGATGAGCTTCTCTTCGATAGCTTTTATAGTCACATATTGTTGATCCAGATTATTTTCTTCAAATTCTTTCTGGACGGACAATACTTTATCGATCTCAAAATTCTTATCGAGCAAAGAGCTCTCATCGATATCAAAGACATTCAGATTATATTTGAATATTTTTTTGATGAGTTTGATCGCATCATATCTCATAGCGTCAACACACAATTCGGGGACAATGGTATCGATTTTTTCTATATGGAGATTAAATTCATATTTCTTTTCAGGGATGAGTTTTTGGATGAGTTTGGTGAATTTTCCGATAAAAGGGAATCATATGATAGCGACAAAAAATTTGAATAAGATTGCAAACGCGGCCAATCAAGAGATGATATCACGTTTGAAATCAAAGACATCACCAATAATCCACGCCATAGACTGGAATAGAATAAATCAGACGATGACGGCGAATACATTGAATAACACATGACTTATGGCGACTTGTTTCTTGATAGGATTCTGTCAGAGTGCTCATAACACGACAGTGATAGTCGTTCACAAAAATGCTCACATGATCATAGCCATTCCTCATGGCAGAGTGATTAATCCGCTTTGTGCGGCGGCTAATGTAATTGCTATAGTCGCACCACTGGATTGTATGAGTAAAGTAATTATTAATCAGATAACAAAGAATATAGAATAGTGTAAGGATAGATATTGACTGAGATCCACCATCTGTGACACTGACATCATGCTTTCTTTGAGATATCCAAGTCCCAGGAATATGATACCAAGTCAGATAAGCATTTTTGAGATATTTCTCCATCTATTGGACCTGCCAAAAATCACCAGTCCTAGTCATCCGATTCACACCACTACCAAAGCCAAGGTCATGATATCATATTTCAATCAAATCGTTCCGAACAAAACATCGGTCAATGGAGCTCATACATTTGCTCCGATGATGACTCATACCGCGCTCTGCAGTCAGATGACTCCAGCTCACACAAAAGCTAAAATAATCAAAGAAACAACACTGCTGCTCTGGAGTATGGCAGTTACAAATGCTCAGGTGAATATGGATTTGATTCTATTTTGAGTGAAATTTCTCAGGATTTTTTTGAAAGTCTTGGTAGTGAGATTTTTTATGGCATCCTCAAAAACATGCATCCCGAAGAGGAACATGCCAAGTCATCATACAAATAGTCAGATATTGGTCCAGGACATGCATATAATGCTAACAATTAAAGACCAAAATAATTATACTCAGAATTCAAAAAAATGCAAATTTTGCCCTTTGAAAAAGGCCCCCTTTTCACTATATTTTACCTTGGCTGTCATTGCAAGGAACGAAGTGACGTGCAATCTAGCCGAAACATAAATTTAAATATTCTCAAATTATGAATCTAATTAGATTGAGACGCCGTGAAAACTTGAAGAATTGAGAGTTTTCAAACGTCGAAACCATACCGACGACTTTAGATGCTTGAACTTCAAACGAAATGCAGAAGTTAAAGACTTCTAAAGCGAATCGGTGAAAAAAAATATTCTTTTGAATACTCATAGCCTCAGCGCTTTTTGCGATAGTATATTTTTTGCCGAACATCTACGATACCGGCATCGATCCGATAAAAATCTATCAAAATTATACGACATATATCATCTTTTTGTATGTCTCGATCATCCTCATCTACATATGTGTGACGACACACTCTTGCTTCAGCAGAATAATGATGACCATGCTCCTGTTAGTAAATTTCTTCCGATTGGCATCATTCTTTACTCAAGACATCCTAGGCATAAATACTATCGAATTCTATGCACTCACGATACTATTTCTGCTAGCATTAGCAGTCACATATATCAGATATAGAGTTCGCTATCCATTGATAGTATTGATAGGGATTCCATTTATCATCATCCTACTTAATCACGCTCTTCCGCTCTATACAGACAAGCCAGATTTCCAATGATTCTATGATTCACAGCCCACAACGCTGAATATACAGACCACAGATGATGAAAAAATACTTCAAGAGGCTGAAACAAAAATCACAATCCAGAACCCGACAAAAGAAAAAACTCTAGAACTACGGCAGACTCCTTGAGAACAAACTGATTTATCTTCAGAATTCCTTTCAGATAATCTTCTGACATCATCAGGAGAATCATCTGTTATCATTCAATTTTCATCCAAAACAGGAATCCAGAATACTTATGCATACATCAATTTCCCGCAAGGCAGTATCATCACGCTCTATCCGCAATCAGCTATAGAAATTAAGAAACTTTTACCTACCACCCTTGAGACCGAAGGGAATCCAGCTCAGCTGGGGAAAGGGGGGTCGCAAAACGGTGGGGATTTGTTAACTTCTCTGAATATCATTCAATGAAAAATAAACGCATATACGCCCCAAGACCAATCGTGATACCTGACGCTCACATGAGATCTGACCAAGATGATTCTAGATGACACGGGCGATATCCAAAACATCATAGATGGATTCATAGCAAGAAGAAATATCTATTTCATCAACCAGATCTGATGAGAAATCATGCTCAATCCGACAATAGATGCATTTATCTGACGATATCTTAGTGTCGCGAACTCAGCAAATAAAATATTGCAAAATCTATCAAACTATTCCTTTATCGACATTCCAATCCCTTCTTTCAATCAAAATATACTCAATTACGATGAATTCCATACCTATCTCGATTATGGGATACATACGACATACGAAGCGATTACATGAAGCACACAAAGGATCCAGCGCGATACGCAGAAAGGATGGGATACTACAAATACCAAAGCACGACGAGATGCTATCAAAAATATATTTAAATAATTTATCACAATCATGGTGAGCACAAGCATGAATCAAATCATAGATAAAATTCTGAAAGAAGAAGTCCATTTTCACTTTGCGAAAAGCGGATGACATGGAGGACAGAATGTGGACAAAAGGAATACCAAAGCTGAACTCTACTTCAACGTTCATGACTCAAATTTTTTGACCCCGGAACAAAAGCAGAGGTTGATTGTATTTGCAGGAGATCATATGCATCACGAAGCAGGAATATTGATTTTGACGGATCAGGAAGAAAGACTTCAAGTTGCGAATAAAGAAAAAGTCATTCATTATTTCAGACAGCTACTTGGACAAGCGATACCTGAACCTAAAAAAAGGATAGTTACTAAAATCCCAAGATATATGAAAGAAGAAAGGAAAGAAGAAAAACAGATTCAATCAAGAAAAAAACAAAATCGTCGTACAGACGCATTGCATGCGTCTCTTTAGAGACGACCCACGGGGCGTCTCATTACACATTCCATTTTATTCATTTCATCAATTCATGATCGAACTGTATAAATTACATTTCGCCGACATCATATCAGAAGCCATGAAAATCATCTGAAATCTTCAGGTAAAATCTTCTGACATCCTCAGTTTGATAGAAATTCCGCCGGAAAATATTCCAGGTGATCTTACATTTCCTTGTTTCCAGATTTCCAAAACCCTCAAAAAGGCACCGAATGAAATAGCAAAAAATTTGGCAATGAAACTATCTTCGCCTTTTACGCATTTTACGTCTTTTACGGCAATCGGTTGATACATCAACGCCCACATAAACCCCTCCGACTTCATTAATAATTTTTTCAATCTTACTCGTGACTCGAAACTCGTCACTCGTAACTCCAAGAACAAAGTCTTGATCGAATATATGAATGCTAATCCCAATAAACCACTTCATATCTGACAAGCCAGGAATGTCTGCATCGGAGATTCCATGAGGAGGATTTTCAGATTTTTGGGGTATGATGTACATGCAGCTGATTATGGAGATGATAGCGGAGTGAATGTAGGATACAACATCGTCGGACATCTCTATTACGATTATCCTACACTGACAGATATGAAATACGATCATTATTGCGGCAAGATTTATGAAGAGATGAGGAAAAAAGAGGAAGATCCTGTCTTCAAAAAACAGCTTCTATGAGTCCTCCAAAAAATCGAATCAGCTGATCCGGAAATCTATGAAATCCACAAAACCTATACGAAAAAATGCACTGAAGAACAGATACATTCATGTCGGAGGCTTTGAGCATCTTTTGACGTAATCATACGAGAGACAAGCATCCTTCATCGCAAATTTTTTGCGGAAACTATGGAGATCCTGAAAGATAAATGATATGTAAAATTTATCGATGAAGGAGACGCGAAAGGATGTCGGGTCATAGATCTTTCTTCATTGCCGAAATATGCCAAAGAAGATAAACAATATCAGATTCTCATCAAATCAGACGGCGTAGCGAGCTACATCGGTAAAGATATCTCACTCGCGATGCGGAAACTGGGATATCTCAATGATAATTTCGCTTATGAAGTATTCACCCACGAACCGGATGGAAATATCATCTACACAAGCACAGGAGAGAAACCAAAAGATAAAACATATCAGTTCGGAAATTACGATACGGCCATCACCGTCATCGACAATAGACAAATCCCAGCACAGACGATAGTACATTCAGCATTAAGATTACTAGGATTCCTTACGAAGAAAAAACAGTATTCACCCCTAGGATATGGTGTGGTCTATCTCACTCCGCAGACATTGATCAAACTCTGATACAAACTCAGCGAAGAAGAGAAGGCTGAAAAAAGATTGCCGTTTTCATCCAGAAAATGACGGACAGTCACGCTTGACGAAATGCTTGAGATGCTGCACCAGAAAGCATATTTTGAGACTAGAGAAAGAAATCCGGAAAAGGATGCAGCACGACTCGATGCCACGGCAGAAAAAATCGCTATCTGATCGCTCAGATTCTTTTTGATCAAGTGAGATATCACCAAAGACATCATTTTTGATGTAGATGAAGTATTGAATATGGAAGGTGAGACAGGCGCTTATGTCATGTATACCTGAGCAAGAATCCAAAGCATCATCGACCAATCCAATTTGGCCCCATTGAGAAAGGGGCTACAGTCCAGCAAAGCTGGAGAAGCTGAGCTTGAAACGAAACAGGGAGATTTGTTAACCTCCCCTTATGAATTTAATCTCGTGAAAAAACTTGCGGAATTTGATGAAACGATTCTCAGAGCAAAAACGCAGTTAGCTCCGCATCTCATATCCAGATATCTTTTCGAACTCAGTGCAATGACAAATATATATTATGCTCATGTGAAAGTTCTGACAGCTGAGGAGAAAATTAAAAACGCAAGGATTCTCCTTCTTCACAAAACACGTGAAACGCTAAAAAAATGAACGGACTTAATCGGGGTGCCATTCTTGGAGAGGATGTAACTTGGTCAAAAGTCTGAAAGTCAAAGGTCCATAAAGTCCAATGACCTTCGACTTTCGACTATATTCACGTTTTCAAGCCGACTTTCATTTCTGAAGTAATCAAAATAGTGGCCAATCCATGGAGAAGAATCCACACCGGCGTCATGGTCAAAAATGTATAAATGCCAGGATTATTGGTAAGTTCTTTTCCTATGACTTGCAATTGTTGGAGACTAACACCATCAATTCACATGATAGCTATCTGGAGCGTCAAAATCATGCTCAAGACAGTAAGCGGGACGAAAAGGATATAAAGTCACTTATTTGCTGCCGAATCAGCAGGCAGATGTATATGTATTTTTGAGGTTCTATAAATGACGACCAAGAGCACAGCATACAAAATAAGGACCATCGTAGTTTTGGCATCAGAAAAAAAAATTCACAAGGTCTTGTAAGTCATGCCAGCAAATTTGAGGTCCGGAGAAGTATTCAAAAAATTTACCAACACATCCATAGATTGGGATGTAGCCAGACATATACTTCAGAGGATATAGTTGCCAAGAACGATCTTGATCATTTTTTCTACACCTATTACAAAGGCGAAAATAGCCAACAATCAGATAATTCACACAATGATATAGAGTATCAGATTTTCCGTCATCTTTAACACCGAATTGGGTAAAAATGTTTGCAAGTTCAATGACAATGTATATATATTACCTATCTTTTTGCAATTTTATTTTATTTCGGCTCCTATGCCCAGGAATCAAAAAAAATACGGGTTTACGATACTGGAAGTGCTTTTGATGGTCATCGTCATAGGCGTAAGTCTCAGTGCCATCATAGTTTCATTGAACAATGGTATGAGTTTTATGCAGAAGACGAGAGAAAAGACGATAGCCATCAACTTAGCGAGAGAAGGAATAGAAGCCATGTATCAGATCAGAGATACCAACCGATACAGACGGGCAGGAAAAAAAGAAGGCTGTCGACTGAAAAAGAATCCGCTAGTTGATGAAGGTGGTAACGGCGATTGTTCAGACGATATACGAATATGAACAGGAAACTACATTCTACTCACAGAAACAACGTGATGACAACAATATTTCTACCTAAGCTGATCATATACCACAGGATTAAATCTTTCAGATGGGATAGATACAGGAGATTTACAGTTTAGTTTATGTAAATGAGACAATGGAATCCGATCAGGATGTGCAGCACCGATAAGCAACGAAGGAAAATATTTTAGAGCAATCAGATGAATCGGACTTTTTAATAAAGCGATAGCTACAGGATGATGACAAGCGATTTCATGCCCAACGGGTGACGATTCTCCACAATGTTCCGATAACTCAGCCAAAGAATATCGTTTTTGTTCCAAAGTAGCCTACATAGGACAATGAAGATGAGAAGTGGAACTATGCGGTCTTTTAACAAACTTCCAGAAGAAATAGGATGGATATCAAAGCACTCGATGCATTCTTCAACTATGAGCCATTCATAGGTCAAGATCCACAGATTATTGTGGATGGAATTATCAAACAAGCAGAAAAATATCTTCCCGCTCAACAGATTCCACTTATCCAAGAAGCATATGAATTCGCACGCAAAGCACATGGTGATCAGCTCAGATTATCCAAAGAAGCATACATCGTTCATCCGCTCAAAGCCACCGAATTTCTCATGGAGATCAGACCGGACATCGCGACGATACAGACTTGTATTCTGCATGACGTCATAGAAGACACTACATATACCCAGAAAGATATAGAAAAAACATTCGGCAAAGAAGTGGCGGATCTCTGCGAAGGAATGGTCAAAGTGTCAAAAATCAAATATAAATGAGAAGATAGACACCTTGAAACGCTCAAAAAAACATTTCTGGCTATGGCAAAAGATCTGAGAGTGATTTTCGTAAAACTAGCAGATCGTATCCACAACATCCAGACGCTCTATTTTCATCCCAATCCAGTCAAGAGACAAAAGATAGCCCAAGAGACGATGAAGATCTTCGTCGCAATTGCGAAAAGACTTGGACTCTACCACTATCAACTTTATCTGGAGAATGGCTCATTCAAGATATTGAATGAAGACGCATTCAACAATATCTTCTCCTATCTCAAAAAATATTTCGGAGAAGGAGACAAATATACTGTCAAAGGAACGAAGATTCTCACGAATCTTCTGGTAAAGGAAGGGATTGAAAATTTTGCTGTGAAAGGAAGGACTAAAAGTCCATACAGAGTATATGAAAAACTGGAACACAAATACGAGGGCAAAGAGATAGGAGACATCATGGATTTGATAGCATTCAGGGTGATAACGAAAGATATCGGCGATTGTTATATGGTGCTGGGGATCATCCACAAACACTATACGCCCGTCATCAAAAAAATCAAAGACTACATCGCCGTGCCAAAAATCAATGGCTACAAAAGCATACACACGACTATCCTGTGAATGTTTCCTTTTCCTACAGAAATCCAGATCAGGACACAGGAAATGGACGATATAGCGGAATTCGGAGTAGCAGCGCATTTCGCTTATAGTGAAGCACATCAACCGATATTGGTCCCAGAAGCACAGAGCTTATGGATCAAAAAATTACAAGATTTGGTGACTACCTATCAGTCATCAGACCAAAGGGAGAAATTCAAAAGCGAACTTAATATAGAAGTATTGGATAAGCGTATCTTCGTCTACACGCCGAAGGGCGACGTCTTGGAACTGCCTGTGGGAAGCACCGTATTGGACTTTGCATTCCATATCCACACAGAGATAGGGCTCAGATTCAAAAGCGCGATCGTCAACGGAGAGATCAAACCTATCAGCTTCAAACCGGAAACAGGAGATGTCGTAGGGATCAATACATTCAAAAATAGATATTCAGCGAACAAACACCGATTGGACTTTCTGTATACGCCAGTAGCCAAAGGTCACCTTAACAAATTCATCAAAGCAGAAACGAAATCTGAATTATTCAAACAAGCAATTATTGAATTGAATAGAATACTCAAAGAATACGGACTGCCAGCATATGATTCTGGTACAGACAAGATAACCAAAACATTCAACAAACAGGAAATAGAAAAGAAACTCTTGGAAATCATAGACAAAAAGCGGACCTACAACCAACTCATAAAAGCAGCATATCCGAGTGAACGAGAAAAGTTGAGACAGAACTTGCAAAAGACGCCGCTGAGAACAAGGAACGCAGCCAAAACAGTAACGGCTGGAATCATTCTCGATGAAGACAAAGTGATGAATTATACATTATGCAATGAATGCAAACCGACCAGCGACAAAAAAATCATCGCCAAGACAGGGAAGGATGGTATCAAAATACACACTTTGGAATGTAAATCACTCAAAACGATTTCATTCGAAAAACTTATGGAAGCACATCGGGCTGATCAGGAAAAAACTAATTACAAGATATCAATCGAGATAAAGATACTTAACAAGTACGGTAATCTGCTCAAAGTCATGACGACATTCTCAGAATTACGTATAGTGATATTGCAGATTTTTATAAAAAACATCGGAGATGGGGCAAGCATCATCATGCTCGAATCAGAATTCAGCAACCCATCAAGGATCTGATTCCTTTTGAACAGCTTGAAAAAATACGATATTTCAGTACAAGTTATCAAGAAAAAAATCTCGTAAGGGCGATTACTAATCGCCCGATCTATAAGTACTTTACCTGCTAACAAAAAATACAATGACATGAGGCGTTGGAACGATTCTCAACAATTCATCTTGGGATCTTAATTATTTTATGCAGACAAATGGCACCTCAGGGATCATAAAAATCATCGTCATTTTCTTTATTTTTTTATGGATCGTAAGTATCATCCGAGTAGCGAAAGATATTTCTCATAGGACGCATAATGTTTTTGCACAGATTATGTGCATTCTGCTCGTCACCTTACTTTCACCGCTCATCGGCTTGCCGATATATCTCATTCTAAGACCGCTTCACTATCACAAAGACAGAATCCCTCGGAGAGAAGCTGAAGCATTACATCTCTTAAATTGTTATAATTGCCATACACTCAATCTCAAAGATAATGATTATTGCAGTAATTGCGGAGAACCCTTGAAATTAAAATGTAAAAAATGCTGAAATAAATGTTGCTATAGTTACAGCTATTGCAACGAATGCGGATCCCCGAATTTTGATCATTAATCTCATTCGTCCTCTTCGTCCTTTTAGTCTTTTTCGTACTTTTAGTCCTATTCGTCCATGTTACTCGCTTTCACCTTCATTCTCTTATCGATCTGAGTAGGAATACTTGTTAGTGTATATTCTATATTTTTCCCATTTATTAAAAATCTCGGTGAAATAGGCAATTACAATACTGCATATTACGCAGCAATTTCATCAGTAGAGAGGTGAGAACTCGCACTCAAATATAGGGATCCGGGATTTAATGGATCGGGAGGATATCTGAATGGAAGCGGTCGATGACCAACAAGCGATGCAAAACTCAGCTGAGAAGATTTCGGTTTTGTCAGTATCGACCCGAATGGTATGCGACGAACGATAACTTCGAGAACAAATAATATCCCAGCTACAGACCAAGGCAATGTAGAATATCTCTTAGCAGATGCGACAAGCACGGATTATAATATGTTAAATTATTCAACTGCAGAAAAAATTATTCTCAGCTACGACAATACAACTGATACTGGGCTATACTACACGGGGTGACAGAATTTAGCATATTTCGATGGTACACTACAATGAACACTGAGGCTCCCGCCTAAAGTAGTTTCAGGATTTTGATGAATGCCTTCTGCAGAATTATGCACCACATGCGATATAGATGACGACGAATTATGAGATGATATTATAACAGATCGATCACTGGAAGGATATAAGGAGTGAATGTATTTCAAGATAGTGCCTAATGTTTCAACACTCTATTATAGCTGATCACATGTAGATGAGAGCAAAGATATAGCTATCAGAGAGTCAATCATAAATGACACTGGAGAATTGGATTTCACTACTACTTTTGATCCCATCTTACCCCCCAACTCTTTATTGTCGCACGTAGTTATTGCGAATAATCCAGGAGAGATAACAAATCCATTTTATACCATATTATGAAAACCAGACACATAC
>Ga0210051_1000871_pt1 | contig 29689 bp, 21 predicted proteins | sample CryGey092014_all_FD_185464 | JGI IMG/M metagenome (GOLD analysis project Ga0210051, IMG submission 185464) | Groundwater microbial communities from aquifer - Crystal Geyser CG23_combo_of_CG06-09_8/20/14_all (SPAdes) (version 2) | ecosystem: Environmental > Aquatic > Deep subsurface > Groundwater...
GCCTGACAGGAGCGCTTTGCTCATTGTCTGGCCCAACGCGTTGGAGGCGCAGGGCTTGGCGAACCACCTGGCCAAGATCGGGGTGCAGTGCGAGATCCGCGACTACGGCGACGTGCGCGCGGAAGACGCCGGCAGAGACAGGCTGGTGGCGCAGGGCGTGATTCCCCAGGAGTGCCTCGAAGCGTTGCGGTGCTATGCCGAGTGCCCCTCAGTAGACGCAGCCGCACGGCGGACGGGCGTCGGGCACCGGACGCTTGAGCGTCGCGTAGCCACAGCACAGGAGCTACTGGGCTGCGCCACCCCGCGGGAAGCTGTGTTGGCGGCGAGCCGGATGGGTCTGCTGTGAGCGACGCGGAAGACTCACACAACTTCGCCACCTCGTACTGAAGGTTCAGCGTGGCACAAAAGTGCCACCAGAATGGCACGTTCGTACATTGGCTGGCGGGTGAGCCCGGCTGTATACTCTCTGATCACTGCGCTGAGGTGGTGGCGCGGTCAGCAGACGGACGCGCAGGAAGACCTAATGGCTCAGCAAACAACGGACCCCGTTGAGGCGCTCATCGACCGAATCGCCGAAGCCGTCATTCGCAAGATCGACGAGCGCGACAAGATCGACGCCATCGCCCAGGCGGTGCTGGCCCGGCTGGAAGAACAGCAGACCGCCGCTTCGCCAGCAAAGGCGCCGGCAAGAACCAAGCGTCCGGCCGGGAAGGCAAAGCAAGCCCAAGCCCGCCGTCCGCGCCCCCGCCAAGAAGGCCAGCCGCGGTGAGCGGCGAATCCGGAGAATCCCCTTCGCGCTGCCTCGCGACCTCCGCAAGCCCCAATCTGGAATCGCCCAATCTGCAATCTGAAATCCTCATGTTCGGCCCCACAGAACTCATCGTCATCCTCCTGATCGTCCTGCTGTTCTTCGGCGCGACGAAGGTGCCGCAGTTGGCGCGCTCGCTCGGCCAGGGAATGCGGGAGTTCCGGGAGGGCGCCAAGTCTGCGGAGGCGGAAGAGACGTTGCGGGAGGAGTCGGCTTGAGACTCCTCTGCACATTGACAATGCTTCTCTGCTGCGCGGCGGTGCCCGTGCTCGCGCCGTCCGCGGCCCAGAAGGACCAGCCGAACCGCCTCCGCCTCCTGTTCACCACCGACACCCTCGGCTACCTGGAGCCGTGCGGCTGACACGGCAGCGGGCTGGGCGGTCTGGCCCGGCGAGCGACACTGTTGGCCCGGCTGACGGCAGATGGTGTGCCTACTGCCATCGTTGATGGCGGCAACTTGGGAAGCGATCCGTCCAAGCGGCCGGTGATCCTGGAGTCCATGGCGAAGATGAGCTACGCGGCTTGCCTGACTGGAACTGACGAAGCCGACTCCGTGCGCAAGGACGCCGGAAAAGGGAAGCTCTCCCTGACTCCGCCATTTGACCCGGCAGACCCCAAGGCCACGTCTTGGGCTGGCGAGCTTGGCGGCGTGCGTGTCGGCCTCCTGCGGCTGGAGCCACATGGATCATCCGGCCAAGACGCCTCGGAGGCAGCACTCGTCTCGGCCCTCGAAGCGCTCAAGAAGCGCGCCGACGTGGTGGCGCTGGCAAGCCGTCTCAGCGACGCCGAGAACCGTCGACTGGCGAGGCGACTCGGCCCCGCCGGTCTGCTTCAGGCGATCTTCGTCGCGCCTGCGAACTGCACGCCCGACCTGCCCACCGTCACGGACGGCGTGTTGCTCTGCCCGACGAAGGACCGTGGACAGACTGTGACGTTGCTGCAGGCGGAACGCACTGTTGGACAGCCCTGGAAGCTGTCGTGCCGGTTGGAGAGCATTGGCACGGCGTACACGCCGGATCCAGGCGTCGCCGGCCTCATCGCCCGGTACTACGAGACCCAACAGACGACGCTGGCTGCGGCCACTGCGGAGAAGCCGCTGAGCGAAGCGTCCTATGCGCCCGCGCCGCGGTGCAAACCGTGCCATGCCAAAGCATACGAGGTGTGGCGGAAGAGCGCCCACGCTCGCGCGGTGGAGACCCTTCGGGGCAAGCAGCGGCTGGTGCCGGAGTGCCTCGCCTGCCACAGCGAGCCGTTTCGGCGGAACGGGCGGTTTGACGCAGGCTTAGCTGCCGAAGACGACGGTGTGCAGTGTAGTACGTGTCACGGAGACGCGATTCTCCATGCCTTGACCCGCGGCGCGGAGAAGATGAGCCGGGAGTTGGAGTGCGGAGAATGCCATGACGCGGTGCATCATGCGGACTTCGGTACGGAAAAGGCCCTCGTGGTCATCCGGCACTGGTAGTTGGTGCTTCAATACTGGATCGGTACCGCCCTCATGCGCTGGGGGTCCAAAGCGCGCCCCTGGGCTGTTGGGTGATTGGAGGTAGCCGCTTTTGGCCAACAGAGCGCCGCACGTGACTTGTATAGGAGTGCGCCGACAGTGGCCGCTGATCAGCCTGCTGATCTCGGTGGTCAGCGTTTGGGGTACTCCCGGCGCGGAGTCCGTTCGGGTGCCTGACCCTCGTGTGCAGGCAGTATCCGACTGGGCCAGGCACGCCGGAAACACCATTCTCGTGGCATCGGAGCGGTCGATGGCGGAGCTGGTGGCCGTCGGACCAGGTCGCAGCCCTGACCTCAGCGCGTGGTTGACCATGCTCGCAACTCACACAACATGTGCGGTGAGCGAACGCGGTGAAGTTGTAGCTGTCAGTGACGCGCGGCCAGTGCCGCGACCAATGACGGAAGTTTGGTACGAGCCCGGCACCGGCCAGGTGCAGCAATCCGATTTGACTTGGTGGAATGCACGCGATGCGACAGATCTCCTCGCTGATCTGCTACTGTCCTTGAGCAGCTCAGCAATTGTGGATGCTTTCCGTGACGGACGGCCAGTGAGGCTTGAAGGTGCCCTCGCAGCGGAAGATGGAATCTGGGCGCGCTTGCTTGCAGGGCTGGCGGCGGGTGGCGCATCTAAGCTCGGGCAGGCGGCACGCGACCCGACAGCCGGCCTTGCGGGATTCCCCAGAGTCGATATCAGAGCCCTCCCCTGGACGCATCGGCGATATCTCCGCAGCTACACGGCTCTCGCGCGATCACAGACAGCCGGCTCCCAAGACCGGCCCCGGCCAGGGCCGCCGCTGGAGGGAAGCGCCAGGCTAGCCGTGCAAACCCCATTCGGCGGCTCGTTGCGCCAGCTCGTGACGATGCTCGGTGAGGCTTGCCGGGCCGAACTTCACTGCGACCGGCGCATTGCCGACACGCCCGTGTGGGTAATGGGGCGCGGCGATCCTACGATCCGAGACATGGTTGATAGCCTGCTGGCTACCGTTCCGGGAGCCCAACTGAGGAGCTTGGGCAAACTCGCGCATTTTGGGCTGGATCTGCGTACGTTCCACGTGGGCCAGGCCGCGGCAACACTCAGCAACGCTCAGGGGTACCAGCGGCGGTGGCGCTTGGCCTTCTACGACGCCTCCGCCTTACGCCGACGCGTCTCCCCTCTCCAACTGCCCGAGGCGCTCCAAGTCGGCGGTGTGTGTATCACCCTACTGGCACCTGAGTTCCTCTGCGAGTGGACACTCTTGCCGGCGCAGGATGCTATGGGAGTGCACACCTCAGATACTGAGGCGGGCACAGGGAACACGGAAGGGGGGATGTGACCAGTTGGCCACCACCTCCGGAAGGGGTGCAGGCCCACTGGCGACAAGTGCCATTGGCCAGTCGCGCAGAGTCACTAGTTCGATATCGGCCTGAGATCGACGAGTGGCCTGGATGTTCCCAGTGCAAACGTCGGCGAGTTGTCGGCTGAATCCCTGTGTGAGACATACAGGAGTAACAAAAGGAGCAATGACCGTGCAACCCTCATACACGAACCGATGTCTGACCGGTGGTGCCGCCGTCATGGTTCTGCTTGCGGCGTCAACCCAGTGCTGGTGCGAAGAGAGGCTGACCCCCGAGGATATGCGGGGCATTCGGGGCGGGATTCTCGGTTGTTGCGGCAAGACCGTGACTTGCCCTTCGTGCGACCCCGCCTACGATTGCGAGGAGGTCACAATGCCCACTCAGGTGCTCAAGACCTACAACTGCACCAACGAGTACAAGCAGTGTCGCGTTTGCTGGGCGATAACGAAGTCATGCAACAACACCGAAGATGTGTGCTGCGGCACCATCAAACACTTCGCAACTGTGAGCGACTGTCCCAGCGGCCCCACGTGGAAAGAAGATACCTGCTGCTGGGACAAGCACGGATGTGGCGCTGCAGAGGATCCCTGTTAGCGCACCTATCAGCCCAGTCCGGCCGCCCGACCCAGCAGTGAGTGGACAACAATGGAGGCGTGGCCCCGAGTTCTGGTCGCCAGTCACGACAGCATGGCGTTTCGGTCCATGACCAGGATAGGAAGCATTGCCTGTCACCCACCTGACTCGCAGAGGGCGGGTGGGTTTCCTACGGCGCTACTCGCGCTTCATTGGACGACACATACAGGAGGTGCCGACACGTGACTGCAAGGCAGCGATGGGTCAGGAGAGCGTTGTCCATCTGTATCTGCCCACTGGCCCTGTTGTGCCGCGCCTGCCTAGGTGAACCGCGCGCGCAACGTCCCACCGGCAAAGACCAGACCAGCCGGGGCCCTGTGCCCGAACGACTGGTTGCAGGTGTCACCGCCCGCGAAGCGAAACTGCGTAGTGGGAGAGGGTATCTCTCAGTGGTCAGCTGGCAAGGAGGGGAGCTCTTGGAGGACGATCGGAAGGCACCGCCCGCATTGCAGCGCGGGCCAGCGACAGTCGAGCACGTTCGGTACGCCTTCAGCGCTGAGCTGTACAAGGAGCAACGTCACCGGGTGTACCCGAAGCCGCCACAGACGGGACGAGGTGGTGAGCCCTGGCAGGACGCCGCCAAAGGGTTCGACGGGGAACTCCAGCACGACTGGGACCCGTACCGGGGCAACGGATTCGTGTTCGAAGAGAGGCAGTCGTGCGATGCTGAGACAGTTCTTCTTCTACACGAAGCCGGCCAGCCCTTCAGCAAGGTATTGCGCGAGGACGCGGCAAGCCTGCTCGACACCAATAGACTGGTCAATGGATCATCCACCATTGGCATCCTATATGAGCCGCAGCGCGACCGACCCAGTCACTGGAGGTGGTGGTTCGCGCCAGACCGTGGTTGCGCGTTAATCCGAACCGAGTTCGAGAACGGCCCGTCAGCCGCCCCGGAAGCCTCGTGGTTGCGCCGGGTTTTTGAGGTTGAGTCCTACCGCCAGTATGCCGACGGGGTGTGGCTCGCCGCAGTGTGCACGCAGAAGTGGTACATCGTCAAACGCGGCGAAAAGCCGCTGCATGTCCGTACGGTCTGGTACCGACTCATGCAGTTTGCGATCAATACGCCGATCCCGGGCGGCTACTTCCTGTTCGACTTCCCGATTGGCGTTCAGGTGAAGCAGATGGGTGCGCCGGCACCGGCCGAGCGCGTAGGGGGGAGCACTGATGAGTTGGCCGAACGGGTGGCCGCGGGCGACTACCCACCGGGGATCGTTGAGTGAGCGGCTGCGAATTATGAGGACTCAGTCACATTCTGCGCGCGCTGCATCGCCTTGGCTACTCGCATGGGCTTGCGCCGTAAGCGCAAGCCCTGCGCCCGGGGGCGACTGGCGTTGGCCTCTTGAAGACATACGGGCTCCAAGCAAGCTGAACTGCGGTTTCGCCAGCGTTCTGACGCGGATCTGGCTCGGAAGGGGCAGTCTGGATCCGGTCGTCGCTTCGGAGGCTGTTGCGGCGAATCAACCGGCTGTCGACATGCTTGCCCTTCGGGACAGTTGTCGCGCGCACGGACTCAAAGTTCAGGGAGTGAGGATCTCGGTCGACGAGTTGGCTGCGGACCAAGGATGGGCGATTGTCCTTGCGCCTGCAAACCACTTCGAGCTAATGGACGCGGTCACGGACAAGTGGGTGCGGGTGTACAACGGCGGCCAGCCGCGGTTGGTAGCTATGTCGGAGTTCCGTCAGCAGTACCAAGGATATGCGCTCGTTCCGGAGGGCGGAGCCCGCCCCGGGCCGCGCGACAAAAACCGGGACGTCCTGCAGCGCCCCATCTGGGAACTGAGCACTTTGGCAGGAGGGCAGTTGATTCACTTCTCTCTTCCTGTTCGTAACGAAGCCTCTGAGTCGTTGCGCATCACCGAGCTCTGTCAGAGCCCTCGGACAACCCCGGCAGCCCCGCTACCGGCTTTGCCAGTCGATGTCCCGCCTCACGGAGTCACAAACCTAGATCTCCTGGCCCGTGTGCGCGAATGGCCGGTTGCGCAGTCGCACTGGGCGCTACGGACGACTTCTCGAAATCATCCAGTCATCGTGGTGAGTGCAGTGGCTCTGGTTGATAGCGTCGTGTCAGTGCGCCCTGCCATGCTCGACTACGGCCCGGTTGCTCGCGGAGAAGCGGCAACCATGCCAGTCGAAGTGGTAGGTCTGCCTCACAGAGGGGTGCGCGTCACCCGTATCGATTCGGGCAGCGGAGAGATCCAGTCGCGCGTCACCTACGAAGCGGAGGATGACGAGGGGTACCGCTGCACCTTGGAGGTGGAGCTTCGGCCGCGCGAAGAACGGGGCGAAAGGGAGTTCAACGACAGGCTCACGATCCACACGAACTACGGCCCAGTCCCTGCGATACGCATACCTGTTAGGGCTCAACTGAGCCATTGAGCTCACGACACACAAGTCGTTCCACCGTGAGCAAAGGAGGTGACCCGATGCCAACTAACCGCAAGAGCAACCGAGAGGATCGCCGTCAGTTCTTCCGCCAGTCCGCCCAAGTCGCCGCCGCCAGCCTGTTCGCTGGTGCGGCCCTGGAGGAGGTGATCGAGGCAGTGATCCACCGAGTCGGCGAGTCCAAGACCGTGACCCGCGTGGCCGGCCGCGTCGCCGAGGACTTGCGCGGTCTGCATCTGCAGCCGCAGGCGTTGGCGGATCAGTACTGCGAGCAGTAAGGAATCCGTGACCATGACCAGCCCGCCCCGAAGGGCCGGGATTGTTGGCAACGCTCTCGCCGTGGCGCTGCTGGCGGTGAGCGGCGCCCTATCCCAGCCACCGAAACCGACTCCCGCAGCCGCGACCCCTTTGCGGCTGGGAAATCTTTCCTTGGTGGTCTCGCCCGGTCGCTTCGACGCGCTGCCGGTGCTGGCGGTCCTGGACCAAGAACGGCTGCTCCCCGACCGGATCATCGTCCAGGCGCTGGATTGCGGTGAGGCAGCCTTTGCGGCTCAATCGTCGTTCTTCCGGCAGGCAAAGCACCTCGTCGGCACAGATCCCCTCGGCGATGTCGGTGAGTGGAGCCATGCCCGCGGGATCGAGTGCTGGGCGGCCTTGGACTTGCTGCAATGGTGGTGCGACGCCCAGGCGAATGCCTCGGATCCGTTCGCGGAGCATCCGACGCTGCAGGCGCTCAACTTCCCCGGCACTGAAGGCGCGGCGGCGTTCGGCAAGTTCGCCTCGCCCTTCAACCCCGCCACGCGGGAGGCGCTCTGCGGACTGGTGCGGAACCTCGTGATTGGCTACCCGGACCTCGACGGCCTGCTTCTTACGTGCCGACTGCCGACAGGGGACACACTGGGGTTCGACGAGCCGTCCCGCGCGGCATACATCCGGTACCGGCAGGTCGACCCTGTCGACCTAATGCTGTCCGGAGACCACCCCGAGGAACGCGACCCCGAAGTACGGGAGTACTACGACTGGCGGCTGCGCATGGTCGGGGAACTGGTGGGGTGCGTGGCGAAGGAGTTTCGCGCCGGCGTCTCGCGCCGGCGGGTGGCGGTGCTCGGCCGGGGCGACTACTACGACCTCATCCCGAAGGTACAGGCGCGCCTGTGCATGGACTGGCTGACCTGGGTCGTCCGGGGCTACGCCGACGAACTGCTCCTTGAGGACGGCTGGGACAGCCTCGAGAAATGGAACAAAGCAAGGGCCCTCTTGGGCAAGTGCGGGAAGCCGGTGCTGCTGACCCCGCTGGTCACGTCGCGTCTCTGGTATGGCGATCATAGCTTGGAGGCGGCTTGGGGCCGCCTGAAGAAGCACGGCGCCTCCATCCAGCGGGTCGCGCTCGACCCGTACTACGAGAAGTATGCCGGCGGCGCGGTGCAACAAGTGCTCCGCGAGGCTCGGCAGCTGCGGAGCGGCGCGCAATGACACCGCTGGCGAGCAGCGACTCCCCCGTTCCGCCAAGTGGACTCGTGCTGAGCGACGATCTGGCCGACCGTCTGGGGTCGGCTGTCTCTTTCCGGCTGGCGGCCAGTCGAGGCGAGACGTTCACGGCCGATGGTGGGCAACCGCACGGGCCTGGCGACGATCTCCCGCCCGCCCTGTTTGTGCCGTTCTGGCCTCGCGCGGCGGAATTGATGCCTATCACCGAGCAGCGGATACTGCCTCGGCTGGTTTCCGTTGGCATGCCCACCTCGGGTACCGCGCCGCCGCTGGCCACCGCCGTCAAACAGGTGCTGGACAGAGCCGGCTGGCCGGTTGAGGTGCTGCTCCTTCCCATGGGCCCGCGCAAGCGGGACATCGACTTTGCCGCTATCCACCAAGTCGCCGCCAGGCACGCCGAGGTGCGGGTGCTTGGCGACTGGTCCCCACCCCGCTTTGCTGCGGCGTACAACCGGCTGGTGAGCGAATCCGCGGGCGAGGTTTTCGTGATGGGCAACGACGACTTCTATCCGCTTGAGGACCGGGCGCTCCTGGGCCTCGTTGAGTGCGTGCGGGAGCCGGCCGTGGGCGTAGCCGCAGGCCGCGTTCGGGGACGGTGCTTCAACTCGTACCAGCGCATGCCGGGGCCCGATGTGCAGTGCCCAACGCCGATGCTCCTGCCCGCGTTCCGCCGGGAGGTGTTCGAGGAGGTCGGGGGCTTTGATGAGGAGCGCTTCACGGGCTACGGCGAGGAGGACATTGACTTTCAGTTGCGGGTCCTGAATGCGGGGTACGCCGCAGCTTTGGTTTCGGGGCTCTGGCGGCACCACGGCCAGGTGACCGCTCGGAGGTTCTCCGTCTTGTCCGGCGCTGGGCGAAAGCGCAATTTGCGAGCATTTGCGGAGCGTTGGGGTGTCGCGCCCGGGGCTGGCTTGCAGGAGTTGGCCGAACGGATCCTGCCTCGCCCGCTCGTCTCGGTGGTCGTGGCGGTGCGCAATCCAGAGTCTCACCGGTGGCGGGTAGGCGGTGGCGTGGTCGACCTGTCCCGCCGCTGCCTCACTGAGTTGATCTTGGTGGACGATGGCAGCCGGGATGCGACGTGCGTGGAAGCACTGTCTCGGACGCTGTCGCGCGAGAAGGTCTTGGTCCGGTTACTCCGCAGCCCGTTGCGCATCGGTCAGGCGGCGGCTCGGAACTGGGGGGCGCGACGAGCGCTCGGCCAGTGGGTCTACTTCGCCGACTGCGATGATGAGATTCACGGTCCGGTGGTTCACGCCATGGCGCAAGCGGACGCCGACGTGTCCTGGGCCGGCGCGCTGCGGATACACGAAGACAGCGGGAAACGAGTCGGCGTCATCGACCCGGGGGCGTGGAGCCTGCGCGAGTTCGGTGACCGCTGTCGGTGCGGACCGGGGTGCGTCATGATCCGGCGGGAGTTCCTGTATGGAAGCCTGGCCTTCCAGCCGGAGCACTTCCAGTACATGGAGGATTTCGCCTGGTTTGTCCGGCTTCGGATGACCCGCGCTCGCCACGCATTCATCCGGGAGCCGGCCTGCACCTACTACGTTCGCCCTGGCAACAACCGAAAGGCGCCCATGTGGGACCTCTGGCGCCCGGAGATTCCCGTCCACGCCCACCGGTATGGCAACGGCGTGGACGGGTTCGCGCTTGCCAAGGCAGGAGAGAGGACGACATGAGGATCGCAGTGTTCGGGGCAGATGGGTATCTGGGGTTCCCGCTCTCGCTTTGCTTGCTTGGCCGCGGACACGAGGTGATCGCCGTCGACAACGGGGTAACGGCTCGGCGAGCGGCATGCACGGGGGCGCCCTCCGTTCCGGCCGATCCCGGTCCTCTCGAACAACGCCTGGGGGGCACCGGCGCCACCGTGGTTGAGGCCGACGTCCGCGATCAAGAGCGCGTGCGGCAACTGCTGCAAGACGTGGACGTGGTCGTGCACTTGGCACAGCAGCGCAGTGCGCCGTACTCAATGCTGTCGCCCGAGCACGCGCTGGAGACGGTGAGCGACAACTTGGACAGCACGATGGCCGTGCTCTTCGCTTGCCGCGAAACAGGCACTCGGCTCGTCAAGCTGGGATCCATGGGGGAGTACGGAACGCCAAGCGTACCCATCCCCGAGGGTGAGTGGACTCTCGAGCTGGGCGGCCGAACCGCGAGGCTGTGGTTTCCGCGCAGTCCGGGCAGCTTCTACCACGCCAGCAAGGTGTGTGACAGCGTGTACCTGCGCTTCGCCTGTCAGTGCTACGGCCTGACGTGTATCGATGTGCAGCAGGGGCCGGTTGTGGGTGTGAACACCGCCGAGCTGCGGGAGCGCAATGCCTGCACCCGGGTCTACTACGACGATGTATGGGGCACCGTAGTGCACCGGTTCTGTGCCCAGGCATCGGCAGGTCACCCCCTGACGGTGTATGGCCGCGGCGGGCAAACACGCGGCTTCCTGTCGCTGGCGGACAGCACCTGGGCCACTGCCACTGCCTGCGAGCAGATTATGGACCTCCCTGCGGGCGCGTACATGGAGATCAACCAGATCGCTTGGACCCGCTCGGTGCGCCAACTCGCCGAGGAGGTTGCCGCGCTCGCCCGGGAGCGCGGCTGCCCCGCTGCCCTGTCGCACGTTCCCAACCCGCGTGAAGGCTGCGAGTTGGAAGAGCACTTCTACGAGGTCGAGGCAGCCGTTCTGCGGAACTGGGGCCTCGTGGCTGAAGAGCCGCAACAGGTTCTGGGGGAGACCCTGGACTACATGCTCGCACACAGCCGAGAGCTGCGTGCCTCCGTGTTGGCGCCGCGCCACACCTTTCGCGATGGCGGCGACACTTGCCGAGACGGACACGGATAATCTGTCGCTGGCGTACGTCGCAGCCCACTATCGCCCCCTGGTCACGGTCGTCATGCCGACCCGCGACCGGCTGGAGATCCTCGACGAAAGCATCCAATCTGTGCTGGCGCAGGAGCTTGGCGACCTGGAGCTGGTCATCGTTGCGGTGACGCAGCGCGAGGTATCGGTGCTGGCGAGGCGGTATGCGGCGGAGTCCACGCGCTTGGCGCGCGCGGCTACGACGGCGACGGTCCGCGTCGTTCGGCAGGAAGGGCGGGGCATCGCCGGGGCGCGCAACATGGGGATGCGGGTGGGGCGAGGGGTCTACTTCGCGCACATGGATGATGATGAGGTGTGGACGGCGGATCATCTGCCAACGCTGGTGGGGTTCCTGGAGCGGTACCCGCACTTGGCACTGGTGTACGGGGACGTGCGGAGATGCCGGGGGTACTTCCGCCGGCCCCAGGCGGGGAGACCTGGGCAACGGTTGCAGGTCAGGAGACCTACACTACGAGGGTTTGTGGAGCGGGAGGATCTGGGGACGCCGTGGTGCCGGCAGTTCGACTTCGGGCAGCTTGCGCACGGCAACTGGATCCCGGCCAGCGCGGTGATCCTGCGGCGGGAGGCGTTTGAGGCGTTGGGCGGGTTCGATGAGTCGATCCGGTACGCGGACGATTGGGAGTACTGGCTGCGGATCGGGCAACACTACCCCGTGGCGCATTGCTGCACGCTCACGACTCTGGGCAAGCCGACGGTCACGTACCGGCTGCACGGCGCCAATGCCACGCAACGGGATCCGGCCGTGTGGGCGGAGAATCTGCGGCTGGTGCGGGAGAGGTACCCTGGAGGGACAGGGACCGGTCCGCAGTAGCCGTTTGCCGGGGACCGTACCACGTGCCGCGTGCAGCGCGGGGGAAGGGAACGCCGGTCGGACGGCGTATCCCAACGGAGCGCTGGAGTGCTGGCATGGTGGACTTGTGGGGCCGATGCCCCCGGTCTCCCACTCCTCCAGCCTTCCGCTCGGCCTGCACATGACGGGCAGACCGCTGGCCTGGCCCTTCCCAGGATTACACCCCATGAACCTGAACCTGACCAACAAGGTCGCCCTCGTCACCGGCGGCTCCCGCGGCTTGGGCCGGGCGAGCTGCCTTGGGCTGGCTGCCGAGGGGGCGAAGGTTGCCGTCAACTACCGCGCTAGCGAGGCGGCAGCGCTGACGCTCGTCGAGGAGATCCGCGAGAGACATGGCACGGGAGCCGTCGCTCTTCGAAGCGATGTAGCCGTTGAGGCCGAGGTAGTGCGGCTGTTCGATGCCGTCGAGGCGCAGCTTGGCAGCGCGGACATCCTGGTCAATAGCGCCGGCGTGTGGCCGACGGCGTACGTGAAGGACATGAGCGAAGCCGACTGGAACTCCACGCTGCAGGTGAACCTCACCAGCGCGTTCCTCTGCTGCCGCGAGGTGGTTCGGCGGTTGCTGACGCAGGGGCGCGGCGGCCGGATCGTCAACGTGTCCTCGCAGGCGGCATTCCAGGGCTCGACTACCGGCCACGCGCACTACGCCGCCAGCAAGGCAGGCATGATTGCGTTCACGGTTTCCCTCGCCCGGGAGGTGGCGCCGCACGGCATCGCCGTCAACGCCGTGGCACCGGGGATGTTTCGAACGGACATGACCGCCGAGGCGTTGGCGAAGCGCGAAGCCAGCTACGTCGCGCGGATCCCTCTGGGCCGCATTGGCGCCCCGGAGGAAGTCGCGAACGTGGTCACCTTTCTGGCTTCGGACTGCGCAAGCTACCTGACGGGGGCGACGGTGGACGTGTCCGGCGGAATGCTGATGCGGTAGGAACCGGAAGGCTGGAGGGCTGGAAGAATGAGCAAACTTCTGATGGCGCTGGTGACGCTCTCGTTGTCGGCGGCCTCGAACCCGGTCGCCGCCGAGGCTCCGCCGGGCTGGACGTCAGTGGGCGGCGGGCAGTGGCAGCAAGTCATTGATCTGCAGCCGGTGCTTGTTCAGCGGTCGCGGGAGGGCGTGGCGAGCGCGGTGAGCGACAGCATTCGCGGGACCCACGGCGCGTGGCGTTGCTGGGTCCAGCCGTCCGTCGGCACGGATCCCTGCGGCCTCTGGTTTCAGGCATCGCGCGACCTGACCAGCGGCTTCAAGTGCGAGCTGGGCGGCAACGCGGGTGTCGGCGGGCTGACGCTGCAGGACGCCAAGGGCAACGTGCTCTGGCGGGACCACTGGGCGCCGTGGGAGCCGTACGAAGCAATCGCCTTGGAGGGCATTGTGGAGAAGGGGCGCATCCGGCTCCAGATGCTGCGCTACGACGGCCATACGCTGATCTCCCAGAGTGACTGGGTTGCGGTGCCCGAGACCGAGACCGAGCGCGAAGGATACCTCGGCGTCTACACGGAGAACGGCACCGCCCGCTTCTGGAACGCCGCGCGCGTCGAGACTCCCCTCAGCCCGCTCACCGACGACGCCCCCAACAAGCGCCGACTGGTGCAGGGAACCGCCGACGACTGGTCGCTCTTCGGTACCGGCGACTGGATGTGGACCGACGCCACAAGGACCCGCGTCCGCCAGTACGCGCAGACAGAGCGCGCCTGGGCGCTCGACCCCGGCGTCCACGGCAGAGACCGGATCTGGCGGTGCAACGTCCGCGTCGATCCCGGAGCCGGCGGCGCCGGGCTGGTCTTCAAGCTCGACGAGCACTGCGAAGGCGGCTTCAACTGCTGGCTCGGCGGCACCTACGGCGCCGGCGGGCTGATGCTCTACCGCAATGGAGGACCAGGCAAAGTCGGCGAAGCCCTTTGGTCCAGTCCGCAGGACAAGTGGCACTACAACGAAGACCTCGTGCTCGAAGCGGAGACGAAAGGTAACGAGGTCCGCGTCACGCTACTCCAAGGCGACGGCGAGACGGTCATCGTCCAAAGCCCGTGGAAGGAGCTGACCCCCGAAGAGACCGACCGCGACGGCTACCTGGCCTTCCACACCTGGAAGGGCAGCGCGGAGTTCTGGGGGTTCTCGGGCGAGTCGCAGACTTCCGCAACGCAAGCGGCCGCGGCCCTGCCGAAAGCAGACCCAGCGCTCGGCGCCGACTGGCTCACCAAGGGCGACGGCAAGTGGGCGTGGGGAGACGACGACCACACCCGCTTCCGCCAGACGGCAAAGCCAACCTCAGCGTCGTGTCTGAACACAACCCTCACCGGCACGAAGGGCACCTGGCGCTGTGTCGTCAACGCGCCGGACGGCACCAGTGCTGCCGGGTTGCTGTTCCAGGTCAGCAAGGAACTGACGGAAGGCTTCGCGCTCCTGCTCACCCGGGACGGCGTGCGGCTGACAGACCTCGCGCAGAACGGCGCCGTGCTCTGGGAGAGCCCGGGGGCGAAGCTGCTCCCCAACAAGTCGCTCGTCCTCGAAGGCTTGGTGCAGACCGACCGGCTGGTCGCGCGCGTGCTCACCGCCGATGGTAAGACGGTGATCGTCCAGAGCCCGCCGGTGTATGTGTCGGACCGGAACAACGGGCGAGATGGATGCCTGGGGTTGCGGACCGAGGAGGGCGCGGCGGAGTTCTCGTCGTGGTCGCTCGCGGACGACGAGTGAGCCGGGCAGACCGGCGCCACACACACCGACTCAACGGGCGCCCTCCCCGGTCAACAGCCGGAACACCCGCTGCCAGTAGGAGTGGTTCCCGGCGGTCTTCGAGTCGCGGCTCTCAAGTAGACGACACCCGCAACACCCTCGATGTCCGTGTGGATGTAGACCTTCAGAGGTGCCTCTCATGCGCCCCTGTCAGCGCGCCTGGCCCGGCGTGAGACGGATCCGTCGGACGGTAGAGACAGCCTCGCGGCCTGCCGGCAGACTGCCATACATTGATGACACCCATATATAGGTGTGTCATCAATGTATGCATACCGAATGGTTTCCCTGGCGGTGCCGGTCAGCGCCACAGCCCCTGGTAGGCCAGGTGCTGCATGTAGTGGTCCAGCAGGATGATCGAGACGAGCGCCTCCGCCACGGGCCACACGCGGGGGACGATGGTGGGGTCGCGGCGGGTCACGGCGCTGAGGGCTGCGTTCTCTTTGGTGAGCTTGTCGATGGTGTGCTGGTCTTTCCCGATCGTGGGTGTGGGCTTGACGGTGAGCCGGACGATCAGGTCCTGTCCGGTCGTGAGCCCGCCGGTCACGCCGCCGTTGTTGTTGGAGTCGAAGACGACCTCGCCGTGTTCGTTGCGCATCTGGTCGTTGGACTGCGAACCGGTCATGTCCTTGACGCGGACGCCGGCGCCGATCTCGACAGCCTTGACGGCGGCGATGCTCATCATTCGACCCAACTCGCCGTCGAGCTTGCTGAAGATCGGCTCGCCCATCCCAGCAGGGAGACCGGTGGCGACCACTTCTACCTGCCCGCCGGTGGAGTCGCCTTCGTTGGTGACGGCGATGATCTTCTCGTACATGGCATCCGCAGTAGCGAGGTCCGGGCAGTTGAGCTTCGGGTGAATCCCCTGCTCGTTGCGAATCGCCTCCTCGTCGGGTGCAGCCACCTGCGTCTGCTCAAGCAGTTCCCAGAACTCCGCCAGCACCGCGGCCTTCTCGAGGAACCGCATCCCTGGCTTGAACCGCTCGGCGCCGAAAATGCACTGGTAAACCGGGTCGTGCTGTTTGCGGATCTGGCGGAAGGAGGCGACTCGCTCGCGAATGGTGGCAAGCGGAATCTCGGGCATGCAGACACCGGCGGCTTCCCGGATGTAGCCCGTCACCTCGATCCCGTGCTGCTTCAGGATCCGCTTTGCCACGACGCCCGCCGCGACGAGGGTGCACGTGTATCGCCCGCTGAAGATGCCTGCGCCGATGGCATCGTCGCAGGCGCCGTATTTCATGAAGGACGCGTACGACGCGTGTCCGGGCCGCGGCGTCCGGTTGCTGGAGCGGTACTGCTCGATGTGGATCTGATGACGGTCCAGGTTCGGGATCAGGATGACGAACGGGGTGCCATTGGTCAGCCCGGCGTTGGTGACGCCTTCCATCGTGTCGGCGACGTTGACGCCCGAGTAGATCAGCGGGACATCCGGTTCCTTGCGGGGCGAGGTCAGCTCGTCCTGCCCCGGCTTGCGCAGCAGCAGGTCGCTGTAGATCTCCTCTTCGGTGAACAGCATCCCCGGAGGGACGCCCTGAAGGTGGCTGGTCATGCCTTCTTGGTAGGAACCACCGGCGACCGTCAACTGAAAGAGTCTCCCAATGGAGCAACCTAACATGGCAGCGATCCTTTCCATCTCTATTGCGTAGGACAGGTGCGGGCAGTCTGTCCTACGGGAGGGGCGGCGCCGGCGGGAGGCTCACCCTTTTCCCAAGCAGCATTTCTTGTACTTCTTCCCGCTCCCGCACGGGCAGGGATCGTTGCGGCCGACGCTGCCCGTCTCGCGTGCCTCCCGCACCGGCTCGGGAGCGGACTCTTGCTCCTCGAGCCGCTGCTCGGCGACGCGCACGATCTCGCGCCATCCCGGTTCGTGACTTCGGCGGGCGCGCCCCAGCAGCTCGTTGTACTGCTGCTGTGCAGACTCCCGGTCGCCGCGGCACTCAGCGACTTCGGCGAGAACCAGCCGCGAGTGGAGTCCTTCGGGGTTCAGCTCCAGCGCTCGTTCCGCTGCGGCCTGCGCCTCGTCTGCGCGCCACAACAGCCTCAGTGTCTTCGCCAAGCCGAGGTGAGCGGCCTCGTCGGCCGGGTCCGCGTCGGCTTTGTCTCGCCACTTCGTCAGCCCCTCCAACGGCGTCAGCGGTTCGCCTTCGAAGTCGTACGGGTCCACCGGGACGACTCGCCTCATCAACTGGCCGAGGTCGTGACCGCTCGCCAGGGCGATCCACAGGCGGTCTACCAAGCCCCCCGTCGCGTCGCCGGTAGGCGCCACATCGCCAGTGACGCCGCAAGCCAAACAGCCGACGTCCTCGGTTAGGTAGACGTGCACCGGCGCCTGCTCATTGCCCCCCGCCAAGAGGACCCGCTCCACTTCGTAGCGCCGCGATTGACCACAGGCGTCACAGAGCAGGTGGAGCTGCACGGGCCGATCGGGATGGAGTGGCGCGAGTGGCGCGTTCTCGTCTTCGGTTGCCGCGCGCCGGTTCTCGAGTTCCAGCACGTAGCGGGTGCGCAGCGTGTCCAGGTCGGGCTGCTCTTTGCCGTTCACGTCGCTGAGGAGGACCATCGCCTCCAGCGTCGCGAAGTCCTCCTCGATGAACTCCGAGTCCAGCAGCTCAATGGCGGCGGGATTGCCGAGGGCGGTGAGAACCGCGAGGGGCCACTCCTGGTACTCCTCTACCAAATCGTCGAAGTTGCCTCGAATCAACTCGAAAGACCGTTGCGTAGGAATTTCCTGCAAGACGCCAAGCAGCGTTTCACGGCGGTTGACTTCATCTCGCTCAAAGGCGGCGGCGACTTCGTCGAGCACTACCGGGCCCAGCCACTGAAGCGCAGACACAGCCCAGGTGGTCAACCTGCCGGGCGTATCAGGGCGGCAAGCCTTCACCAGGTCGGGGATGAGCGGCTCCCAGAGGTGCTTCTTGTCGCGCGAAGTCCTAGTGACGACCTCGGCGATGTAGCCGGAGGTCCACGACTCGTCTTCGGAGTCGAACAGTCCGCACAACCGGTTGACGTACTCCTCGGCCCGCTGCGCCATCTCGTCGATGAAGTCCTCTACGGGCGGGCCGTCTTCCGTCAGCAGATTGCGCACAATGGCATCGAGCCGCTCCGGGCCATCGGCGGGCAGGTGGGCATGGAATGACTCCACGCGCAACAGCACCAGGCACGCCAGGAGCAACGCCGAGTCCTCCTGGCGCGTCTCCAGCGGCCGTGGGTCGTCCCCGGCCAGACGCGGCGCCAGCTCCCGAATCAGGGTCGCTCTGCAGTAAGCCGTCCGGCGCCACTGGGGAGCGCCGGGTTCGAGGGAGGCGGGTAGTTCGTGGTCCAGGCGGGCAAGCTCCCCAAGGATTGCCTGGGTGACCGCAGGCACGTCGTCCCACCCGACTGCGGCTGCCTGCTGGCGCAGTTCCTCAGAAGCCAGCTCCTCGAGTGGATGCCCCAGCGTCTCAGCCGCCACCGTTAGCCGGTCCGAGAGGTGAGTGCCGCCGCGGCGACTCAGGTCGACCCGCAACTGGTGGCACTCGGCCTCACTTGCGAGGTGGTGTACGTGGCGGCGCGGTTCCTCGGCGCCCGAGAGCCGGAGATGCACGTCGACCAGCAACGGGAGCTGCGACAGCGTCGGGTCGTGCGTCAGGGCGTCGAAGGCGACCTCGTGCTCGAAGGGATCTAATCCCTCGTCGGCCAGCATCGCGGCTAACTCCCGATGGCCGAGACCGCCGATCCTGGCCAGCGCGCACGCAACGCTGAGTAAGTGCTCGTCGCTCTTGGGGCTCCGGAGGTGTTCCGCGAGTGCCGGCACTGCTTCCTCGCACCGCAGCTCGCCCACCGCATCGATGGCTTCGCGCGCTACGCGCTCGCGCTCGTCCGTGATCAACGCGAGGAGGCTGCTCTCTGCGCCGCGTACCTGCTCCCGCTGAACGAATAGCAGTGCCGTCACGGCGATCTCCTCGTCGGGATCGGCCACCAACTGGTTCACCACCGCTCCCGCCTGATCGACGTACTGGGTGCAAAGGTGCTCAAACGCCCACTTGCGGACATGCGTGTACGGGTGCGCGCAAAGCCGGGCGTAGTCGTCGAACGTATAGAGAAGCTCATCCATATCGGGTCAGTGCTCCAGCCGCGCCAACGGGCGGACGCACGGCGTCCGTGCGCGGCGACAGAGGCTCTCTGAGTCGCCCCTCGCGGTCAGACCGCCGATTGTATCCTGTGTGCGCCGTTGGCGAAAGGGCAGCCGGCGGCGCGGGCAGTGGCAAGAGCTATGCTCAACCCGCAGCGATCGTCCATGATATCTCCCTTCCACCGGTCACTGCCAACATGCCTCCTGCTCGGGCTCCTCTGCTGTCGCGCCGCAACGGCAGAAGAGCGTGTCGAAGGGACGGAGCCTGAGCCCACCAACGGTGCCACCGTGATCCGGGTGGGGCGGCTGGAGGCGGGATTCTCGCCAACCCGCGGGGTCTTCGTGTGCCTGGACACGATCCCAATCATCGAGCGCTCCGACTTCTTGGTCCGGAACGAGACCTGGAAGCAGGTTGTGGCCCGACTCGGCCGGGGCAAAGTGACGGTCGCCAAGAATGGCTGGGGTGGCCCGCCCGAGATCACGGTCCGGAGCGCCGACACGGAGAACGGTGACTTCCGGTTCTGGTACCGACTCACGATCGAGAAGGAAACAGAGGTGGAGGTCCGGTTCGCGTACAAGTGGAAGGGCAAGGAGCCGGTGAGGCTGGAGTACTGCGCCGGCCTCCTGGCGACGAACCCGACCAAGGGTGCAGCCTACATTGCGGCCCTGGGCGACCAGGACCGGCCGGGCAATCTCCCGCTGGGAGTGCCTTCGCTGCGCTGGTTGACCGCTCCTTTCGAGTTCTCGTTCGACCGGCTGGCCCTCGAGTCGCGGCTGGGCGTCTTGTCGCTGGAGGTCACGGCGGACCAACCCCTCAAGTTCCGCCGGGAGTCCGACGATACCGATGAGTACCACGCTGGCAGCATGGGGTTCTGGGCCGGCTGGCCCAACGCCGCCGTCGCCCCGGACAGTGCCGGAGCGGTCACCTACCGGTTGCGTCTGCCCCGTTCCAGCACGCGGAAGTGGATCTCGCCGCATCCCGGCGGCCGCGACACTGGCGGCGAGCCCGTGGCCGTGCCGGATGCACTTGCGCCGGCACTGAAGAACCTGGTTCTCATTCCTGCGCCGCAGCAAATGGAGCCTCTGGAGCAGGACTTTGTGCTGAACGAGGACACCCGCCTATTGGTCCCCGCGAGCGCCACGGCGGCCGAACTTCGCGCCACCGACGAGATTCGGGCGTGCCTCCGCGAGCGGTTCGGGCTTTCCCTGCGCGTCGTCGACTCGCTGGGAGCCGGCGGCGCCACCAACTGCCTTGTGGTCGGCCAGCCGCTGTGGTCGCCCGAGGCGGCGGCGCTGTGCCGGCGGGAGGGAGTGCAAGTGACGCCGTACGACCCCGGCCCAGAGGGGTACGAGTTGGTGGTCCGACCAGACTACGTGCTCCTGGTCGGAGCCGACACCGCCGGCTGCTACTACGGCGCGCAGACGCTCAAGCAGCTTATCGACGTACGGCCGGACGAGCGGCTCGTCCTCCGCGGCGCGCGCGTCCGTGACTGGCCCGACTTCGGCTTTCGCGGCGTCCACCTGCTGGCCGACGACTACGCCCTGGAGTGGCAGACGCAGCTCATCGACAACGTCCTGGCGCCCCTCAAGACCAACAACCTGATCCTGGAGTGTGAGTATGGCAAGTGGGACTCCCACCCGGAACTCGCGCAGCCGTGGGGCATGTCCAAGGACGACATGCGGCAGTTGAAGGCCGTCGCCGAGAAGCACTTCATGCGCGTGACCCCGCTCATCCAGTCGCTGGGGCACTGCGAGTGGATGTTCGCCGGCGGGCAACACGCCGACTTGGTGGAGGATCCGAGGCGCCCCTACGCGTACTGCCCCTCCAACCCCAAGAGTCACCAACTGCTGTTCGACATCTACGCCGAAGCCCTGGAGGTGTTCCAGCCCGAGTACTTCCACATCGGCCACGATGAGGTGGCCAACCGGGGGGAGTTCGGTACTTGTCCTCGCTGCAAGGGCACCCCGCCGGCGACGCTCTTTGCTGGCAATGTCCGCGACCTGCACCGGTTCCTGCAGGCGCGCGGGGTGAAGACGATGATGTGGGGCGACATGCTGCTACGCCCCGGCGAGGCCGAGGACGCCGCCCACGGCGGCGACCCCTACCTGACGGGAGACGCACGGGCTGCCATCCCGAAGGATGTGGTGATCTGCGACTGGCACTACAGCCCCTATCGCGACTACCCCAGCGCCCGTACCTTTGCCAACGCGGGGTTCGACGTGGTCGGTTGCACCTGGCACAACCGCAAGAACATCTTCTACTTCAGCCAGGCTGCGAAGCGCTACGATGCGGTAGGGCTGCTGCAAACGACCTGGACGGGTCACAACGGCAACCGCCAGGCATTGCGCCGTCACCCCGAACAGCTCTATGCCTACGTGACCGCGGCCGAGTTCGCCTGGACCGCGGCAACGCCGGCGCTCGAAGACTTACCCTACCGGCGGAGCGAAGTGTTCCGCGACTGCCTGTTCCCGCAGCCGGCGGTGCTGGGGCGAACGCCCGGCTTCCTCGTGCCGCTGGCCGACGTCTGCAATGTGAACTTCGCCGACAACCGAGTTCCGGGCGACTGGCTCGGGTACGGTCTCACCCATGACCTCCGCCGGCTCCCCACCGGCCGCCAACGCCTCCAGAGTGTGCTATTTGACCTGCTGTCGCCTCTGGACAATGGCCGCCGAGGGGCGGTGTTGCTTAGCGGTGCCTACACGCGGCCCGACGCGTTCCCCGACGAGGTGACGCTGCCCGTCGGCAGGCCGGCCGCCCGACTTGCCTTCGTGCACACCACCGCTTGGCCCGTTCCCAAGCTGACCGTCGTTGGCAGCTACGAGGTGCAGTACGTCGACGGCTCCTCGGCGACCGTCCCCCTGACCTATGGCGAGAACATTCACGCGTGGGACGACGAGACCGCGACGGACACTGAATCGCTGCTGTGGACCGGAACCACAGTGGGCGGCGTCCCGGTATCGGTGGGGAGCGCTACGTGGCAGAATCCCGCTCCGGACAAGGCAATCGACAAGCTTGTGTTCCGGTCGGCGGGGACGGAAGCCTCCCCAGTGCTGCTGGCGGTCACCGGTGTCGCCTCGGCGGCGAGCCCGCTGCGGACCGCGCGTCGGTGACGGTCCACCCGCGTTAGCTGGTGACGTGGTTGCGGGGACAGGGCGTTTCGTGCACAATGATCCTTCTCTCACGAAGGCTGGCTCGTAGGCAGCGTGGGCCGCAGACCCAACTGGACTTGCCCGCATGAAACCGTCGCCCCCGTTCTACCCGCTGGGCCCCCTCGGCCTCGCGAAGCTGGTTCGGCACCTGCCGAATTTCGTTCGACTCTACTGGCGGCTGTTCCAGGATCGGCGCGTTTCAGTGTGGCCGAAGCTCCTCTTGGTGGCTGCGTTCGCGTATGCCGTGTCCCCGGTGGACTTCATCCCAGACCTGCTCGCGCCGTTCCTGGGCGAAATCGATGACCTGATGATTGTTGCGGTCGCGTTGAGACTGTTCATTCCCCTCTGCCCGCCCGAAGTGGTCGACCAGCACGTGCGGGCCCTCGATGCCGGACAGTAGGGCGCGCGCACGACTGACCGACATTCCCGCCCTGGGTCACCCCCAGTCAGCATCCCGGACCTCCGAAAGGCAACCGTACATGAAAGCCAACCGCTGGGCTAAGACAATCGCCCTGCTTGTTCTGCTCGCCCTCGCGCTATTCGGGCGGAAGGTGCTGAATTTCTGGTCGGAGTGGCTCTGGTTCGGCTCCCTGGGTTACCAGTCCGTATACGCCACCCAGTTGACCGCGAAGATCTCGGTTGGGCTTCTCGTCGGGCTGCTCTTCCTCGGCATCGTCTATGGGAACCTGGTGCTTGCCCGGCGCTTCTCGCCGGGCGCCCTGCGGCCGTTGGGCACCAATGTCATCTACCTGCGGGCGCACCCCTACTTGGAGCGCTACCTGTATGCCGTCCTCGGGGCTGTGTGTTTCGCCGCTGCATTGGTCGTCGGACGGACAGCGGCAGGGCAGTGGGCGACCATTCTCCGTTACTTTTATAGCCAGCCGTTCGGGCTCAAGGATCCCGTCTTCGGCAAAGACGTGAGCTTCTTCATCTTCAAGTGGCCCTTCCTGCAGTGGACGTATCAGCAGGTGATGCTCGCCCTGGTGATGGCGTTCATGGGGTGCCTCGGGCTCTACCTCGCCAGTTCCGCGATCTCGGTAATCAATAAGCGCCTGTACGTGGCGCCGGTGGTCCGCGCCCACGGAGCCGTGTTGCTGGCGCTGCTGTTTTTCGCCAAGGCGTGGGGCTACGTGCTGCAGGCGTATGGAGTGCTGTTCTCGCTGCGGTCGGTTGCGTACGGGGCGGGCTATGCTGATCTGCACGCGACGCTTCCGGCCCTACGGTTGCTGACCGTGTTGGCCGTGATCGGCGGCGTGCTGCTGCTCATCTCCGTGCGGCTGAGCGCCGCCAAACTGCTGGCGTACACTGTGGGGGCGATGGTGGTCGTCTCCCTGCTGGCGGGGTCGGTGTTCCCGACTTTTGTACAGAAGTACCTGGTTGAGCCCAATGAGCTGGACCGGGAGCGCCCCTACTTGGAGCGGACCATTCAGTTCACCCAGTTCGCCTATGACCTCACCCGCACCGACGCCAGACACCATGAAGCCGGCGAGGCCCTGACCCCCGAGGTCCTCGCCGACAATGAGGTGACGCTCCACAGCATCCGCCTGTGGGATCATCGACCGTTGCTCTCCACCTACAGACAGGTGCAGGAGATCCGCTCCTACTACGAGTTCCTGGATGTCGACTACGACCGCTACTACGTGGATGGCGAGTATCGGCAGGTGACCCTGTCGGCCCGTGAGTTCTCCCGCCAGAAACTCAACCCGACGGCTCGAACCTGGGTGAACGAGCACCTCAAGTTCACCCACGGGTACGGCGTCTGCATGAGCCCCGTCAACGAGGTGACCAGCGAAGGGCTGCCCCAGCTTTGGGTGAAGAACATCCCGCCTGCCAGTCAGGTCGGCGCCAGCCTCGCCCTCGAACGTCCCGAGTTGTACTACGGGGAGTCCGACGCCAGCTACTGCTTGGTCAAGACCAAAGAGCCGGAGTTCGACTACCCTCGCGGCGATGATAACGTCACCTGCAAGTACCAGGGCACCGGCGGCGTCAATGTCGGCAGCTACGTCCGCCGGCTCGCCTTTGCCTCGCGCTTCAACGACCTGAAGCTGATGATGACGCGCCAGCTCACCGGCGAGAGCCGGATTCTGCTCCGCCGGAACCTCCTCGAGTGCGTCAACGCGCTGGCTCCCTTCCTGCGCTACGACAATGACCCGTACATCGTCGTCGCCGAGGGACGCCTGTGGTGGATCCTCGACGCCTACACGACCGCCGCTCGGTTCCCGTACTCGGAGCCATTCGACGCAGGCGGCATGAACTACCTCCGTAACTCGGTGAAAGTCGTCATCGATCCCTACAACGGGACGACCACCTTCTACGTGGTCGATCCTCAGGATCGGGTCATCCAGACCTACCGCAAGATCTTCCCCCAGCTCTTCACCGACTTCGACAAGATGCCGGCCTCCCTCCGGCCCCATCTGCGGTACCCGTTGGACCTGCTCTCCGTGCAGGCCGACAAGTACGCGACCTACCACATGACGAACCCGGAGACCTTCTACAACAAAGAGGACTTGTGGCACCTGCCTTCAGAGATCTACCAGGGCGAGGACAAACGTCGGCAGGCACCGCAGCAGATGACGCCGTACTACGTCGTCATGAAACTGCCGGGGATGAGTCGCGAAGAGTTCGTGCTGATGATCCCCTTCTGCCCGGCCAACAAAGACAACCTGATCGCGTGGATGTGCGCCCGGTGCGATCCCGAGGGATACGGCGAGCTGATTGTCTTCAAGTTCCCTAAGGACAAGTTGCTCTACGGACCCATGCAGATCGAGGCCCGCGTCGATCAGAACACCACGATCTCTGAGCAGTTGACCCTCTGGAGCCAGAAGGGCTCGGATGTCCTCCGCGGCAACCTCCTGGTCATCCCCATCGCCAACTCCCTGGTCTACGTGGAGCCGCTGTACCTTCAGGCTGAGGTCGGCAGGATGCCGGAACTCAAACAGGTCATCGCCGCCTTCGAGGAGCAGATCGTCATGGCGCCTAGCCTCGACGGTGCCTTGAACCAGCTCTTTGGGCTGGAAACGCCTGCGGACATCAGGGCTGGCGCCGCGATGACGCCCGAAGTGCATCAGCTCATTGAGCAAGCAAGCGACCTGCTGAAATCCGCGCAAGGCAACGCTACGCGAGACTGGGCAGCCTACGCCAAGGACATGGGACAACTCGAGAAGGCGCTGCAGAAGCTGCGCGACCACGAGGCCGGCGAGACGGCCAACGAGGCGCAGACGGGCACGACTGACTGACACGCCCGGAAGACAGCCGTGGCCGCCGGGCGCGTTCCGCGCTCGTGAGCGGCGCTTCATTCGCTCGCAGTCGAGCACGCCAAGTGGCGACGCCGATGACTGCCTCTCTGCCAAGCGCACTCGCCCTGCTCCTCCTCACGGCAGCTCCATTGCTCCCGGAGCAACTCCTCCAGAACGGTGACTTCGTCGAGACCGACGCGGCCGGTCTTTCGAAGAGCTGGCAGTTGGTGGCGTTCCGCGACAGCCCGAAGCCGCAGGTTGAGCGCGTTGCCGAGGACGGGCGGACGGCCTGCCGACTCACCTTCGCGGAAGACGCGCCCGCGTGGTGTGTGAGTTTCTCTCAGCCGCTGCCGCAGCTCGATGTCGAGGGGTCGCTGGTCGTCCGGTTCGCGATCAAGCCCCAGACCGCCAAGCCCCGCATGTTGAGCGTGAACCTCTCGGCCACGCCCGGCTGTAGTCTCCCCTGTGCCCGCCACTTCCTCGGTGACTTGCGCCAGGGCGAGTGGCAGGAGGTTGAGGCGCGGTTCCCGCTGCGCGGCATGAAGGCAACCGGCTCCGTGGTCGAGTTCATCGCCGAGCGAGCGTTCACCGCTGGCGACCGGGTCTCCCTAACAGACGTGCACGTCGAGCAGGAGGAACCTCCCCCGCTTGTGCTCCGCCTCACGGCGCCGGTCAGCGGAGTCGTGTTCACCGATGCCCCCTCCCAGGCGCTTGCCGGGATCGTCCGGGTCAGCAGGAAGCACGCCGGCCGCCAGGTGCGCCTGAGCCTCCTCTCTGCCGCAACACTGCAGGAACCGGTCAGCATCCAGGTCTTCACCGCAACCTATCCACGGACCCCCTGGCGACTGGATCTCGCCGCGGCCCCTGCGGGGAAGTACGAGGTCAGGGCGGAGTTGATCGACGACGCAGGAGCCGTCACCCAAAGCGAGCGCCAAGTGTGCTGGCGCCTCCAGCCGACCCCGACCACTACACGCGTCGTCGGGGGCAACGTCTGTGTGGGCAGCGAACCGATTCTGTTGCTCGGGACGTACCACGTCTCCGATTGGGCGGTGGCCGCCACCAACGCCGAGAGCCGACGGATCGGCGCACCCGAACGCACGCGAGACGAACTGCTCGGCGGGCTGGCGCGCCAGGGCTTCAACGCGTTCCTCTACACCAGCCGCGTTCCGCCCCCCGCCTTTCTGGAAGCAGCCGGACGCCACGGCCTCCACGTGATCCCGGCCGTCGCCGGCATCGGCAGAGAGTGGGGTGGCGCGCCGCTAAGTGAAGAGTTGGCTCCGTGGACAGACGACCCTCGCCTGTTCGGCTGGGGCGGCCGCGATGAGCCCTCGCCCACAACGACCGACAGCGCGTCACAGGTCTACCGCGGGCTGAAGAGCCTCGCGCCGCGGAAGCTGGTCTTCACCTCGTTCTGCGCCGCCGACGCCCTCGACTTCTTCGAGGGGGAGAACACCGCCGCCGACCTGATTCTCATGGACATCTATCGGGTGCGCGCGGCCGATTCGGATCTCAGCGAGGTCGGCTCGCAGGTGAGGCGCGCGGTACAGTACGTCCGCGAGCACGGCAGCCTCGCAGTCGGCGTCGCCCCCCAGGCGTTCATCTACGGCGGCCCCGAACCGACGCCCGAGCAGCTTCGCGCCCAGCTCTACCTGGGCGTGGTGAACGGCGCCCGCGCGTTCTTCCTCTACTCCTATACTCGCGAAGGTTAGGAATACACCAAAGCTATTGCACAAGTTCGACGCCTCTGCGTGCACAGCAGTGTGTTGGGTGCTCACCACACGCCCCCGGGTGAAGTTCTGCGAACTTCCACTTCGGTGTATTCCTAACCTTCGCGAGTATAGGTGACAAACAGCCCGCGCTCCCGCCACGCCCGATTGGCAGCAAGCCCCCCTCCCAGCCGACGCGCGCGTCGTTCCAGACGAGGCGCGGTTTGTGCTCTTCCCACGCCCGTCGGCTATCGATGGTGAAGCCGAGGGTCTCGGGCACCGACTCGTGTCGCTTGAAGACCTTTGTCGTCGCGCCGTTGGTGTCAAGGGCGATTCGATAGTCCTCCGTCTCCCCAAGGGTCTGAGCGGGGAACTGGAAACCGATGTCCGCGCCTTGGGCGACGCGTTCGTAGCCGAAGTAGTCGAAGGAAGATCGGCCGGCCGGCAGCCCCTCCCGGTGCCAACGTTCCTCCGTCGTCGGTCAGACGGTGTCGGTGACTGGAATGCGGTCGGTCTCTGCGTGGTTGAGGGCTGACAGGCATCGTTCGCGTGGGGTCATAGCAGAGGAGCTCCGTGGTCCAGGACAACGCGAGAAACCGCCCTCTCCGTTGCCGCTTTGAATTCGTTGGGAGCCGGTTTCTGGGGAATTGCCCCAACGGATTCAGGACGGCAACGGAGAGGTTCATCGACAGACCGAGTTCTCCTCCTTGTACTGTTGGGGACGGTGGGTGGCGCCCGCAGGGATGGCCGAAGAGGCGACGAAGTACCAGACCGTTGCTGGAGGGAATGAAGCCCATGAAGACCCTCGCCGCCGCAGTTCTGCTGTTGGCTGCCTCACACACCACCGCGCGGGCCGACGTCACCGTCACTGTGGATGCCCACACCAATGTCGTGCTTGGCGGGCAACGCGAGATCACCTCGAGCATGTTCGGGATCACCGCGTTCGGGGGCTTCCCCAGCGTCGTCGCCGACGAGGACTACCGGGCGCGGGTGGCGCCGTTGCGGCCCGGCTGCTTCCGGTTCGGCGGGAGCGTGGCCTGGTTCGCCCCCAAGGAAGACGACCTGTCCTGGTACGACACGCCCGAGGCCAAGTCGGCCTTCGAGACCACGCTGCTTTTCGGCGCGCGCTACCCGTTCGGGCGGTTCCTGCCGGTGGTGCGCAACCTGGGCGCCGAGCCGATGGTGTCGTTGGGCGGGCCGCCGCCCTACCTGACACAGGAAGGCACCAGCAACCCTTCCGACTTCGATAGGTGGGCGCAGTACTGCGCGGCCTACGTTGGCCTGTGGAAAGCGTTCGACCCGCAACTCCGCCTGGTGCAGCTCTGGAACGAGCCCAACGCCTCTTGGTACAAGGACCCGCGGGCCAGCGACAAGGGCACGTCGGCCGCCGACCTCCACGTGCAGATGGCAAACAAGGTGGCGCAGGCGATCAAGGCGCGCTTCCCCGACATTCAGGTCGGCGGACCGGTCCTCTGTTGGCCGCCCGCCTGGCCCCCAGCGCAGACGGGTCAGCGCCCCTGGTACACCTTCGACACGTGGACCCGGCCGTGGCTACTCGGCACGAAGGACACCGTGGACTTCTTCGACTTCCACGTCTACGACGTCTCCTCCGAAGACTTCGCCGTGCAGACCGAGATGGTCTACAACGAGGCGCTGCTCACGCAGGGCCGGGAACTCCCCATCTGGATCACCGAAAGCAGCTACAACCTCAACGATGACGAACTGGGCGACCCGAAGGCGATCTGGCGCAAGCGGATGCTGCCCTACGAGCGCCTGTTGCTCCGCGGGATGCTCCCGCAAACCGACAAGCTCGCCGGCAACCTCTATCACGATTTGCATGCGAAGCACCACACGCTCCTGCCAGGCGACGCCGCCCAGCCCGACCCGGCCTACTGGCTGCTGTGGATCCTCCGCGACCTGCGCGGCACCCGCGTCGTCGCCGATTCGTCGGATCCCGACTTGCTCGCGTATGCGACCATGGAGGAGGATCGGGTCACGGTTGTGTTGTTCAACGACAGCGAAGCGGAGAAGGCACTCGATCTCGGCGTCTCTATGCCCACTGGCTACTGGACCGGCCCGCACTGCCGGTCGATCGGGCAGGACGCGCAAGGCGCCTGCGCGCGACTCGCCCTGACGCCAGAGCTACAGCGCAACGGCGGCAACGCGAACGGCGCCCTGAAGCTCCCGGCCTTCGCCACCGTCTCACTCGACTTCCGCATGCAGAACTTCGCGCAGCCGAGCAGCGCCCGGGTGACGCGCGAGTACTTCGGCGACAAGACCCTCCAGTTTCTCAAGCCTGCCGAGCCGGTGACGTTCCGCCTCAAGACCCCGTCCGTCGCCGGTGCAAAGGCGTGGCTCCGAATCGGTCTCCTCGGTCCGGACGAAACCGAGTCACTGAGAGCCCAACTCAACGGTGCCGCCCTGGAGCTGAGGCCAACCGCCCTGCAAGATCTCCCGCTGGACGCAGCGACGCTGAAGCCGGAGAACACGCTGGAGATCAAGTTGGCGCAGCCGGTGGACAACTCGAAGCTGGCGGTTGGGTTCGCGTCGATTGTGCTGGAAACCACCGAACCGGCTCGTCCGTCAACGCCGGAGTCAGAATCCCCAAATCGCCAGGGATAGAGATCGCCACCCGGCGAGGGGCGGTTAGGCGTTCCTGGCTCTGCACTTGTCTCCAGTAGACGCTATCTGTAGGATCGTGCGTCATGGAGGACTAGCCGAAGACGCTGCTGGATTTCGAGGCGCGGTTCTCGACGGACGCCGCTTGTCGTGAGTGCCTCTCTCGGTTGCGGTGGCCTGAGGGCTTCCGCTGTCCGCGGTGTGAAGGCGCCCGCTCGGGGTCAACGAACCGCGGGCTGCCTCACTGTCTCCACTGCGACGTTCAGACCTC
>Ga0210051_1000877_pt1 | contig 29615 bp, 30 predicted proteins | sample CryGey092014_all_FD_185464 | JGI IMG/M metagenome (GOLD analysis project Ga0210051, IMG submission 185464) | Groundwater microbial communities from aquifer - Crystal Geyser CG23_combo_of_CG06-09_8/20/14_all (SPAdes) (version 2) | ecosystem: Environmental > Aquatic > Deep subsurface > Groundwater...
TCAAGATGTTCATGAGTGATATTAGTAATTATGACAACTTCATAGCTGATACCCCAGACCCGATTTTGATCAAGCGCATGAGAAGTAGTTTCCAATACAAAATATTCATCCTTGTTATCAGCCGACTGTTTTAATAATTTTTGCAAAGCAAACGGGTTGGGAGTTGTCACATGAAAGCCGGTATCGGATTCTTTGCCCCCGATTGATGCATAAACAGTAGAAACAAAAGAAACCTTTTTTCTTGCCGTCTTCAATATATGCGCAATCAGATGAGTCGTAGTAGTCTTTCCATCAGTACCTGTAATACCAATTACTTTAAGGCGCCGACTGGGAAAGCCATAAAGAATATTAGCTAGAACTGCTTGAAATAAGTGGTAAATATTTTTTAGTTTCTGCATATCGTTTAAAAGGTTAAAGATTAAATATTAATTTTTAAATAAACTGTTAAATATTAAACTGTTAAAACTTAAATAAACTTATAAACACTAAACTGTTAAATAAACAAATTATTTGTTTAATGTTTAAGGTTTAATAGTTTTTTTAACCGTTTAAGTTTTAAACGTTTAACTGTTTCTTTAACCTTTAATATTTAAGATTTAATATTTAATTACTGGCTTGGTGATATGCCATAGTATACTATAAGATCCTTTGTGATTTCAAAAAATAAAGGTGCGGCTGTTTCTGATCCCCACTGCGATGATTGAGGCTCATAAAGAATAACAAAAGTCAAAAACCTAGGATTATTAGCCGGTGCAAAACCAATAAAAGAAGCAATTGTCTTTGAGGCATCGTAAATTCCTTTAATTGGCACTTGCGCCGTCCCAGTTTTTCCCCCAATTAAAAACCCTTTTGGCCGGTCCCATTTGGCTTCAGCGTTTTCAACCGTAGAAATTAACATTTTTCTAATAATTTCTGATGTCATTTGAGAAACAACCCTTCTCTCTACCTGTGGTTTGATTTCCGTAATTTTATTCTTAGAAATAATTTTTTGCACTATATATGGCTTCATTAAATATCCACCGTTAATGATTGAGGCAAAAGCACGAATCATTTGTATTGGAGTAATTGCAATTCCTTGACCAAAAGTTACCGTTGCATAATCAATCGGATACCAATTTGCTTTGGGTTTTAAATAACCACTGGCTTCCCCTTCAAGATCTATACCGGTATTTTGACCGAATCCGAATTTTTCAAGATAATTATAGATTTTTTTATTCCCTAATTTTTCTCCAATATAGACCATACCAACGTTTGATGATTTTTCTAAAATTCTTGTCATCGAAATCTTTCCTTCATATTTATCATTCCATGTTTTTATATTGTATTCGCCAACAGCAATCTGACCGGTTTCGTTGTAGGTGTCATTAGGCTTGATTTTTTTTTCGTCCAGTGCCGCCGCCACAATCAGAGGTTTAAATACCGATCCTGGTTCATAAAGATCAGCAATAGCTAAGTTTTTATAAAAATTTTCATTAAATAAATAATACTTTTCTATATCATAATCAGGAAGACAAACTAAAGACAAAATTGCCATGGTTTTTGGATCTGCCGTAATGACACATCCTTTTTTTGCTTTATATTTTTCCAATCCTTCAAGTAATCTGTTTTTGCTGATTTCCTGGACATTTTTGTCTATTGTTAAAATAAGATCACGACCATCTTCCGCCTCAACTCTTTGTTGAACCCCTATTAATATTGGCCGCCCCAAAATATCTCTCTCTGTTTCTACAAATCCCGGTAAACCTCTCAAATCACGATCATAAAATCCCTCTAATCCTAAATGCCCAACATCTTCACCTTGATTATCTTTACCTAAAAAACCCAATATATGAGCTGAAAGAGAAGCTTCTGGATAAAATCTTTTTGTCTGATAATCAAAACCTATCCCTTTTAAATTTAACTTATCAATTTTATCTTTCTGTTCTTGAGGTAGGCCACCTGCAATCGCGACCCAATATTTAGACATATCAAGCTTCGCTGAAATAGAAGCTTCCTCAACCTTTAAACTCTCACTTAATAAACGCAAAAGCTTATCTTTGTCTTCAATCTTTTTTGGCTCGACATATAGTTGATAACTATTTTGATTTAAAACTAAAGCTTGATTTTCTTGATCATAAATTCTTCCTCTGATGGGATTAAGTTTATTTGTTTTTAAATACTCGCTTTTGTTTGCAGGCGAATATATGACTTGAAGAAAAAATAGCCGAACAACAATTGTCAAATAAAAAACAATAAAAAGAAGAAAAATAAATTTAATTTTCATATTTCGACTACGCTCACTATAAATTATCTATACGCAAACTTTAACTGGTCAATATATTGAGGCGCAGTTGAGTTGGTAAAGCCGTACTCTTTAGCCTGTTCAGTCGCAAATTTTAAGGATCCAAGGGAAGCAACTTTTTTTTCTAAACTCAAATTTATTTTGTGAAGACTATCTGTCTTTTTTTCAAAAGTATTTATTTGATCACTGATGAAAATACCGGAAATAACTACAAAAAGATTGGCAATTATTAAAACTATCATAATCAGCCCGGTTGTTTTTAAAAAAATATTTTTCATAGATTGACTCTTAATTTAATTTACCGTGAAAGTGATCTTTGATCTACTTCACGGATTAAAACTCGTAATTTTGCCGATTTTTCAAAGCTTCTCCCTCGCCTGTTCATAATCACTTTTTTATTTAACAATTTTATTCCCATCCCTCTTGAAAAATTTTTGACCATTCTGTCCTCAATCGAATGGAAAGTAACTACGGCCACCTTTCCATCTTCTTTAATAATTTTCATAGCCCCTTCTAAGCCATTCTTTAAATTTTCAAACTCATCATTAACCTCAATTCTTAAGGCCTGGAAAATTCTTTTATAGGCGTTATTATCTATTTCCCCGATGGCTCGGTCGATACATCCGGTTAAATCACCGACTTTTTCCAGTCTCCTTAATTGCCTTCTAATAACAACTTCCCGAGCAATTTTTTGAGAATTTATCTCTTCGGAATTTTTTGCAAAAACATCAAATAATTCTGATTCAGATAAATGATTAAGTAAATATTCAGCCGTCATTTCATTATTTGAATTCATTCTCATATCTAAAGGTTCAAATAATTTTTTGAAACTAAACCCGCGTCCAGATTGGCTAATCTGCCTCATCGATAAACCTAAGTCAAAAACTACCCCATCAACCGGAAAAAAATTATTTTCTTTTGCGATTTTCTCAATTTCTCTAAAATTTCCCTGGACTAATTTAACGCCGTTAGAACGTTCTAACGTTTCAATGTTATAACGGTCTATTTGTTCCGTATCTAAATCAATCGCCAAAACTTTCCCGCCTTTTTCAATAATAGCTTTCGTATAACCTCCTTCTCCAAGCGTTGCATCAACATATAGACCGTCTTTCTTTATTTCCATCGCTTCGATGACTTGGTTCAATAAAACTGGTGTATGCATAATTTCTATTTATTTCTATTTATTTCTTTCTGATACTTTTGCCAAACCTGTTGTTCCCATATCTCAAAATGGTCACCTACTCCAATTATCACTACTTTATCTTTTAACTGACCGTACTCCAATAAGTTTTTAGGAACAACGAATCGTCCTTGTTCGTCAATCTCTAAATAAACTAATGAGGAAAAAATATAGCGACGATTTTCCATATCAGTTGGTTGAAGTAATGAAGGATTTAATAGCTCTGAGGCTCTTTTCTCCCAATCGTCTTTATCGTAGCCGGATAAACAATTGCCGAAGCCTTTTGTTAATATGAAGGTGTTGCCTTTAAGCAGTTCACGGACTTTTTTTGGCAGAAGTAATCTACCCGAACCTGAGAAATTGATTTGATATTCACCAAAAAACACCATATGTATTTATTAGACACCATTTTCCACCGACTGTCAATAGATATTTGTATTAGTGTTGTAGTGGTGTGATTTATCACACTAAAATATTCACTTCGTATAAATTAGCAGATGATTATGTGACTATTCTAATAAACATTCATCAAAATCGTTGTATACTAACCTTGTGGAAAGATTATTTAAAAAAACTCAGGACTTCATATTTACTAAGCAAAAAAGTATTTTTTCTTCAGCGGTTTTACTATCTTTTATGATCGTCCTGACAAGTCTTTCCGGCTTTCTACGTTATAGAATATTATCCGGTTACTTTAATAAGGAAGAGCTCGATATTTTTTTTGCCTCCTTTCGAATTCCAGATATAATTTTTGAAATCCTGATTACGGGAGCTCTCACCTCAACTTTTATTCCAATTTATGTTAAATACAGAGCGAACAAAAAAGAGCTTTCGGAAAATATTTCCTCGATTATCAATCTTATTTTTATCTTTTTAACAGTTTTTGTCGTCGTCGTCTCGCTTTTTCTTGACAAAATTATTCCAGCTCTAACACCAGGATATGACTTAATAAAAATGGAAAAAATAATTAATCTCTCCAGATTACTTTTACTTGGACAGCTCCCATTCTTTGTTTTAGGAAATTTTTTGACCGGGATTGGGCAGGCAAACAAAACTTTTTTTCTATCAGCCTTAGCTCCGGTAGTCTACAACATAGCAATCATCGTAACGACAATTTTTCTTTATCCGACTTTTTTTCTTTTTGCTCCAATCTGGGGTGTCATAATTGGAGCTTTCTTACTTTTTGTTATCCAAATTCCACTTTTTTTTAATTCTGATTTTAAATATCAATTTATTTTAAAGAGGACAAAAGGGTTATCCGAATTTATTAAAATGGTTATTCCGCGCGCCTTTACCGTCATCGTCGCTCAAATTGATGCAACAATTGATCTGACCCTAACAACATTTTTAGGGTCAGGTGCCTACACTTTTTTTTATCTCGCTCAACACCTGCAGCTACTGCCCGTATCGGTCATTGGTATTGCTTTTGGACAAGCTTCCCTCCCTTATTTAACAGAAATGTTTCAAGAAAAAAAACTCGAAGAGTTTAAAAAAATTATTTCTGACTCAATTCTCAATTTATTTTATCTAACAATTCCTATTGCCTTCTTTTTTATTTTTGCCCGCACTCCCCTTGTAAGATTATTTTTTGGAGGTCAAAAATTTGATTGGGATTCGACGGTTTCAACTGCGGTCACCTTATCTTATTTTTCAATATCTTTACCTTTTCACGGATGTTATTATTTTTTAACCCGTTGTTTTTATAGTATGCACGACAGCCGAACTCCTTTTTATATCAGTATTTTTTCAATTTTTATCAATACATCACTAAGCTTACTATCAATTTTTGTTTTTCACCTGCCTGTCTGGTCTTTAGCATTATCATTCACTGTCAGCATAATAATTAATTCCTCTCTCCTTTTTATAATAATTTCTTCCCGACTCAACGGTTTAGGACTAAAAACTATTTTTATTGAAATAGGAAAGATGTTTTTTTCAGGTTTCCTATCCGCATTTTTCAGTTATTTTTCAATGAAATTTTTAGATGGTCTAATTTTTGATACCAGCCGGACAATTAATGTCTTTTTACTTCTGTCAGTTATTACTTTGATTCATTTTATACTATACTTATTTTTATCGTGGTTATTCAATATTAGGGAAATATATTTATTAACGTCATTAATTTTAAAATTGAAAGAATACCAAAAAAAATTTACTGAAATTTATATTCAATATGAATGAAGATAAAGAAAAATTATTGGCAATCGAATCAATTCAGAAAAAACTTTTAGGCAAAAAGTTGAGCTATAGGGAAATTTTCGCCGTAATGGATGAAATTTCTCATAATAAACTTTCGGACGTTTTAACTACATATTTTGTAGCATCATCATTTAAGGAGGGCTATACTCCACAAGAGCTTTTTTACTTTACCAAGGCAATGGTTGAGACTGGAAATAAGCTAAAATTTGATGGAATTGTAGCAGACAAACATTCTGTGGGCGGAATCGCAGGGACCAGAACAACGATGATTATTGTTCCAATTATTGCTGCCGCCGGATTTAAGATTCCAAAAATTTCGTCACGTGCAATCACGACTCCAGCCGGTACTGCTGACGTTATGGAAGCGATTGCATCTGTTGAATTTACGCCGTCTCAAATTGAAAAAATAGTCAATGAGGTGGGAGGCTGTATTGCTTGGAACGGCAAACTAGGCATTGCTCCGGCCGACGATATTATTATTCGTGTTGAAGAACCTCTATCTTTTGAATCATTTGACAAAATTATTATTTCGGTTATGGCAAAAAAAATTGCGGCCGGCACGACTCACTTAGTCATAGATATTCCAATCGGTAAAACGGCCAAGATTCATCGTTTTTCTGAAGGAGAAGAGGTGGCTAAAAAATTTGAAAGTTTAGCTCACCATTTTGGGATTAAGGTTATTTGTGATATCAATGAGACACTTGAACCTGCCGGTCGGGGAATTGGGCCAATACTTGAAGCACGCGATGTCTTGTATGTCCTGGAACAAAAAACCGATCGCCCTCTCCGTCTTGAAGCTAAATCTTTAAGATTGGCGGGAAAGCTTTTAGATCTTTGTTATAAAGAGAAGGGAAATCCGCCGGCTGGCGGAGGAGAGGACGAAGCAAAAAAAATTCTCGAATCGGGCGACGCATTAAGGAAATTTCAGGAAATCGTCAAAGCTCAGGGTGGTGATCATAAAATTACTTCAAATTCTTTGGAATTGGCAAAAAATAAATTTGATTTCAAATCTTCAATATCTGGTAAAATTAAAGATATAAATAACCATAATTTAAATACCGTCGCCAAAATTTTAGGTTCTCCAAATGATAAAAAGGCTGGTATATATTTACTTAAGAAACTTGATCATTCTGTCGTCAAAAACGAAATAATTTTTACATTATATTCCGATGATAAATATCGATTAAAAGAAGCCGAGGCAACTTTGAAGAATTTACCAATTTTCAAAATTGAATAAAAATGAAGAAATTAAAAATACTATTGTTATTAATTATATTTATTTCTGTCTCCTTCTATCTTTTTTACCGTGAAGGCTTTCTTCCTGTCAATAAGTTAAGTAAAGAAACAAAAACTTTTATTATTAAATCTGGAGAACCTCTCGATACGATTACTAATAATTTAGCAAGTGATGGTTTGATAAGAAATAAAATTGTATTTTATTTAGTCGTCAAGAAGTTAGGTCTTGAAAGGAAAATTCAAGCCGGTGAATTTAAGATTTCCGAAAATATGAACGCCGAACAAGTTGCTATTAATTTGACTCATGGCTCAATTGATACTTCAATAACCTTAATCGAAGGAATGCGTAAAGAAGAGATGGCCCAGATTATTTCTAAGACTTTGGATATTCCGGAGATAGAAATTATGAGTAAAGCAAAAGAGGGATATATTTTTCCGGATACTTATCAGGTGCCCAAAAATGCTTCGTCCGACGTCGTTCTAACAATAATAAAAAATAATCAAAAATTTGTTAAAGCTTTTCAAAATATCAAAAAGCAAACAAAGTTGACCGAAAAGCAGGCTTTAATTTTAGCATCATTAGTTGAAAGGGAAGCCAGACAACCTTCAACCCGCGAAAAAATTGCCGGAATAATTTTGAAAAGATATTTGGCCAACTGGCCACTTGATTTAGATGCTTCGCTACAATACATTCTTGGATATCAAGCAAATGAAAAATCATGGTGGAAAAAAAGCATAACTGATGAAGATAAAAATATTGATTCGCCTTTTAATACTTATAAAAACAAGGGCTTGCCACCAGAGCCAGTTTGCTCTCCCTCACTTTCTTCTCTTGAAGCCGTCATCAACGCTGACCCCTCAACACCTTACTGGTTCTATTTGACCGATAATAACGGCGTTATGCACTACGCTGTAACCCTCGAAGAGCACGAGGCAAATATTCAGAAATATTTGAGATAAATAATTCTTCTTCGTTATGATGGAGCGATTAAGTCCAAATATCATTAGAATTATTTCTATCTGTTTCCCAATTTTTTGGATTATCTCGAATATATTGTTTAACTCGATAGTATTCTTTTTCATTTCGAATGATATGATCGTAATAACGGGATTGCCAGAAAAAATTTATTTTGTTTATTGTTGCGTATTTTTTTACCCCAATTTTAAAACCTCGAATAATTGACGCAAGATTTTTTGATTGTGGTCCAAATTTATTTTGATATTTTATTTGTTTTGCCTGTTGTAGAGACGCAAAATTTTGCGTCTCTACGTAGGGAACATTATTTTTTATAATAATTATTCCATGAATATGATTTGGCATCATAACAAATTCATCTAATTTTACGCATGGAAAATGAGCAGGAATTTCTATCCAACATTTTTCAGTAATTTTTCCTATTTCTGATAAATAATTTTTATCATTTACAATTTCACCAAAATATTCATTTTTATTTTTTGTACAAATAGTAATGAAATAATACCCACTGTCAGAATAATCCCAATTTGGTAAACGAATAGAAGGAATTCTATATCTATCTCGAAATTTATCGGGCATGTTTTTTTGTAGAGACGCAAAATTTTGCGTCTCTACGTTATAATATACGCCGTAATAAATCAAAAATCATTCCAAAGCATTTGGTTGTAAACTTCATGGTGATAGATGACTTCGGAATTCTTGACCTTTGTCCCTAAATCTCTCGGTGAACGATCAGCTGTCTTTTGCTTAAGATCAATAAATTTTTTCTTCATCTCTTCTCCCATTATTTGCTCAACCAATTCGCTTTGGCGGAAATAATTAATGGCTGTATTTATATCTCCCGGTAAAAATCTTGCTCTTGGTCTTTTTTCTTTATCGACTTTTTCAATCATTCCCTCAAGACCGGTTCTTATTAACGAATAAATTAGCAAATATGGATTGGCATCAGTCCCAACACTTCTTACTTCGATTCGCGCCGATTTTTCATTATGTAGCGGTACCCTTATCATCGCGCCCCGGTCGATTTCTGAAACTTTTATTTCATTTGGCGCCTCAAAATGAGGGTCAAGTCGACGATAAGCGTTGACACTACTGTTTAAAAGTAGACAAATATCATTAGCGTTCGATAAAATCTTTTCAATAAATTTCCAGGCAAATTCAGATAGCTGACCTTTTCCCTTAACATCGTGAAAAAGATTTTTATTATTTTTAAAGATTGAAATATTCGTATGCATTCCTGTCCCATTAATTCCCATTACTGGCTTTGGTAAAAATGTTGCCGTCATCCCCATATTCCGAGCTACCTGACGACAGATTAATTTATAGATTTGAATTTGGTCAGAAGCTATCACCGCATCGGTATAAGAATAATTTAATTCAAATTGAGAAGGAGCGACTTCCGGATGGTCTTTTTCATTTTCAAAACCCATTGCTCTCTGAGCTTCGGCCGATTGATCGATGAAATTTCTCAAGACATCTTTAGGAAGTGAATGATAGTAGCCCCCCATAGAGACTAATTCAAAACCAACCTTTTCATTATATGTCTGCTCTGCATCAATTCCTTTGACTAAAAATCCTTCAACCTCGTTGGCAACATAAACTTTATATTGATATTTTTTTTGCAATGATTTTAAATGGGATTCTAAAATACCTCTTGAATCCATCTGATAAGGCTTTCCTTCCTGGTCATTAATTTTACCCATCATCAAGACCTTGCCCGTTCCAAAGACATCACTTGGCAACCACCAAAAAGCTCCCCAATCTACCCCAAGTCTTAAATCAGATTCAGCTTGACGGGAAAAACCGCGGATTGAGGAGCCGTCAAAAGTCAGATTATCATAAGAATTAATGAAGAATTTTTTATCGTAGTCAATCATATGAAATCGGCCTTCCAAATCTGAAAAACCGATTGTCACCGCTTTTAATCTCTTTTCTTTTTTTAAATAATTTAGATAAAATTCCTTCAATTCTTTTTCGGGAACTTGATCTTTTCTTTTTTGTTTTGCCTGTAAATTCATTAATTCCAATTCATCGTAAGGAATTTCTAAAAAAGAACGTAAAGGCTTATTATCCATAATTTTATAATAATTTAATTAATAATTAGTATAAATTTACAGGATAATAATATAAAAGGCAAGTGGATAAATACTAAAACTCAAAATAAACCAATCTCCAATATCCAACTCCAATTAACAATTAACAATTAACAATTAACAAAATTGGAAATTGGGTTGGTCATTGGTTTATTGATTTCCAGTATTCTGTCTTCTAATAACCGACCTCGGCTTTGAACCTTCTGCCGGTCCAACGTATCCGGCCTTTTCTAACTGATCAAGTAGTCTGGCGGCTCTCGCATAACCGATTGACAAACGGCGTTGTAATAATGAAGCTGAAGCCTTATCCTGTTGCATAATAATCTCAATTGCCTGATTGAAATACATATCATTTTCACCACCGTTGACGGCGTAATTACCACCCCCTGCAGTTTTAACGCTGACCGCCTGCTCAGTCACCTCCTGAGTATAGTGAACTACAGGAGTTTGAGATTTTAGAAAACTAACTAAATTATTTACCTCACCTTCTGTAATAAAAGGTCCTTGTATACGAACCGGTTTGGCCTTGTCAGGAGGGAGAAACAGCATATCTCCTCGACCTAATAATTTTTCCGCTCCCGGCATATCTATAATTACTCTTGAATCAATCATTGATGAGACGTTAAAGGCAATCCGAGTCGGGATATTGGCCTTCATTAAACCGGTAATAACATCAACTGATGGACGCTGAGTGGCTAATATCAGATGAATCCCGGTTGCCCGAGCCATCTGAGCAATTCTGGTGATTAATTCTTCGGATTCTCCTGGTGCAAAAATCATCAAATCGGCCAACTCGTCTATCACGAAAATAATATAAGGCTTTTTCTCAACTCCCTTAATTAGATTATATCCGTCAATATTTCTGGCCCCAACTTTAGCAAACTGTTTATATCTCTCTTGCATTTCCCCAACCGTCCATTTTAAAGCCGAAATAATTTTTTCAGCGTCAACTATAACCTCCGTTAAAAGATGAGGAATTGAATTATATATGGAAAGTTCGACTCGTTTTGGATCAACCAAAATCATTCGTAACTCTTCAGGACGGGTACGAAATAAAAAAGACGAAATCCAAGCGTTTAGCATTACCGATTTTCCTGATCCGGTTGCTCCGGCAATAAGAGCATGAGGCATCTTAGCAATTGAGGCGGCCACCGGTTGACCGGAGACATCTAAACCCAATGGCACAAGTAACGGATCGTTATTTGATGTAAAAACAGGAGATGAAAGTAAATTTTTTTCTGTCACTATAGCCGCTCTTTTATTAGGAATTTCTATACCTACCAGTGATCGTCCCGGAATTGGCGCCTCAAGTCTTACTTGACCGGTCGTGGCGGCAAGAGCTAAGGCAAGATCATTTGAAAGGGAGGTAATTTTTGATAATTTTGTTCCTTCAGTAATTTGCAATGCATACTGTGTAACGGCTGGTCCTCGATTAATTTCGGCGACGCGAGCTTTTATTCCAAATGAATCAAGGGTGCGTTCAATAGTCGAAGCATTATAGTTAACATCTCCCCTATCAGCTTCTTTTTGAGAGACATCGGCAAGCAAACTAATCGGTGGATAAATCCAAGTAGAATTTGTAGATTGACTAAGAGGCTTGATAGTGAATTCTTCTTTTTTTTCCATAACAACCGCTGATTGTTTGACTGCCGTTATAGAGCTAAATAAATTTTTGGCTTTTTCCTCAACCTTGCTGTCTACTATAAATTGACTATCTCGCTTCATTTCTTTCTGATCGCCTTTTGTAAAAAATGTTCTTAAAAAATAATTTTTTATAAACAGAATTCCTGACTTTAAAACGGTAAAAATAAAAATTAAAAATGCATCAATTGAGGTGTCAAGAAAAAGTACTAATCCAATCACCAAAATCACACCGATGATGACAACTGCGCCGGCCACAGAAAAATCCAATTTTAAATTTTCAAAAATACTTGCGCCTATTTCACCGGTCTGCAAAATCCCAATTAAGGAAATAAAAATCATTATTAGACCGCCGGTTACATTTGGCTTTATAAATTTAAATTTTTTAGTGTTAAAAAAATGGACTGATAATAATATTAAAATTAGTGGGATAAAAATGGACAAGCCGCCGAATTTTGACACTAATATCTGATGAATTTGAAAAAGAATCCGTCCTGACTCTTGATTGGCTAAACTTTTGATGAAGGAAATAAGAAAAATTAATCCTGATCCAAAAATAAGAAAACCAAATATATGGGATAAAGTTCCCTTATTAATTTTTATTTTGAAAAACGGTAATTTAAATAAAGATTTTCTTCTTGCCATATTTTTCATTGTAATGAAGTCACTACTTAAAATCAACAAGCGAGTTCTTTAATGGACTTTACAAACTTTATGAACTTTATGGACTTACTTTATCATCTCCAAATTCACCCGGCCCATATTATCGATTTGATAAACTCTTACTTTGATTCTCTGGCCTAGTTTGACGACGTCCTCTGGTCGCTTAACAAATCCTGCTCCCATTTTTGAGACATGAACTAGCCCTTCTTTTCCCGGGACCATTTCAACAAATGCTCCAAATGGCAACATTCGCTTGACCTCACCCTCAAACTCTTCGCCGACCTGAATCTCTCTTGTTATATTGCCGATGTGAGCGACTGCTTCGTCAACTTTGGCTCTGTCTAAACCGGAAACGGTCACTTTTCCATCATCGTCAACATTGATTTCTGTCTGAGTTCGGGCAATCAAAGCCCTAATATTTTTTCCACCTGGTCCTATAATTTCTCCAATTTTATCAGGTGGAGGAGTTAGAACAACCACTTTAGGTGCATAACGGGAAACCTCTTTGCGTGGAGCAGAAATAATCTTGTTCATAGCCTCAAGAATCGTTAACCTGGCTAATTTTCCCTGCTCAAAAATCTCTTTTATCATCTTAGATGTCAAACCTTTATTTTTGACATCAAGCTGAATTGCGGTAACGCCATCGGCAGTTCCGGCAATTTTAAAATCCATCTCTCCGGCAAAATCTTCTAATCCAACAATATCAGTTAAAACTTGATATTCATCATCGGATCTCGTCACTATTCCCATCGCAACTCCGGCAACGGCCTGTTTTAGAGGGACTCCTGCATCCATCAGTGATAAAGATGATCCGCAAATACTTCCCATTGAAGACGATCCATTTTCAGAAAGAACTTCGGATACTACCCTAATCGCATATGGAAATTCCTCCGGGGTAGGTAATACAGGCTCAATTGCCTTTTCTGCTAAAGCTCCGTGACCAATCGCCCGACGTGAAGGTCCTATCATCCTCCCGGTCTGACCGTATGAATAAGGTCCATCGGAATAATGATGAATGTATCTTTTTGATTCCATCCCCTCCGGACCTTCAATCAATTGTTCAAGGGTGGTTGAACCGAGGGTGGCAATTGAAAGAACTTGTGTCTGACCTCTTTGAAATAAAGCTGAACCGTGAGTTCGAGGAAGTAAAGACACTTCGACACTTAGATCTCTAACTTGATTGAATTTTCTTCCATCCGGTCTGACTTTTTTATCCAACATATTAGATTTTATGTTGGCATAATTATATTTTGTAATGGCATTTAAGATTTGTTTTGTATCAAATTTCTTTTCCAATTCTTCATAAATAGCATCGACTATTTCTTTAATCATTTTACTGTCACTGCCAGCTGTTGACGCGGAAATTTTCACCGCTTCAAGAACTTGGATTGCATATTTTGACTTTACAAGTTTTGTAATTTCAGAATAATCAGCTTCCTCAGGAGCGACGTCTTTTTTCTTACCGATTTCCTTTACAATACTTTCAATAAATTCAATTATTTTCTTATTCTCAATTTTCGCCATCTCTATACCTTCTTGAATGATTTCATCCTTGATGATATTAGCTTTTGTTTCAATCATCAGAACTTTTTCTTTAGATGATGAAACAACTAAATCTAAATCTGAAAATTCTTGCTCGTTTTCAGTTGGATATAAAATAAAAGCACTTTCTTTTTTCTCAGCTGAACTGACATAGCCCACTCTGACTGTCGAAATTGGACCAGCCCAAGGAATTGATGAAACTGAGAGAGCAGTCGAGACGGCAATCGCTGACAAAACCTCGGGATCATTTACTCCGTCAATTGACAGAAGAGTGACGACGACCTGGACTTGTTTTTTATAAGTCTTTGGGAAAAGAGGACGAATGGAACGGTCGATGATTCGGCCATTTAGAACCGCTTCATCAGATGGTCGACCTTCACGTTTAACCCAACGGGATCCTTTGATAAGACCACCGGCGTACAATTTTTCTGCATATTCAACAGATAATGGAAAATAATCTAAATTAGGATTCTCAGGACCAATTGCAACGGTGACTAAGACGGCTGTATCACCAAGAGTCGCGTAGACCGAAGTATCGACTGCCTGGGCTAATTTACCAAACTGAAGTGTCAATTTCTGACCATCAAGCTCTATCGATTTTTCTAATATTTTCATACGTTTATAATACGAATACCACGAATTAAGAAATACGAATGATACGAATTATGCGAATATTCGTATTATATCTACTTTTTAAGTCCTATCTCTTTAATTAACTTTTTATATCTTTTCTCGTCCAATTTTTGCAAGTAATTTAGAATTCTTCTTCTTTTTGCAATCACCTTTAATAATCCTCTTCGTGAATGATTATCTTTTTTATTAATCTCCAAGTGTTCAGCTAATTTATCAATCTTAAGGCTTAAAAGAGCAGCCTGTACTTCGGGAGATCCTGTATCGCCCTTTTTTTGTCCAAACTTTTCAATTACTTTTTGCTTATCATCCTCAAGATTTGACTTTGGATCTTCTTCTAATTCAACCGATTTAACTGACTTAGCTGGTTTAACCGATTTAACTGGTTTAACTGATTTAACTGATTTAACTGACTTGACTGATTTAACTGGTTTAACTGGTTTAACTGATTTAACCGATTTAACTGATTTAACTGTTTTTACCATAGATTCCTATTATAATTGAAAATAATGATACTTGCAACTGGGAAATTTGGACAAAAATTAGTCTTTTTACTTTTTATTTTATTTTTTATTGCCCTGTTTGCCTTCTTTTTCCCACCCTCAAACCTTGCCCTTATATTAATAATGAATATACTAATTAGCACTTTCTTCTTTTTTTCCTTCAAAATATTTCTACCAAAAAAATTAGCAATAACTTTATCTTTACCGATATTTTTGACCATAACATTGCTTTCTCTAAAATTATTCGAACCGTTAAATCTCATTCTCGTTATAAGTCTATCTATTGCATTAGGATTATTAATTAAATGAGGTTTATTTTTTTGAAGTCAGATACATTACCCCTGAGGCAATAATAAATAAAAATCCAACTCCGTAAAAAATCATCATTCCAATGGTTTGATTATCAAAATTCATAATTTTCCAAGACGAGCAAATTTTAACGATAAATAACCTAAATAGATTGTACCAAAAATTCCAAATATAAGTAAAAATATTTTATAAAAATCTATTTTGAAATTAAAAGCAGGAATCACGAGCGATGCTAGAAAAACTTGAGAATAACTATTAAATAGGCCTGACAAAGCTCTTGATGTGTGCTTATCAAGGTTTTTCATAAGTTTTAATTAATATTATCAATAGTATTTTTATTTGTCAGTAGGCTATAACCTACAAAACTAATAAATTAGACTGTCATAAAAACAAATAATTAACGATATACCACTTTATTTTTTTATTTTCCAACAATCGAACAATTCTTTATTTTTCATTCTTAACTCTTTGCTATAATTTACTTATGTCCAACAAATTTTATATCACGGCTGCAATTCCTTATGTTAATGCCGCTCCTCACATCGGCCACGCTCTCGAATTTATTCAAGTTGACGTCGTAGCCCGCTATCACAGACTGCTTGGAGACAAAGTAACCGCACTAACCGGTGGAGATGAAAATGCTTTAAAAAATGTCCAGGCTGCAGAAAAAGCCGGAGTAGCGGTTCAAGAATTCGTAGATAAAAATGCCCAGCTTTTTTTGGATTTAACAAAAAAACTCAACACACCATTTGATGTTTTTCAGAAAGGAACAGACCCTTCTCACTTTAAATCAAGTCAGGAACTTTGGAAACGTTGTTTTGAAAAAGGAGATATTTATAAAAAAAATTATCAGGGTCTTTATTGCGTCGGTTGCGAAGCTTTTTATACGAAAGAGGAACTAACAAACGGTGAATGTGTCGAACATCCCGGGAAGAAATTGGAATTAGTCTCTGAAACTAATTATTTTTTTAAACTTTCATCTTACCAAAAACAATTAATTGAATTAATTTCAACTGACAAATTAAAAATCTATCCTGAATTTAGAAAAAATGAAGTCTTATCATTTTTAAAAGAGCCATTACGGGATATTAGTGTTTCCAGATCAAATGAACGGGCAAAAAACTGGGGAGTGCCTGTACCAAATGATGACTCGCAAAGAATGTACGTTTGGTTTGATGCTTTAAATATTTATCGCTCCGGGGTCGACTCAGCCACCTGGCCAGCTGATCTTCACATAATTGGAAAAGGAATTATCAGATTCCATACCGTTTATTGGCCGGCTTTTTTATTATCGGCCGGCTTACCTTTACCAAAAGAAGTTATGGCGCACGGTTATCTGACGATTGATGGTCAAAAGATGTCTAAAACAATTGGTAATATCGTTGATCCGTTGGCAATAGTCGGAAAATACGGCGTCGATGCCTTGCGATATTATTTGCTCCGCGAAATTCCCCCATTTGACGACGGAGATTTTTCCTACCGTCGACTTGATGAAATTTATTCTTCCGACCTGGCCAACGAACTCGGAAATTTAGTCATGAGAATTACCACCCTCGCCGAAAAGGACAAATTAGAAATTACATCAACTAACCACTATCCACTAACCACTAGTCACTTGTTTAATAACTTTCAATTCAACACTATCCTCGAAAGCATCTGGAAAAAGATTAAAATCTTAAACAAATCCACCGATGACTTCGCCCCCTGGAAGAAAACCAGTAAAGATAGAAACGAATTCTTAACGAATTCTTTAAATGAATTACACGAAATAGGCTACGAACTCCAACCATTTTTACCGGAAACAGCTGAAAAGATTATTAAGGCTACGACTGGAAAAATAACTAAAATCTCACCGCTTTTCCCCCGTTTAGATAATTCTAAATAGTAGTGGTGTGATTTACCTGCCTGCCGGCAGGCAGGTCACACCAAAATAATCAATTCAATGAATTATTGTAGAACGATGAATCGTTCCACTACAAGTAACATTTTTGTTAAACTAATATTCTATGAAAGTGAATTTAATAGAACTTTTAGAAAAAATCAAAACTCATAAAAAAACCGTTTTATCGATTTCTGGTATTTTATTTCTCGTTTTTCTTTATTTCTTTATCTTTTATAAACTCCCCTCACCTCAAAGTCTGAAAGATTTTAAAGCCACTCCTCTTTCGACTCATATATTGGATAGAAACGGAAAGCTACTTTATCAGCTTTATTCAAAGCAAAAAAGATCTCCAATTAAGATTGATAATTTGCCAAAATATGTTGGAGAAGCTTCGATATCAATTGAGGATAAAAATTTTTACCAACACAATGGAATTTCAATATTTGGCGGAATGCTTAGGGCTATAAAAGATACTTTATTCAGACAAAAACTTCAGGGAGGATCAACTATTACCCAACAGTTAGTCAAATCTGCCCTCTTAACGCCGGAAAGAACGATTCAAAGAAAAATTAAGGAAATTGTTTTGGCTCTTTGGACGGAAAAAATTTTCTCCAAAAACCAAATTCTTGAACTATATCTTAATCAAATTCCTTATGGTGGAGCTGTCTATGGCGTGGAAGAAGCTTCTCAACGATTTTTTGGAAAACAAGCTAAAAAATTAACTCTTGAGGAATCTGCATTTTTAGCCGGACTTCCACAAGCTCCATCTCAATATTCTCCCTATAACAATCCCGATCTGGCAATCAAAAGACGAAATGAAGTTCTAAAAGCAATGTTGGAACAAAAATTTATTGATAAAAACGCCTATGAAAAAGCCATAAAAACTAAGATAAACGTCAAGCCATTTGAAGAAAAGATTAGAGCGCCTCATTTTGTTTTTTACATAAAAAATATTCTTGAACAAAAATACACGACAAAAGAAATTGAAGAAGGTGGTTTAAAAATAACTACAACTTTAGATTTAGATATTCAAACAGAAGCCGAAAAAATTTTGAAGGAAGAATTAGAGGAAGTTAAGGAACTTGACGTTTCAAATGGTGCAGTATTAATAACCCGACCTCCTACAGGAGAAATCTTAGCAATGCTTGGAAGCGTTGATTATTTTGCCAGCCCATCAGGGACATTTAATGTGACAGTCGCCGACCGTCAACCAGGATCTTCAATTAAGCCGATTAATTATGCCATAGGAATTGAACGGAAATTAGTGACGGCCGCAACGGTTTTTATAGATTCGCCGACTTGCTTTTCTGGTAGAGGACAACCAAAAGGATACTGCCCTGTCAATTATGATGGCAAATTTCATGGACAGCAGGCACTAAGATTTTCTCTTGGAAACTCTTTTAATATTCCCGCCGTCAAAATGTTGGCTGTCAATGGCGTTGAGAATTTTGTTGCTTCCGCTTCAGCTTTTGGAATTAACAGTTTTAAGGATCCAAAAAATTATGGTCTTTCACTCACTCTTGGTGGTGGAGAAGTCAAAATGACCGAAATGGCAACCGCGTTTTCTGCTTTTGCTAACCGCGGAACTGTCAAAGAGCTTAATCCGATTCTCAAAATTGAAGATAAATTTGGTAAAGTTTTATACGAATTTAAAAGCCAAAACTTTATCGTCGATATCAAAAAACCTCTTGGTTATCCAAGTTATTTTTCCATCCGTGGGAAAAAACCTATTTCGGAAGAGACTGCTTTTATTATTTCCCACATTTTACTCGATGATAATGCCCGTTCTCAAGCTTTTGGAGCCGGTTCACTACTTGTAATTCCAGGTCGGGCGGTATCGGTAAAGACCGGGACAACGGATGACAAGCGGGATAACTGGACGATCGGCTATACTCCAAATTTTATGACGACGGTCTGGGTCGGAAATAATGACAATACCCCAATGAATCCATATTTAGCCTCAGGTGTGACCGGTGCCGCCCCAGTTTGGAATAGGATAATGAAATATCTACTGAAAAATCAAACCGATCTTTGGCCAATCCGACCTGAAAAAGTCATTGGCGAGCAAGTTTGTTGGGATTCAGGCGACCTGATGGTAAAAAAGGAAGATGGGACGGAAAGCTGTGCTCCCCGATTTGAATATTTTGTTAAAGGGACGGAGCCAAAAGAAGCCCATATTTTTAAACAAACACTTGCAATTACAAAAGATGATAAGTTACCTCCTCCTAATTGGCCTGATGTTGAAATGAAAGAAAAAACCATTATCAAAGATATGTTTGGAATTTATTGTGTCGACTGCTCCCACGAACACGAGCCTTACCAAAATGTTAGACTTTAAAAAAATAAAATCTATTGCCATCGTTGGTTTATCTGATAAACCCGACCGCCCATCTTACGAGGTTGGTAAATATTTAATGGATCGAGGTTTTAAAATTTTTCCTGTCAATCCGAATATCTCCAATTTTTTGGGGGTAAAAAGCTATAAAACTCTTTCTGAAATAAAAGAGCCTGTAGACGTGGTTGATATTTTTCGCAAATCAGAATTTGTCGAACAAATTGTTGATGAGGCAATTAAAATCGGTGCCAAAATGATCTGGATGCAGGAAGGTGTCTCTAATGAAGTCGCTACTACTAAAGCTCGCACCGTTGGTTTAAATGTTGTTATGAATATGTGTATGATGAAAGCGCATAAAAAACAAAAAACCTACGAAATGATTTCCGAATAATCAACTTCTATTCCATTTTTAATTTTTTCATAATAAACCATTTTTACCTCAATACTTTCGTTAAGACCTTTTTTTATTTTATAAGTTTCCGGTTTTATACTTACAGGAATATCTCCAATAAATCCATCAATACCTTTTGATTCTTCATCAGGATTTGCCAATCGATAGTTTTTTTTCATAATTTCCGCCCCTTTTTTTAATATAGCTTCTTGAAATTATATTCCTATAAAAGTTTTTACGACGACTAAATCTTTCACCCATCTTTTAATTATTTCATCATCAATTTTATTGATGGAGTTTTTAAGATTAATTACCATATCTTTAAGTTTATTTGTTGCCATTTCTATCGCCGTTGGATATTTTTTTAAATACCATTCTTCCCATTTATCAATTTTATTACCATTAAATTCCTGAATTAGATCGCTAAGCTGACCTACTATTTTTGGTCTAGTTGCTTGAGAGTTCTGATTTGCTAAGTTCAGGATATGAGTTGAATACTTTGGAAATTCTTCTACAGATGAACCTAAATATTCTTTTATTTCCTCAAAAGAGATCTTTGTTTTGCTCATATTTTTTTTTATATGAAATCTTCGATCCAAATTGTAATTTTCTAGGGTCTACTTGTTTGTTAATTTTTATTGGATCATTAAAAATATATTTTAATTTATTAATTTCCTTTTTAACATCTATATTAAAATTACTTTGCTTTATAAATTCGAAGGTAGTTTTTTCAAACATATTTTTTTCGCTAAATCCTATTTTTTCTTTTATTACAGGCAAAAAGTCTTTATTAATTTCATATCCAACTGAATTACGATTTAAATTTTTTGCCACAAGTGTTGTTGTCCCACTTCCTAAAAATGGATCTAATACTGTATCTCCTACAAATGAAAACATTTTTATTAATCTTTTTGGGAGCTCTTCAGGAAACATCGCTATATGATTAATTTGTTTTTGCCCATTAAAATTCCAGTGACCAGTAAAATATTCATTCCATTCTTTTTGTGTCATTTTAGATTTTTCTTTTATTTCTTTTGTTACTTTTGGACTTACCCCGGTTTTTTTAAAAATAAGTATAAATTCATAATCAATTTTTAATATTCCATTTCTCGGATAAGGAAAAGAGCCCATTATAGAAGCTCCTCCGGTAGTATTAGTGGTAGTAACTTTTTGCCAGATAACTGCTCCCATATAATCAAAACCAATTGTTTCACAAAATTTTATTATTTCGGTTCTAATGGGAATGACCTTATACCGACCGTAATAAATCGAACGAGCAAATTGATCACCAATATTAATACATAATCTACATCCTTTGTTTAAAATTCGAAAACATTCATTCCATACCAAATTAAGATTGTTAATATATTCTTCATAAGTATTGTCAAAACCAATTTGTTTATCAGTTCCGTAATCTTTTAATTGCCAATAAGGTGGAGAAGTTATAATCAAATGAATACTCTCATCTTTGATTTCTTTCATCGATCTTGAATCTCCAATAATTATTTTATGATTCGTGTTCACAGAAAAATAATAACAGAATAATATTTTAAATACGACTTGACAAATATTAATATACTATTATAATAGTATGCTATATGACCAAAGTAGGGGAGTTAGTTGAAGCCTTTTTGGCAAACAAATCAAAAAGTGAGATGTTAGATTTCTTAAAAGGAATTTTAACTCCACGGGAACTGGAAGAACTGACAACCAGATTACAAATTGTAAAACTGATAAAAAAAGGCCTCCCCCACCAAGAGATTGCCCACAGACTGAAAGTCGGAGTGGCAACGGTGACACGAGGATCGAGAGAATTGCAAGTTGGCAGATTTACGAAAGTTTAAGAATTTCAGCAAAAGCGAGCGTATTAAATTTTTTTCGACTTGGGAGTCCCCGAAAAGGGGAGGGTTCCCACGGAGAAATAAAATTTAATACCGAGCTTTAACTTAAGGAATATGAAAAACAAAATATATTCAAAAAATTTGTGGCAGATAAACTATCCGCGCTTGCGGTGGCGACTTTAATTAATTAAAGTATTTTTATGCCACTCGCAAGAGTGGCTTTTTCGTTAGATTATTATTAATTAAATTTTTAAATTATGAAAAGTACACAATTTTCACTTAACGAATCCGAAATCCCAGAATATTATTTGAACATTTCTTATTATCTAAAAAAATATTTAGGTAAATTGCCTGATCCTCCGCTTAACCCGATGACTAAACAGCCGGCCGGTCCAGCTGATTTATCGGCCATTTTTCCAATGGAGTTGATCAAACAAGAAGTTTCCCTTGAAGAAAAAATTGCTATTCCTGAAGAAGTCCGGGAGTTATACAAACTTTACCGACCGACTTCGCTCATCAGAGCGCATAGGTTAGAAAAATTTTTAGATACTCCTGCCCATATTTACTATAAATATGAGGGCGCTTCTCCAACCGGCGCTCACAAATTAAATACAGCCATCGCTCAGGCTTATTACAACAAAAAGGAAGGAACGAAAACTTTGGCGACTGAGACCGGAGCTGGTCAGTGGGGTTCGGCTCTTGCCTTAGCTGCTAATTTTTTTGAAATGAAGTTAGTTGTCTTTATGGTAAGAGTCAGTTTTGACCAAAAACCATTTAGAAAAACCGTCATGGAAACTTATGGCGCCGAAGTTTTTGCCAGCCCATCAATAGAAACAGAATACGGAAAAAAGGTTTTGAAATCGAACCAGAATCATCCTGGAAGCTTAGGCATCGCTATCAGCGAGGCCCTTGAAACAGTTGTAAAAAACAAAGGATATAAATATTCTCTTGGTAGCGTTCTAAACCATGTATTATTGCACCAAACAGTAGTCGGACTGGAAGCAAAAAAACAGATTGAAAAAGCCGGAGAATACCCCGATGTTGTGATTGGATGTGTTGGTGGAGGCTCAAACTTTGCCGGTATCGCTTTTCCGTTTATGGTCGACAAACTATCTGGGAAAAAAGCAAAAACTAGATATATTGGCGTTGAACCTTCATCTTGTCCAACCTTAACTAAAGGCAAATATAAATATGACTTTGGAGATACAGCTCAAATGACGCCTTTACTGAAAATGCATACTTTGGGTAGCGATTTTATCCCTTCACCGATCCACGCCGGAGGACTACGTTACCATGGGATGGCTCCACAAATTTCGTTTCTATATCATGAAAAGTTGATGGAGGCGGTAGCTTATGAGCAAAATCCGGTTTTCCAGGCTGGAGTAGACTTTGCCCGCTGTGAGGGAATAATCCCCGCCCCCGAATCATCTCATGCGATCAAATCGGCGATGGATGAGGCAATTAAGGCAAGAAAAGAGGGAAAGAAAAAAGTAATTCTTTTTAATCTCTCCGGCCATGGGTTATTAGACCTTAATGGTTATGACAAATTTTTACATAATCAATTATGAAATAAATATTAAAAAGACTGGCGACCGAGACCAAAATCGGCCTGCGGGGGTCGGTAAAAATCTAGCCGCCAGGCTTTTTAAGATTATAGTGAGTTTATCGAACTATGAAAAAATTGCCAAAAATCATCATTGACAAGAAACCAAAATACATTAAATTTGGAGAAGATATAAATTTTTTTGAATTATTTCAAAAAATTGAATCAAGATTTGATACCTGTTTTATTTTGGAATCGCTAGGAGAGGAGGAAAAATTTTCCCGCTATTCCTTAATTGGTTTTCAACCCTCAAAGATAATTTCGGCCCGAAAAAATATATTAACTATAAATAATCGAAAGTATAACGTCGCTAATCCATATTTTGCATTAAAGGAAATTATGCCGAATCAAGTCCTTGCTAAAAATTATGCTGGCGGATTGGTCGGTTATTTAAGCTATGAAGCCGTTAATTATTTTGAGCCGTCAATAGATGTTAAAGTTCATGAACTTTTTGATCAATTCATGTTTGGGGTCTATGATGACGGAATTATTTTGGACAAACACTCTCATGAGTTATTTTATTTTTATTACAGAGTCAACAGAATAGAAGCTTTAAAAAGAATAGGCCGATTAAAAATCAACAAAACCAATTTTAAAGCTAAATTTATCAGAGATACCTTCACAAAAAAAGAACATCACAAAATAGTTGAAAAAGTCAAAGATCAAATACTGAAAGGTAATACTTTTCAATGCGAAGTTGGTTTCAAATCCGAATACAAAATAACCGGCAATCCCTTAGGGTTATACAAAAATTTAAGAGAGATAAACCCTTCCCCGTTTATGTATTATTTTAAGTTTAAAAATAAAAAAATCATTGGCGCCAGCCCAGAACTTCTATTTTCGTTGAGAGACGGAGAAATGACGACTAGACCCCTGGCCGGCACGATTAAAAGAGGTCAAGAGGAATTTGAAGACCGTCAACTGGCCAGAAAATTATTAAACGATCCGAAAGAAAAAGCTGAACACAGTATGTTGGTCGATATGCAAAGAAATGATCTTGGCCGGGTAGCACAATTTGGGACTGTCCGAATCAGGGATTTGATGAGCATAAAAAAATTTAGTCATGTTCAACATATCTCTAGTGAAATTACCGGCTTTATTCAACCGAAAGAAGATATGTTTTCCGGTTTGGCCAGCAATTTTCCAATGGGAACGGTTTCGGGGACACCAAAAGTTGAGACAATGAAAATTATCGACAAAAACGAACCACAAGCCCGGGGTCCTTATGGCGGCGGAGTCGGACAATTCGGATTTAACGGCGATTGCACTTTTGCCTTAACTTTACGATCGATGTTTATAGCTGATGAGTATGGGTATACACAAACCAGTGGCGGCATCGTTTACGATTCGATACCTGAAAAAGAATATGAAGAAATTACGCGGAAGTTAGCCGCGATGAAAAAAGCCCTGTCAATATGAAAATACTTATTATTGATAATTATGATTCTTTTACTTTTAACCTCTACCAATATGTAGGTGAGATTTTTGTAAAGAAAAACCAGCCATTTGTTTTGGATGTTATCCGCAATAATCAAATAACTGAAAACGAAATTAATAACAGAAAGTACGACAAAATAATTATTTCTCCGGGACCAGGGAATCCAAGCAGCCCTATATATTTTGGTGTTTGTGCAAAAATTTTGACTGAAATCGGTAAGATAACTCCCGTTCTAGGCGTGTGTCTAGGAATGCAAGGAATGGCCTATTATTTTGGCGGAAAAATTATCAGAGCCCACCAGCCTATGCACGGAAAAACCAGCTTAATTAAACATGACGGACTGGGAATTTTCAAAAACCTGCCTCAAAACCTAGAGGTCATGCGTTATCACTCACTGATAGCTGAAAAATCATCTTTACCAAAATCATTAAAAATTACTGCTATATCAGAAGATAGTAACGAAATTATGGGTTTGCGTCATAAAGTTTATCCGATCGAAGGCATCCAATTTCACCCGGAATCTTTTGCCACCGAAGGCGGAAAATTAATGTTGTCCAATTTTTTATTTAGTAAATAAAAACTATGGAAATGACCAAAATTCTAAACAATTTACTCGAAAATAAAAATTTAACTACTGAAGAAATTAAATTATTCTTATCTAATTTAATTAATGGAAATATTAATCCGATTCAAGGTGGCGCGATTTTAACAGCTTTGAGAATGAAAGGAGAAACCGTTGATGAAATTGTGGCTTTAATAAATGGAGTAAGAAAAAATATGGTTCAAATTTATATTGACCGGGCTATTGACGTTTGTGGAACTGGCGGAGATATGTCTGGTACTTTTAATGTTTCAACGGCGACCGCTTTTGTTACCGCCGGAGCCGGAGTAAAAGTAGCCAAACACGGAGGCCGAGCGGTCAGCAGTCAAAGCGGTAGCGCCGATGTTATAGAAAAATTAGGAGTAAATATTTTATTAACCCCTAAGCAAGCTGAATTAATTTTTTACAAAGTTGGTATGGTTTTTTTATTTGCCCCACTATTCCATCCAGCAATGAAAAATATAGCAGCGATCAGAAAGGAATTAAAAATAAGAACTATTTTTAACATTCTTGGACCTTTCACCAGCCCGGCCTCGGTAAAAAGACAGCTTATTGGAGTCCCAAATATTAAAATTGCTGAAAAGTTAGCCAAAGTTGGGAAAAAATTATCTTATGGAAGGCTTCTTATTGTAACCAGTGAAGATGGGATGGATGAGGTAAGTACATACTCAAAAACAATCGTGTTTGAAATAAACAAAGATTTGATTAAAAAATCAATTATCGATCCAAAAGAATTTGGTTTTAAAAAGTTTGACAAAAAAGAAATTTTCGGCGGAACGGCTACTGATAATGCCCTGATTATCAAAAATATTTTAAAAGGAGCAAAAGGCCCTCAGCGCGACTTGGCAGTTTTGAACAGCGCTTTTGCTTTGTATGTTGCCGGAGCTGTCACCAATATTAAAGAAGGAATTAAGGTAGCGGAAAATTCTATTGATAGCGGAAAAGCAAAATTGGTATTAGAAAATCTAATCAAAGAAACACAAAAATATGCATAAAATTTTAAAACAAATAGTCGAAAAAAAACAGGAATATCTTAATGGGCTAAAACGTGGTAGATTCCTTAATTTACCAGAAAATAAAATGGCAATTATTGCTGAAATTAAGATGGCCTCCCCTACCGTTCCTTATTTTGAATCTGAAAAAAATATTGTCAAAAGAGCGGTCGACTATAAACAAGCTGGGGTTGATGCAATTTCGATTATCACCGAAAAACATTTTTTTAAAGGCAGTCCAAAATTTATCCCGCGAATTAAAAAAAGCGTTGACCTGCCGGTTTTACAAAAAGATTTTGTCATTGACTCTTATCAGATTTATGAAGCGAAAATAATTGGCGCCAATGCCTTATTGTTGATTACAAAGATTACTGATAAACAAACTTTAATAAAATTTGTCTTGCTTTGCCAAGAGATTGGGATTGAACCAATAGTTGAAATAAGCGATGAAATAGATTTAAAAAAAGCTCTTCAGACTTCGACCAAGATAATCGCGGTCAACGCCCGTAATTTAGAAACTTTTGACGTCAATGTTGACCAAGCTTGCAGACTAATGGAAAAAATTCCTGATCGTTTTGTCAAGCTGGGCTTTTCCGGAATCAAATCTTCAAACGAAGTAAAAAAGTATCAACGGGCTGGAGCCAAGGGGATTTTGGTTGGAACCAGTTTGATGAAAACAAACAATATTAAAAGTTTTATTAGGGAATTGCAAAACTATGAAAGTCAAAGTAAAAATTTGCGGAATTAAAACTCTGGAGGCGGCTCAAACAGCGATTAACGCCGGAGCCGATTTTTTGGGTTTTAATTTTGTTCCGTCCTCAAAACGGTATATTAAGCCAAAATTAGCAGAAAAAATAATTAGTCAAATAAAAAACAATGTTAAGATCGTTGGAGTTTTTCAAAATATTAAAACAGATTATATTAATAAAATTGTTAAATTACTTGACTTAGATTATGTTCAACTTCATGAAAAAAAAATAATTAGGAGCACCAAAAATATATCAATATATCGATTGATTGATAGAAAAATTCAAGGGTCTGGTCAAATCCCAGATTTAGAAGAAGCTCAAAAACTGGCAAAACAAAACAATATATTTTTCGCTGGAGGATTAACTCCAGACAATGTTGAACAAATAATAAAAAAAATTCGGCCTTATTCTGTTGATGTAGCTGGAGGGATTGAAACAAATGGGGTACAGGATAATAAAAAAATTAGAGATTTTATTTATAAAGTTAAAGAAATAAAAATATGAGTAACGGACACTTTGGAAAATATGGTGGTCGATATTTACCGGAAATGTTAATTCCAACTTTGGAACAGCTTGAAAAAACTTATGAATCGGCTAAAAAAGATCAGAAATTTCAAAAAGAATTTAATAATCTTTTAAAAAATTTTGCCGGAAGACCTACTCCGTTGGTGTTTGCCCAAAATTTGACCGAAAAATTGGGCGGGGCAAAAATTTATCTTAAAAATGAAGGATTAAATCACACTGGAGCCCATAAAATCACCCATTGTATAGGACAGGCCCTAATTGCTAAAAGGATGGGTAAAACGAGGTTAATTGCCGAAACCGGCGCTGGACAACACGGAGTGGCCACCGCTACAGTTGCGGCAAAGTTTGGATTTTCCTGCACGATCTACATGGGCGCGGTTGACATTGCCCGTCAAAGACCAAATGTATTTTTAATGGAACAGCTTGGGGCAAAGGTTGTCCCAGTTTTAACAGGAAGCCAAACTTTAAAGGATGCCGTGAATGCTGCCCTGAAAGATTTAATTGAAAATGTTAACGATACGCATTATGTAATCGGTTCCGTTCTTGGTCCACACCCGTATCCAACCATGAACAGAGATTTCCAAAAGATCGTCGGTCAGGAAATAAAAAAACAAACAAAAGAATTTGAAAATAAACTACCAGATTATGTCATCGCTTGTGTTGGTGGAGGAAGCAATGCTATGGGTGCTTTTTATAATTTTTTAAATAAAAAATCTGTTCAATTGATCGGGGTTGAGGCAGGAGGGAAAGGAAAAAAAATTGGGGATCACGCTGTTCGTTTTTCTGGAGGATCAGTTGGTGTTGTTGAGGGGTATAAATCCTATTTTTTACAAGACAGCGATGGTCAACTACAAAAAACCCATAGTATCTCTGCTGGCCTTGATTATCCCGGAATTGGACCGGAACTTGCTTTTCTACATGATAAAAAAAGAGTCGAATTTGTCAGCGTTTCCGATCAAGAAACTTTACAGGCCGTTAAAACACTGGCTCATTTAGAGGGCATTATTCCTGCTCTTGAATCAGCTCACGCCGTTGCTCACGCAATTAAACTTGCCCCAAAACTCTCAAAAGAAAAAATAATCGTTGTTAATCTTTCTGGTCGTGGTGATAAAGACTTATTTATATTAGCCGAAGCTTTTAAGGATAAAAGCTTTTATAAGTTTCTTGAAGATTTTGTAAAAATATGAAACTCATGACCCATGTTGTCATTGGCTATCCATCGCTCGAAGAAACGGAAAAAATCGTTAGAACGATGGTAAAAAGCGGTGTTGATATGATTGAATTACAGATCCCTTTCTCTGATCCCCTGGCCGACGGTCCGACGATTATGAATGCCTGTGAGAAATCTTTGCAGCGTGGCACAAAAATTAAAGACGCTTTTTTATTAATGAAAAAATTATCTTTAGAGATAAAAATCCCTCTTATTTTTATGGCTTATTATAATACCGTTTTTAAATACGGAACTAAAAAATTCTGCCGTGATGCAAAAGTTGCTGGAGCATATGGTTTGATCATCCCAGATATGAATATCGATGAGGAGAACCAAGAACATTTTTATGTATCTTGTAAAAAATATAATTTAAATAATATTCAGGTTGTCTCTCCTGCTTCAACCGACGAACGTTTAAGAAAAAACGCCAAAGTAGAAAGTGGCTTCGTCTACTTTACTGCTCATCAAGGTATTACAGGGGTAAAAGATAAACTTAGCCCTAATTTAATTTCAAATCTACGAAGAGTCAGAAAAAATTTTTCCGTTCCAATTGCCGTTGGTTTCGGCATTTCCAAAAGAAAACATCTGGAAGCAATCGCTCCTTATGCAGATATCGCTGTCATCGGTAGCGCAATTATTAATGAGATTAATAAATCTAGTACAGAAAACATTGAACAAAATGTTAGAAATTTTATTAAAAATATTCTCTTTCACAATAATTAATTGTATGAAAAATAAACGTATTTTATTAGCCTATTCACAATTAGTCTCGTCATTAATAATTGTAGGAGGCGC
>Ga0210051_1000883_pt1 | contig 29504 bp, 30 predicted proteins | sample CryGey092014_all_FD_185464 | JGI IMG/M metagenome (GOLD analysis project Ga0210051, IMG submission 185464) | Groundwater microbial communities from aquifer - Crystal Geyser CG23_combo_of_CG06-09_8/20/14_all (SPAdes) (version 2) | ecosystem: Environmental > Aquatic > Deep subsurface > Groundwater...
TATAAAGGTGCACAGTTCATTAAAAAAATTTAGAGGTGGCTCGAGTTTCTTCACCTGGCTCTACCGGATTATTACAAATTTATGTATCAATCACTTAAACCGTAAGCCAAAGCAGGCTCAAGTGCCAGTGGAAAGTCTTCCACTTTCCAATCCAGATCCTGGGGCACAATCTCTCATCGAAGATAAAGAGCTGCGAATGAAAATTAACACAGCGATAGAACTCCTTCCCCTCCAGCAGAAAGCTGCGTTTTCTTTAAGGCAATTGGAGGGGCTTTCATTTAAAGAAACCTCGGAGGTAATGAATTGCTCCGTCGGTGCAGCAAAAGCAAGTTATTTTCACGCAGTCCAGAAACTGCGTAAATATTTAAAAAAGGAGGAAAAAGAATGAAAAGAGGAAGTTTGGTTGCAGGGTTGGTTTTTGGTATGGTCATCGGGGTTATGGTGTATTCGTCTCCGGCGCAGGCTCAGTGGTGGAAAAGGGGAGGAAACAAGGAAAAGAAAGAACAACTAAGAGAACAACTAAAAGAAAAAGTGGAAGAAAGAATCGGAGAAATTAAAGAAAAAGTTAAGAAGAAAATGGAAACCGGCAGTGGTGGAGGCCCGGAGTTTGGCTTTTACTACCCTGCATTGGCTGCAGTAAATAATCATATTACTACCCTCGGTACATTTCCAGCGTTAGAAGGTGGATTTTTCATTGGTGGAACCTGGAGATATTCTATCACTCCAGAATTACAAATCGGCTATTATGGCGGAGGTGCAGGATATTCAACGACGGGGCAATCAACTGGCAGTGAAACATGGACGACCAGAATTAATCTCGGCATTAATTTTCAGGGCGGACTCATTGCTTTCAAACCAAGGATTTCAGAGAATTTCCGCCTCTATGGTGGGGTTATAGTCGGTGCTGTCTGGACAACCTATAAGGAAGATTCTGGATACAGACCGAGCCAGCAACGGGAAGTTAAAGAATGGGCGGGCGTTGGTGCCGGCTATCTTCCTTTTATCGGTTTTCAGATTAAGTTAAACCCGATATTTGGATTTGGAGCTGATTATGGATATATGATTGCAAGCATACCGTCCGCGCAAATGAAACCGCAGGCAGGAACTCCTTATAGTGAAAAATGCCCGGATATAGAATTGAATGGTTCTTTTGTAAAGTTCGGCCCGCAGTTTCATTTTTAATTAAGGATAAGAAATGAAGTGCAAAAAGGTTAATAAATTATTAATAAGGTACTTGGAAGGGGATTTAGGCGAACCTGTTACATCCTCTATTGAAAAACATTTGCAGGAATGCAAACAGTGTGAAGGGGAATTAATTTTGCTTAAGCAAATCTTAGAAACGGCTAAATCCGAGAAAATCCCCTCCCCTTCTGAAGATTACTGGGCAATCTATTCGGCAAGATTGTGGCAGAAGATCGAGAATGCTAATCCTTCTGGAGAAAGAGGGAAAACATTTGCAGGGTTAGCGCAAGGTCTATGGAAGGACTGGCTAAAACCTTTACGGTGGGCTGTCCCTGTATTTGGGTTGGCCCTTCTATTGATTTTCCATTTCTATTCTAATTATAGACGGGCAGTATCTATCCCTTCTCCTACTATTACTACCCCTCTTTCCATGGTTCAAACAAAACCAGCCAAAAGTATGGAACATTCGCCTTGGAGAAAAGTTCAATCAACTGTTGTTTCTAAGCAATCTACTTTGATTAATCTTGCTAATGGTATCTATGAATTTTACAACCCTGCAGTTGAGACCACTGATGTCCTTGACAGTTTATATGCTCAGGCAATTGATATTGAAAGTGCGCTTAAAGAAGAGGAGAAGGGTTATCTCAGTCTTATAGATGAACTGACAAATGAAGAAAAGTTGGAACTGATTACAAAAATTCAAAAAACATTATTGTGAAGGAGGTGGGATAAAATGAAGGAAAAGTGGTTTATTTGCATTGCGAGCACTGCATTCCTTTTAGGTCTAATAGTCCCTGTAACCCTTGCACAGTTAGATGGACCACCCTGGCCAAAGCAGGAACAGCGTCCAATGTCAAAAGAGAAAACGAAGGATGTAGAAGAGCAAAAGCGAAAGGAAGAGATAAGGGAACTCCTTGAGACAATGTGCATCTGGAAGATGACCAAAGCTCTGGAATTGACTGAGGAACAGTCTCTAAAAATTTTCCCTAAAATCCGTGAAACTGAAAAGGCAAAAGAGGAATTTGGAAAGAAAAAAATAGAAATACTCGCGGGTATAGAGAAGCTTCTGGAAGAGAAAAAACCTGACCAGGCAAAAATTTCTGAAATGCTGAATGCTATAGATAAAATTGAATCCGATGCTCGCGCTCAGGAGGATAAATTTAAGGAAGACCTTAAAACGATACTTTCCCCTATCCAGCATGCGAAATTCTATATTTTCATGAAGAACTTTGAAAAAGATGTGAAGCGGATGATTGCTGAAGTGAGAGGACTGCGCAGGGAAGTGCCTCTTAAAAAAAGGTAAAGAGAGGCGGGAGGTGAATTATGAAGAAAGTGTATTTAAGTGTGTTTGCAGTGATGACTTTGCTTAGTTTCTTGTTTATATTAAGCCACTGGAAATTGAAAGCACAGGAGGCAAAGTTAGAAACAACGACTATGCAGGTAGAAACCGAGGAATTTGCACCAGATCTCGAACAGGAAACTGACCTCGAATTTGTGCAAGCTATGGAATTCCTCGGGGATTCGGAATTACTTGAAATGCTCATTTCTGATCCGGACTTTCTGGAAGTTCTTGAAGAGTTCGGAGAAGACATAGGAATAGAGGAAGAAGAAGTTCCCTATGACCTCTTAGAGGAAAATGAAGTTTTCTCTGAGCTAATGAGTGAGATAGGAAAGCCAGAAAAAGTATTGGCAGGGAGGCAAAAATGAGAAACATTAATAAGGTATTGACTGCCGGGTTTGTACTCGCCTTCCTCGTCTTACTTTGCAAGACAAATAACCTCATTCAGGCTGGTTCCGTGGCACCCACCACGGGTGGCTCAGCAGAAATCACATATATTGAAGGGAAGGTAGAGGTTCAGAAATCCGGAGAAAACTGGAAAGAAGCTACAATAGGAACACAATTGACCAAGGATGACAAGGTAAGGACAGGTGAAGAATCCCTTGCTGAAATAAAACTTGATGATGGTAGCATTGTAAAATTGGGAGAAGAAACCACGATTAACATTCTTTCTCTTGAGGAAGTTGGTCCCACAAAAGAAAAAGTTTCACTCTTCAATCTTATAATTGGTGAGATAAAGGCAAAGGTGCTAAAAATTTTCGGTAAACAGGCAAAGTTTGAAGTGCAGACCTCTGCCTGTATTGCCGGAGTACGCGGAACTGACTTTGGGATTTCTGCAGAAGCCGATGAGGCAGCAGATGTAGAAACCTATGAAGGAATCGTCGTCGTAGAAGGGATAAATGAAAAAGGTGAAAGAGGAGCACCCTTAGAAATAAAACCTAATTTTTCTACTCGCATAGAAAAAGGCAAAGCGCCTCTCCCGGCTCAAAAAATAGAAGCTTACCGCAAGGCTCGATGGCAACTCTGGGAGGAAAAGAGAGAGTTGTTTAAGATGGCAGAGGGTCTGGAAAAAATTAAAATTGCATCTGGTAAGCTCAGGGATAAATATAGCCTTGCTAAAACTGAAGAAGAAAAGAAGGAAATTGAAAAGGAAGCGCAGAAACTTAAAGCGGTGACAATTAAAATTATACATGATATGGATAAGACGAAAAAAGAGTCCATGAAAAACAAAGAGAAATTTGATAAGGAAGTCGCCAAGGCATCCGAAAAATGGAAAACTTTAAGTCCTGAACAGCGAGCGAAAACAAGAATGAATTATGAAATCTGGAAAAAAACCGCGCCACGCTTAGCATCAATACGCAAAGAGCAATTACGAGCAGCTGCAATCAGATGGAAGAATATGCCTCCTGAAGCTAAAGCGAGAATGATTCGTGCCTTCAGGTTGTGGAAAAATCTGCCGCCTGGACAGAGGAAAGTGATTATTGTGAAAGTGAGAAATTTCAGGAAACTCCCACCCTGGGTTCAAAAGAAAACTATTGTAAACTATCGCAAGTGGAAGTCACTGCCACCGGGACAGCGCAAGAAGATTGTTGATGGGTATAAGAGGTGGCGCAATCTTCCGCCCGAAACCAGGGAAAATGTTAAGGACAGGCTGGAAAAGTTCAAAAAATTGCCTCCGGACAAAAAACAACAAATGCTTAAATCTCACAAAGAATGGCAAAAGATTCCGCCGCAACAGCGTCGTGAGTGGATGAAAAGATACAGAGAGAAACATCCTGGTACCCCAAGAACCCAAAGGCCTTCGGGACCAAAAAAATAGATGAATTTGGGAAATGGGGACGCTTCTACTTTTGGAGCGTCTCCATTATAATTAGGCAGACCAAGGTCTACCACTACATATTTTGGCCATTTGGGGAATTTCAGGAACTTGCATATGAAAAAAATTACAGTTATTTTTATAGTGGTTATATTATTTTTACCTGTGACCTCAAGTGCATTTATGCAGATTTCAGATAATTTCACCATGGGCGCAGGTGGATACTGGGGAAATTCCACTGATGTGGTTCTTGAATTACCCGCAGATTTCAATCTTCAGGGTGGATTCTCAATTTCTTCTGGTGGGAATAAGTTCTTTTCGTTGGGCGGGGGCAAGGATTTATTTTTTCAAATGATGTCCCTGAATGCAATTTATAACGCCAATCGGTCAAGTGGATATGTCTCTGATGGAACTGAGCTTTCATTCTCTATACGTCCATTTGTGGGGCTTTCAACATTTCTTGACTTTCAACTGGAAGCAGGTTATTCATTTACAGGGCACATGAATACAAACCGCTCTAAAATACTGCCCTGCCACTCCTGGAGAGTCGGCACAGGATTAGGAATATTACAGGCTACCAATTTCGCTGTTGCTTATACTTCTTATATTTATCTGCCCTCAATTCCTGACGGCTATGACTTACAACAAATCCAGAATTATGTCCATGCCACCCAGAATATAAAATTGGCAGGAGTACTTGGTATTATCTCTGGATTCCCTGGTTCAACCATTGATGCGTCTGTATCACATATATTATTTGATTGCCTCAATCTATATGGGTCTTATTCTTGGATTCAATGCTCGCTGGACAAAAGTGTCAGTAATTCAATTCTTATTGGTGCAGATTACTATCTTCTTGAAAATTTCAGCCTCGGTTTTGCCTATAACCTCTTTCAAGACCCCACCCCCACCTTTTCCCATTATTATTCCCTCAATGCAAGTATTGGTTTTTAACCACGGGTTTTTCATCAATTTCTTGACAAAATTGGAAATTTTAGTATAATAGTGTTGGTTCAAATGAGTTTATATATCTTGTAATATTTAAGTTGTCAGATTTATTCAGGAGGGCCAGGATGAAAAAGTTAATTTTTGTACTATTTATTTGTGGGGGTTTGATTCTCCAGCCAATCCCAGGGATATCCAGAACCGAAACTCCGGTACAATTAACAGATTTACAGGAAGCATTTGCCAGAATTGCCGAGACTGTCAAACCCGCTGTTGTTAATATTGCATCTACGCGGATTGAAAAAACCCAATCATATTCCTTCAGGTTCAGAAGCCCATTCGGAGGGGAAGATCCTTTTGAAGAATTCTTCAAGCATTTCTTTCCACCAGAATATAGCACAAGAAAAACTCAGAGTCTGGGTTCAGGCATAATAATAGACAAGCGCGGATATGTATTAACAAATTATCATGTAATTGAAAGAGGAACTGATATCCAGGTTGCCATAGGAGATGGAGGGGATAAAAAAACCTATTCAGGTAAAGTGATGGGAAGTGATGCTCGCACTGATTTAGCTGTAATTAAAATTGAAAGTAAAAAAGATGAGGAATTTCCAACTGTTCCACTCGGGGATTCTGACAAGATAAGAGTTGGGGAATGGGCAATAGCAATTGGAAGCCCATTTGGGCTTGAACATACTTTAACCGTAGGCGTAATCAGCGCCAAACGCCAGAATGTCTCCATCAAGAACAACAACTATGAAGATTTAATCCAGACAGATGCTTCTATTAATCCAGGAAATAGCGGTGGACCTCTGGTAAATATTCAGGGCGAGGTCATAGGAATCAATACAGCGATTTTTACTCCGAGCGGAGGTTTTGTAGGAGTCGGTTTTGCCATCCCCATAAATAAAGCAAAGGAAATCCTGACTGCTTTAATTGAATATGGCAAAGTGGTCCGTGGATGGCTGGGCGTGCGCATTCAGGATATCACTGATGAGCTTGCAAAATCATTCAACCTTACAAGCAAAGAAGGAGCATTGGTAAGCGAAGTTGTTGCCGGAGGTCCGGCGGAAAAAACAGGTATTAAACGAGGGGATATAATTGTGCAGATTGACGGCAAGTCAGTCAAGAATACTTCTGAGTTGCGTTCAATTGTCAGCAGAACCTCTCCGGATAAAAAAGTTCCGGTCAAAGTAATTCGTAGTGGAAAAGAAATTACAATTGATGTTGTCCTTGGAAAATCGCCAGAAGGAGAAGAAACAATTTCAAAAGATGAAGCAAAAAATGATAGCCTTGGGCTGACTGTTCAAAATACTAAGGACGGTGTGGCTGTCGGCAAGGTTGAACCAGGAAGTCTTGCCCAGAATGCCGGAATTCAGGAAGGTGACTTAATTAAAGAAATGAACAATAAGGAAATAAAGGACGTTTCAGATTTTGAAAAAGCAATAAAGGACTCAAAAGAAACAGTTCTCTTCTTGATTAAGAGAGGAGAAGCAACTATATACATTGCGCTTGAACTAAAATGATGTAGTGGATGGAGGAAAGATGAAAAAATATTTACTGACACCGGGACCGACACCGGTTCCAGCTGAAGCAGCGTTAAAAGAATCTCTGCCAATCATTCACCACCGCACTGCTGCCTTTGGGAAAATTTTTGAAGAGGTAAACGAAGGATTAAAATATGTATTTCAGACTAAAAATGATGTTTTAATCTTTGCCTCATCAGGTACAGGTGTAATGGAAGGAAGTATTGTCAACCTGCTTTCACCAGGCGATAAATTAATTGTCAGCGATACAGGAAAATTCGGAGAACGCTGGTGGAAAATTGCAAAGGCATACGGGATAGAGTATGTTTTGCTAAAAGAGGAAGATGGCTATCCAACTGATATTGAAAAAATTAAAAAAGCACTAAAAGATAACCCTCAGGCAAAAGCAGTATATACCACCCTCACAGAAACTTCAACCTGTGTTGTGAATGATATTAAAACAATCGGCGAAGTCGTGGCAAACACAGAAGCAGTGCTTGTTGTAGATGCTATAAGCGGTCTTGGTGCACAGGAAATGCATTCTGACAAGTGGAAAGTGGATGTTGTGGTCACCGGCTCCCAGAAAGGATTGATGATTCCGCCAGGGCTCGCGTTTGCGAGTGTGAGCGAGAAAGCATGGAAACTTGTAGAAAATGCGAAACTCCCAAAATTCTATTTTGACTGGAAACAAGCCCGGAAATCAATTGCCACCAAAGAAACTCCTTATACACCGGCAATCAGTTTGATTGTTGCGTTGAGCGAAAGCCTTAAAATAATTAAAGATGAAGGAATGGAAAACATCTGGAAAAGACACCAACTTCTTGCAGATGCAACCCGTGCTGGAGTCAAGGCAATGGGTTTACAGTTGTTCAGCAAGGCACCCTGCAATGCAGTCACTGCAGTGTCAGTGCCTCAGGGATTGACCGGTAGCGCAATTTATAAGAAAATGCGCGATGATTTCGGAGTGAACATAGCCGCCGGACAGGGTGGCTTGAAAGATAAAATATTCCGCATTGCCCACCTTGGCTATATGGAGAAATTCGACATTATAATCGCTCTGTCAGCGCTTGAAATGACACTTGAACAATCAGGATATAAATTGGAACTGGGCAGGGCAATTGCTGAGGCAGAAAAAATATTTCTCAGTGGTTGCGTTTGACAAAATTTGAGGGGAAATGAGGAGTTGCCATGAAAACAACCAGAAAAATTGAAAAAATATTAAAAGAGCACAAAAAAGATATCAAAAAAAAATACGAAGTGAAAAAAATTGGGATATTCGGGTCTTATATTAGGGGAGAAGAAAAGAGGAGAAGCGACCTGGATATTTTGGTTGAGTTCGAAAAAAATGCGAAAATTGACCTTTTAGGATTCATAAATCTGGGAAATTACTTAAGTAATTTACTGGGGAGAAGGGTAGATTTAGTAGAAAAAAAGTGTCTCAAGCCATACATAGGTAGAAGAATTCTACAAGAGGTTGTCTATGTCTAAAAGAGATATTCGTGATTACTTAGAAAACATTTTAGACGCAATCAAAGATATTAAGGAAATTTTACAAGATGTAAAAAATTTCAGGGAGTAAGACCATGAAATTAGCCAGGAGAACCACGCTTATTAATCCTTCCCCTACACTTGCCGTCACCGCAAAAGAAAAGCAGATGAAGGCGCAGGGGATTGATGTGATTGGATTTGGAGCAGGAGAGCCGGATTTTGACACGCCGATTTATATTAAAGATGCAGCGAAGAAATCAATTGACGAAGGATTTACAAAATATACAGCCACATCAGGAATTGAGGAACTGAAAAAAGCAATCTGTCAGAAATTCAAACAAGATAATGCGCTTGATTACGAACCCTCTCAAATAATTGTCTCCTGCGGCGCAAAACATTCCCTTTTCAACGCAATAATGTGCCTGTGTGAAAAAGGTGACGAAGTCATTCTTCCCTCTCCGTACTGGGTCTCCTATCTTGAACAGATTAAACTCTCCCAGGCAAAACCCGTAATCATTGAAACCAGTGAAAAGTATAATTTTAAACTCCCGTATAGAACCTTCAAACATGCAATCACGCCAAAGACAAAATGTCTCATCTTAAATTCTCCGTCAAATCCAACCGGGATGGTCTATACCAGGGATGAATTGAAAGCAATCGCTGACCTTGCAGTAAAGCATGGATTCTATATTATTTCTGATGAAGTTTATGAAAAACTGATTTATGAAGGTGAGCACATAAGTATTGCCTCGTTTGGACCAGAAATTAAGAACCTGGCCATTGTGATTAATGGTGTTTCAAAGGCATACTCAATGACAGGATGGCGTATTGGATATGCTGCTGGCCCTAAAGAGCTAATTGCTGCAATGGGAAACTTGCAGGACCATTCCACTTCAAATCCTACTTCCATTGCACAGAAAGCTGCCCTGGCCGCCATTTCGGAATTGGGACTGTCCCGACCCGCCTTTGCAGAGGGTACCCCGCCGACCGAAGGTGGTAGAATGGGACTGTCCCCGATGTCGCTGATGGTTAATGAATTTCGCAATCGCCGCGACTACATAGTTGAAAAATTAAACTCCATCCCTGGAATTTCCTGTCTGAAACCACAGGGTGCATTCTATGCATTTCCTAATATTTCAAAACTGATTGGTAAAACAATTAAAGGACAGAAAATAACAGGTTCATTATCTCTATCAGAGGTTTTGCTCAATGAAGCAAAGGTAACAGTTATTCCTGGTATTGCTTTCGGCGCTGACAAATACATCCGCCTTTCTTATGCAACCTCAATGGAAAATATCAAGGAAGGATTGAGAAGAATAGAAGAGGTGCTGAAGCAGTGAAGCACTAAGGAACACAATATTACTGACCTCTGGAAATGGGAATTGTAAAGGAGAAAAAATAAATAAAAAATTCAAATAAGAAAAATTGAGATAAAATTGGAGGTCTGGATGGCTAAAAATAAAATTTACATTATTGATGTAACAAATCGCGACGGTGTGCAGACAGCGCGTCTGGGTTTGGCGAAACTTGAGAAAACAATGATTAATATCTTTCTCAACGAGATGGGTGTTTTCCAGAGCGAGTTTGGATTTCCTGTTACAAGCCACGAAACAAACTATTTAAATGCAAATTTAGAACTTGCAAAAATAGGTGTTCTATCCCCTATCCATCTGAGTGGATGGATTCGTGCAACTGTAAAGGATGTGAAGATAGCATTTTCAAAAGTTCCAAAACTGAAACATCTCAATCTTTCCATTTCCACTTCTGACCAGATGATTGTACATAAATTCAATGGCAAGATGGACCATGAAGGAGTTATCAAAGAAATGGTGGAGGCAGTTAAAAAGGCGCGGAGTTACGGAATAGAAACTATTGGAGTAAATGCTGAAGATGCCTCAAGGACAAAAATGGATTTTCTTCTGCGTTTTGCAAAAGCAGCGAAACAGGCCGGGGCAGATAGAATTCGCTACTGTGACACTCTTGGTTACGATAACCCATTCACAATCTATGAACGTGTGAAAAAACTTGCAAAGGAGGTTCGTCTACCAATAGAACTTCACTGCCACAATGATTTAGGAATGGTTATCGCCACTTCTATTTCCGGAGCAAAGGGAGCTCTCGATGCAGGAGTGGATGCTTATATCAATACTACAGTGAATGGAATGGGAGAAAGAGCAGGAAACGCTGATTTGGCCTCGGTTATTCTTGCCGTTAAATATTCCAGTGGATTTCATAACAAATATCATTTAGATGAACGGATAAATTTATCAAAAGCCTGGAAAATTGCAAAATATGCCTCATATGCTTTTGACGTTCCAATTCCAATAAACCAACCTGGTGTAGGTGCAAATGCATTTGCCCATTCCTCAGGAATTCATGCAGATGGCGCGCTTAAGGACCGGCGCAATTATGAACTGTATGATTTTGAAGAATTGGGGAGAGGGGAACCAGAAGTTATTGAAACAGGAAGGCAGATTGTTGCTGGAGAATACAGCGGCGTCAGGGGATTCCGTAATGTCTATGAAAAAATGGAAATAAAGTTCAAGAATGACCAGGATGCACGCAAAATCTTGGAATTGGTTAGATATGCAAATGTCGCAAAACAGAAACCCTTGGTTGAAGATGAATTGAAATTCATTGCCTGTCATCCCAAAATCGCCAGCAAGATTTTAACAATGAATCCATGAAGATTCGTGCACATCATCTCCTGTGTGTTCTGGGCTTTCAGGGACTTGGATACAGCCCTGAATTTATAAAGAAAATGACACAGGTGAAACGCATCATAGAAACAAGCTCCAGGCTGCCAGTCAAGATATTGAATTCCTGCGATGAAATCTGCTCTGCTTGCCCCAATCAACAAAATGGCCGCTGCCAGAAAGGAGAGTATTCGTATAAAAGAGTAAAAGAAATAGATGAAAAGGTTCTTTCTGTGCTCGGGCTGAAAAGCCGGGATATTCTTTCTGCTGGTAAACTCCTGAAACTTATCAAGAAAAAAATAGATTCTTTTCAAAAACTTGTAAAAATCTGCGGCATATGCGGCTGGCGCGAAACCTGCACATATTACACAGGCCTGCGAAAAAAATGGCAAAAAAAGGAAGGAAGATATGAGACTTGACCCTAAAGTATTCAGTGTTTTTGAAGGTATAAATTCAGAAGATTATATTCTCGGATTGTATTATATGGAAGCAGAATCTACAGATATATTGAAAAAGGTGGAGGCAATAGCACTGGAACAATCCACAGGCACATGGGTACCTGTAAGTGAGGAAACTCCTGAAATTAGAGAAAAATATTCTGCCAGGGTTCTGGCTATTCATGAAATTCCCAGTTATGAAGATGCTCTTCCAGAAGAAAAAGTCAGGAAATTTATATTCCTGATAGGGTTCCCCGTAGCAAATATAAACGGACAGATTCCTCAACTTCTGACTGCTCTTTATGGAAATATTTCAATGGCAGGAAAGATAAAACTGCTTGACATCTTTTTACCTGAATCGTTTGTCAAGAATTTTAATGGTCCTAAATTTGGCATTGAGGGTTTGAGAGAATTACTCGGAGTGCAGCATAGACCTGTTATTGTGGCGATGTTTAAACCCTGCGTTGGAATGGAGCCCAAAACTCTGGGTAAATTACTATATGAAATGGGAGTTGGAGGAGTTGATATAATCAAGGACGATGAATTGTTAGCTGACCCGCAATTCTGTCCGGTTGAACAAAGATTGGATATTTGCCTTAAGGCATGCGATAAAGTTCATTCTGAGACAGGCAGGAAAGTACTTTACGCAATCAATATAACTGATAACTTAGATGTTATGTTCAAGAAGGCAAAATCTGCTATAAAACAGGGAGCTAATTGTCTGATGGTAAATGTCTATACTGTGAGTTTTTCTGCAATGAGTGCATTGGCTGAAGATTCTCAAATCAATGTTCCTATACTTGCCCATCCTGATTTTGCCGGCGCACTCTTCGGCTCACCAAACTATGGATTAACTTCAAGTCTTGTCCTGGGAAAATTAGCCCGACTCTCTGGTGCTGATATGGTGATATATCCAAGTTATTTTGGTAAAGTTCCGATGGTCAAAGAAAGGGTAATTAGAATTGGCCAGGAATTGACCTCTCCATTCTATCATTTAAAAAGAGTTTTTCCCGGACCTTCAGCAGGACTTCATCCAGGAGTAATTGATAAATTAATGGATGACTTTGGAATCGATGTCCTTGTTGGTGCAGGAGGAGGAGTTCATGGCCATCCGATGGGAATATCTGGTGGAGTAAAAGCATTTCATCAAGCAATCGAAGCAGTTAAAAGCGGAGTCCCCCTGAAAGAAGCCGCCAAAAATAACAAAGAACTTAAACTTGCAATAGAGAAATGGGGCACCTTCGAAGATACAAGTCATATTTTTGACCTAACAAAGTAGTGGCAGAGTTCACTCTGCCTGTCATTGCGACTTTATAGCGAAGCAATGACACGTCCCGATGTTACATCGGGACGGCTACAGATGAGGGAAAGACGATGATTGAATTTCATGAACCGTTGGAAACACTTATAAGGCATCCAAAAGCTTTCACAGGTAAATTGCGTTTTCCAGACCCTTCAAAAATCAAAATTTATGACGATACCTTGCGGGATGGTGAACAGATGCCCGGTGTAGCTTTCAGTCCGGAACAGAAACTGGAACTGGCAAAATTTCTAAGTGATATGGGCGTGCATGTAATGGATGTTGCATTTCCAATGAATGGAGAATCTGACTGCAAGGCATTACAACTAATAGTCCAGGCTCAAAAAAGAGGGGAAATTAGAAAGAATCTTGAGATTCTGGCAATGTGCAGAAGTAATCCTGTGGACATTGATATGGTAATTAAGACTGTGCAGGAAATAGGAGCATCACCTGATGATGTCAGCGTACTCATACTTTCAACTTTCTCTGACCTGCATGTGAAATATAAACTCGGAAAGGCACTGTTGAAAAGAGAAGGAAAACCTGTAGACAAATGGCTTGAGACACCTCTTGAATTCTACAGGAAAGCAAATATAAATATGGTATGTGATGCAATAAAATATGCCAGAAGCAAAGGAATCTCGAGAATTGAATTTGCCTCCGAGGATTCTTCGCGAGGAAATATTGAATACGGAATAAGATGGGCAAAAGCGTGCATTAAAGCAGGTGGCACCAGAATGTGTTTTTCTGACACCTGCGGAGTTTTCACTCCAGAAGCTGTTGATTATTACATTCCAAAAATGGTCAAGGCGCTGGACGGTATTCCGATGACTGCCCATTTTCATAACGACTTCGGACTCGGAACATTGAATACTGTGCGTGCATTAAGTCATGGTGCAACTTACCTCGGTGTCACTGCAAATGGAATCGGTGAGCGGGCTGGAAACACTTCAATCCATCTGACAGTAATGGTTTTGAAAGAATTATACGGCGTAGAAATCCCGGGGTTCAAGTACGAAAAGCTCGTGGAATTGAGAAAAATGATTGAAAAATACTCTGGAGTTCCGATTCAGCCTCATGAACCCATTATTGGTGAAGGAGTATTTGCACACGAATCCGGGATTCACACCGCTGCCATAGTGATTAATCCTGCTATATATCAGTTCATCAGAGAAGAAGAAGTAGGAGGAACCAGGAAATTCATATTCGGTAAACACAGTGGCACAGCAGCTGTGGAAGCAGTCTTGCGAAAAAACGAAGAAAAATTGAAAGAAAATAGAATTGAAATTACTCCTGAACTTGTGCAGAAGGTGCTGGAAAAAGTAAAAATTATACGGGAGAAAAAAATCAACTCAGGCCTTTATGAGAAATTTATTGAAGAATATTACAGGAACTACGGAAATCTCGGCATTTCAGAGGATGAACTGATAAAAATAGTAAGAGAAATAGGAAAATGAGACAGTACAAAAAAATAGACGAACAGGATATAAATAAAATAAGAGAAATTGTAGGTGAAAATAACATTATCACCGAACAGGAAAAAATGTTAGATTATTCACATGATGAGTTTTCTTTAGCCAAGATAACTAAAATTCCTGATGCAGTAGCAAAACCCAGAAGTGCCGCAGAAGTCTCTGAAATTTTGAAACTTGCTAACAAAGAGAGTGTTCCTGTTACACCGCGTGGAGGTGGAACCGGCCTGTGCGGTGGTTGTGTTCCAGTATTTGGAGGGGTGGTTCTTTCATTTGAAAATATGAACAAACTTCTGGAGATAGACTGTGAAAACCTCATGGCTGTAGCTGAACCCGGCCTGACACTGAAAGAATTCTATGAAAATATAGAAAAAGCAGGTTTTTTCTTTCCGCCTCATCCCGGAGAAGAAAGTGCTACTATCGGCGGTGTCGTTGCTACAAATGCCGGAGGAGCCAGAGCTGTTAAATATGGAGTTATAAGAAATTTCATAAGGGGTTTAGAGGTATCTTTGCCTACAGGAGAAATAATAAATCTCGGTGGTAAGATTATAAAGAATAGCACAGGATATAATCTTCTAAATCTGTTAATCGGTTCTGAGGGAACGCTGGGTATTGTAACAAAAGCAGTAATAAGCCTTATGCCTCCGCCTGCAGCAACGATTATGCTGGTAGTTCCTTATGATAATTTAAGTGACGCCATAAAAACAGTCCCGGAGATAATTCGCAACAAAATAATGCCAATGGCTGTTGAATTTATTGAACGAGAACTCATAACAGTTACAGAAGAATTCTTAAGAAAAGAATGGCCCTGCAAGGGCGGCGAGGCACACTTAATGATTATACTTGATGGTTCAAGTGAAGAAGAAATGGAAAAACTTTCGCAGTCCATTGCTCAAACCTGCCTGGACTACAATGCCACTGATGTATTTGTTGCAAATACAATGCAAAAACAGCAGGATGTAATGGATATCCGCAGTCAGATTTATGAAGCTTTGAAACCACAAACAATCGAAGCTCTGGATATTACCGTCCCAAGAGCAGAAATAGCCAATCATGTTGAAAAAGTCCATGAAATCTCAAAAAAGTATGGAATGTGGTTACCAACGTGCGGCCATGCTGCAGATGGAAATCTTCACACTTTTCTCATGAAGACCTGTATGAAAGACAGAAAGCTGGACGATGCGGAAATAGAAGGTTGGAAAGAAAAATATCCTCTCGTGCGAAAAGAACTCCATGAAGACTGCAAAATGCGTGGAGGAATTATCTCAGGTGAGCATGGGATAGGATTAGTAAAAAAAGAATATTTGCCGCTAAGTGTTGATAGAAAACAAATTGAATTGATGAAAATGATTAAAAAAATATTTGACCCAAACAAGATCCTCAATCCCGGCAAAATATTTGACATAGATTAAAAATAGGAAAGGAGGTCTAAATTGCAAATTCTTAGTTATATTATTCTTGGTTTGACAGCTGGAGTTTTGAGTGGTTTTATGGGCATTGGAGGAGGAGTAATAATTATTCCAATACTCGTATATGTTTTTGGCTTGACACAGATTCAGGCACAGGGCACTTCACTCGCTGCTCTTTTGCCACCAATCGGACTACTTGCTTTTTTAAGATATTACTACAGCGGAAATGCCGATTTAAAAGTGGGCTTGCTCATTGCTGCAGGATTCTTTTTCGGTGGACTTCTTGGAGCGATTTTTGCCCAGCCTGTTCCCGATGTCTTGCTCAAGAGAATCTTCGGCATTTTTCTCCTCATCATAGCTGTCAGGATGTGCATTGGCAAATAGAATTGGGGAATTGCAGAAAGGGGTAAACTTTATGATAGAGGGATATGCAGAATATAAACGAAGAGAATACTGCAAGGATGTGAAATGTCCGATTCAGTTAAAACTTGAATCCCGGAAAGAAGGTTCTGAAGAGTATGAAAAAACAAGAAAAAGATGCAAGCACGCCTGCATTCACACTACCTATGAGTTCCATCACTGGCTAATTGAAAAAGGATATTTAATTGTCAAAGGAGGTTAATATGCCGGATGTAGATACAAGTAAAGAGGAGAAAAAGTTTTACGAAGATGTCCCAATGAAGACTCCTGGTTTTTTTCTCAAAGGCTCAGGTTCACTTGATTGGGGGATGAAGAATCGTCTGGCGCGGATATTCAATCCCCGGAGCGGTCGAACAGTCATGCTGGCAATAGACCATGGGTACTTCCAGGGACCGACAACAGGACTGGAGCGCATTGATTTGAATATTGTACCACTCGTTCCTTACGCGGATGCACTTATGTTAACCCGTGGAATCCTGAGGACAACGATTCCACCTGCTTCAACAAAACCAATTGTTGTGCGTGCAAGCGGTGGTCCAAGTATCCTCAAAGAACTTTCAAATGAAGAAATAGCCCTTGATATTGAAGATGCTATTCGTATGAATGCCTCAGCGATGGCAATTCAGGTATTTATTGGAGGAGAATTTGAAACACGGTCAGTGCATAATATGACCAGATTAGTAGATATGGGACTGCGTTATGGTATTCCTGTTATGGCTGTGACTGCTGTGGGCAAGGAAATGGTTAGAGATGCAAAATATTTCCGCCTTGCGTGTAGAATCTGTGCGGAATTAGGAGCGCACTTTGTCAAGACCTACTATGTCCCTGAAGGTTTCGAAACAGTGACAGCGTCCTGTCCTGTACCGATTGTGATGGCAGGTGGCAAGAAAATTGAGGTTCTGGATGCTTTAAAAATGGCGTCCAATGCTATTCAAAGAGGAGCCAGTGGGGTAGATATGGGGAGAAATATCTTCCAGAGCGAAAATCCTGTTGCAATGATTAAAGCAATCGGTGCTGTTGTGCATAAAAACCTTTCTCCAGATAAGGCGTATGAAATGTTTAACGACTTAAAGAAATAAGGGGTCAGACCTACACATTTCACAATTCAATAATTGGGTAGTTAGGAAAAATATGAAAGTAGCAATGTATTATAACAACAAGGATATTCGGTTAGAAGAAATGCCAACACCAAAAATCGGTCCTGAGGAATTCCTTGTCAAGGTGATGGCATCAGGAATTTGTGGCACAGATGTGTTAGAATGGTACCGTATCAAAACTGCTCCCCGCGTCCTGGGACATGAAATGGCAGGGGAAATTGTTGAGGTTGGAGAAAATGTTAAAAAATATAAAAAGGGAGACAGTGTGTTTGCTACCCATCATGTCCCCTGCAATACCTGCCACTACTGCCTGAATGGCCATCACACTGCCTGCGACACTCTTCATCATACAAATTATGACCCTGGTGGATTTGCAGAATATATTCGAATTCCTGCAATAAATGTTGACAGGGGCACATTCATTTTACCTGGGGCCATGTCTTACGAAGTTGCAACTTTTATAGAACCACTTGGCTGTGTGGCGCGCGGACAGAGATTAATGCAGATGACGCCTGGCTCAACAGTGCTTATAATCGGCAGCGGCATTTCAGGACTCCTTCACCTTAAACTTGCAAAAGTTATGAAAGCAGAAAAAATAATTACAGCAGACATCAATGAATATCGCCTTAAAAAATCTCTTGAGTTTGGCGCAGATGCAGTAATAAATGCAAATAAAAGCATTCCTGAACGGCTTCGTGAAATTAATAAAGGTAAACTTTCAGATATTGTGATAGTTTGCACAGGTGCACAACAAGCTTGTACACAGGCATTGCAATGCGTAGAGCCAGGTGGAACAATTTTATTTTTTGCGGTTCCAAAACCAGGCATTGATATCCCTGTTCCTATCAGCGACTTATGGCGAAACGAAGTAAGGATGATAACATCATACGGTGCTGCTCCAAATGACCTTGCTGAAGCACTTGAACTCCTTGCTACACACAGGGTAGAAGTGGAAGACATGGTAACACACCGCCTTCCACTTGAGGAAACCGGTAAGGGTTTCCAACTTGTCGCCAGTGCCGGCGAATCCATAAAGATAATTATAGAGCCACACGGTTATGGAGGTAAACTATGTTAGCAAAAAGAATAATTCCATGTCTGGATGTTAAGGATGGCAGGGTAGTCAAGGGTGTACATTTCAAAAATTTAAAAGATGCCGGAGACCCGGTAAAAAATGCTGCCTTTTACAGTAAGGAAGGAGCTGACGAACTTGTTTTTCTTGATATTACTGCTACAATAGAAAACCGCAAGACCATGGTAGAAATGGTTAAAGCCACTGCGCGCAAAGTCTTCATTCCATTTACAGTTGGAGGTGGAATTGGAGGAATTAAGGATATTGAAATACTTCTAAAATCCGGTGCAGATAAGATTTCGATAAATACTGCTGCAGTGAAAAACCCAGAATTAATCAAGAAGGCCTCTGATAAATTTGGCAGCCAGTGTATTGTAGTTGCAATAGACTCCAAAAGAACAGGCAAAAGAAAATGGGAAGTTTACATCAATGCAGGCAACACACCAACAGGTATTGATGCAGTAAAATGGGCAAAAAAAGTAGAATTACTTGGAGCAGGAGAAATTCTTCTTACAAGTATGGACGCAGACGGAACAAAAAAAGGCTATGATATTGAATTAACCCGAGCTGTCAGCAAAGCAGTGAAAATTCCAGTAATTGCATCCGGCGGAGCAGGAAATTTAAAACATCTCTATGAAGCTCTGGTCAAAGGTAAAGCAGACGCGGTTCTTGCTGCGTCAATTTTTCATTACAGGACTTACACAATCCGCCAGGTAAAAAAATATTTGAAAAAATATGGAATACCGGTCAGGTAGAACCGTTCCTTTTTTCGAACAATTGTTAGATTTAAAGTCAAATAATCTTATTTTTTATAATCAATCTCGGGCCAAAAGGTGTGTCTTCAATTGTAATTCCTTTATCCTGCAATTCCTTGCGAATTTTATCTGCTGCCGCCCAATCTTTGTTTTTTCGGGCTTTCTCTCTCAATTCTATAAGTCCCCCCATATCTGCAGCAGATAGGCCTGGCTTTATATTCAAACCAAGAATTTCTTTGCTTAATCTATTAAAAATCTTTTGGGTTGAAACTAAAACTTCGCTGACTTTATCAATATTCAAAGCTCCCACAGGGATTTTATTCATAAAGATATTTGTGACTCCCACAATTTCATGGAGATACCCCAATGCCTTAGGAGTATTAAAATCATCATCCATTGTTTCTAAAAATTTATTTTTAAAATTATCTATATCATTACTAAATTTATTCATAATATTTTTATCCATTTCTTGTCTTTTCTTTCCCTCTGATTCTTCACAAAAAAAATCCCTTTTATCAACATTGAAAGATTGAAGGAGAAATAAAATATTATTCTGAAATCTGTTCAACCGCTCCAACTCCTCCTTTGCTGCATCCAGTTCCTTATCGCTGAAATCCATCGGCTGGCGGTAGTGGGCTGAAAGAAGAAAAAGACGAACCACCATCGGGTCATATTTCTCAAGGACTTCGCGAATTGTAAAAAAGTTGCCCAGGGATTTTGACATCTTTTCTTTGTTTACAGTTACAAAAGCATTGTGGAGCCAGTATTTTGCAAATGGTTTTCCGGTGCAGGATTCTGATTGTGCAATTTCGTTCTCGTGGTGAGGGAAAATTAAATCCTGCCCTCCTCCGTGAATATCAAGTGTGGGTGAACCCAGGTGGTCCATAGACATAACAGAACATTCAATATGCCAACCAGGTCTTCCTTTTCCCCATGGGCTATCCCAGGATGGCTCGTCTTCCTTTGCACTCTTCCACAGAGCAAAATCAAGCGGTGATTTCTTTCGCTGGTCCACTTCAACTCTTGCGCCTGGCATCATTTCTTCACAATTGCGGTGGGATAATTTCCCGTATTCTTTGAATTTTTCCACTTCAAAGTATACATCACCATCGAGTAAATAAGCGTATTCTCTATCCACCAATTCTTTAACCACTTTTATTATTTCATCAATGTGTTCTGTCGCCCGCGGATATTCATCTGTTTTCTTCACATTGAGCGCATCCATTTGCGCAAAGTAGTCCACAATATATTTCTTTGCAATCTCTTTCGTTTTCTCTTTAACATCACGCAGGCTGGGGGCATCCGCTTGTGTACTTTCTTTTGCTCTGTTTATTATCTTATCGTCTATATCTGTGAAATTCTGCACATAGTGAACTTTATATTTCTTGTATTCCAGGTAGCGATGTATCACATCAAATACAACATAGCACCTTGCATGCCCAATATGGCATTCATCATAAGGTGTAATTCCGCAGACATACATCTTCACGTCTGGCGGATTCTGCGGAACAAATTCTTCTTTTTGCCTTGAAAGTGTATTATATATCTTTACCATCTTAATCCCTCATCATATTCTTTTATAGAAAGCTTCTCTCCCCTTAGTAATCAACTTATATTTCCAACCATTCCTGCAACAAAAATCTATTGCTGTCTCTCTTTTCAGTTTTGTCGATAACCATAAGAGTAAGGGCAAACCTTTTGTTTCATGAATTTCTTTAGCACCATCTCGATATTCAACCAAAAAATCAGGAATGTAATATCTTGCAAATCCTAAAAATTTATAAGGTATCCTAATGTTATGCTTTTTTGTCCATTTTGCCACAGCATGGTCACGCTCTAACTCAACCATATATTCTCGTTCAAGGGTAGAGTCATATTTCTCTTCGCCATAAGGACTCTTTTTAAGATTTGTTAACTTCCCTCTTATGGTAATCATATTTTACTTTTTGCAAAAATACCCTCTATCAACTCTGGTCTCAAAAACACATCTCTAATCTGGTCAACTATTGCCCAAAGGATGCGTAATAATCGCTCATCATTTGATTCCTCAACATCGGTCCCTAATAGAAAACGTTTTCTAATATGCTCACGAATAATTTTAACCAAAACAACCTGTCTCTCATCTGGATTTCTATCATATTCAAGAAATGCATCATGTGCTATTAAGTGAATCTGTCGAACTAATTGTTTTTTCAATTCTTCTATACCCCAATTCTCAGTTTTCGTTATTCGGGCAATTTCCTCTATTTCTATTTTAGGAACATCTTTATCAATAATTGTAAGGTCCCCATCAAGATTCAGACTTTTAATCTGTTCAATTTCTTCAGTAATGTTCATTTTATGAAATTCATATTTATAATCATCAAGAAATCTCTGCCATTCATAAATTGGTTCAACTATTTCTGGTGGTTCTGGAGTAGGTGGCAAGGAAGAAATATCCAGTCTTTCTTCTGCTTCTTCGATAGTAGTTTCGCCTTCATCTATTTTTTCCATCTCTTTATCTTCCGGAATTTTTTCAATATCAAAAATAATGCCTGCTGGGTCTAACGAATCTGGATATTGAGTCGCCCTTAAGTGCTCCCATAGCCAATCGTGCTTCAAAATTGGATGGTCAACCACAAATAAAGATTCCCATTCTTCAGGATTTTTACTCATTCTTCTTAAACCTCTTCCAATGACTTGTGGACCATATACAGAAAATTTTTGTCCATCTGGCATCTGTTTAAAGCAAAATTTTCTAAAAAGTAAAATCACAGAGATATTACGAACATCCCATCCTTCACGAAGCATCAAAACTGAAACCACAGCGTCCCATTCCGTTAAGGGCTCTTTATTCAGGTTGCGAGCAGCCTCTTTTAACTCATCATCAGATTCATTAGTTACAAGTAATACTTTTTTTACTCCATAGGGTTCCCCGATTTTTAAAATTTCATCTTTTATACGTTCTGCATCTGCAATTGAAATTGCGACTACAAAAAGAAGTGGCTTAAACCGAGGACTTCCATCCTTATTCATTGGCATTCTCATATGTTGATTCTTCAGGAGTTCAAGAGCAATTGCAATTTGCTGACGCATAGGTTTTACACTTGTTATGTAGCGCCTGGCAGGTATATTCCTTCTTTCAATTTCTTCCCAGGGCACATCTTCTGCAGAAATAGTTTTTCCTGTTTCCAAATCTTCATAGGTTAACTGAACCTTTCGAACATCAGGATGAAATACCACAATTCTCTTAATAATTTTATCCTGCATTCCCTGGGCAATGTCATATACAAAAATCATTTTGCTGTCTGGATGTAATCCATCAAGTCTATCAGGAGTAGCGGTTGTATCTAACCTGAAGAACCTCTTTGGTTTGAGTTTGTTTATCAGGTCATTATATTGTTCAGCTTTAGTATTATGTGCCTCATCATTAAATATACATAAAGATTCAACATTGTCGCGTAATACTTTCCAGTTATCTGTTCGTTCATAAATCTGGTGAATATTTCCTAAAATAATATTTCCGGATCTTATGCCTACAGCACTTACAAAAGGTTTCATTATATGAAGAGAAAACCTATTTTTTAGTGTTTCATAGGAATTTGAAAAGAAGGGAAAAACATCATACACATAGGAAGAAGAATTAATATCAAAGTCGTCTATCAATCTCTCACGCACAATTGTATTTGGTGTTAAGACAAGAAATTTCATCTGGTCGTGGACAATCATCATATATGCACTCATACCAGCAATAATAGTAGTTTTTCCTCCTCCAGTCACGATATTTGTTAGTATATCCTTTTCGCCAAGAATTTCAAAGGAATAAACACAGCGCTGAATTGCTTCTAACTGCATTTTCCATTGCTTTTCGCTAAAAAGTTCCATTTTGGGCTTGAATAGTGAAGAAGAAATGTGTCTCGAAAATGCAATTCCTTTTTCAGGAATTCCCTGAAATTCTGTCTTTACCCATTCCCTAAAATTTGCTTCGTGCGATTTAAAAAAGTAATACATAACTTTATCCTGGTTCTATCCTTTCATCTAAACGTTTCAAAAGTAAACTTGCTAATGATAAATATTCAAGTGTTTTATAAGGATCTTCCTGTTCTATATTCTCATGGGCTTTTGGATTTCTAATACCCAATGTAACACCTTTGAAAATTTCCATAAAACCTAATTGTTCATCTTTTTCTGATTGTGCTTGTAGATTGTTCAACTTTATTTTTGGATTATTTAAAGAAAATGCTTGTTCCATAAGTGTCGCCCCATCTAATTCTCTTAAACCAGAGATTTCTCTCACATTTACAATAACTTCTTTAAAGGCATTTAAAATTGCTTCTGCATACATTTTATTTTCAAATGCTTTTTTGCTGACTCTTACAATATTGGGATGAATTTTGAGCGAATCAAAAAGTATAATCAAATCTTCAAGAAGTACCTGCTCCTCTTCTGTGGTTTCTACTCTCCCAATAATTTTATTGAGTTCTTTTATAACTAAATCCAAAGCAGGCCCTTTTTGGGAAGGTTCAATTCCTCCTAAAAAATCAATCCAAGGATCTTGACTTATCCCGATAGAAGGCTGATAAATCATAAGACCACTGAATTTTCTTATGTATGGTTCTATTGCTCCAAATTTTCTGCTTAAGATTTGTTCCTGTTTTCGTATCTCACCATGGTTCTTGATTACTTCGCCATCATCTACAGATTCACAATAGTAATTTCTATGTTTTTTCAATAAGCTCAAAAAAGATTTTAATTTTTTTATCAAGTCCTTTGTCTTCATTGTATTCTTCTATTCTCCTATTTTAATTTTCCTTGCTAATACAGTCTCGCCGGCAAGGTTGTCCTGAACTTTGCAGGCAATCGTATATTCTCCTGACTTCTCAAATTTGTGTTTAGCGGTCAAGATTGCTTCAAATCGCTCGCCAATTTTCTTATCTTTAACCTTTTCTCGCGATAAAATATATTCTTTGTCTGCAACAAAATGACCTTCCTGATAATCAAGGTCCCACTGGCAATTGACTAAAAAACTATCTTCGTTGGTTGAAAGGGCATCAATTGCTTCAAATTCATATTCAAGTTCACTAATCTTTTTTGCCTTAATATCACCGATAACCGGTGGCTTGGAAAAACGCAAGAAAAATTCATTTTCTTCGGCATCTGGATAGCGCTGTAAAATACGAGCACGGAATTCTCTTGAATCAAGTGGAATTAACTCTATTTCAACAGGCAAATTATTTTCCTCAGCATATTTTCTAAGTACTTTAATATATTCAATGCCCTGCCGACTGAACCTCCACCCAATAATTTTTGCACGCACAAGTTTATTTGGCTCAAGTCGGGATTTTATTTCATCAAAGAAGTCCTTAACAACTTTTGCATCAATAGAATCGTTTGGATTTGCAGGTCCCACCAAAATTGGTTCCTGCTGTCCGGGCGGACGAAAACCATTAGCAATGCCTTCCGCAGTATTAGCACTTGCACCATAGCAGGTTAAAACAAAATCTATAAAATCATCTTGGGAAAGATATGTAAATTTGTCAATTGGATAAACGCCAAGATAAGAAACTTCAATGTTAGGAATTTTTTCTGCTGTAATATCCAATTTTCCCTGAACCATTTCCGCTTTGGATATGTTACTTTTTACTCCACTCATTTCTTCACCAGTTTTAACAAGCCGGTCAAGAGTTACTGAAATTGCAACGCGCGAGGAATCGCAACCAATAAATCTGCGCTTTAGTTTCATTGCCACAGCTAAAGTAGTTCCTCCCCCACAGAAGAAATCAGCAACAATATCACCCTCATTAGAAGACGCTTTAATAATCCGCTCTAAAAGTGCTTCAGGTTTTTGGGTAGGATAACCGATCATCTCGCTTCTTACTCTATCCGTGGTATAAATATCACACCACCAATCTTCCATAGCTTTTCCTTTTTCCTCAAGTTTTTTAACATCTATTTCTTTACCCGTATAAGCAAGAGCCGTGCCACGGGTATCATGAACTCCTGATTTATGAGGGCTACGAGGCTGATTAAAAGTAAACTGTTCTGTCTTAGAATATCTTAGAATAATATCATGCTTTTTTGGAAAGTGTTGGTGTGTTCCACTTGGTCCTGAATAACACCAAACTATCTCGTTCTGAAAATTCTCATATCCAAAAATTTTGTCCATCTCGCATTTGATATAATGACTTGCATGCCAGTCGCAGTGGACATAAATTGAACCGGTATTTTTCAAAACACGTCTCATTTCCCATAGCCGGGCATTCAACCAGATAAGATATGTATCAATTCCTCCTTCCCATATATCATAGAAAGTGCGGACTTCATTTGTATCGCCCCAGATAACATTATAGGTTCTACCTGAGAAAAATGGTGGGTCAATATAAATAAGATCAACAAATTCTGATGGAATTGTGCGAAGAACTTCAAGATTATCTCCCAGAATCAGTTGGTTTGCTGGTAATTCAGGAGCATTAAAAATTACAGTATCTCCGTGATTAGGTGGATGAAGTCTCGGGAGCCGGATATATGGAAAAACTCTGTCAAATGACTTGTGTTCATCATATCCCAAGGGTGGGCGAGTCGGGTCTGGTAAATTATGGACCCGCCTGCGCATTTTCTCAGAAACAGAAAATACCCTTTTCTGTTCCGGTAATGCCTGTTTTTGCGACTCTTCTTGAATTTTCTGTAAATCTTCCTGCGCCTGAACCTTCTTTTCTTTCTGCATAATTATCCCTTTATATGAGAGTAGAACTAAAAGTCTATTCTACAATTTGTAGAACCCCAATAAAAATTTTCAAGCCGTCAGAGCAAGTTCTTCCTAAGATTGCAGAAATTTTTAAAATTGCGATTTTACTTGACAAAAATAAAAAAATATGATATAATCTTTACAGAAGTTGAAAGTTAATTTTCAAAAGGTTCCTCCTCAGTGATAAAAACCCGGGATAGGGTTTTTCCGAAAGGATAGCTGGGGAGGTCGTTTTTTTAGTGGATTTTATATTTATTGTCATCGTTTCTTTTGCTATAATAAGAGTTTCGTTCATAGAAGATATCTCTTCCTGGTTTGTAATAATTAAACTCGCTTTTTATTCTTTGTTCTATCGCTTTATATGGCCTCACTTCAATATCACCCCAGTCACCATATTTTCTATAAATTGCCCATCCACAATAATCAGCTGCTTGAAGACAATAATTAGACTCTGATGGATGGTGAAAAATGTAAAACCTTTTATTTTCATTCCCGCCTAACAACCTCCTCAATGCTACCTTAATACCCTTCTCAACAAAATCCCTCTTTTTTGTAAAAGGAATTGAATCTGTAAAAATGAAAACTTTGTTAAAGGAATATCTTTTGAATATATACTGAAGAAGGCATTTGTATATTTCAAGATAAATTACAAAATAATTTCTTGTGGGATGATTTTTTGGTTTTTCTATAATTATTGAATCTATTTCATATGAATCATCGCTCTTTAAAATGTCAAAAACTTTATTTCTTATAATCTGGCTATCTTCGCTTGCGTGAAAGAGTTTTATATTTTGACCTTCTTTTAGCAGTTTATTATCAAGTTCATTCAGCTTTTCCATTAAGCCAAAAGGGGTTGTGCTTAATAATGAAGTAAAAACCAGGTGCTGGCTACCCTGTGAGGAAAAATCAAAATTTCCTGATTCGTCAAAAAATAAATAAAGCTTTTCTACATTTTTCATCTGTGCAATTTTCCAACTGTGTCAGAAAGTATAGTATCTTGAAAAGAGGGACAGTCCCATATTCCTCAGTCCATAGCCCCCTGCAGGTATTCGTAGATGCATTCTGGTAAATCTTCGCTGTATCCGCCTTCAAGAACGCTGAAGACTGGTTTCCCGAGATTTTTTATTCTTTCTCCAATCTTTTTATAACTTTCTTTTTCCAATTCCATATTTGTAATAGGGTCAAGTTTATAAGTATCAAAACCTGCAGAAACTGTAATCAAAGATGGATTGAATTTTTTCACTTCAACCAAAGCATTGTCCAGTACTTCCAGATACCTTTTTTCACTTGTTCCGGCAGGAAGTGGAAAATTCAGACAATTCTTATAAGATTTCAGACCTGTTCCAGGATAGAGTGGATTCTGGTGAAGAGAAACATAGAGCACTTTTTCCTCTCCCAGTAAAATATCTTCTGTTCCATTTCCATGGTGGCAATCTATGTCAATGATGGCAATTTTTCGACTACGCTCAGGACTTTCTCCTAAAGCTTTCTTAACTGCTATAGCAATATTATTAAAGTAACAGAATCCACCAACATTATTTTTTGTAGCATGATGGCCGGGTGGTCTTAAAAGTGAAAATGAAATTTTATTTTTTAACGCCAATTCACAAGCCTTAATTGCACCGCCTGCTGACAATTTAGCAATCTCAAATAACCCAGGCAAATTCTTTACACTTTCTACCATCTGCTGTGAATGAACTAAAAGCAAGTCTTCCTTAGAACAGGGCTCTGGCTCAACAAGCTCAAACCCTTTTTGTTTTAAAAAAAGATATGAATTCTGCACCCTTTCCGGCGATTCTGGATGTCCTGGTTCTCTGTAATTCAAACACTTTTCAGAAAAAACTATTGTAATCATACTGTCTTTATGTGTAGTTCTTTTAATTGTTTTTCTTCTACTTTTGAAGGCGCTCCGGTCATCGGGCAGGTGCCAGTTGCGGTTTTGGGGAAGGCAATTACATCCCGGATTGATTCCTCTCCAGCCATCAGCATCACCAGACGGTCAAGTCCAGGAGCAATTCCACCGTGAGGAGGAGCACCATATTCAAGCGCTTCGAGAAAAAATCCAAATCTCTCTATGGCATTTTCCTCTGTAATCCCCAATATTCTGAATATCGCCCGCTGCACATCTAAGCGATGATTTCTGATGTTGCCGCTTCCAATTTCCACCCCATTCAAAACCAAGTCATAAGTTCTCCCTTTTAATCGCAACAATTGTTGAATAAATTCGGGATGGTTGAGCAGTCTGGGTAATTCCTGATTATTAAGTTCAATAATCTTTTCTATGTCTTCCTCAACAGCAGAGGCAAACGGATGGTGGGTTGGCTGAATTCTTTTTTCCTCCTCGTTCCATTCAAAAAGGGGAAAGTCCATAACCCAGACAAACTTGAACCCGGATTCAATTAAATTCATTTTCTTTGCCATTTCAATCCTGAGATTGCCTAACACTTTATTTGCAACTTCTCTTTTATCAGCAACAAAAAGCAATAGGTCTCCTGTTTTAGCTGACATTGCTTTCTGTATTCCCTCGAGCTCTTTACTAGTGAAAAACTTCACAATAGAAGAAGCTGGACCTCCTTCCTCAACTTTTATCCATGCCAGACCCTTTGCACCAGAACTTGTTGCAAGAGTGATAATTTCATTTATTTCTTTCAGACTGAACTTTGCTCCACCCTGCACATTTATACCCTTTACTACTCCTTTGTTTTCCAGAATTTCCCTGAACACTTTAAAGCCAGTGCCTGTAAGCATCAAACTCAGCTCAACCAACTCCATACCAAACCTTAAGTCAGGTTTATCAGTTCCATATTTCTTTAGAGATTCGGCGTATGGAGTACGCGGGAATGGAATCTTGATTTCCATATCAAGCGTTTCTTTGAATACCCTGTATATCATCTGCTCAGTAAGTGCATAAATGTCTTCTTCAGTTACAAACGACATCTCAATATCAACCTGGGTGAATTCCGGCTGCCTGTCTGCGCGCAAATCCTCGTCCCTGAAACAACGAGCAATCTGAAAATATTTCTCATAACCGGCAATCATCAGAATCTGTTTGAACAATTGTGGTGATTGCGGCAGGGCATAGAATTCGCCTGGAAGCAAACGGCTTGGAACAAGAAAATCCCTGGCACCTTCAGGAGTACTCTTTGCAAGAGCTGGCGTTTCAATTTCTAAAAATCCATTTTCTATAAGGAATTTGCGGATAGCGATACAAATTTTTGAACGCAATGTCAGGTTCTTGACCATTGGGCGGCGGCGCAAATCAAGATAGCGATATTTGAGTCTGACCTCTTCGCTTGCGTCAACCTCGTCCTGAATGACAAAAGGTGGAGTTTTTGACTCATTCAATATTCTCAACTCGTTTACTTTTACTTCAATCTCGCCGGTAGGCAATTTTGGATTTTCTGTGCCAGCAGGTCTGGGAACAACCTCTCCCTTTACCGCAATTACATATTCAGGTTTAAGTGTGTGTGCTTTCTTGTGTAGTTTTGGATCATGTTGTGGATTGAAAACTATCTGTGTCACGCCCTCCCTGTCGCGCAGGTCAATAAAAATAACGCCACCGTGGTCACGGCGGGTATCCACCCATCCCATCAGTATCACTGTCTTACCCAGGTCTGACTTTTGCAAAGCGGAACAGTGATGACTCCTTTTCCAGTCTCCCATTAATTCAGTCATTTTGGCTCCTGTTATTAAACTTTACTAAATATATCTAAAAAAAGCCCCTTCACTAGAAGAGGCTTTTTAAAAAATTCTGTGGTTAATACATTATTACCGTTTTGACCACTGGAACTTACCACGAGCTCCCTTTTGCCCGTATTTCTTCCTC
>Ga0210051_1000885_pt1 | contig 29499 bp, 31 predicted proteins | sample CryGey092014_all_FD_185464 | JGI IMG/M metagenome (GOLD analysis project Ga0210051, IMG submission 185464) | Groundwater microbial communities from aquifer - Crystal Geyser CG23_combo_of_CG06-09_8/20/14_all (SPAdes) (version 2) | ecosystem: Environmental > Aquatic > Deep subsurface > Groundwater...
ATTAATATAAGAGGTTGTAATGTCGGTTATCAGGTTTAATTTTAATCTTAGTGGAAAGGTTAGTGATGCTTCTATAAAAGTTAGTACTGTTCACGAACACACTATACGAAACTATTTTGGTAGATATGTAGATACTATAGGTACAACTTATCGGAAGCTACACTATAGCGGTGATTTAGTATTACCAGTAAATTTTTATATTATAAAAAATATAACTAAAGGCGGTAAGCTTTACGTATTGTTTGATGGGTGTACTGATTATACGTGTGTTCTTAACTATGATGAGTTTATTCTAGTTGGTCCTACATGTTGTGGAGAGAACTGTGAAGAAATTTTAGTAAAAGGTAATAAAATAATTAAAATAGAATATATAGCAACTGCAATACCGGTGGTATAATGGGCAATATATTAAAATATACACTTGATGCTAGTCTGGTGAGTAGCCTTGGATTTACAGGGCACTTTGAATTTAGTTGTATAACTGGTTCAGAACTATCCGCTTGTCATGAAGGTAATATGACAGTAATTGACACGTATCTGCCTCTACCTATCGCTGCAACTGCTCTTGAGCTTACAAAGACTTGTTATGTATTCCTAAAGTCCGCTGGAACAATGAATAAAGAATGTGTAGTGTCACTTAATGGTGGTTCTAAATTGTGTATGTATCTTTATGTTAGAGGAATGTTGTTCTTTAAATATACAGGACTAATAAGTAATATTGTAATCAAAACAATGGTAACATCAGAAGAAGAAGAAGTTTATTTCTTAATTGTATATTAACCTAACATAGGAGAAAAGTTATGTTAGTAGGAAAGCGAAGGTTTATTATAGCTGTGATGGCACTGGTATTTGGTTCACTGCTCGCTGGAATGATTATATTGAAAAGCCCAGGAAATGCCAGTGGAGTTATTCAATCTATCGGAATACTATTGTTGGCGTTGCTGTCTCCAGTTATGACTGGAATGGCGTTGGATAAAAATAAGTTAGAGGTAAAAAAATGAAGTTGTACGAACGTCTTACGTTAGTAGGTGCAATTATTATATGTATGTTGATAGTCTACTCCTTTGAAAGTACACGTCAATCAGCCGTAGTTGCTCAGGTGTGGGATGTTAATTATATCTGGCAAGAACAGTATTCTGTAACAACAGATAGTGTACTTGTATTGTTTTCGGTATATTGGAGACAAGCATCACTTCGAGCAAATAACTGTGATGTATTGGTAAAACTGGCTGGAACTGCAGAATCTGATACTTCTGATACAGGAAAGAAGGATTGGATTGCTATTCAAAATGGAGGGGTTATTAGTGTAGAACCTGCTACTGGACTTAGACATATGAAGTATAAAGCATCTAGTGGTTCTGGAACACTTGATATAATTGGCTATAAACAAACTGCACAGTATTAGGAGAAAAATATTATGGCAAATGAACTATCTGTTCATGCTGGGTTAGTCGCAAATCTTAATGGAGCGAATCTCAGCGCAAGTGGCTCTGCTTCAGTAACAGTAAGTGGAGATGCCTTTGTTAAAAAAGTAGTATTAGTTGGAACTGTTAGAGAGGCTGTTGCATCTGCGAGTGATTTAAGTAGTTACGGGTACGTATTTATTAAGAATCTGGATACAACTAATTATATTGAAGTTGGTTGTTATGACTCTGATATCTACTACACAGTAAAGGTAAAAGCTGGAGAAGTTGCGTTATTTCGCTCTGCAGGTAATGCTCTTTATGCTAAAGCAAATAGTGCAGATGTACTTATTGAATTTGTTCTAATTGAGAATTAACATGATTCCTGATATGAAATTGAAAGAACATGCTAGTAAAGATGAGTTAAGAGAGCTGTACTATGAATGTATGAAGTCTACTAGATTATTTGCTAGAGTGTTCTTTCCAAATAAATTCTCTATACCGTTTTCTGATAAGATTCATAGCAAAATATTTGAATTGCTTGATGATGATAGTAATCAATTAGTAGCGATAGCTGCACCACGAGGAATTGGTAAGACTAGTATACTATCAGCATTTGCGGCAAGACAATTATGCTATAGGCTTAAAAAGTATATAGTACCGATTAGTTGTACCGCTATGTCTGCATTAGAACAGAGCGAAAACTTGAAGTCTGAACTTACAAATAATGAAAATATAGTAAAGGTATTTGGAGATGCTAAAAGCAACAACTTTAGTAAGGAGTACTGGGATACTGTGTTTGGCTCAAGAGTGCGTCCACTTGGGGCAGACCAACAATTCAGGGGAAGACTATTTGGTAGTTCTCGTGTTGATTTGTTTTTGGCAGATGACTTGGAAAGTCCTGAGCGTTCTGATAATGAGGAGCAACGGGAAAAAAGAAAAAAATGGTTTTATAGCGATGTGCTCAACTCGGTAAATAGACATAGGAAGGATTGGAGAGTTATTGTAGTTGGAACTATTTTACATGAAGATTCACTTCTTGCAAATTTATTAGATAATAAAGACTTTGCGTCAGTTAGACTTGAGTTATGTGATGATGAATTTAATTCCAACTGGGAAGAAGCATTTAGTACTGAAGAAGTGAAAATCCTATATAATCAATTCTCAAATGCTAATGAAGTTGATGTATTTTTTAGGGAATATAGAAATCTTGCAGTACCTGTAGGTGAGCACGCAGCTTTTAAGAAAAGCCTGTTCAAGTATTATTCTCCTACTCTGGAAAAAATAGAAGATAATAGTGATGTAGTATTTATAGTAGTAGTAGATCCATGTAAAAAGGAAACTATGCAAACTGCAGAGTCTGCAATAGTAGTATGGGGAATTGATATAGAGAATGGGCTATTTTACTTTGTAGATTATTTTTCAGAGAAAGTTACAGGAAACGCTTTATATGATGAAATCATAAGGTTTATATTAAAGTATAATGCTATTGCCATAGGTATTGAAACTACTGGGTTGGAAGATTGGATAATTGAACCATTTAAGTTTAAAGTAAAACAGAGAGGAATATTTTGTAACATTATAGCATTGAAAGCTGGTAGAGGTTCAGCAAGAGGTAAGGGAAAGGAGCTTAGAATAAGAGGTCTTATTCCTTACTATGAACAAGGCAAGGTGTTTCATAATATACTGAAATGTGATAGATATGAAGTACAATTATTGAGTTTTCCAAAAGCCACTAGATGGGATATTATGGATGCTGCTTCATATTTACCTATGATGATAAGGGAGGGGAATCTGATATTTAATACTAAACAGAGAGATGAGATTACACTTAAATCTATTATGCCTCTTCCTAAACTTGTGAGACCTAACTATTGGATGTAAGGTGTGTTCAAAAATCGAACACATCTATTTGAATGAAAGGAAAGTATGGATAAGAAATATGTTGATATGAATTATAAGAATGTGGACTATAAGTATAAGTACCCAAAAGGTCTTAACCTAAAACCTGGGTCAAAACTACATGATGATTTGGTTAATGTAGTTATGGATTATATTAAAGAGTCTTATGATGTAATGTCTAAAAGGTATCCATCCTGGCGAGAAATTAATAGAGTCCTGACATCATATATCCCAACTGATAGCTATGAAGATGCAATTAAAAATGCAGATCCTAGAAAACCGTTAAGTATGGTAATACCAAAATCATTCGCAACACTTGATACTCTTCTTGCCTACTTTATGGCTGCATTTGGTGAACACCCTATATTCAGATATTCAGGGTATAGTGCTGATGATATAGTTGGAGCAAAGAAATTAGAACTGGCAGTAGGAATGCAGAATATAATGAAAAAAACTCTTCTCAATTTAAGAACCGCCTGGAGAGATGGATTTGCTTACGGAATAGGTGGGGTTAGTAATTTTTTTACAAAAGATATTGTCAGAAATGAGTTTAAGACCACCAAAGAAGAGACTAGTAAACTGTCGTGGAGAGGATTATTTAGTGGGTTGACTTTAAGTGATAATGTGGCAAATATAGTAAAAGAGAAAATAGTGTATGAGGGTAATAGTGTTACTAATCTAGACCCATTTTGTATGTTTCCAGATATTAATGTAAATTATAACGATATACAAAAAGGAAGTTACTTTGGATGGATTCATAAGACTAATATTTTTGATTTACTATCTGATGAAAAGGCTGGGAATGGAATATTTAATGCACTATATGTTAGACATCTACCACAAGCAACTAGTAGATACTTTTCTTCTGAATCTACTACTGGTAGAACCGATAGATTTACTAATCCATCAGTTTCTTACGGTAAAGATGCTGTGCATATAGTATATGTAGTAGCTAAAATATGTCCAGATATGTATGGGTTAGGAAAGGAAAGTTATCCACAAAAGTGGTTGTTTGGAATAGCTGGGGATTCTATTATTGTTAGAGCTGAACCATTATCTTTTGCACATAATCAATTTCCTATTGCAGTATGTGCACCAGATACAGATGGGCACTCACCTTTGAGTATGGGAAGATTAGAGGTTGTGTATCCTTCTCAAGCTGCAATGGATTGGTTTATATCTACTCATGTAGCGAACTCAAGAAAAACTGTTAATAATATGTTTGTAGTTGATCCTTACATACTAAATATGGACGATATGATTGAGAGTAAGGCAGGATTACTTGCTCGTATAAGTAATAGATTCTGGGGAGAAGCGGGAGCAGTTGATAAGGCAATTAAACAGCTACCAGTGTATGATGTAACTAGAGGCAATATCGCAGATGCAGCTTACTTATCAGATGTAATGAGAGAAGCAGCTGGAGATGCAGAAAACGTAGTCGGTATGCAAAGAAAGCATTCTGGACGTGTTACTGCTGCAGAGATAACAACTTCTAGGTCTTCTGCATTAGGAAGACTGGCAAGTTTAGCCCAAATTGTTAGTATGCAGCTGCATCAGGACTTGTCTTTTCAACAGGGACACAATACCATACAGTTTATGAGTGATGATATATGGGCAGAGATAATTGGCGATGAAAGAGAATATGCAGAGCTAATGCCACAACAAAATAGAGTTCCTATAACTAGATCTGATATTGATATTAACTTCAATATTGTTCCTGGAGACGGTACTATTCCAGGTGCTGTTGATGTAACAACATTGCAACAAATGTTTCAAATTATAGCTACACAGCCAGCTCTATATCCATTGTACGATTTAGGAAAATTATTCACAGTAATTGCAAAAGGAGCTGGAGTAAAGAACATATCTCATTATTTAAAAAATGTCTCGGCTACAACTATGCCTGATGAAGAGGTAGTTAGACAAGCCGAGAAAGGAAACTTAATCCAATTATAGGAGACTAAGTATGAAACACACAAAGTATGCCGAGATAGTAAAAGCAGATGCTATGGTACAGGCAGAATTGGGAATAATTACAAAAGATAAGTTATCTGGAAGTTATCAACAGTTCTGCTTATTTCAAGAAAATATCTGCTGGGTTGATATAGTAGGGTTTTTACTTGAAAAGTTATCATTGTTCAACAAAAGACTTATAGTGGCAAGGGAAATAGATGATATTGCCAGACTACAAGGACAGATAACTGAAATTCGTCAATTAATAGATTTACCAAAAATAATAGCTGAAGAATTAAAAAGGGAGACCAAAAATGAAACAACCATTACAAAGTGATGTAAGTAATGTGTCAAATGTAGGTAATGCTGTATCTAGTGGTGCAGCAGCTGCGCAAGCTAAAATATCAACTGTTGCACCTGTTGCGCCTGTTGAGCAACCTCCTGTACAGACACAGGAGCAGGTAATTACACCAGAGACTTTGCAGGCACAAATTAAAGATATTGTAAAAGAAGCATTCTTACAATATGCACCACAGCAAGTACAAGGACAACAGGAACCTACTAAATTAGCCCTTAGTCCTCAACCTATTGCAACTAGTAAAGAAGAATTAGATGCAATGTTGGAAGATCCAAGTAAGTTGTCAAAACGTGTAAATGAGTTAGTATTTTCATATATTGAGCAAGCATTTACAACACTTCCTAGTATGATTAATAATACTGTAGTAAATGCTGTATCTTTAGTAAAGGAAACAGAGAGCTTTTTTGCAAATAATCCTGACCTAATACCATACGAAGGTATTCTTGGTCAAACACTAACAGAGTTGCATGCTCGGTTTCCACAAATGACTATAAATCACTTGCTCCAAGAATCTGGGAGAACACTCAGGACTAAATACAATTTGCTTCCTCGTCCTTCTGCAGCTCAAACTCTTCCTATTCCTCCTATTGCCCCTGGTGGAAATGGAGGAGCAACAGGTAACTATGCTCCTCCATCTGCTACTAGTCCACAACAGGTGGGTAAAAGAAGTTTGGCAGATGAGGTTGCAAGAACTTTTAATATTAAATAACCTAACTGGAGGCTGTATGGAACCATCAAATAGTCGAATTGACCGTAACGTAGCTGGATTAGTTAATCGAGTCTACAATCTTACACAAGGAACCATAACTGCATTTTATCTTAAATCCTACCAGGATATAGTACGAATTACTACTACTGCTGGTTCTGGTAATATGACCGTTTATCTTCCGCCTGTATCACAATGTATAGGAAAGCTTCTTTCTATTATGTTGATAGCTCGGGGAGGTACTGAAGTAGTATCAATTGCAGACATAGACGATTCACTGGATTGGGTAGATATTACAAATATGGATGCAGTTAATGATTCATTACTACTGTACTGTGATGGTCTAAAGTGGCATGTAGTAAAGAACGACATAGCATAGAAGGAACAAGTAGTATAGCTATGGCACCAACATCTTAATAATTAATAATAGTCTTCTGCTGGAGACCCAGAAGTCAACTTAACAGAGGAGAATAATATGTCAAGTTTTATGGGAATGAGAGGAAGTGGTAACTTTGCGGCTAATGAGCGACCCGAAAGTTGGCTCCAGGGAATTCTGTATGAGTATCCTAATGGAGATGCACCACTTATTGCAATTTCGTCTATGATGAAGTCAGAGCCAGTAGATGACCCGCACTTTCACTGGTGGACTAAATCACTACCGTCACAAAGGGCTACTGTAACTGGAAGTTATATTAATGCAGCTTTAAGTACTGCCTATGTCTATGCAACTCATCAGGCAACTCATGGTGTTACAGGTGGAGTTGTGTACATGAAAATGAGTGCCACAGATATTGTACACTTTCGGATTGGTCATCAAGTAGTATTACGCGATGCAGATAGACCAAGTGTTACTGTTCTTGGCAAGGTAATTGCTAGACAAGCTAATGGCAACAGTTCATATATTGGATTGATGCTTCTCGAAGCTGATGATAACGACCCAAGTCCTGCTACGTATAATATATCAACAGTTGATGTGGCAATTGTTGGGGCTTCTATGCAGCCTGAAGGCTCTCCAATGCCTGATGCTATTGCATATAACCCTATAGAGTATGAAAATTTCACTCAAATTATTGAGACTCCCTTATTCATTACACGTACAGCAATGAGAACAAAGCTGCGGACTGAAGATGCATATCTAGAAGCAAAGAGAGAAGCTGCAGAGATTCATTCCATTGCCATGGAAATGCAAAGAATTTTTGGCGTTCCCTATTCTGGAGTTGGAGATAACGCAAAAAAGGAGCGTTCTAGTATGGGATGGCTACACTTTATTAAAACGTATGCACCTAATAATGTAAGTGATTTTCCTACTAGCTCTATATATGCAGGTAAAACTTGGGTTCAAGCTGGAAAGACATGGTTGAATGCCTCGTTAGAGCAGATATTCAGATATGGTTCAAATGAGAAGTTAGCATTATGTGGTAGTGGAGCACTACTTGGTATTAATACTCTAGCAGAGACATATGGAAGTATTAATTTAGTACCAGGCGCTCCAGCATATGGAATAAAGGTAAAAACTTGGGAAACTCCAGTTGGTACATTACATTTAAAGACACATCCTAAATTTAACCAGGAAGAGACAATGCGATACTCTATGCTAATTATAGAACCCAAAAATATGATTAGACGAGTGATTGATGATGTAACTTTTAAAGCTGACAACGAATTTGAAGGTGGAGTTGGAAAGGTTGATGGAAAGAATGAAAGTTTTATTTCCGAAGATGGATGTGAATTTCACTTTCCAAATAACCATGGCTTTTTGACTGGTGTAGGTCAAAATAATAATTTGTAGTACAGATGAACAAAGTGCGTATATTACAATGTACGCACTTATGTTCAATTTTCGAACACATCTTATAATGAGGATAAAGTGAATTTATTACAACTTAGAACATTTTTTATTAGTACCTATGGTAAATTTAATCTAGTAAAAGATAATGTTAGCTATGTAGATAATGGTGCTAATGAATATATAAACTTAGCATTAAAGTATCTAGAATCTAAATATCCTCAAGATTCTAGTGTTAGGGTTTATAAGAAGGATGTAGCTGCAAATACATACAGAGTAGATATAACTCTAGCTAAATATATATCTTCTGTGTGGTGGCAAACTGATAGTTCATTTACTCAATTAGAGCCAATTAAGTATAGTAAATTATTGGAAAATTATATAAAACCCATTACAGAAAATAATAGTGGAGATGTTATTTATTATTGTGCTGTAACTAATAAGCTACATCCTTCTCAAAAATCTTTAACCTCTGCTAACTATACTACTCAATTTACAAGAGGAGGTAGTGAAATATTATTTTCAGACCAGGGGGATGCTGAAGAGTATGATAGTATTATACTTGCGCCAATTCCAGCGTCTAATGGAACAATAACGATAGAAGGAAAGTTTATAGAGCAGCTAGTAGATGATACTGATATCTGTATTTGGTCTGTTAAGTATCCATTACTTGTAGCTACAGTAGCTAATATGCTATATGATGGGCTTAGAGGTGGTATTGATTCTATGAGTAGATTTGTGTTAGCTGTAGATACACTTATGAAAGAATTTAGTAAGGATAGAGTTAACGAAGAAATAAGGTTATTTAATCAGATAGGAGGTTAGTGTGATAGTAAGTAGAGTATCTACACTTATTGATTATAAGTCAGTAAAAATTAGAAAGCTTGTAGAAAGAGTGAAGGATTATTGTGATTCACTAAATATTTTGGAGGTAAGTATGGATTTAAGTAAGTTGTCAGATAAAGAACTAAATGTTCTTGTAGAAAAGGATTTAGGCGGCAGAGTAGGAATACTTATTAGAGAAGAAGTAGAACGAAGGAGCAAAGATAGTATTGTAGATAATACTAAAGAGTCGATACCACAGCAAAAGGCTAGAAAAACTAAATCATCTGGAGTATTAAAATAGTGAGTATGTATGATATTACTGGCATCTTTCGTAAAGGATTACGTAAAAGTAGTAGAGATGTTGACGGTGGAGCTATTGTATTTAATAATCTCGAACCTAAAGCATCTGGCATCTTTGGGTATCGACCTATATATCCTGTAGTAAGTGAGGAAATATTACGGAGATATGGTATTGTAATAGTTCCACCGTTTCCTCAAGTATATGTTGGTAAACAACATACTTTTCTACTTGATAGAAATACTATTTTCATAGTAGGGGAAGATGATATATATCCTATTTCTACATATGATATTACTAGTCCTTCTACACCTAAAGCTATAACTCCTGGAGACCCTTGGCAGATAGCAGATGCTGGAGAATCAGTACTATTTTTTAATGGATACTGTTCTGTACTAATGTTAGGTACTGAAAGAATGAAAGAAAGACCAGAAAAACTTTATGTAAGTACCCTAGCAGTTAACGCTGGAACTTATTATAAAGGTAGATTTATTTTTGGTGGCTTTCGGTATGGGATAAGTTCGACTTGGAAAGATTTCTGGAAAAGTTTAGCTGACGTAAGAGGTATTAGTCTTAATTATAGTGTAGACTTAAAACTCAATCAAATTTGGTGGACAGTGATTGGAGGTAATGATGTAGGATTCTTGTTTGATTATCAGAGTGCCATGTCTGGCTATATAACTACTAGTGATGGTCTTGCAACTACACCCTTTAATCAGTTTGTACTGGAAATGGTACAGAGGAATGATTTTGGTTCAGCCGTAATGCCTAGTCAGGGAGAAGTTAAGGCTATCAAAAATTTTGGTGGAGGATTTATAGTCTATACTTCATCAGGTATACATTTATTTAAACATAGTTATGAACCTGTTACTGGAACACCAGCTTTTGAACAGGTAGATTTAAGTGATATTGGTATACCTAACGGTGGCTGCGTTGGAGGAGATGAGAGTGTACATCTTGTATTAGGTATAGATAGTAAATTAAGACTACTTACGTCTGAAGGATTAAATACTTTAGGATATCGAGAGTGGTTCTCACCATATGCTGGTAATTGGAATCAAATAAGTTATGATAAAATAAATAATAGGTTTTTTATTTGTGTACAGGATAAGACATTTGTATTAAACTTTGATAATGAATATAATGTACCAACATTATCTACTACTAACCAACTTATAACCTCTGTTGCTGTAGGAAAGAGTTTTGTTGCACATGAGCATTATGCTGTAGGATTGGCTACTCCTCCAGATTATATGTATATAGGCGGTGAGTTGTGTAGTGGTATATTAGAACTTAATATGTTAAATCAGATGTTTATTCATGGAGGATTTGTAGGTGGAGACTTTAATGAAACATACCCTAATATGTATGTTGAGTACAGATTCAAACGAGGTGATACATTCGTTAGAGGTAATGAGATGAAAACAAATAATGAAGGATATACGGAGTTAATGTGTAATGCTTTAGACTTTAGGGTTGGAGTTAAGTTTGTTGATATAAGAAATGTCGGAGTTAAGTCGATTAAAGTTGCGCTGAGTTCATCTGAAAATAGATATGGAAGAGATTAAATGCTAGTAGAACTTACAATAGACCAAGCAATGGAAATGTGGAATAGCATTAAAGCTTCTATTCAAGAAGTGTTACCTGGAAAGTGGAAAACAGAAGAGCATATTGGTCTTCTACTTGTCCAAGCAGTACAGTCTGGGATACTAGTACCCTGGGTAATTTTCGAAACTGGTAATATAATTGCTGTTCTTACTACTACAATACAAGAAGACAAGATTACAGGAATAAGGAATTTACTTATATATTCTGTAAAGAGTAGAAAAGATAAATCGTTTTCTGATGTAGATTGGGATTCAGCACTTAGCACTTTGAAAAATTATGCTAGAGGTAAGGGTTGTAATAATATTGTAGCCTATACTACAGTGCCATATATAGCTTCACAAGTAGAGAAGTTTGGATGGCAGAAAGAACTATTCATTTTTACGGAGGTATAATATGGGACCTGGTGCAGGTGGTGGAGGTAATGCTGCTACGTGGGATATAGATTTTAAAGTAGCTATGATGGATATGCTGACTCACGCTAACGCAGATACTTTTGACCTCTCAATAGCCGATGTTATCAATAATGCTGTGTCAGAAACGGGTAATCCGTATTCAGGAGAGTACGCATTTGACCCAAGTGCTCAGCTTTCTAATATGGATATGGCGGTTAGTAGATTTGCAGTTAATGTAGATACTAATACAGTTGAAGCAGTTCAATCTAGAGTTAAACAGTTAGTAGACTCTGATTTATTAACGTTTGGTTCATCAAATAGTTTTAGAGATGTTGTAGCTAGTATACTTAACTCTGTAGTTCGTTCAACTGTGGCTGAGCTTATGTATATGACTCCTGTGGCAAGAGCAGAAGGAGTAAATAATTCTGATGTAGCTATAAGCAACGCAGCGTCTAAACTTTCTATAATTAATCAAATAGTTAATAATGATGCTGGCAAGTTAGATAGTGAAAGTATGGGTAGAGTAATTAGTAACAGTAGTACAATATCTGCACAGGAGTTTGATGAAATACTCATGAGAGCTAGTGATGGAGATGATATTGTTGATGCTATACTTACACGTTCAAAACAAGTTGGAGTAGAAATTAGCAATGAACAACTTATACAAATTAATCAAGTAGTAAAGTCTATTATAACAGATTTAACTGATATTGATGATGCAGCTAACAATTTATATATAAGTAGCAGAGTTCATGGCAAAGCAGATTCTGCTGAAGACCTGTCTGCTGCAGTTGCTAGTTTAGACGAGGTTATATCTCAGGGTAATGAAAAATCTAAAATCATTGCAAATGACATAGTGCCCGATTTATATGCTAATCTGCATACAGATAAAGTTGAAGTACTACAGAGTAGTGCAGAGAACATTACTAAAAAGACAATGTACGATGGAAGAAACTTATCTGCACAAAATATTGAAGAATTTATTAGACAATCTACTAGTTGGTTATCTGTATCTATTAACTCAATAGTGGAGTCTGCATTACAAAAATCTTCGGAAGCTGCAAGTTCAACTTGGATTGATTCAGCTAGAACAAGTTATGAGAATAGTAAACTCCCTGGTCACTTAAGGTCGATTGCGAGGTATGCAAGTGGAATGGCGTCTCTCAACGCAGTTCAGCACAGTACATTTGTGATAGGTATGGCACTAATGGAATCTGAATTTGATAAAGAAGTAGACTTGTATGCATCTCAACTTTCTGTGGAAATGGCTAAAGATACATTTAATGCCTATGTAAATCAGATGAATAACTTAATGCAGCACAGTATGGATGCATTTATAAGTAATATCAAAATCTATCTTGATGAGAATACATCTAATTATAGTAAATTTGATAAAATGTTTACTACGATATTCTCTAGTCATCTAGAGGCATACTTTAAGGCATTAAGTTTATGTCTAAATGAATTCAATGCAAGTGCCGCAATATTGTTTCAAAGGACTGATAAATCAGTTGATACTAGAACTGCACTACAACAGGCACTTAGTCAAGCACAAACACAGCTTCTTCAAACACAAATAAGTGCAACTGACAATAATACTCAAAAAGTACTATCCTCTAAAATGGGGATGAGTGAAGGGTTGATGAAGTTATATGCAAGTGCAAGACAAAATGCTGACGGAGTAGCTGCTAATATCTATGCTACAAGTAGAAGTGAGATAGATAAAAGAATAGGAGACCTTGTTGGGTTGTATTCTAATCAAATTACATCTAGTACATCATCCATAATGGACTTTTTTAAAACAGTTGCCATAGGTACTATTGACTCTGAAGCTAAAATAGGATTAGCTCTAGACCAGATGAGGGTACAGTATAAACAGGCAGCTAGTGAATTATTGACATCTTATATTACATCACTTCAAGATAAAGAAGTTCAGGCAATGCACTACAGTATCGAGCGAGATAGGATTGCAATTGCAGCGTTAGCTGACCAATACAATGCTAATCTAGATATAAGTAGTGGGTATGCTCGTTGGGATTTAGAAGCATTTCAATACGGAAGTAATGCAATGGCATCTGGATTTGGTGGGGTAGTGTCTAACCCACAGGCAAATACTAAGCGTCAATCAGCGCTAAGTGGTGCTTTAGCGGGTGCCCTAATAGGGGCAAAGGTTAGCGGTGGTCATCCTATAGGTGTAGGAATAGGTGCTGCAGTTGGGCTTTTAAGTGCCTATGTTTAACCAATAAGATATGTTCGATTTTCGAACAAAAGTAATTATGAAAGGATAAGATATGCCATATGGAAAAAGTAATATCGGATTGCAAATTCCTCAAGGGCAAGAAAATATTCTTGACAAGTTATATGGGATTATGCAAATTGCTACTGGTACAGGTGGGAGGTTGCCTAGTCTTGCACCTCAAGGACCTATTCGTGGGCAATCTGAGACAAGCCAGCCAGGATTGTTAAAACAAATTCTTGACTATATTGGGTCTCCTCAAGGAAATGTTTTACTTGGCGGCTTGGCTCAGTCATTTAGTGTGCCAGGTAGTTGGCAGAATACTACAGGAGGAATATTTAAAGGTATGGGACAGGCAGAAATAATTAACCAACAGCAGCAAGAACAGCAGAAATTACTCAAACAATTGTTAGAAATGTTTAGTAAAAACTTAAACCCTCAGTTGGGACTTAGTGACTCACAGGCTGCTGCACTAGGTCCCGAATTAGTTATGGAGTTAAATAAGCAGCAACAGTCTACTACACAACAAGGTATTGAAACTATTATGACGTTAATGAATATAAGTGATGCTATGAAAACTGGAGACGTTAAGAGGGCAGAATCTGTGGCAAATACTACAGGAATCTATGCTCAAGCAGCTAAGGACTTTCAAGAGGTTAAGGGCTCAGATAATGCGGCTAAGAATTGGATATATATAGGGGTTACAGGAGATGGAAAAGTAAAGTTTAAAAATTCTGTTACTGGAAAAGAGATGATAGGCGAATATTCTGAGGATTTAAAAGCAAGAGAAATATCTACAAGAGCTGCAAGTGGTGAAAGCATGGCTAACTATATTAAACAAACAGACCAGATTGAAAATATGGCACGACGCGCTGCCTTTTTAGAACTACTTCCATTTGTTGAAAAGGCATCTGGCAGTACACCGGAAGATGTACTTAAAGCTCTGTCAGGTGATAGTAGTATAGATACTGATGACCAAACTGCGTGGTTATTTTCTAAATTAGATAGCACTTATAGAAGTTATTATATTGAAGCTTATGATTTTTATACTACAGGTCTCATAAAAGGTGTACCCCTTTCTAAATTAACCTTACAAAGAAAGGGAGCCATTCCAGAACCACCACCAGTATTAGTGCCACCACTACCAAAAAGTGAAGAATCTAGTAAACCTACAATAGGAATAAAAGGTTCTAATAGACCTAAATTTAACTATACAAAACCTAATCTACGAGTATTTGGTGATTAGGTGTATTTAATTAATGGAGTATCTAGGTAATGATTGAGGACACACTAAAGAATACTTACGATGTACTCTCTGAAAGTTTTGATATGGGAGATTATAATACATTTTTGTCCTACGTTAATACTTCTCAAGGAGCTCGTCAAATTCATGATGAGCTATCTAAAAGATACGACACTTCTGGATTTGAAAAGTTTGCTTCAGAGATAGGGCATCCTGAATTTACAAGTGGTGAGTATGCTAAAATGTCAGAAGAAGGAATGAAGAGGTTAAGTACTCCATTAATTCCATTTTCTGGATTAATAAAAGATGAGTATACTGAACTTGCAGGTACTAAGGGGTATATAGCTGTAGGTGCAAATTCTACATTACAGTTACTTGAAGGTCTTACTAGTCCATTTAACTTAATACTAATGGGTGCTAATCTTTTACCTGTAATTGGTAGATTAGCGACCGCAGCGTTTACAGTAGAAATGGCAAGAGGCACCTACCTTGAAGGCACAGAAGCTATAGATGCATATAAAGAAGGTGCAAGAACAGGTGACTATAGAGTAGCTCTTGACCATATAATTAAGACAATAGGTAGTGGACTATTTACAGTTCTTGGTACTAAACATTTACATAAGACAATTAAACTTGAACATTTATCTAATAAGTACAAGAAAACAATTGTACAAGAAGCAGCTATTAGAGGAGAGGAATGGAATAAAGTTAGTATGAAACTGCCAGTAGAGCTAGATGAGATACAGGCAGTACAAAAAGAACTTCTTGACAATATAGCTAAAACTGGTGGAAAAAGTAAAGAGACTATTAAAACTGCAACAGAACTATTTCGACTTCAAAAGGATGTATGGGGTAAAAGAATTTATGAAGATATACCAGAGAAAAGCCTTGAGTCTTTAAATAACGAACTATACGAGACCAGTAAAGAGCGTACCAATATTCTTTCTAAAAAGCTTAAATCAAATGAGATTCTAGTTGAAGGTTTAGAAGATATGAAAAATAAAGGTATTGCATCTGAATCTGATATATCTGTACTTGAGAAGATTAAAGTAGAGAATGAAGCTGTAAAGAGGGACTTAACTCACTATACTGAAATATATATAAATATGAAGGATAGAGTTAATTATGATAAAGCTACTATAAAAGGAGAACCTACTCCTCTATCTAAAGACTTTGTGGATGAGCTTAGAAGAACCATGGAGATGTCTCAAGTTGAAGATCCAATCATACTTACACAGATAGATAATATGTTTGATAAAGCTAGAAGTATGTCCATAAGTGAACTTGAAAAGTATAAGACTATATACGAACAGCTGCTAGTAGAGAAATATGGTCTTACTGATGAACAAATATCTGAACGTCTTGGTATAGGCTCATTGGTTAAGGCGGCAGAGAAAAGAGATAAGATTAAGGAAAAGATTGATAGAGAAAGGATAGAAATAGTAGGGAAGGAAACTCTAGAATCTCGTCAACATATAGCTAAACTTAATATTAAAAAGGCAAATAAAACTATTGAGGACTCAATTATTAGAGGTAAAGATCCTTGGATGAATATTCCTAAAAATGTTGGTTTCGAGACTCCAAAGCCTAGAAACTTTGCTAGGTATCCAGAGTACGTACCTGAACTAGACCCAAGAAAAGTGACTTATGACTATAAAGCAGACTTGGAGTTTAATAAACAGACTGATATTTTATTCGTTGAGAAAGGATTATATGGAGAAAAGAAAACTGGAGTAATAGGAGAAAAGTATTTAACTATTAAAAATGGAAAGCTCATAGTAGAGTCACAAAAGTCTAAGACTTTGAAAGAGCCTAGTTCAACTGAACCGGAAATAGAAATTATTAGAGACAACATTAACATTAGGAAGCATACAAGTCCCTTTAGGAATGATGGAACAGTAGTACAAGAACCAACTAAAATCTATGATGCTAATGGAAATGTATATGGAGTTGTAATACCAGAGGTTCCTAGTATAGCTAGAACATTTAGTAACGTTAGAGAATCTGTAGTATATATTGCAAGAGGAATTAAGCTACATTTTCAAGGTGCAAAGGAATATATTACAAATGCTGAAATTGGTATAGTTGCTAGCGAAGCTGGTTGGGCTAAAGCTAAACCATTATTAAAGGAAGCATGGAAAAACTATAACCAAGCTGGTAAGTCGATGTCTGAATTTGTATCAGATATGAATTCATTATTAGGTAGACAATATATGCCACTTCTTACTCGATTTGTTAAAGAAACTGAAACTCCAGTGATAGATAAGGAAACTCTTATATCTAGTGCTGTAGAAAAGATAGATGAAAATAGAAAAGCAGCAGATAGAGAGAAGGAGAAAAACGCTTCAGTATTAGTAGGTCAAGTAGGTAGACTGTTATGGGGACAGTCTGCACAACTACATAATATACTTGAGTCTTTTGGTGAAGAAGGTAGGAGAGCAGTAGTTAGACATTCTCTTAGGAAAGGAGCATCTGGATATGCAGATAGAGTTTCTAGTGCGGCACTTGATGATATTGAGTCTGGTCTTTTTAAAAATGAAATAGAATTACTTCAAAATTATATATTAATGAAAAGAGTAGACGCTATTGATAGATATATTCCAGATAGATTATATGCTCATGATATTAAACCTGAAGAAGCAAGAGCGTACATAGCAGATTTTGGAAATATAGTAGGTACAGATATAGCAGCTAGAGTGTATAAAGCATCGGATAAGTATTTCAATTATATGAGAGAATTAGGTATAAACTTGTTGAGGGACGAACAAGTGATTACAAAAAGTACCTATGAAGCATTAGTTAACTCTGGAGTATATAGTCCTAAGGAGACAATTGATGCAGTATCTAAATATGATATAGTACAAATTGGTGATAGAAAGATAAATGTAAAGGATTCTAGAATAAAAGCTCTTACGGAGGAAGGGTCGACAAGAACCATAGAACCCAACCATAGATTGTTGCTTGAACATGTAGCTAAAAGAACACAAAAGTTAATTATGGATAATAGAGCCAATCGAGCACTATACGATTTTGCTTTAGCCCATCCTGAAAATTCTGTAGCAAGAATAATTGAACCAAAGTCAGTAACAAAAACTGGAGTTCTTATATATCCAGATGCACCTAAGGGATATGAATATGTTAGTTTTATGACAGATGGTATAGAGCGGAAGTTGGCGATAGAGAGAAACACTGCAATAGAATGGGTACAGACAGGAGACCCAATCAACAATAGACAAACTGTACTATGGTTAGAATGGTTATCTTTAAGTAAACCATTAAAAGCTATAGCAACTGGATATAATCCACTCTTTGGTGCAAAAAACTTATCTAGAGACTTCTTACATCTATGGCTTACACCAGAGGGACTAGAAAATTATAGTGTATTTATTCCTATTAAGTTTGTACAAGCAGTAAAAGATTATAGTAAGGTTGCGCTGGATGCTTGGAGACAGGAAGGAAAGTTTGTAGATGCGGCTAAAGAAGGAATGCTAATGGAATGGTTGTCAGCTAGTGGAGAAAGCTATGCTTTTCGAAAATCTTCACTAGGAAAAGGATTAAGTTTGTTTAGTAAGATTGGCAACTTTACAGAAGTATGGACAAGGTTGGCTTTATATGAGAGAGTGCTAAAGAATAAAGTCAAGGCAGGAATGACCGCCAAAGAAATTACGGATATTAAAGCAGATGCAGCATATCAAGCAAGGAACTATATGGACTTTGCAGACGGAGGTTCTGTTACTAAGTTACTAAATCATATAGTCCCTTATAGTAATCCTTCAGTACAAGGAGTTAGGGGAATAGGACGAGGAATTTATAAGCATCCACTAAAGTTCGCTGGAACAGCTGCCCAGATGTTAGCTGGATTAGTTACCTATCATTATGCTATGATGAGTATTAAACCAGATGCATATGAAGATTTAAGAGATAGCAACAATACTATTAATATTCCCATTCCTGGAGCTGTTGAAGAAAATGAAATGGGGCATAAAATTTACAGTTACTTTAAGGTAACTATTGACCAATCATTAAGACCACTTAATACCTTTGCCAGAGGTTTAGCCGAAATGCTTGCTAAACGTGATGATGTAGATTGGAGTAACATGGATAGTAGTCTAGCAGAGTTAGCTCTCCTACTTCCAGAAGATATGGGAGTTCCAATATATGATATGTACAGTTCCTGGAAGGCTAACTATGATAGTTATAGAAAAGCTCCCATTTGGAGAGGTAGAGAAACTAATATTCCAGGTCTTGAAAGTAACCAGTATATACATCCTGTCTATAGGTCTATTGGTGAACACTTCAACTTTATTTCACCCGCAAGATTACAACATGCTATAGATGAAATTATTACACCGTCTAATAATGCTGTTAGAATATTTGGCAACCTTACCTGGATGATGTTTGATAACGAACTTGATACAGATACTAGGAAAAAGTTATCGGCAGATATAGTAAAAGAAGTAAGTTTAATGAGAGGTTTTGTAGGTAAGACTAATCCTATTAGTACTGCATTTAAAGAAATGAGAGATGATGAACTTACTCAAGGAGCTGATAAAAGAATTGCTGATATGGAATTTGAAGACCTATTCAGTAGGTATTATAAAAACCAATCATCAGAAAATGCGCAGGCACTGATAGAGGTTATTATGAATAAGCCTCTACTTGAACAACAGCGACTTAAAGAAAAATTTAAAAGAGAGTATATACTTACAGGTGTTACAGATAAAGGATGGTGGAGAGCTTCACTAATGAAAAGCCCCAAAGTGAGAGCCTCTACATTTATATCAATGTATAAACTTGCAAATGTTGATGGTAAGCATAAGCTTATCAGTACTGCACTAGCCCTTCCTGGATATGTTACATTAGAGTTTAAAAAAGAAATAGCTCAATTAGATGATAAGATAAAAATGAAGTAGTAAGATGTGTTCGATTTTTGAACACACCTTACTATTTTTTGGCTAGAACGGAAGGTCGGTTATTGCTTCTTTTTCTTTTTCTCTTGCTGATGCTTCTTTTTTTGCCTGCCCTTCTTCTTCTTCTTTTGCTAGTGCTCTTTCTACAGAAGATCTAAATGCTTCTACTGCTAGAACAGCAACAGCATTTTCTACTGGTCGTTGTTGTAAACTATCATGACCAATAATAATTTTTGCCTCATTGCTAGCTAGAATATTATAAGGCGAGTCCTCATCCTGAAGGGTAACACGAATAAAAATTCTAACTTGTTTCATTTTACTTCTCCTTAAGTTTATACTTTATTGTACCATCTTGATTAATTACAATTTTACCTCTAGTTTGAAGACCAAGTAGAATTTGGTCTAAATCTCTGCTAGAAACATCTCTATAGAAGTTATCGTATAACTTCTTATATGTAGTAGTACCATTATATGCTATATAAGATATAATTTTTTCAATTGACCCTGCAAGTGGATTATTACCCACTCCAGCCCATACCCTAGGCATGTTTACTTCAGTAGTAGAAAGGATTTCTGATGCTCTTATGAAATCACTCTCATCAATAATTAGTGAGTTGTTTCTTGATGCTGAGCTTACCATGCATAATTTTAGTAAATGGTCAGCCCTTCTATTAATATAACTAGCGAATCTTGGGTCTTTAATAGGGGGATTGTTTCTTGTATCCTCATACCAGGGTTTATATCTATTTAAAAATTCATTAGTATAAGTAAACTCCCCTTGAAGAGTTCTAATAGCTCTTAAATCAGAGACCAAGTTTGTACGTAATATACTATCTTCTTTATTAATAAATGGATTCCATACTAATTTATCTTCTCTATCAGAATACACGAATATTATTCTTGCTGTTAACCCAGACCCTATCATACTTTTAGGCAGAGACTCCTCCAGTGAATCTGGAGTTGTTGCTGCAATTAAGTTTACCCATACTCCACTTACTTCTTCTCTATCACGTGAGATGGTTTCATAACTCCAGCGATTATCACAATCATACCAATCACATAAGTCGGATATAAGTTCATTATTCTGGTATCCCAGGAATACTGTCATTTCCTTCGAGAATACAGTAATAGATGCATGATAAATTGGTAGTCCTACTTTATCGGTAATAGGGTTTTTCTTACTCGCAGTTACTAATGACCTTATGAGTGCCTGCCGTGTAATAGCATTTGCACTTATATTTACTCCTACTTCCTGTAAAAGTGAAAGACCAGGTATCATGGCAGTTCCTTTTCTCACTCCACTATTCCCTATAAGGACTACAAACATATTTGGATACAGCCTCCCTGACCATATCAAGTAACATTTACGTTCTAAGCAGGAGGCAATACAACTAATTCCTACCCAGATTCTGTACTGTAAAGGTGCTTCAGAGTGTTCTGTAGATTCTATAAACGATGAAATCCAGTCGGATAGTTTTCTCATATTAGCTCTTTAATTTTATCTTTTAGTTCAGATATAGGACATCTAGCAAGTTTACTCCAAATAGTTCCTATTTTAATTTCTATAGGAACGATGAAGCTTTCTTCTTTGAAAGAAAGAGGTATTTCCATAAACTTCTTGATTGCTTGTAACATTTCAAAAATATGACCTATATCTTCTGTGATAGAAATCTCAAGTACCACACTATCATGTACTTGACCTAGGAGCTTAAGCCCTTTGAAGCTAGACCTATTCTCCCAAATATAGATGATTACATTATTTACCATATCTGCTACAGTAGATTGTGGGATGAAAGCATAAGCTTTTCTAAATAGGTCATCTCCCCATTTCATAGTGAAGATTCTTTTTCTTCCTTTCAAATTTATTAAAGTTAAGTTCCGTTTAAGTTGGTCTCTAATCCACAAATGAAAGCCACCCTTTATAAATTGGTAAGTTTGATGATAGATTGAGTGTATAAACTTGGCTTGATTCAGAGGAATTTGAGTCCTATCACTAAGTCCGTTAGGGCTTAAATCATAGTTAAAACTATGATTTGCAGTCTTCCCCCAAAATCGCTGGCTTCTCCTACCATCACCTATTTCTGGTGCTGAACCTTCTTCATCACTTATCTGTTCTGGTGGAATACCAAATATACTTGACGCAGTTAGTCTATGTATGTCTTCTCCGCACTTAAATGCTTTAATAAGTTTAGGTTCTGGAGCGATATGAGCTACGATTCTATTCTCCGCTTGAGAATAGTCTAGCTCAACTAATATATGTCCAGGGTCAGCAATTATAAACTGTTTAAATTCTGAAGGTAAGTTTTGAAAATTAGTCCCTTCATTCCAAATGTTAGAGCTACTACTTAATCTTCCTGTAGTAGGTTTAATAGGTTTGAAGGCGTAGTAGAATCTATTGTTACGTAGCTTGACGTCAAGATATGTAGATTTTAATTTTGATAGCTCTCTTATGTCTATTAGTAAAGCTGCTTCTTTGCTACCTTTCTTTTTTAATCCAATCAGAGACCTCCTATCTACTGTCCATTTCTTTGTTTTTCTATTAATATATTGAGTGTATCCTTTTGTAATATAGAAATATGTCATAAGTTCCTTATTTGACATAGGATTAATTCCATTTGTTGCAACAGCAAATTGTGATTCTAACCTTGAGAGTTTAGTAGTTACCTCCTTATTTGTATCTTTAAGTAATTCAATGTTTACGTTCATTCCCATCTCCTGCATATACATCAACGGGGAGTGAATAAGCATGTGTCTGTTGTAGGCTTCATAGTTCTGTTGTGCTAAAAGTCTACTATAAAGTATAGGAAATATCTCCAGTACTACAGCAGCATCTTTAGCATTGTAGCGCTGGAAATTCTCATCAGAGTCCCCCAATTTCATATACTCTTTACCTTCACTCTTGTAATATTGTTCGTTAGTATAAAGTGAACAAAGAGTATCCAACCCAGATGGATAGTCTGGAAGAAGAATTCTATGTGCTACTAAAGTATCGTTTAGTACTCCTCTTGTAACTATCCCATACTCTCGTAACATAAAGCTACAATCGAAAATGATATTTTGCCCGACTTTTACTACATTTTTATTCTCCAACAGTGAAGCTATAATTCTCATTATCTGTGCTTCTTCTAAGAGAGTATAGTAGTTAACTCCTTTATGGAAAAGTGGAATACTCATAGAGTCTAATGGACTTATAGCAATTCCTAAGTGAGTTAACTTTTTTGTCTTCATACTTATTTCAATATCAAACCCTACTGTGCCAATACTAATGGCATTACTAACATAAGCTTGTATGTCAGATACAGTTGGCATTATTCTAAGTCTTCTTTCAGGAGACCTTAACTGTGAAAATGTAGACTCATTCTTTGCCCTTACCATATCGAGAATGAGAAAGAAGTGATGTATATATCCTTCTTGTGTCCATTGATTCCTCAATATATAAGAAGGGTGTACAACTACAATTACCTTCCTCCCAGAAACTAGAGTACTAGTATATACTGAACCCCTCCTGGAAAGAATTTTACCATGGATACCTGTTAAAGCATACATTGCTACTGTGCCGACTGCAATGATAATGTTTCCAGTAAATTTAGTAAGTTCGTCTTTTAGATATGCTATCTGCTCTTTAAATTCACCACTAACGAGTACTCTATCTCCAGTAAAATTAATTAAGTCATCTATATGATTTGGCTTAAACTTTATTACATTAGTAATATAACATTCACCCCTCTGAATCCCAGCCGATATTAAAGCAGAATCTAACTCTGCTCCACTAGTTCCTACAAATGGACGACCTAATTTCTCTTCCACTTCTCCTGGAGCCTCACCTACAATAGCTATAAGACTATCTAGGTTACCACTTGATAGAACGGTTATTCTCATTTAAAGTCTCCTATCTTTTGTTCAGCGACTCTAATAATAAATCGCTGCCTGTGCTGTTCAGATATATCACAACCGAAAGCTGTGATGTCTGCATTAAGTATAGGTGTAGATACTATATTACTAATAGCTAGTAACGTGTTACCACTACCTAAAAATGGAACAAATACTGTTCCAAATTTGCAGAAAGTATAAATTATATCTTGCATCATTGATATTGGACGAGCAGTAATATGTATACTGCCTTTTTCCTGTAGGTTGATTGGATTATATAGAAATAAATTGCTACGTCCTGGCTTATTTAATATAGCCTTTCCCTTTCTCAGATAAAGGAATTGTTCCACACTAGATGCCAATGAAACTGATGGCTGCTTTGATTGTCCACCTCCTTCTTTAGCCCAAAATGCTGGAACTTCTCCCACCTGGAATCCAGCTTGTCTAGCAATATTCCGTAGGGCATTCTCATATTGGAACGCATGCCAAAGAATGCACCAGCCATCTGACTTCAGTATTCTATACCATTCATATATATAGTCTGACATAATATTTATGTAGTCACTATTTATTTCTTGATAGTCATTTATGTTAATTCCAGTATTTTCAGTTAATTTCTTTAACGACTTTATCCCTATTCCATAATCAGGGTCTGCCTCAATTAAGTCTATCGATTCTGAAGAAATAGTATGTGTATAATCTAAACTGTCCATAAGGATATAACTATCGTACAATCTCTGTTTCAGTTCTTCTTCAGGAGTATCAATTGTTTTAGATTGCTTCCTTTTAGAAAGCTCACTAAGAATGATTTCTTCTTTCATAATAGCTACTAGTTTAAACATATCAGTCTTTGTCTTAGCTTTCTTTGCCAAATTACCTATCAATGGATTCATCAGAGCTTCAGCAACTGCCAGCTCTGTACTAACACTAGATACTGACCTTCCTAACATAGTGGCAGTATCTCTTATACTATGTCCAGTTCCGTCTTTACTTTTACCCTTACCTTTTATACTTTCCATAGTTTCTTGAAACTCCTTTAGAGACATCATTTCTTCATAAGGAGTTAAATCTTTACGTCTTATATTCTCTTCAAGTTCTACTACCTTTAACTCTTTATCTGTCATTTCTCCTATAAATACTTTTGCCTCTATATCTGTCCATCCAAGTTCCGTGGCTGCTAACAATCTACGACCACCAGCGATAAGTCTATATTTATTATCATCAATAGTAGCTGCTTGTACAGCTATAGGATGAATCAAACCGAACTTTGTGAGACTTTCTTTAATTGCTGATATGTCTCCATAGTCCTTCCTGATTCTATCTTGGACATTTATTGCAGCAATTGGTATTGTAGCTAATGTATAGTTCATTCTTTCTTCCTTCTTTCTTCTAATAACTTCAATAAGTTTTCAGCATCTTCCAATGACATAGACTCAACACTGGATATTATCTTTGGTGTAGTACTTTGTCTTTTAAAGGTGATAGTACTTTGCAATCTTTCCCTTCTTACTTCAGAAAGGAGAGCTTGTAATTCTTCATCTGACATATTTATAAGAGATGTTTTAAACTCATTCAGTTCCATCTTTATCCTTCCTTTCCATTAATAGTTTTACAGATATTTTACTTTTATATAAAGCTTCTGCAATAAGTTTACTATCCTTTTCTCCTAAAGATACAATATCATCTAAAAGTTTTAAGATAAATCTGTTGAATGTTCCCCACGGAAACACCGCATTAACCCTGTCTCTTTGCTCGACAGAGTCAAATAAGATGCACTTTTTTGGTCTATATAGATCTTTCATATTTCCTCCTTCGTAAAAAAAAAAAAAGGGAGAGCTTTTAACTCTCCCTGACTTAGTGTTAGCGACGAGCTGGTCTTGTTAATTTAGAACTATCCTCATATCCATCTTTACCAGGCTTAATACCTACAAACCAGTAACCAGTACTACCGATAAATGACGGAAAGTTGGGGACCAAGAACGATTCCCTTGGAATATTAAAACCGTCACAAAATGTGGCGAGTTGTTCCGCAAATAAGACAACTGATGTTTCTGGATCTGAGGGCATTGGCAAGTTATAACGCTGAAAAATTGCATTATACTTACCGTCCTTAATTTCGCAAACAGCCTCAATCTGTAACCTACCAGTACTTGCCTGTTTCAACTTTAGAGACTTAACCTCGACCAAAAACTCTCCTGTCGGAGCAAGAGTCCTAGCTTCAATTGAAGCAAGTGCTAACTGTCCCAGGTCATAAGTTAATTGTCCCATGTCATAGTTTAATTGATTCTCTTTCATAACTATTGATTCTCCTATTTAGTTTATTTTCTAACAAAAGATGCACTAGGTTTAGGAACAGAACCTAATGACGGTGAAGTTACTAATGTAGTAGGTGCATTAGCAAGTTCAGGATTTAGATTAAAAATATCATGTAGTTTGTGTATGGCAGTAGTGACTTCTGAAATCTTACAGGTTCTTGTCACTATGTCATTGCTCGTAACTACCTTAATAACTGCTTCATCTATAAGATACATAGCAGTTATTTCAAGTAACACTGATTTAAAAAAATCACTTTTTTTGAACATATTACTTCTCCCAGTTTAAATTATTAGTTTTAGTAACCTACTAGTTACTATTTAGTTAAATGTAGATTTTCATCATACTATTTCTTATTTCTTTACTTGCAAACTTTTATCTTCCCAAGTCCAGCCAGCTTTTTTTAATAGGTACGAGATATTTGCTGGCTCATACTGTAAAAACTTATCTCTCCCTATTCTTGTTCCCGCAAGTTCTCTAGTGGAGTTGGAAGTAAGGAACAGCCTACCTTTGTTACCAAAAGCATCCGCCTTACTATTATTATCTATCTTTAATAAATAATATTCACTGAAAACAGCGGGAACTGGAATCTGTAACGACGGAGGTACTGCTATCCCTTCCATTAGCATTCCACTACTTTCATCAGAAAACATCCTACTATGTGCAGTTAGTATAAAGTCGCAAGGTAATGAGTTGACCAGCTTAATCATGTAACTCATCATCTGTACTACTACACCCCACCCTTTAATCTCTAACTGCCCATCATTAGCTAAAGGTGTACCTCTAGCAGAATGCATTGTCGCAACATAGTTACGACAGGCTTCTAACCAGAATGTTAGTGAATCTATACAATATGTACCAAAGCGCTCAAACACATTTTTGGTACGATAAATATCAAACATTCTTTCCCAGGTTACATAGGCAGAGGGATGTCGAGCGTCTTCCTGCTCAAATGTTCTATCCACTACAACCCTCCCAGATTCTATTTCTGGAGTCAGATGTACAGTACCATTTGGGTCAAAGCTATGAATTAGTACTGGTGGTCTAGCTGATTTGGCAATGACTAATGTCTTTCCTACGCCCTTTGCCCCACGTAGAAGTAAATTAAACGAGCGAGTGGTGGCATAAGACTTCATTACCCTCAATATCTCATCTGACACGTCAATGACGTTCGGAATAGTAACCGATACTGGGGCAACTCCCACTTCTGGAGTTGTCCGTACAAGTTCATTTTTTAAATCAGTCATTCTTAACCTCCGTACTTATGTTCGATTTTTGAACACATCTTACAACTCTTTTTGCAGTAATTTCCTTTTCCCTAGGATTCCAGAATTTAACCTCAAATCCAGGTGGACACTGAGTGTGTTGTAGTGGGTTAGCCCAACTACTACAGAAGTCAATAAATGGACATCCTCTGTACATTGAGCATGCCTTTGGATTTATCGGAAAGGCAAGCATTATTTGCCTGTCTATCTCATTATTCATGGTATCTATGTTTTGTCTTATATCCAACATTTTTAGTATAGTTGAAACCATCCAGACATTCATCATATCTGGACTTTTTCTGATGAGAGCTCTCATATTGTAAGGTGGCTCCCAATTAGCGTATGGAGTGCCATCCTTCTTCAACTTTGGAGGAGGCTTAATACATATCCCATTTATATAGACCCCATAAATTGGAGTATCTGGCATTGCAGACCCATATATACAGTGTAACACATGTATATATGTAGCTGGTTGAATTTCCATTAGGAAACTATTTCCCCAGTTCTGAGAAAACGCTCTTCCAGAAGTTTTATGCTCAAGTACATAGAGACCTTGAGGACCTTTTGCAACAGCATCAATCTTGAAATGAATATTAAGATCGTTAGTAATAGGAACTTCACCAGCTATCTCAATATCTATGATATTATGTACCTCACCAGAGTATTGTGTTAGATATTGTTCGAGACTGTATCTTGCAGAGATAGGGTTCTTTACAAATAGAATATCTGTTTCTACAGGAAAGTATTGTCTATAGTATTTAATGAACTCATTCATTGCCTCGTCCAGATTAGATAGGCTTGTTCCTTTTGTCAGGATAACTTCCATTGCAGCATGTATCGCTGAACCAAACTCTAAGTCGTTGTATTGACCTGGAATCTTTCGCCAGCCAAGTATATGACGGAAGTAGTACAAGCGCATACATGTATATGCATCTGATAGCTTACTACTATCCACAATATTCCAAGATTCATGAAATGGAACAACGCAGTCTTGTTGTTTTGTTAACACTTTCCCTCCTTATAATTTAAGTTTCATCTGGTTTTTTAGCTGTGCTGCTTGTTTATTAGTCAGCTTTGAAATCTTTTTTATATCAGTATAAATATTATGGTTTAAACTATTTAATGCTAATTTATATGCTATCGCTACTGCTCCAGGTATGAATAGTACAAGTACTATTACTGTTACACCAATGATGAGTATGACAGTCATATTCTTCTCCTATTAAAAAAGTATAGACAGAGGTGCACGTCCTCTGCCTAATACTTAAACCAAAAGTTACACTCCTAACCGACTATTTAGACGTTCTTGCAACTCGATAATTTGTTCATCTGTCAGCTTGTCGAGCATAGACGTTGTCTTATCAAGAACGTTGATTTTGGTTCGACCTACTGTAAATTTGTAGTCAGCAAACTTTTCAGTAAGCTCATCATCAGAAATTCCAGACGGAACAGTAACTTCATTTTCTTGAGTTACCAAGCAGCGAGTCATCGCCGCTCGCAGTCTAATAATTGCGGCGTCCTCAAAAATTTCCACAATGGCTTGAGCACCATACTTACTCACTAACTCCTCAAGTCTTTCTCCTGGGTCCTTTATGTCTTCATATAGTCCAGAGAACTCCATTGACGCTTTAATTCCTTCTGGAAACGTTTCGTTTGCCAAGACACTTTTAGTAATTTTCATGGCTTTTTTCTCCAAAATAGGTTAATAAATAATTTAATTAATTAAAAAATCTGTTATTAATATACCACAAAATTATGTAATTTGCAAGGATATTTTAAAGTTTAACCGACTTTTTAAACTCTAAAAATTTGCACTATTTTTACTTAATAAGATGTGTTCGATTTTTGAACACATCTTATAACTATACTATAGTACAATCAGTATCCCTTCATTACTCACGAATTGATGATACTTTCATTTTGTTCCTCCTCAATCAGTTTAATGGTATATAAGATTGCTTCTTTTTGTTTTTTAAACAGTCTAATCCTTTTCTTCAGAGCCGCCATACACAGCCTCTCGGGATTTGTGTATAGTAATCCTCTTAACTTATATGCAGGTATGTTAGTTTTAGGTATATTTGTATCACAACTTGAACCTAATAGTGTCCAGGGACAGCCAAGACATGCTATAAACTTAACGAAGGTTACTCCCCACTCACTACGACTATATGCACACAGAGGGCAGGTTTTTAATCCGTCTTCATATTCCTTGCGTCTTTTTGATATAACTACTAAACTATATTGCTGCTCTAGATAGCAACAAGCTTTTAGCATACCTCTCATATATTCTATGTTCAGATACCGTATATTTGGATAAGACTCTATTGTTCTTTTTTCATCTTGTGTTAGCATATAGCCCTCTTAATTTAATTAATTTAATAGTATATAGTCTCTTAGTTTAATTAATTTAATAGTATAGTAGCTGCATAAC